>Ga0114932_10000502_pt1 | contig 46612 bp, 36 predicted proteins | sample 2SBtaG_2_FD_87286 | JGI IMG/M metagenome (GOLD analysis project Ga0114932, IMG submission 87286) | Deep subsurface microbial communities from Kolumbo volcano to uncover new lineages of life (NeLLi) - 2SBTROV12_ACTIVE470 metaG | ecosystem: Environmental > Aquatic > Marine > Volcanic ...
AGTCCGGCGCGGTCGACGCAACGGACTGGTACACCGACGCGGACGGCGACGGGTACGGCGACGCCTTCGACAGCGTTGCCTGCGACCAACCCTCCGGCACCGCCGCCGTGGACGGTGACTGCGACGACGCGGACGCCGCCACGAGCCCCGCCGAGACCGAGGTCTGCTCCGACGGGATCGACAACGACTGCTCGGGGGATGCGCCGGAGTGTGAGCTGAGTGGGGAGACTGACGACACGGACGCGCTCGTCATCCTGACCGGCGTGACCTCAACCTACGAGAGCCTCACCTTGGCAAGCGGAGACTACGACGCCTATGGCGAACACGATCTCATCATGGGACTGGCCGACTACAACGGTGGTGACGGCCGGCTCTATGTCGCCTCGGGGCCGCGAGCGTCTGGTGGAATCTCCGGTGCCACGATTGTGAGCGCGAGCAGCACCGGCGAAGAGCTGGGGGCGGCTGCACTGTTGGCAGGTGACCTGATGGCAGACGGGCGGAGCTACCTGCTCGTCGGCGGCACCGGATACGGAGGAACCGGCGGTCTTGCCGTGGCCAGCGTACCCCTCAGCAAGTTCATCCCTTTCGACGAGGGAATTGTCCTGATTGGCGACGAGGCCGGGAGCAGAACTGGCGCCTCGGTGGCCCTCGGATCCGACGACGACGGCGACGGCGCCTCATCATTGGTGTTGGGCGCTCCGGACCACAGTGTGTCCAGCACCGGCGGCGCAGGGGAGCTGTATGTCGTGGAAGCTGTGGACGTGATCAGCAACGACTACGCGAGCGATCTCGCCTCTGCGGTGCTGCAAGGGCAGGGCGAGGACGAAGCACTGGGCGACGTCATGCTCGGGGACAAGGATCTGGATGGCGATGGCACCGGAGACCTTGTGGCCAGCGCGCCCGGAGCAGACGCCGGCAACGGCGCTGCCTACCTATTCCTTGGACCACTCAGCGGGACCACGACCGCAGCAGACAGCGATGCTGAATGGGTCGGGTCGGGGACCGGAACCGAGGCCGTCGGAGCTGCACTGGCCTCGACGGACATCGATGGCGATGGCCAGTCCGATCTCGTTGTTGGCGCAGCCGGCGTCGACATTACAGTGGCCGGTGAAGGCATTGCCTACGTCGTCCTCGGACCATTGACATCGGGTGGTCAGCTCACCGACGTCTCGGCGGTTGCAATCCAGGGCAGCGACGAAAGCGGCGGGTTCGGCCGACGGCTACAAGCTGGTGATTTCGACAACGATGGCCTCGGGGATGTCGTGGTTTCAGCGCCAGCGGCGAGCGTCGGCGCAGAGGGCGCTGGCGCCGTGTACCTGTTGTCCGGACCGTTGAGCGGTACCATCTCTGACACCGACTCGGACGCCACCATTCGTGGCACGACTGCCGGGGGGCTGGCAGGCTCCACGCTCACAACGATCGCGCCGGACGAGTACGGCGCACGAGCGACCCACAGCATTGTTTTCGGCACGGGCACATTGGACGGGTCGATCTACGAGGTGCTCCTGAGTTCGCCATAGTGGCACCGTTCCGCCAGGGAATCATCCGTGCCGATTCGGCCCAGCCGCCCATGGCCACCGCGAACAGCCCGCGCTCCACTCCAGACCGATTTCTCACCGCGACCCCGTCTCGCCCGGCCGGTACACCCGTCCCTTCCAGCTCACGCCGGCACCTGACGAGCGCGCCGCGCTCGACACCATCAGCGCCATCACGGCCAGGTTGGCCGGCGCGTGCGTGAGCCCGTAGAGCGGAGAGAGACCCCAGATGAGGTCGAGGGTGAGCCGCGTCACCTGCATCAGGGCCGTCAGCCCCAGGCCCCACCACAGCAGCTCGCCGCCGCCGCCGAGCACGCCGAACACGATCAAGAGCGGCCCCGACTGCGTGAAGAGCGCCGTGAAGACCAGCGCACCCAGCAGGTTCCCCCAGGAGTACCGCAGACCCGCGAACAGGTTCTTCCCCCAACCCTCCCAGATCTCTCGGAGCGACCCGTACATGCGGCAGCTGAAGAGCTCGCGCAGGTAGAGGCAGTGGTACGGCACGTCGGCGGCGCGACAGGCCCGCGCCAGGCCGATGTCGTCGAGGATGTCGGCCTTCACCGCCGCGTGCCGGCCCACGCGCTCGTAGGCACCGCGCGACAGTGCGATCAGCTGACCGTTGGCCAGGTCGTGGCCCTCGGCCTCCGGATCGTTGACCTTGTCGAGATCGTTTCCGGCCAGGACGAGACCGCCGATGGCGGGCTGCAACACCCGCTCCCAGAAGCTGCGCATCTCCAGGCTGCCCAGCCCACTCACCATGCCGAGCTCGTGGCCTTGCCCGTAGGCGATGACCCGCGACACCGCCTCTGGCGCGAGCCTCACGTCGGCGTCGATGAAGAACAGCCAGTCTCCGCGCGCGTGCCGTTGTGCACGCTCGAGCGCCCAGGGCTTGCCGAACCAGCCCTCCGGCAGGGGCGCATCACCACCGGTGACCACCGTGACCCGGGGGTCGTCGGACAGGGCTGCCAGCACCTCGGTCGTGCCGTCCGTCGAGCCGTCGTCGAGCACGACCACCTGGAGCGCGGGATGATCCTGGGCGAGCACCGCCTCGAGGCAGTCCGCGAGGTTGTCGATCTCGTTGCGCGCCGGGATCACAACGCTGACCAGCAGCTCAGGATCGCAGGGGGGATCGCCCGGCCCCAGGACGAAGCGGGGGTGCCGCTTCCGATGCACGGCCTTCAGCCACCCGGCCAGCCAACCGAGGGCGGTGAGGCCGAGCACGATGCGGAGGAGCCAGATCACGCCGCGATGGTAGCGTCGTGGCGGCATGAGCCGCGCGCGCGCCACCTTCCCGCTCCTGCTGGGCATCCTCCTCGGCAGCAGCCTGCCCACCTTGTTCGTGGTGCAGGCGCTCCGCGACAAGGGGCTCGACGAGCAGGTCTGGCTCGACGCCGAGCTCACCGTTCGAGTCGACGGACACGAGCCGCTGGTCTACACCGCCGAGCTCGCCGAGCTCGCCGACAGCCCCTTGATCGTCGGCGCGCACGCCATGCTGCGGCAGGCAGCATTCCCCTGGGACGCAACCCCCTTCGAGGCCGCGTTCCGGCTCCGAATCGACGAACGACTCCTCCGCGAGGGCACCGCCGGCGAGCACCCGGATGGCTGGGCCGCCAGCTGGACCGAGCGCCTGGTCACACGTCCCGATGGGCTCGGCCTCCCGCCGAGCCCGTGCGAGGGGCTCGTGATCGTGAAGGGCGTGGAGCTCGCCGACCCGGACGCCACAGGCCTGGCACGCCTGGCGCGGCTCGACCTCGCTCTGGACGTCCGCTGCACCTCCGCCGGAGCCGACCTGCTGTGGGACAGCGGAGACGAGCGCACGTGGACCGTCGAGGGGCCCGCTACCCTGTCGCGCGGGAAGCGCTGACGAGCTGGGCCCAGGCGGCCTCGTCGAGGGCGAGCAGCGGGTCCTTCACCTGCCCCTCGGGGGCACCCTCGGCCACCCGTGCCGCCCGCCAGCGTTCGTAGGTGCCCGGCTCGAAGAGCACGAGCTCGGGGGCGGCGAGCCGACCGCTCGCGCGCTTCTCCCGGTACTCGATGTTGGTGGCGCAGAGCGCCTGTTCCAGGACGGCGAGGAAGTCCGGCGGAGGCCGTCCCTCCATCCCTATGCGAAGCGCGGGTACCTCGGCGAGGCGATGCGCGGCCGTGAAGCCTGTCGCTTCGGCCCCCGCCAGCGCCTGCCCGACCGCGATCACCAGCTGGTCCTCGGTGAGCTTCTCGCCGGTGATGGAGAGCACGTTGTTCCCACGTCGGAGGAAGCGCAGGAGCGGCGCTCGACCCGCGAACCCGACGACCTCGACCAGGTCGCCCAGGTCGTAGCGGTAGAGGCCAGCCGACGTGGTGATCACCAACCGGTAGATCGCACCTTCTTCGAGCTGCCACGCCCACAGCACCTCGCCCGAGCGCCCCACGAACTCCATAACGTGGCCACCCAGCCAGGCGACCGCCCGACCGTCGCCTTCGTCGAGCGGGATCGCGAAGTAGCCTTCGCTCGCGGTGAGCCCGACGTCCCGCACCGGAACCTCGGCGCCGAGGGCCTCGGGGAGGCGCTTCACGAAGAAGGGCGCCGGTCCGGCCTTCCAGCAGTTCACGCTCACCAGGGGCCAGAAGCTCGCCGGCCGCCAGTCGTCGGGCGGGTCCGTGCGCTGCAGCGCCCGGCGCGCCCACCAGGAGAGGCGAACGCCGGACGCGGGCCCGGTGAGTGTGCCGTCGCCGAGGTCACGGGCGAGCGCTTCGCGGTGCTCGACGAGCTTGCGGCACAGGAGCAGCACCGTGGACGGATTGGCCGTGGTCCACGTGGTGACCGGTGCCTGCAGGGCGAAGCGGAGCACCGCGTAGGTTCGGGCGACCGGATCCTCGAGCGCGAAGACCTCGTCGGGGACCGGGTAGCGCAGCCTCACGATCCAGGGCTGGCGGGCGTGCATCCTGCCGGTGTTGCTGCCATAGGGGACGCCGGCCGCGGTGTGCCCCTCCACCGCCGGAGAGACGACGGCGAGCGCCTTTCCCTTGGTGGCTCCCTCGTGATCTCGGACGAGCCCGAGGCGCCAGAGCGCCTGTGCATCGGCCACCACCCGCTCCCAGGACCGGGTGACGGGCAGGAGCTTCGGGCGCCCGGTGGTGCCGGACGTCTTGAGCAACTGGACCACGCGCTCCTGGGTGAGGACCTGCTGTTCGCCCTCTGCGAGGCGGTCGAGCCAGGGGCTCAGCTCCGCGTAGGTCCGGATGGGCACCGCCGATCGGAAGGCGGCCGCACCCATGTCGGGGGCCAGGCCATGCTCCTGTCCGAAGGTCGTGCCGGTGACGCCGCGCAGGATGAACCGAAGCCGTTCGGCCTGGAGCCGCTCGGGTTCTTCACACCCGCGCTCGAGCGTGTCCACCGCGTCGCGCGCGAATCCGCGGAGGACGCGGTACGGACCGTTGCCCTCGTCGGGTAGCAGCACCTCCAGAGCGTACCTTGCCGCGGCACCCCACCCCCATTAGGTCCAAGCGGAGGCCGAGGCGCGATGAAGACCGGTGATGAGGTCCGTGACGCCCAGGGGCGGAGCTACCAGGTCGGCCCGCTCCTCGGACGCGGTGTATGGGGCAAGAGCTACCTCGTGCGGTGCGAGGACCAGGAGTACGTGCTCCGGTGCCCGCTCACTCGCGACGACTTTCGAGGGGACACGCCAGCTCCGCTCGAGCTGCTGCAGGCCTGCCGCGACGCCACCCTGGAGCTCGGCCGCCTGCTCGAAACCGGGACCTACAGCTTCCTGCCGCCCCTGCATGCCCGCTTCACCACGGCAGACGGAACGCCGGCCCTGGTCCGACCGCGCTACGCGAGCACGCTCAAGCAGCGCATGGAGCAGGGCGCGCCCCTGACCGAGGTCCTGGAGACCCTGGCCCAGGTGCTTCGCGCACTCCGTGAGCTGGAGGCCTTCGGCCCCCATGGCGGACTGCGCCCTTCCAACATCCTGCTCAACGAGCGGGGGCAGGCGTTCCTCTGCGATCCGGTCCCCTCGTCCCTGCGGGGCGCGATGGGCAAGCTCACCGCCCTCAGCGCCATCGACGACGCCTGGCTGCCGCCGGAGCAACGCCGTGATGGCGGGCCGGTCGACGGCTCGAGCGACACGTGGGGCCTGTCCCTGGTGCTGCACCAGGCGGCGACCAGCCCCACGGCGGTGGAGGGTGGCAAGCCCCAGCCGCTCCCTGCGGAGGGCCTGGCCAAGACCGATCTCGTCGAGGTGAGGAAGCTCCTCGAGGAGCGCTTGGGTGCCGAGGATGCCAACCCCAGGTTCCACAGCCGCTTCGCGGACCGTGCCTCAGCCCTGTTGAACCGAGGGCTGTCGCGCGAGGCACAGCCCTCGCCGCCCTACCGCTTCCGCAAGGCCGAGGATCTGCTCCCCCGTGTCGAGGAGCTGGTGGCGCTGATGCGCCCGGGGATCGAGACCGTCGGCAAGGTGCTGTTGAACCGACCGCCAGGTGTGGACGCCTTCGAGACCGGCGAGGAGGTGGTGTTCACCGTCTCGATCGGCATCACGGTCGGGATCGACGCGCACGACGAGATCTCCTGCGGCATCGCGGTCTTCGACGCACGCAAGAACGAGCGGCTCCGCGACGTGCCGTGCGCCTACACGGTCGATCGTCTGCCCTCGGGCCGCTTTCGCTTCCTCTTCAAGCTCGCCGAGCTGGTGCCGGGCGCGTACCGGGTCCGCGTCGCGTTCGCGATCCGCGACTCCGGGCACCCGCCCACCACCACCGAGGCCCGCTTCCAGGTGCGAGCCGCGCCCGGCTATGTGCCGCCGCCGGCGCAGGAAGAGCCCGCCGTCCTCCCCATGGAGCGCCCCGCCGACACGGCGGTGACGGAGGTCGGATCCATCACCGCCGAGCCGGTCGCTCCGGCGCCCGTCGAGGCCAACGACGCGATCACACCACCTGGCGCTGTCGACGATCTGCCGCGGCCCATCTCCCCTCCGGAGCCTGCGCCGCCGCCGTCCGCGCCTGGCTTCGCGCCCGCACCCGAACCCGTGCACCACCCGGCTCCTTCGCCCCTGCGCGAACCCGCGCCCGCACCCGTGCCGGCGCCCACCCCCGCACCACCTCCGAGCGTGAGCTGGGTGGACCAGCCGCTACCGGGCGCCATGGTGTCCGACGACCCCTTCCCCGACCGCGTCGAAGACCCGGAGGACTGGCGCCAGCCCGGCCCCGTCGAGCGGCTCGTGGAGCTGGTGAAGAGCGATATGTACCTGGCCGTGATGGCCGGTCTGGCGGCCCTCATCGTGGTCCTGTTGATCGTGCTCACGCTCAACTAGCCGACCAGACCGCTTCCGGAGATTCCATGCGTTTCGAGACCACCCGTCAGCTCCTCCAGCCCGCCGACGTCCTGGCGATCGGCGTCGGGGAAGCGGCACCGCGCGCGCTCCCCGAGGCCGTGTCCCAGGCGCTCCCCGGGCTCGTCGACCACCTCGAGGCCGAGGAGTTCAAGGGCTCGCTGGGCAGCACGCTGTCCCTGCCGTCGCTGGGCGCGGTGCCCGCGCGTTGGATCGTCATCGTGGGCACCGGCAAGGGCGACACCAACGACCTCCGCGTCGCGGCCGGCCTGGCCGCGAGCTTCGCGCGCGACAAGGGCGGCAGTCGCATGGTGCTGAACCTGGACGCGGGCTCGTCCGAGGCCACGTGTGCCGTGGTCGAGGGTGCCTGGGCAGGCAACTACCGCTTCGACCGCTACAAGCCTGAAGACGAGCGGAAGCGCTCGCTGTCCGAGGTGGCGCTCGCGGGCGCCGAGGAAGGCGCCGTGGCGCGCGGCCGCGCGCACGCGGCCGGCCAGACCCTGGCCAGGAACCTGGTCAACGAGACCGCAGACGTCGTGTACCCGCAGACCCTGGCGCAGGCGGCCGCGGACCTGGCCGGCGGTCAGCTCACCGTGGAGATCTGGGACGAAGACCGCATCCGCGCCGAAGGCATGGGCGGCATCACGGCCGTCGGGCAAGGCAGCCACCGCAAGCCCCGCTTCGTCCACATGCGCTACGAGCCGGAAGGCGAGGTGCGCGGCCACGTGGCCCTGGTCGGCAAGGGTGTGACCTTCGACGCAGGCGGCCTGAGCATCAAGCCGTCCGGTGGCATGCAGACCATGCGCTGCGACATGGGAGGCGCAGGTGCGGTCATCGGTGCGATGAGCGCGCTGAACGCGCTGAAGCCCGCCGTGCGCGTGGATGGCATCTTCGCCGCCGCCGAGAACATGGTCAGCGCGAACTGCTACAAGCTCGGCGACGTGCTCACGATGCACAACGGCAAGACCGTCGAGATCCACAACACCGACGCGGAAGGCCGCCTGCTGCTCGCTGACTGCTTGAGCTACGCGAGCCAGACCGGCGCCACGCACGTCATCGACCTCGCCACCCTGACCGGCGCCGCCGTCGTGGCGCTCGGCGAGCACTACACAGCGCTCTACAGCGACGACGAGGTGCTGGCTGGTGGCCTCATGGAGGCGGCCGAAGGGGCCGGCGAAGGCTTCTGGCGCATGCCCTTGGAGCCGCTCTACAAGTCCAAGCTCAAGGCCGAGTGGGCCGGCATCAAGAACATCGGCGACCGTTGGGGCGGCAGCATCACCGCCGCGCTCTTCCTGCAGGAGTTCGTCGACGGACCCAAGTGGGCCCACCTCGACATCGCCGGTCCCGCGTTCCTCGACAGCCCCGAGCGCCACCTCTGCAAGGGGGCGACGGGTCAGCCGGTTCGAACCCTGCTGCGCTGGCTCGAGGCCTGGTAAGCCGGCGCCCGGCGCCTGCTCAGCGGCGCCAGACGCTCGCCATGCCTTCGGGCGTGGCAGGAACCACCCCCTTCTCCGTGATGATGCCGGCCACCAGCTCGGCCGGCGTCACGTCGAACGCGGGGTTGCGCGCCGTGGACACGTCGGGCGTGGTCCTGACCTTGGTGAACTCCCCGTCCTCGGACCAGCCCCAGGTCCAGCGGACCTCGTCGCCGCTGCGCTCCTCGATCGGGATGTCGCCGCCCGAGGGGCAGTCGGGATCGATGGTGGTGGTGGGCGCCGCCACGTAGAACGGGATGCCGTTCCGCTGAGCGACCACCGCGGAGGAGTAGGTGCCGATCTTGTTGGCGACGTCGCCGTTGGCGGCGATGCGGTCGCTGCCGACGATGACCATGTCGATGTCACCCCGCTGCATGTAGTGGCCGGTGGCGTTGTCGGCGATGACCGCGTGGGACACGCCCTCCTGGGCGAGCTCCCACGCAGTGAGTCGAGCACCCTGGCTGCGCGGCCGGGTCTCGTCGACCCACACGAAGGGCTCCTTGCCCTGCCGTTGCGCCATGTACACGGGCGACAGGGCGCTGCCCCAGTCCACGAACGCGAGCCAGCCGGCGTTGCAGTGCGTGGAGATCCGAGCGCCCTTGGGCACGAGCTCCGCGCCGTGCTTGCCGATGGCTTCGCAGCACGCGGCATCGTCGTCGGCGATGGCCAGCGCCTCGGCCACAGCCGCCTGGCGCGCCGCGGCGAGGTCGTCGCCCTGGGCCTCGATGGCGCGCAGCACCCGCTTCGTGGCGTAGAACAGGTTCTGGGCCGTCGGGCGGGTGTGCTCGATGAAGTCGACCGCCTCGGCCAGGTGCGCGTGGAAGCCGCGGTCGGGCGCGGAGAGCGCCGCCTGCGCCACCGCGTACCCGGCCGTGCCGCCGATGGCTCCGGCCCCACGCACGATCATCGTGCGGATGGCTTCGCCCGTGTGGCGGAAGGTGGGCAGGTCCACGATCTCGAAGCCGTGGGGCAAGAGCGGCTGGTTGATCATGCGGACCGTCGGTCCGTCCATCCAGACGGTGCGGAAGTGGCGGCCTTCGACGTTCATCGGTGCTCCCATGTGTGCTGGCGCGAGGCCAGCGACCTAACCGCTCCAGGGCGGCGAGCGGCGAGCGGGCGGGAGGCCGAAGGAGAGGATGGGCCGTCGACAGGGATCAAGGCCGGTAGTGGACGAACACCTCGTTCACCACGGCGCGCAGGAACACCGACGCAAAGGCCACGGCGGCGGGCTCGATCGCCTCGGTCTGCGCGCTCGAGAGATCGAGGCCCTCGCCATTGCCCGAGGCCCTCAGCGGGCCGACCCGCTTGTCGTCACGGCTCTTGAACTTCACGCTCGACGCCTCGATCGTGATCTGACCCGTGTAGAGCGCGCCCATCGAACCGGCCTGCTGCGCTGCAGCACCCTCGCCCTTCGTGGCCTTCAGCATCACGAACACGTCGGCCTCGTCGGCACGGGTGTAGTCCGATCGCGCGCTGAAGCCGGCTTCCCCGATGTAGCGGTCGACCTGTGCCGCGAGCGACGTCGCCTGCTCCTCGCTCAGGTCGCCGGTCGTGATCCACCGAACGGCCACCGACCGCACGCTGAGCAGCCACTTCCGGCTCTCGTTGTCCGCCATGATCCGGCGCCAGTGGAACTGCACGAGCTCGTCTGGCCAGGCCACCGACGGGTAGCGCGCAACGGTCCAGAGCACGACGTGGCTGTACTTCAGCGGGTCGCTGTCCTTGACCGAAGCGAAGTCTCGCTCCATCTTCGCAACGGCCAGCATGGCGCTGGCCCAGGCCGCTTCGGACTCCAAGCCGTCGGCCTCGAAGGACGCCAAGCAGGCTTCCCACTCGCCGACGACCGCGTCAGGGTTGCCGGAGCGCTCGGCTTCGTCGACCTTGGAGCTGCACAGCATGGTCGCGAGCTGGTCCGCGTCGAGGCTGCGCGGGTCGAACACGTCGCCCGCGAGGGCCATCGACATCAGCAGCGTGGTCACGAGGGCTCCGGGACGAAGGGGGGCGGCTGGCGGTGACGTTCCTCGCCACAGCGGAACCGGAAGCCACCCATGTAGTGATCGGCCCACCAGTCCAGGAAGCTGACGTGATCCAGGGCGCCCTCCAGGATGGGCCGGTACAGGCGGTCATCGTAGCGCTTGCCACTCAGGCGGTCGGTCAGCACCGGACCGCCATCGCGCTCCCAGCGCAAGCAGGTGGCTGACCGGAAGGTCCAGGATCCGGTGTTCACATAGGCGCGTCCGTCACCCAGCTCCACCACCCCTGGCAGGTGGCTGTGGCCGCTCACCAGGACCTTGTGCCGGCCCTGCGAGGCCGCGTCCACGGCGCGACGAGCGAGTCGACCGGGATCTCCGAGCTCGTTGCCCATCCAGTACCCGAGGATCTGTTCCATCACGCGCCAGAGCTCCGGGCGGCCCACCGCTAGCAGCGCCCTTCCAGCGACCCAGAGCGCCAGGTACACCTTGTGGAAGCCCCAGTACATGAAGCGGTTCCAGCCGGTGTAGAAGTGCGCCAGGGGCGGACGGATCCAGGTGCCGAGCGCACGCTCCACGAGGTGGTGGACCCGGGTGTTCAGCTCGCTGGCCCGCAGGTCCGGCCCCAGCAGCTCGTCGTACTCGTAGCCGTGTACGATCAGCATCTCGTCGCCGACCTCCACGGCCGAGACCACCGGGAAACGGAGCAGGTATTCGTAGAGGCGAAGGTCCAGATCGTGGTTTCCGACCACGTAGATCATGCGGCCCTTGTCGGCGAGCTCGCTGAGCCGACGAAGCAGCGGACCGTGGGCGCGGAGAACCCGCGTGAACGACATGGCCTGCGAGAAGTCGATCGCATCGCCGGCGATCACGAGCGTGGCGCCCTCCGCCTCGACCTGGTCGATCAGATCGACCAGGTAGCGGTCCTTCAGCAGGAAGATGTCGTGCTCGGTGCCATCGCCAAGGTGCAGGTCGCTGACCACGTAGATGAGCGTGTCCGGGTCCAGCCGGGCCACTTCACGGCGGGGTGGCTCACGAGACCAGGACAGGACGGGCATCGGGTAGAGAGTAGCCTGCGTTTTCGTGCAACGATGCAATGTGCCCGACACCGCGCCCGCCATCGCACTCCCAGACCCCTCCGATCCCGCTCTGGCAGCGCTCGATCGACTGGCGCGCGCGGTCTGGATCACGGACCCCGACGCGGGTCGCATCGTCTGGGCCAACCGCGCCGCGCTGGTGGTGTGGCGAGCACCTTCCCTTTCCGAGCTGCTCGCACGGGACCCGGGCAACACCGAGACCGCGCGCCGGGTGCTGCGGCAGGCCCGGGACAGGGTGTTGGAAGGTCGACGGCTCAGCTCGGAGCGCACGCTGTACCCGCTCGGCGTCCCCACCCGACTCCGTCTCCAGGTGGGCGGCTGGGAGCTGGCGGACGGGCGCACGCTCCTGCTCGTCGAAGGCACGCCCCTCGACGAGGACGTCACGGTCGACCCGGACGTCCTGCGCTGGGGCCGAGGCGGCTCGCTACGCGCGCGTCAGCATCAGCACCCACGGCCTCGACGGGCACACCTTGAGCCAGAACAGCGCGGCGACCGAGACCTTTGGGCTTCGGTTCAGCATCCACAGCCTCTGCGCGCGCAGCGAGGACGCGGACGCGCTCCTGCAGACCCTCGCCGCGGGTGGCGCCTGGGAGCGGGAGGTGCCCACCGAGACCCAGGCCGGCCCCGCGCTGCACGCGCTCTCCGCCCACCCGATGATCGACGCCGTGTCCGGTGCGGCGGGGTTCGCGTTGACCGCCGTCGACGTCACCGCAGCGCGGAAGCTCGAGGCCCTCAAGGAAGCGTTTCTCCAGGACGTGCAGCACGAGCTGCGCACGCCGATGACCGCGGTGCGCAGCGCGCTGGAGCTCGCGCTCACCCCGGCCCGCATGACCAGCGGCGCACCGATCGACCTGCTGGGCGTCGCCGGACGCAACGCCGAGCGGCTGTTGGAGCTGGTGGACGACCTCCTGGACGCACGGCATGCCGCCTCGGGCGCGCTCGAGCTCGATCGTCGGCGCATCGAACTTGGCGCGCTTGTCGCCGACTCGATCCGCATGGATCGACCCGTCTTCGACTTCTGTGGCGTGCGGCTCGAGCTGGTGACGGTCAGGGAAGCCATGCACGTGGTCGCCGACGGACGCCGCTTGCACCAGGTCCTCTCCAACCTGCTGGCCAATGGCTTGAAGTTCTCGCCACCCGGCGGAACGGTGACGGTCGCGCTCGACGCGCTGGACGGCGCGGCGCGGTTGCGGGTGAGCGACCAGGGCCCCGGCGTCCCCCAGCGGGCCCGTGAGCGGATCTTCGAGCGTGGCGTGCACGCCGCGAAGACCCAGCGGGGAGGCACGGGCATCGGCCTGTACGTGGCACGTGCCCTGGTGGAAGGGCACGACGGCACCATCCGCTGCATCGCCAACGAACCCGTGGGGGCCACCTTCGAGGTGGTGCTTCCCCGTTGTCCCGACGAGCTACGCCGCACCGCGGAGCGCCGTGCCTCTCCGCCGCGTTGATCGGACCTCGGCGATCCGCCCATCAACTCGAGGCGGAGCCACGTTAGTCCGCGTCATGGCGAAGAAGGAACTCGCTGGCGGCCGCGTCCGCTTCCTCGGGAGCTTCCCCGGCACGGTCCCCGTGCAGCCCCTACCCGAGGTGGCCTTCGCAGGGCGTAGCAACGTGGGGAAGTCGAGTGCCATCAACCGCCTGCTCGGCACCAAGCGCGTCGCCCGCGTCTCCGGAACCCCTGGACGCACGCAGGCCGTGAACCTCTTCGAGGTCGACACGCGCTTCGTCTTCGCGGATCTTCCCGGGTACGGCTTCGCCAAGGTCCCCGAAGCGGTCCAGCAGGCGTGGAAGGGCCTCGTCGAGGGGTACCTGGGCCACCGTGAACGCTTGACGCTGGTGGTCGTGCTCGTGGACGCTCGGCGGGATCCCATGGAAAGCGACAGCCAGATGATCTGGTCGTGCCGCGAGAACCACCTGCCGGTGCTCGTGCTCGCCACCAAGCTCGACAAGGTCAAGCGCAACGCGCGGAGCGGGCAGCTTCGGAAGCTGCGCACGGCCTGGAGCCTGACGACCGACGAACTGATCGGGTTCTCGTCGAGCGCTCCGATCGGGGTCGACGAGACCTGGGCTCGGATCCACTCCGCCGTCGCGCCATGAGCCGCGGAAAGGGCTACAAGCGCGGCGACCACTGGACCCGCAAGGCGCAGGCCTCGGGCTACGCCGCACGCTCGGTGTTCAAGCTCTCCGAGATCGACCAGCGGTGCAAGCTCCTGAAGCGCGGCCAGCGGGCGGTGGACCTCGGCTGCTACCCGGGCTCCTGGAGCCGCTACCTGCGCGAACGACTCGGACCCGATGGGGTGCTGGTCGGGGTCGATCTCGACGAGCCGAAGGGCATTCCGGGCATCTTCCTCACCGAGTCGGTGTACGACGTGAACGCCACGCAGCTGCTCAGCAGCCTGGGCGGTCCGTGCGACGTGCTGGTGAGCGACATGGCACCGCCAACCAGCGGCGACCGCTTCGGAGACCACGCCCGGCAGATCCGCCTGGTGTGGCGCGCCCTCGAGCTGGCCGAAGCCACGCTGCGGCCCGGCGGCGCGTTCGTCGCCAAGGTCTTCGAGGGGGAGGATGCGCCCGAGGTGGCCCAGGCGGTGCGAGCGCGTTTCGCGCGATTCCGCCGCATCAAGCCGAAGGCCACACGCGGCCGTTCGGTCGAGCTCTTCGTGATCGGGCAGGAGTACAAGGCGTGAGCGAGCTGCACTTCTATTACGACGTCGTCTGTCCCTACGCGTACATGGCCGCCACCCGCGTCGAGGACTTTGCGGCCGCCCACGGCGTGTCGCTCATCTGGAAGCCCGTGCTCCTGGGCGGCTTCTTCCGAAAGCTCGACATGCCGGATGTGCCCGCGTCCACCTACGCCCCCGCAAAGGCCCGGCTGAACCTCCTCGACGTGTACCGGAGCGCCGAGCGTCTGGGCCTGGACCGCGTGCGCTTTCCCCAGTGGCACCCGCGCAGGAGCGTCGACGCCATGCGGCTCCTCATCGCGGCGCCGGCCGACCTCCGACCGCAGCTCTCGCTGGAGCTGTACCGCGCGTACTGGGAACGGCACGAGGACATCGCCGACCACACGGTGCTCGCTCGCTACGCCCAAGCGGCGGGACTCGCCCCCGATCTGTACCGCAGCGACGATGTGAAGCAGGACCTGATCGACGCCACCAGCGCGGCCCATGAGGCTGGCGTGTTCGGCGTGCCCACGTACCAGGTCGTGCACGGCGACGAGCACCACGAGGTCTGGTGGGGTCAGGACCGGCTGCACTTCGTGTCTCGGCAACTGGGCCGTGGCCGCGATCACGCGCTGCCATGGACACGTGGCACGGTCGGCGGTGAGGGGCCGAGGCCGGAGCGGGTGGCCTTCTTCCACGACTTCGCCAGCCCGTTCTCGTACCTGGCCTCCACGCAGATCGACAGCGTGGCCGCCGCCTGCACCGCCGACGTCGAGCGGGTCCCCATCCTGCTCGGCGCGCTCTTCCAGGCCATCGGCACGGCGAACGTGCCGCTCTACACCTTCCACGAGCGCAAGCGCGACCACTACGGGCGCGACATGGGGGCGTGGGCTCGCTGGTGGGGCGTGGATCTGTTGTGGCCGGACACCTTTCCCCTGCGCACGGTGCTTCCGCTCCGGGTCGCCATCGTCGAACCGCAGAGCGAGGCCGCGATGTACCGGGCGGCTTGGGTCGACGATCTCGACATCGGAACCTCGGAGGTGCTGGAGTCCGTGCTCGACGCAGCCGGGTTCCCAGGACGGGAGCTCATCGCTGCGACGCGCGACCCCGCGGTGAAGCGCACGCTGCGCGACAACACCGACCGCGCGATCGAAGCCGGGGTGTGTGGCGTTCCCACCTTCGAGGTGGACGGCAGGCTCTACTGGGGCCAGGACCGGATCCCCATGCTCCAGGACGTGCTCGGCGGCTGGCAGCCCTCCTGCTGAGCGATCACGGCAGGAAGCGCGCGCGGGCCTCGGGCTCCGGAAGATCGCAGAGATCCGCCCGGCCGAACAATCGGTAGCGCGTGCCCGCGACGAGTCGGTAGAGCAGATCGCGGAGCGGCGCCGGCACGATCCAGCCCACGGCGAGGAGCTTCCACGGCCAGGGCAGGCGGGCCGCGATGCGGACGGCCGCCGCAGAGCCCGCGTGCACGCGGCCCCGCGTCACGAGGACCATCGCCTCCAGGCCGAGCGGAAGGCCGGGATGTCGCGCACGCAGCGCCTCGGCGGTGGTCCCCTGCAGGGGGGCGTAGTGGAGGCGCCCCGGCCCGTCGCGCGCCACCAGCCAGCGCACGCCACCGTGGCAGAGCCCGCAGGTGCCGTCGTAGAGAACGATGTCCACGCGATCCAGTATCGTGACGGCGATGGGCGTCCGCATCGATCAGTGGCTCTGGGCCACGCGCATGTTCAAGACCCGGAGCCAGGCGACCAAGGCCTGCGTGGCGGGCCATGTGAAGCTGGACGGGGAGCCGGTCAAGGCCTCGAAGACGATCGAGCCGGGCATGCACGTGGAAGCGCTCTGCCCCCGTGGTCGCGTGCAGCTCGAGGTCGTGGCGCTGGCCCAGAAGCGCCTCTCGGCCCCGCTGGCCAAGTCGCTCTATGTGGACCACACGCCACCGGAGCCGCCGAAGCCACCGCCCACGGCGGTGCGCGGGCGCGGCCTGGGCCGGCCTACGAAGCGGGATCGTCGTCGGTTGGCGCGGCTGCTCGAGGAGACTTGACCGGCCTCGCGGTGTTGCCGAACACCCGGTGCGGGCCCTCACCGTCCTCCCAGTCCGTCAGCACCCCGTCGCGGTCCCCGACGAGGAACGCATCGTTGGGCACCTCGGCGCCGTAGCCCAGGTCGACCTTGCCGCCGATCCGGACCCGGTGCCCGAGCGCCGCACCCAGGAACCAGCCCCCGCTCGACACCCGCTCGCCGTCCAGGAAGACCTTGATGGCCCGTCCGAAGGACAGGTCGAAGACCGTGACGGTCCAGGCTGCGAAGCTGTCCCGACCGAACACCGTGGCCTGGTAGCCGTTTGCGGCCCCGAAGAAGGCCCGTGGAAAGGTGACCACGAGGTTGGACGTGGCGCGGCGTCCGACCCGCGTGCCCTCCCCCAGCACGCTGAGGTTGACGATGGCCTGTTCCTCGATGACCACGTCATCGCCGATCTGGCTGCCCCGCACGATCGCGCCGGGCCCGATCTCGACGCCGTCGCCGATCCGGCAGCCCTCCACCACCGCCGTTGGATGGATGACGCAACCCCGGCCCACCTGGTTCATCGCGCGGGCGACGCCCCACCGGTTCCACGAGCGGATGCGGGAGACCACGATGAGCGCCCACCAGAGCTTCACGAGGACGTTGGCGTCTTCCCAGCGGCGCTTGTAGGCGGACAGCTCCGCTCCCATCGCCAGCAGGTTCACCCGCAGCAGGTGGCTCCAGTGGTCGATCTGATGCACCGGAGCGTCGCCGTGGGGGAAGCGCTCGGGCATCGCGTGGGCCAGGGCGGCGTGCGGTGCCGAGGTCTCCCGCACCTCGAACCCAAGGTCGACGGTGAGCGGCGCCAAGGTGCCGAAGTCGGGCGGCCCGCCAGCGGCCACGAGGCCCACCTCGTAGACCCCGGCGGCGTCCAGCCGCTGAAGCGGAAGCGTCAACGCGAGCCAGTCCGGGTCCTCCACCCTCAGCCGGGATCCAGGCGCAGCCGACGCCAGGAACAGGCGCAGCGTGCGTCCGGTGAGCCAGGTGCGATCGCTGATCAGCACGTACGCCTCGTCGGTGGGCGGCGACTCGACCCGTTCCAGCCCAGCCTCGTCCAGAGCCTGGGCCGTCCACGCCGACAGGGGCCGGTTCAGGATCGGGCAAGCGTGCGCCGGATCCAACCAGGGGCTGACCCGGCGACCGCTCTCGACCACGAAGGCCTTCACGGCAGGGCCGCCAGCTCGCGCTCGACGTCGCGCACGAGCCACGGCGCGTCGTAGCCCCGGGCGGCCTGGAGCGCCGACTGCAGCACGACCGTGGCCTGGACCGGATCCCCCTGTCCCGCGAGCACGCGCCCCTCCAGCCAGAGGCCGAACGCCGCCGTCTCACCATCGCCCAGGCGCTCGCTCGCCGCGCGCGCCGATCGTAGGCGGTCCAGCGCAGTCGGGTCGCCGTCCCGCTCGAAGTCGAGCATCGCGAGCATCGCGTCGTTCATCGCGACCCCGCGCGCCAGGCCGCCAGAGGCGGCCACGGAACGCGACTCCTGGAACGCCAGGGCCGCACGCGCGGGCTCACCGAGTCGCCAACGGGCCGAGCCTACGTTGTAGGCATTGACCACCAGGCCCGGCCGGTAGCCCGTGTCGCGGCGAAGTGCCCAGGCGGCCTCGAAGTGTTCGAGCGCCAGCGCATAGTCCTCGCAGAAGAAGGCCAAAGCACCGAGGTTGTTGCGGATGCGCCCGACGAGGATGCGGTCCTCCAACGCCTCCGCCAGCAGCATGGCTCGCTCCAGCAGGTCGCCAGCGCGGTCGCCCTCGGCGTGGCGGATCGCTCGCCGGGCAAGCCCGACGAGGGCCGTCGCCTCGAGCCTCGAGTCCTCCCCCGCGAGTGCCAGGGCCTCTTCATAGAGCGCGTCGGCGTCCATCATGCGGCCTTCGTCGCTGGCGATGTTGCCGAGCTCGTCGAGCAAGGCCACCTGCCGCCGGGTGTCGGCGAGCGCTCGCGACAACGCGAGCCCCTCCTCCAGGTTGGCGACCGCGCGCATCGCGTGACCTCCCTGACGAAGCAACCGGCCGAGGCTCAGGTAGCAGTCGATCTCCAGATCCATGCGCGCTTCTTCGCTGGCGAGCTCGAGCGCCACCTCCAGGTGCCGCTCGGCGTCGCGCACCTTCCCGAGCATCAGCTCGACTTCGCCGGCCTTCAGGTGCAGGACTGCAAGCCCCTCGGGGCTCCCGAGCGCAGAGGTCTCCTCCTCCGCGCGCTCGAGCCAGCTCACCCCCCGGAGGAAGGACGCGAGCGCGGAGTCCAGGAAGCCGCGCCGCTGGTCGAGCTCGCCGGCCAGGTTGGCGTAGCGGGCGCCGGTCACCAGCTCGCCGCTCTCGGCGTGGTGGCGAGCCAGGGCCTGGTAGTGCGGCTGCAGGTGCTCCGCATACAGCCGCTCCATCGTGGCTGCGGCCTCCTTGTGGTGCGCCCGCAGCTGCCCCCCCAGCACGGCGCCCGCCACCAGTTGGTGCATGAGCTGCGACGCAAACACGAGCCGCCCCTGACGGAGGTCTTCGTCGAGGAAGCCGCGGCGCACGAGCTCGGCCACCCGATCAGGGCCTCCGGGACCCGCCGCTTCTTCGAGCAGGCGGCGTGGCAACACGAGCCCTATCGTGGCCGCCAGCTGGAGGGTGCGCTTCACCTCGGGCTCCAGAGCGTCGACGCGCGCTTCGATGAGCCCCGTGAGGCTCGCGGGGAGGTCCAGCTCGGTGTCGGGCTCGCTCAGGCGCGCGGCTCGGCCTTCGTAGGTGACAGCTCCCGCCTGGGTCAGGGCCTTCACCAGCTCGTGCACGTACAGCGGGTTGCCCTGGGCGTTCTTCTCGATGAGCTCCGAGAGCTCGGAGGACACCTCGTCGGCGCCCAGGAGGTCCTTGACGATCGCCGCCGTTCCGCGCGCATCGAAGGCCTGGAGCTCCACCGCCAGATCGGCCTCCGGCAGCCCTTCCTCCCGGGCCTCTCGCCCTGCGAGCAACCACAACACCGGGTCGCCGGTGGTGGCGTCGAGCAGGTGGGCCAGCAGCCGGCGCTCCAGCGGCGTGGTGAGGTCGACGTCGTCGACGATCAGGAGCGTTGGGCGCTCGCGCCCCAGACCGCGCACCAGGCCCGCAGCCGCAGCGAAGAGCGCGTCGAGATCCGGCTCGAGCCCCCGGTCGAGGTCGAGCGCGAAGAGGGACGCCAGGGTGGCGGCCTCGGCGGTCTTGAGACGAAGCTCGGTGAGCCGGGGAACCCGATCGGCGATGGCCTTGGGGCTGGCATCGACATCGAGTCCCAAGGCCTGACCCACCAGCCGACGGAAGAGCTCCAAGGGGGGCCCCGATCCGAAGGCTGAGGCCCGGGCCGCGTAGAACGGCACGCCCGCCCGCAAGGCCAGCCCCTGGATCTCACGGATGATGCGCGACTTGCCGGACCCGTTGGGCCCGTACAGCAGCACGCTGCCGCCATCACCGCGGGCCAGACGCTGGAGGAAGTCTCCGATGCGGTCGAGCTCGTCCCCGCGCCGCACCCACCGCCCGAGCACGCCACCTGCGCTGCGCCGGCGACGACCGAGCAAGCGGAAGGTGGGCGCGGCCGGTCGACCCGCACGGGCCCGGAGCAAGCTCCCAGCCGCGAACTGCCAGCGGTCGTCCAGCGCGGTCGCCACCTTCGCGGACACCACGACCTCACCGGGCTCGGCGTACGCAGCGAGCCGGTGCGCGAGCTTCGCTGCGTCGCCGCGGGGCATGACCCCCACGTGTTCGCCGGTGCCGATCAGCGCCGCGTGCCCCCGGTGCACGCCGACCGCCAGCGTGACCTGGACCTGCCGCCGCTTCAGCCGCGGGCTCAGTCTGGCCAGCTCCCGGGCGCAGGCGAGCGCTCGGTCCTCGTCGTCCTCCCGCTGAAGCGGCACGCCGAACACCACGCGCAGCCGTTCATCGCTGAAGGCCTCCAGCCAACCTCCCCAGCGGTCGACGACCCGCCGGATGATGCGACCGAGCAGCTCGTGCTGCCGGAGGAGGCGCTCGGGCTCCGCACGCTCGGAGAACTCGGTCAACCCGAGCAGCTCGGCCGCCACGACCGAGACCGACTTCACCTCACCGACCGGCTGGCTCCCGAGCGCGGCCAGCGCGTCACCGGACATCGACCCGTGCAGGTCACTCGCAGAGAGTCTGGAGCCCTCGCTTCCAGGCACCGACACCGACGGCTCGCTCACCGGCTCCTCGTGCAGCTTGCCCATCTCCGCGACGAGCTTCTGGAGATCGGCGCCCTCCGCTTCGCGAGCGAGATCGTCCGCGTAGAGCTCCGCCAGGAACGCCGCCAGCGTGGCGTCGTCGGCACGGTGGCCGGCCTCGAACAGGAAGACCCGGAGGGCCTCTTCCAGCTCCGACGCGCTCTGGTAGCGGTCCTCGGGGCGCTTCTGGAGGGTCTTCTGCAGGATGTCCCAGAGCGCCTCCGGAACCTCGGGCGCCTCGACCCTCGGGTCGGGCACCACCGCCTGCTGGACGAGACGCAGCTTCTCGGATGGGTCCTGGTGCTGGAAGAGCCGGTGGTTCACCAGCAGCTCGTAGAGCACGATCCCGCAGCTGAAGATGTCCGAGCGGTGATCGATGCTCGCGCCAGACGCTTGTTCCGGGCTCATGTAGGCGTACTTGCCGCCGCCCGGCCGTCCCTTCTGGGCGTCCGGAGCGACGTCCCCGGCAAGCCGCGCGATGCCGAAGTCCAAGAGCTTCACCTCCCCCTGGAACGAGAGCATCACGTTGTGGGGGGACACGTCCCGGTGCACGATGTCGAGCGGCTCGTTGTGTGCGCCCGTGCAACGGTGCGCGTAGGCGAGGCCGCGCGCCACGCTCGCGGCCACGTGCACGGCGAGCGGCAGGGGCAGCTTCCGCTCCTCGGCCCGCAGCCTCCGCACCGTCTGGGTGAGGTCGCGACCCGAGATGTGCTCCATCGCGATGTAGGTCTCGCCGCTGGTCCTCCCGAGCTCGTAGACCTGCACGATGTTGGGGTGGGACAAGAGCGCCGAGATCTTCGCCTCCCGGACGAACATCTCGAGGAAGCGCTTCGAGCGGCCCAGGCGCGGCAGGATGCGCTTGATGACCACCCGACGTTCGAAGCCCTCGACGCCGAAGGACTTGGCGAGCCACACCTCGGCCATGCCGCCGACCGCGAGCCTCGTCAGCAGCTGGTAGTCACCGAACGGGGCCTCGCCGGACACGTCTCCTCCGCGCGCACGATAGACCAGATGGATGCCCGTGCTCCCCTGCATTCCCATGGACGGCGCCGTGCTGTTCCCCGGCCGGCTCCAGACCCTGGTCGTCTCCGCGGGTTCGCTGGGCGCGCTCGAGCTCCACCGCGAGCAGTCCGTGGACCTCGTCTTTGTCCGTCGGGTCGAGGAGCAGCTCGACGCGATCGGCTGCACCGGGCGGGCGCTTCGAAGCCTTCCCCTCGCCGACGGCAGCGTGCGCGTGCTCATCGAGGGACTGGAGCGGGTGACCCTCGTGGCGCACGGGCCCGACGAGTCCGCTGGCCACGTGGCCGAGGTCGCGCCCTTCGACTCGGCCGCGGAAGCGCCGGCGACGCTCGAACAACCGGTCGCCGTGCTGCGCGCGCGCATGCTCCAGTACGTCGGCGACGAAGACACGGTCCCGCCCGACGTCGCGGACGCTCTCGTGGCGGTGCACGACGGGCCAAGGCTCGCCGACTGGGCCGCCGCAGTGCTGCCGATCAGCCTCGACGACCGCAGCGCGCTGCTCGCCGAGCCGAGCCTGCTCAAGCGCCTGGTGTTCCTCGCCGAGGAGGCGTCGGTGGCCGTGGAGCGCGCCAACCTGGACCGCGCGATCGACGAGCGGGTGCAGGACCGCATGGACAAGAGCCAGAAGACCTACTGGCTCAAGGAGAAACTCCAACAGATCCGCGTGGACCTCGGCGAGCCCGACGGCCAGGACGACGTCGACCGACTGCGCGAGAAGCTGCTCGCGGCCAGCCCACCCGCGCACGTGCTCGAAGAGGCGGAGCGCGAGCTCGACCGCATGCGGCGCATGCACAGCGACGCCGCCGAATACCACGTGTCCCGGAACTGGGTGGAGTGGCTCGCCGACATGCCGTGGGCGGTCTCCACCGACGACGTCACGGACCTCGCAGCCGCCAAGCAGGTGCTCGACGCCGACCACCACGGGCTGGACCGCATCAAGGACCGCATCCTCGAAGACCTCGCGGTGCGCCAGCTCAAGCCCGACGCTCGAGGCGCCGTGTTGTGCTTCGTCGGGCCGCCAGGGGTCGGCAAGACCAGCCTCGGTGAGAGCATCTCCCGGGCGCTGGGACGCGCGTGCCAGCGCGTCGCGCTCGGTGGCGTGAAGGACGAAGCGGAGATCCGAGGTCACCGCCGCACCTACATCGGCGCGATGCCCGGCCGCATCGTGCAGGCGATGAAGCGCGCCGGGACCAACAACCCGGTCATCATCCTGGACGAGCTCGACAAGATCGGACAGGACGTGCGCGGCGACCCATCGAGTGCCCTGCTGGAGGTGCTCGACCCCGCGCAGCACCACCGCTTCTCGGACCATTACCTGGACGTCACTCTGGACCTGTCGAGGGTGCTGTTCGTGGCCACCGCCAACCGCGTAGACACCGTACCGCCAGCGCTGCTCGACCGGCTCGAGACCCTGGAGCTCCCCGGCTACATCGAGGAGGAGAAGCACGCCATCGCCACCCGGCACCTGCTGCCTCGGCAGCGGGACGCTCATGGGTTGACCGACGGTCAGCTGCACCTCACCCGGGCGGCCCTCACCGCCCTCATCCGCAACTACACCCGGGAAGCCGGCGTGCGAAACCTCGAGCGCGAGCTGGCCCGCCTCCACCGCAAGGCCGCCAGACGCCTGGTCGAGGGCGGACGCGGCCCCCTGCGGGTCGACCCACGCCGCCTCCAGCGCCTGCTGGGACCGCCACCCTTCCGCATCGAGCTGGCTGAACACATCGATCGCCCCGGCGTGGCCGTGGGCCTGGCGTGGACGCCGGTCGGCGGAGAGATCCTGTTCCTCGAGGCCAGCACCCTGCCCGGCGGCAAGGGCGATCTCCAGCTCACCGGTTCGCTCGGCGACGTGATGAAGGAGTCCGCCCGCGCCGCTCTCTCGCTGCTCCGTGGCCGAGCCGACGCCCTGGGTCTGCGCGCCGAGCGCTTCCGCGAGGTCGACGTGCACGTGCACATCCCCCAGGGCGCCATTCCCAAGGACGGCCCTTCCGCTGGCGTCGGGCTGCTCTGCGCGTTGGCGAGCGCTCTGTTGGGCCGGCCGCTGCCGAGCGACCTGGCGATGACCGGGGAGATCACCCTCCGGGGGAAGGTCCTCGCGGTGGGCGGCGTGAAGGAGAAGGTCCTGGCCGCGCGTCGGGCGGGCGTCCGCCGCGTGATCCTTCCGCGGGCCAACGAACACGACCTCGACGACGTGCCGCCGCTGCTGCGACGCGACCTGGCGTTCAGCTTCGTCGACGACGTGGACGCAGTCCTCGACCTGGTCGTGCGCTGAGCATCGCCCTGGACCACCGAGCTGCCTACTCTTCGGCGCCGAGGAGCGCAGCGAGGAGCTCGGCGCGCTCGCCGTCGTTGGTGGGCACGTCGATCACGACGCGCAGCGTGTGGTCGTCGCCTCCCACACCCTTCCCACGCACACGCAGGGTGGTCCCACCCGAGGTGCCCGGCGCGACGGTCAGGCGCACGGTCCCGCCTGGCGTGCGCACCTCGACGCGCCCCCCCAGGATCGCCACCCGCGCGGGCAGACGCAGCTCGTGATCGATCGGTGCTGCGCCGATCAGCACCACCCGGGCGACCAGGTCGCCATAGGTGCCTCCGTGCGCGCCCGCGTTTCCGAGGCGGGGCACACGAAGCTCGTCCCCCTCGCTCGTGCCGGCCGGCACCCGGAGCTCGTGCAGTTCCTCCACGCCGTGCAGCTCGTGCCGACCGTCCGCCCGGACCCGGCGGGGGTAGCGAAGGCTCACGAGCCCCCCGCGTTCCGCCACCGCGCGGGGCACCTCGGCGCGCACCTCGGCGTCGGCACCGGGTTCGGGGGAGGGCCTGGCCTGGGATCGGGGGCCTGGCGACGGACGCGCTCGGGCACGCCCGGCCTGTGCCGGCCCCTTCCCGAAGCCGAAGTCCACGAAGCCGCCGTGGTCCGAAAAGATGTCCTCCAGACCGATGTCGTTGGTGCCGCCCCTCGGCGGCGACGAGAAGGGGGCGGCATCGACCCGGAACCGCACGCGGTCATGGCGGGCTCGACGCGCCGGGTCCATCAGGAGCTCATAGGCCTCGCGCGCCCGGCGGAAGCGCTCGGCCTTGTGCGCGTCCGCTCCGGCCACGTCGGGATGGAGCTCGCGCGCCAGGCGACGAAACGCCTGTTTGATCACCTTGTCGTCGGCATCTCGAGCAACGCCGAGCACGGCATACGGGTCGTGGGTCGCAGACACTCCGGCATGTTAGCCAGTTGTCGGACGAAAGCCCTCCAGTCTGGGGTCGATCAGGCCGTAGTGCCGATGGCCTGGAGGGTGCCGGCCGACGTTGACCCCCGTCGACCTGCAACGCTATGCTGGGCATCGGCCACCGAGCCCTGCGGTTCGAGGAGTGCATGCCCAAGTACCAGAACCCCAGCGGTCTCTCCTGCTCCTTCTGCCACAAGCCGCAGAGGGAGGTGGACAAGATCATCGCCGGGCCCAACGTCTACATCTGCTCGGAATGCATCAAGCTGTGCCTGGACATCATCCGGGAGAACAGTCAGCAGAAGCCGATCGCCTGGGGCCACCAGAAGATCCCGTCCCCGGACAAGATCAAGAGCTTCCTCGACCAGTACGTCGTCGGCCAGGACCAGGCCAAGCGGCAGCTCGCCGTGGCTGTCTACAACCACTACAAGCGGCTCGACGCCAACGCCAAGTCCAAGGACTCCGGCGAGGTCGAGATCCAGAAGTCCAACGTGATGCTGATCGGTCCCACCGGGACCGGCAAGACCCTGTTGGCGCAGACCCTCGCGCGTTTCCTCGACGTGCCCTTCGTGATGGCCGACGCCACCACCCTGACCGAGGCCGGCTACGTCGGCGAGGACGTCGAGAACATCGTCCTGAACCTGTACCACGCGTCGTCCTCGAACCTGGAGCGCACGCAGCAGGGGATCATCTACATCGACGAGGTCGACAAGCTGGCGCGGAAGCCCTCCACCAGCTCCGTGAGCCGCGACGTGTCGGGCGAAGGCGTGCAGCAGGCCCTGCTGAAGATCCTCGAGGGCAGCCAGGCCAACATCCAGGTCCGCGGCAACAAGCGGCTGCCGAACCAGGAGTACCTCCAGGTCGACACCACGAACATCCTGTTCATCTGCGGCGGGTCCTTCGAAGGCCTGCACCGCGTGATCGAGGAGCGCATCGGCAAGCGGCGGGTGGGCTTCCACGCCGTGGACGAGAACAAGGAAGAAGCGCGGCGCCGGGAGGTGCTCCTGAAGGTCCGCGCCGAGGATCTCTCCCAGTTCGGGCTGATCCCGGAGTTCATCGGCCGACTGCCCGTCATCGCCGTGCTCGACGACCTCAGCGCCGACGACCTCATCCACGTGCTGTGCGAACCCAAGAACTCCCTGGTGAAGCAGTACCAGAAGCTGTTCAAGTTCGAGAAGGTGAAGCTCACCTTCACGGACGAAGCGCTCCGCGCCATCGCGGAGAAGGCTGTGTCCCGCAAGGCCGGCGCACGCGGCCTCCGGACCATCCTCGAAGAGGTGATGCTCGACGTCATGTACGAGATGCCGTCGATGGACAACCTGAAGGAGGTCGTGATCACGGAAGAGCTGATCCGCGGCGAAGGCGAGGCGCAATGCCTGCCGGCCCGCGAGCTCCCCGCGTCGGGCTGAACGGACACGATGGGGCCAGGACTGCTCATCGCATCCCCGCAGATGCGGGACCCGAACTTCACCGGCACCGTGGTGCTGGTGTGCCACCACGACGAGGGTGGCGCGCTCGGCGTGGTCGTCAACCGCGAGACCAACATCCGCATCCGCGACCTGCTGGTGCAGCTCGATCTCACCACGGATCGGGACAACGGGCGGCTGGTCTTGTGGGGGGGACCCGTCGATCAGTCCACGGGCTTCGTGGTCTTCCACGGCGGCGTGGAAGACGACTCCGGGTGGAACCTGCCCGGGGAGGTCGCCGTGTCCCCGTCGCGTCAGCTCCTGATGACCCTGGTCGACGGCGACACGCCGTACCAGCTCTGCCTCGGGTACGCCGGCTGGGGGCCTGGCCAGCTCGATGAAGAGATCCAGACCGGCAGCTGGCTGTACACCGAGATCGACAGGGACCTCTTGTTCGACGCCGACATGAGCGATCGCTACGACCAGGCCCTCGCCACCTTGGGCCTGCGCCCCGACCAGATCTGGATGCTTCCCATCGACGAGTGACGCGTCAAGACTTTTCTGGCGCGCGATCGGGCATTCCAGTAGGATGACCAGGATCCCTTAAGGTTGCCCCCCAGTCCGGTGGTTGACATGACAACACCTCGCCTCGTCGCCACGGCGGTGGTGGCCACGCTCGGGCTCGTGCTGGGCGCAGCCAGTCTGGATGGCCCGGACGCCGAACCGGCGGTCGTGGCCGAGCCCTCCCCCCCACCCCCACCCACGAAGCTGGACAGCGGCTCGGTCGAGCACATCATCCGAAGCGGCGAGGTGCTCGGCACCATCCTCCCCCGCTACGGCCTCCACGACGTGGGCGGCGTGGTCGAAGCCGCGGTCGCGTACACGGATCTCACGCGCATCCATGCTGGCAAGGAACTGCGCTTCCACTACGCACGTGACGCCGACGCCCCCGTGGCTCTCAGCTACCGGCTCGATGAAGACAACACCCTGGTCGTGCACACCGATCGCGCACCCTACGCGCCCGAGCTCCAGACCGCGACCTACGACACCCGACTCGATCAGCTCGTGCTCACGGTCGAGACCAGCCTCTGGAGCGCGGCGATCGACGCCGGCCTCCGGCCAGCCGACATTGTCACGCTGGCCCGCATCTTCGAGTACGAGGTCGACTTCAACAGCGAGCTCCATCCCGGGGCCCGCTTCACGCTGGTGCTCGACCAGCTCTACGACGAAGGCGGCCACGTGCGGGCCGGGCAGGTGCACGCCGTGCGGCTCGAGAACGCGGACGATGCCTACACCTCGATCCGCTACGTGAGCGCGAAGGGTGAAGAGGGCTGGTACGCCCCCGACGGCACGGCCAGGAAGCGCCCCTTCCTACGCTCGCCACTCGCCTTCGACGCGCGCATCACCAGCCGCTTCAACCTCAAGCGCTACCACCCCATCGCCAAGAAGCGACGGCCCCACTACGGCACCGACTTCGGCGCGCCGACCGGAACACCGGTGCGGGCCACGGGCGACGGCGTCGTCGCGGTGTCGGGCCGGAACGGAGGCCACGGCCTGTACGTGAAGCTGGACCACACCGGACCCTACGCCACGAGCTACAGCCACCTCTCGAAGCTGAAGGTCGAGAAGGGCCAGCGGGTGAAGCAAGGTGACGTCATCGGTCTGGTCGGCTCCACGGGCTACTCCACCGGGCCGCACCTGCACTACGAGCTCCGTGTCGACGGAAGACCGGTGGACGCGATGGGCGTCAAGCTGCCGCAGGCTGTGGAGCTGCCCCGGTCCGAGCGCGGAGCGTTCTCGGTCGTTGCCGGACGGATGACCCCGCTGCTGGACGGCGTACCGCTGCCGGACGTGGACGCCGACACCGGCGCGGTCGCCGTGGCCGCCGCGGAGTAGCCTGCGAGAGTGACGCTCCTCCTCACCGTGGCCCTGGCCGCACCGGTCGAAGCCTGGTTCGCGCGGTCCACGCCATCGGAGCGCGCGGTCGCCGCCACACTCCCGGTTGGATTCCTCGAACAGACCGACGGGCACTGGGTGCGCGTGCACGCGTCCCCGCAGACCCTGGATCGAGCCCGATCCGCAGGCCTCGAGGTGCAGGAGATCGCCCCCGTCGCAGGCACGCCATTCGACGTGGACACCGTGCTCGATCGGCTCGGTTCGCTGGACGGGCGGCTTGTGCAGATCGGCGTGTCGGCGAGCGGCTCGCCCATGTGGGGCATGGACTGGGGCGACCCGGACGGACCGACGTGGCGTGTCCTCGGTGGGCTCCACGGTGACGAAGGCGCAGCCATCGAGCTGGCGCTGGCTCTGGCGGAAGCCATCGACGAGCGAGCTGTCGACGGGCTGGACGAGCGCCACGTCCAGGTGGTGCCGCTGTTGAACCCGGACGGTGCGTCCGTCGCGAACCGCTACAACGCACGCAACGTCGACCTCAACCGGAACTGGGACTACGCGTGGGACGAGTCGGAGTTTGCCCCCGGTGCGCACCCCTTCTCGGAACGAGAGACCCGCGCGGCCCGAACCCTGGCCCTCACCGCGCCCGCCACGGCGGGCCTGAGCCTGCACAGCGGGGCCACCAACATCGGCTGGGTCTGGAACCACACCACGGACCGCACCGTGGACGACACCCTGCTCGACGCCCTCGCCGAGCTGTATGTCGAGGCGTGCTCCCAGACCGCGTTCTACAGCACCAACGGAGCAGACTGGTACGTCACGCGAGGCGACAGCACGGACTGGACCTATGGACGCCAGGGCACCCTCGACTTCACCCTGGAGGTGAGCTCCCTGAAGACCCCGAGCGGCTCCACGCTCGACGGCGTGTTGGACGCTCACCTCGCCGCCCTGGCGTCCTGGCTCGCGCAGCCCGCGGCGCTCACGGGCCAGGTGGTGCACGCCTCGACGGGCTTGCCGCTTCCAGCGGTCATGTCGCTGGATGGCAGTCGAGACTTCCAGAACGACGTCCGGTCCGGTCGGTTCGAGCGGCTCGCGGCGGAGGGCCCCAGGTGGCTCACTGTGTCGTCGCCGGGCTTCGAGAGCGTGACCCTGGAAGTCGACCTGCCCACCGAAGAGGTCGTTGCCCTCGAGCCCGCGACGCTCCTCACGCTCCGTCCCGAGCCCGCGCTGGTGTCGAAAGGCGGCGACGGTCACACCTTCATCGACATGGACGAGGTCACCCTCACCCGGCCCGGCTGGCCACCGACGACCCTGGACGGTCCGGACGTGTTCGTGCCGAGCGACCTCCCGGCGGGCCTCTACGACATCGTCACGAACGCGGGCACGGCACCGCGGGCCCTGTTCGTCGGCTACGGGAGCGATCGGGTCGCCATCGACGCTGTCACCCTCGAGTCCGGGATCCAGATCCATGGCGTCGGCTTCGGCGCGGGGTCCGAGGTGACCGCGTACTGGGGTCTGGCACGCAGCCCGGTCGCGCTGGCCATCCTGAGCGAGAGCGATTCGCTCATCACCGTCGACGCTTCGGGCCTGCCGACCACAGAGCCCGTGGACCTCCTGGTCGACACGTCCGGCGCCGAGCTCGCAGTGGTCGACGTCCTCGGCGCCGCGCTGCTCGACACCCCACCAGCCGACACGGGCTTCTACTCACCTTCCCTTGACGAAGACACCGGTAAGGACACGGGCGACGAAGCCGTTGTCGAGGGTGGGTGCGGATGCCACGGCGCACCTGCAGGTCTTATGTGGCTCACGGGCCCCCTGGCGGTCCTGTGGAGGAGATCCTCGTGAAGCGCGCGCTGTTGCCCCTTGTCGGCCTCGCGGTGCTGAGCGGCTGCGACCGCGACGCGCTGTACTCCGGGTCGAGCTTCTCCGACGACGTGTACAGCGCGTACGAAGAGTGCAACCCGGCGGAGATCCGGTACCTCGCCGGCAAACACAACCTGCAGACCGTCTTCGAGAACTGCGGCGCCAACAACTTCGGCAGCTTTGCGTGGGCGCCGGACGGCGTGCACGTCTACTTCGAGCTTCCGATGACTGCGCACATCATGGATGCCGAGAAGAAGACCATCGAGCCCTTGCCGACCGAGAAGCCGATCGCGGAGGTGGCCTGGCTCGACGTGGACCTGCTGGCGCTGCCGCTGCCCCCCGAGGAGGGCAAGGAGCACAACCGACTCGTGCTCTACGACCGGAGCCAGCGGCAGCTGTTCGCCACCGAACTGACCCTCGAGGAGCCCGACCAGCTCGCCAGCGGTGGCGCGCGGGACCACGTGCTCATGCTCGGAACCGGCACCGACGGCCGCACCGTGTACCGGGTGAGCTTCGCCGACGGCGCGGCCGTCAAGGCCTTCCCCTGGCTGGATGGCGCGATCGACACCTTCACCTACGAGCCCACTCTGAACCGCGTGCTGCTGGGCCGGGGGGGCACGGTCACGATGCACGATGGAGCCACCGGCGAGGTGCTCTCGACCTGGAACGACGCCACCCGGGGAAGCCTGCACCCCGAGGGGCGCTACCTCGCGCTCGAGACCCTCGGCGCAGCCATCAGCCCCTTCGACCAGAGGGCGTGGGACGAGAGCACGCCCGAAGCGCGCGAGCGCGAGCTCCGTCGACAGGCGAAGTGGCTGGAGAAGCAGCCCGACTGGGTGCCCACGTCGGTCAGGCCGCCGACCCTGGACCTCGTCGACCTCGAGCAGGGCAAGCGCTACCGCATCACGTCCTTCTATGGCGAGCGCTTCCAGTGGTACACGGCCACCAACTACTACGCGTCGTTCGTGCTCTGGGGCATCGAGGGCAAGGAGCTCAACACCAACGTGGCGTTGACGAACCTCGCGGAACGCCTGCGCATGGCCGGAAAGGGTGAGGTGCCGCTCGGTCTGGAGCGGTACGAGGACGCTCAACAGCCTGATCGATGATCCGATGGGACCTCCGAACGCTCCCAGCCCGGAGGCCCCCATGGACATCGCGACCGAGCCACATGGCCTGAGCCCACACGATCGGGAGCAGCTGATCCTGGGCCACTACGAGATGGTCCGGCGCATCGCGTACCGCATGGTCAGTCGCTATCCGAGCTGCGTCGAGGTCGACGACCTGATCACCATCGGCATGCTCGGCCTCATCGACGCCGTCGATCGCTTCGAGCACGACCGGTCCATCAGCTTCAAGGCCTATGCGCGCATCCGGGTGCAGGGCGCCATCGTGGACGAGCTCCGAAAGGCCGACTGGGTGCCCCGTAGCGTGCGGAACCGCGCGACCAACCTGCAGCGAACGCGCGAGCACCTCTCCGAGAAGCTGGGACGGCGGGCAGAGGAGGAGGAGGTCGCCAAGGAGCTGGGCGTGAACGTGACGCGGCTGCGGGAGATGGTGCGGGACTCCACGGTGCGGACCCTGGTCTCCATGTTCGAGAAGACCCACGACGACGACGACACGGTGGCCGACACGATCGCGTGCGACGCTCCGACGCCCTACGAAGACGCCACCGTCACGCGGGTGCGTGAGCTCATCGCCGAGGTGGTGAGCGAGCTGAGCGAGCGCGACCGCGCGCTCGTGGAGCTCTACTACTACCGGGACTTGAAGTTCCGGGAGATCGGCGAGATCCTCGGGGTGACGGAGAGCCGGGTGAGCCAGCTCAACACGCGCCTCAAGAAGCGCATTCGCGAGCGCCTCGTGATGCTCGCCGACGAAGCGGCCTGATCCTCAGCGGAAGCAGCCCGCCACCGCGTCGAAGTCCGCGCTGGTGAAGTGGGTCGAGGTGCCCTCGGGCCGACCGCACACGTCGCGCCCGTTCACCACCACACAAGGGGAGACGGTCCGTCCGTCGGGAGGGGGTTGTCCGGCCGGCACCGCCAGGCAGTGCCGTGGCCCGCGGAACCCCTCGATCCCGATGCGAAAGCTCTGCACGCGGATGTCGAACCGGCTGGCCACCGTGTCCCGGTACACCGCGAGCGCCCGGAGGACCGGAACCAGCTCCGAGAGCTCGACCACCCCATCCAGCTCGGAGGGCGGCGCCTTCAGGCCGTTCGGAGGCACGCGGAGACGGATGTCCCCCAGGAAGTCCTCGCTGTCGTAGCGCACGATCAGCTGTGCCGGTGCGACCACGTGGGGTCCAAGGCGGACCGCGAGCTCGGTCACGGCCTCTCGATCCTGGAAGAACGACTTGTACAGGCGCCCGATGCCGTCCCAGGTGATCTCGAGCTCCACCGGCTCGCCGGACACGGGTGTGTCGTCAACAGCTTCGTCCACCGGCTCCGGCAACAAGGCCAGGGCTTCTTCGCGCGACGGTGCCGGCGGCTCGTCGACCGTGACGGGCGCATCTGCAGGCGCGCCGGAGCAGGCCCACAACAGCATCAGCAGGATCAGATGAGGCCCCGGCGCTTGCGGACCTCGCGCATCGCGCGCTCGAAGGCCACCTCGAACTCGACCGTTCCTTCGGCGATGTTCTTGATGCTGGTGCGAGCCTCGTCGCGCAGCTCGCGCTCGTCGATGTCGTGGTCCTTGATCACACCCAGGGTCTTCTTCCAGAGCCAGCCGTCCTCGGTGTAGACCTCGTCCACGAAGCGGCTGATCATGAAGTTCTCGACGAACTGGCGAGCGAGGTAGCGCTCCACGTCGTCACCGACGGGGTGGTTCCACTCGTCGGCCATTCGGGCGCGGGTCTTTCCGTACTGGTCGTAGCCGATGCCAGCCTTGGACATCGTCTCCTTGACCGAGTCCCTCAAGCTGTAGTCCCGACGGAGGTACTCCTCCATGATCGAGACGAGGTCGAGCTCCGCTTCGCTACGGTTCTCGAGCTCGACCTCGATGTCACCCTCGGCACAGAGCTTGTCGATCACGGCCTTGGCAATGACGGGGATGCGCGCGCGGTAGAGCTTCATGGTTCGCCTGCACCTCAGAAGGAGTTCGCGACACCGAGCCCCAGCGAAAAGGTGTTCAGGGTCCAGGGCTCGCGGGCAGCCTCGAAGACCTCCAGGGTCTTCTGGAGCGGGGCTGCCTCGACGTGGGACACCGTGTAGCCCGCCTCGACCTCGACAGCCATCCCCGGACGGCGCCCAAATCGCACGCCGACGTGCGTGCCGGCCGTCGCGACCCACTGGGCGGTGTACGGATCGACGTTGAACTTGTCGTCCACGTCGTTCACGTCGGGATCGAGCAGTCCCTCGGTCACCGTGGTGAAGGAGTGGTAGTTGCCGATCCACGACGGGCCCACGCCCATGCCCAGGTAGGGCGACACGAAGGGATCCGGTCCGGTGGGGACGATCACCTCCGGGCCGAGGAGCAAGCGCCCGGCCGCATAGAGCGCCCAGTGGTCGTCGTCGTAGAAGCGCGCCTCGCCCTCGGTCCACGTGAGGCGGTTCCAGCCCGTGGCCGAAGCCAGGCCGAGATGAAGTCGAAGCTCAGCGAGGTCTTCGACCAGGGCGTACCGGAGCGTGGCGTGCAAGCCCGGGCCGAGATCGTAGTTGGCGGTCTCGTCCGGCCCGAGCTGGTCCGGCAGGTCCTTGACCACCGCACCCCCTCCCGCGATCGACCAGGGGCCTGCAACCGCGAGCGAGGAGAAGAGCGCCAGCGTCAACTGATCGCTCGGTAGGCGCGGCTCATCTCCTCGAGGTCCAGCGCGGCCACCGACACGTTGGCCGGGATCTGTCGGGTGAGATCCGAGCGCGGCACGAAGCCCTCACGCACCTTGTCGTTCAGGAACGCCACGTACGCCTTGGCGACATCGCCGCCCCCGTAGGCGTGCACGTCGAAGAGCCGCGCGCCATAGCGCCGGCCGAACACCACGCCGCCGTCCTGGTCGGCGAAGGTGACGTAGCCCTGGAAGAGGTACTCGAGGTCCGGGAGCGCGCTCACCTGGTTCGAGGCCTCCTGCGGCTCTTCGGGCTTCGTGTCGGACTTCTGCTCGTCGCCGCCCTTCACCTTGGAGGTCAACCAGGCGATGGACGAGTCCATCTCGACGAGATCTTCGCTGTCCGGATCGAAGAATCCGTCCTCTTCCTGCTCGACCTCTGGTTCGGGAGCCGACGGTGGCTCGCGTTCGTCTTCGGCAGCCGGCCCGAGCGCGAACCCTACCCCCTCCTGGGGCTCCGAGGGTTCGTCCGACATGAACGCTGGCGCCTCCTCCTCGAGCTCCGCGCCAGGCTGCTCTTCGGCGAGGTCCGGCGGCGGAAGGAAGAACGCCGGGGCAGCGCCCTCCACGCTCTCCGGCTCACTGCTCACGGGCTCGGGTTCCGGCTCGTCGAGCGCGCCAGCCGCAGCTCCCCAGTCCACCGACGAGGGGTCGTCCGCCGCGTGTTCGGAGGGCGGATCGCCCACGGCCTCGACAGCCGCCGTGGGCGCGGGCTCCGGCTCCGGCTCCGGCTCCGAGTACTCGAACTCGAAGTGGTCCTCATCGTCGTCCTCGACCTCGAAGGATGCCCCGAGCTCGTCCGGCACTTCCGACACAGCCTCCGGCACATCCGACACAGCCTCCAGCACATCCGACACAGCCTCCGGCTCCTCCGGCTCCTCCGGCTCCTCCGGCTCCTCCGGCTCGCCCTCGTCGGGGGGCGGCGCGCCCCAGTCGACCTCGGAGTCCTGGTCGAAGGCGTCCGCGCTGGGGGACGCCTTCAGGGACGCCTGGGAGCCTGCCTGCCCGCCCCAGTCGACGCTGTCAGTTCCCACCTCGTCGGCCTCCTCCGCCACGGGCGCTGCGGAGCCATGGGCCTCGTCGACCGCGGGGCCCCAGATGCGCAGGGAGCCGCCCGCGAAGCCGCCGAACACTTCGCCGGTGGCCACCTCGACCTCGAACATGCCGTCGTCGCTGAGCAACACATCGTCGCCGAGGGCACCGCGCCGGAGCCGGAGCGTGGTGCCGAGCACCTCCCGAACGCGGGACTGGAACGCCGATGCCGTGCCGGCGCCGTCGAATGCGAAGAGCGCAACGCCTCCGGAGAGCTGGAGCAGTCCCCCCAGCGCCGACGCCTCGCGACGAAGTCCCTCGACCAGGCCCCCCATGGCGGCTGCGGCGCCCCGGGACCTGTCGGACTGGGAGACGAGCAGCCGCCAAGCCGACGAGAACCGCACGGCTGCGACGCTGGTGCGCGTGACCGTGGTACCGCGAGGTACCAGCAGGCCGTACAGTGCGGAGGGCTCCAGGGTTCCGAGCCGGGTGGCCGCCGCGCCGCCTCGCCGCCTCACCGGGAGGCAACGCCCCGCCGCGGCTGCGAGCACATCCCAGCTCCGCACCGCGGTGGCGGCCTGGGTCCACGCAGCCACGATGGGCCGCGTGCCGTCGCCCTTGAGCAACGCCCTGGCGTCGGCCTTGGGCACGCCGGCCGCCTGCAGGGTCTTCGCGTCCACGAGCTGCGAGAGCCCAGCGAGCACGAGCGCCGTGATGCGCGGGTCGAAGGCGGCCACCTCCGGCGCTGCCCCCACGCCCGCCAGGTCGCGGATGCCACTGGCGATCGGCCCCTTCGCACCGTCGAGGGCGGCCTTCACCGCGGCGGTCATCGTGCGGTAGCAGGCATCGAGCAGGGACCGTTGCACCTCGATGCCGAGCAAGCCAGCCACCACGTCGAGATCCGAGGAGGAGCCGAGCGCGCCGGACTGGAGGCCGAACACGAGCTTGTTCTTCACGAGCGCCTGGTAGAAGCGTGTCGGCCGGATCCGTGGATCGATCTCCTCGACGACGGTCCAGGCTGCGCTCATGCGCCCGGTGAGGCTCCAGACGATGCGGGCGATCGTGGCGCCTCGCTCGCGCCCCTCCAGGCCGCTGTACCAGGCTCGGCCCTCGGTGATGGCCTGTGTCTGCCGCCCGGCGGCGGAGGTGCCCAGCGACTCGAGATCGCCGGACAGCACGGCCGCGCTCTGCCGTGCGAGCTCCAGCGCTACGAGGGACCCGGGGCGCGGGCCGAAGCCAGAGGTCTCGAGCAACAGCGACGTCAAGGCGTTGAACAGACCATCGTCGGCGAGCCGCGACGGCGCGAGGGCGCTCAGCTCCTCCTGCTGACCGTTCTTCAGCGCGACGAGGCGCTCGCCGAGCAGCTCGACCAGCGCGCTCGACAGGCGCTCGGAGAAGGCCGTCGGAAAGCCGAACCAGGGGTTGGCGGCGCCCTCGACCCGCACGCCCACGAGAGCAGGCCCGTCGACCGCGACATCGGGGACGAGCGCGATGGCTTCGGCGGGCTGAGTCAGCAGGCTGCAGTCACCTACGACGGTACGCAGCCAGTCCTGGACGTCCATGCCACTCCGCAGTTGCTGAGGCGAGTCTACCAGAGGAGATCCCCTGCCCTCGTCAGCCGCCTCGGAGCTCCAACAGGCCCGCTTCGTCCAGCAGGATGACCCGTCGGCCCTCGGTGAGGATGAGCCCGTTCTTGCGCAGATCGAGCACCGCGAACGAAACCGTTTCGCGGGTGGCTCCGATGAGCGCCGCCATCTCCTTGTGCGTGAGCTTGAGGTTGATGATGACCCCTCGGCTGTCGCGCACACCGAAGTCTTCGGCCAGGTCGATGAAGAGCCCCGCGAGCCGCGCGTCGGCGGTGCGGAACAGCAGGTTCTGGAGGCGGTCCTCCATGCGCGCACGCCGCCGCCCGATCTCGAGGGCCACGGTCGAGGCAAACGCTCCATTTCGGCGCATCAAGCGCGTGAGCTCCTGCCGCGGAAGCGCCAAGAGCACGGTGTCGTCGTAGGCCTCCGCCCGCGTACGGCGTCCGCCCTCCAGGTAGAGCGCGTCCTCGCCCACGATCTGGCCGCGCGTGTAGAAGTCGACCGTGATGTCGCGCGCCTTGTCGACCGGCTTCTGCACCTTGACCACTCCCGAGCGCACCACGTACACACGGTCCGGATGATCCCCCGGCTCCCACACGCTGCTCTTCTTCTTCAGCGAGATCTCGCGCCCGGTCAGCTCGAGCTCATCGAGCTCGGCCTCCTGCAGGGTCGTGAGGATCTCCACGCCGCGAAGGAACCGGGCGCGACCACGCTGGGACTGGGACATGCTGGACCTCGTACGAGCGGACTCGAGGCGAAGCAGACGGCTCATGCGGCTCCCTTCAAATCTAACGCTTACGTAAGGGTTGGAGAAGTATGTAGCGCTCCCTACACAGGATGTCAACGCCGGAGTAGGGTTTCCGCATGAACTGTGTCGTGCTCTCAGCCGGTGCCAGCACGCGCATGGGGACCCAGAAGGCCCTGCTTCCGCTGCCTTCGGGCGTGCCCCTGGTGCGGGCATGGGTGGACCGACTCCGCGAGGTCGGCCCGGTGACCGTCGTGACCGGCGCCTGCCATGCCGCGATCGTCGCGGCGCTGGATGGACGCGCGCGGGTCGTGCGCAACACCCGCTGGAGCGAGACCGGCGCACTGGAGAGCCTCCTCCTGGCCCTGCAGGCGCCGTGGACGACGTGCCTCGTCACGCCGGTGGACGCGGTGGTACCGGACACCGTGGCCCTGCGCCGTCTCTGCGAGGCGCCCGCGCCAGCTGCGCTCGGCCACGATGGCGTGCAAGGACACCCGGTGGTGGTCGACGCGGCCACCCTCCAGCGGCTCCGAGGACTTCAAGCCTTCCACGGCGGGCTGCGCGCCCACCTCCCGAGCTGCTCGATCGTCGAGGCCGGTCCGAACAGCCTGGCGAACCTGAACACGCCCGCTGCGTGGGCCGCCGTCTACGGCTGGACCTCGTAGACGGCCTCGAAGCCGTCGCCGGCGTCGGTGACCTTCCAGATCTCGATGGGCGCCGAGGTCTCCTCGGTGGACGGATCGAAGTCCAGCTGCCCGCTGGCGCCACGCACATCGATGTCGTCGCCAGCTTCGAAGGTGGCCCGCACGGTCGGCCAGCTCAGGGCCTGGACGTAGATGGCGTCCTCCTCGTCCACGCCTTCACGGCTGACCTGCCGCAGCCCCTTCGCCACGCCGGTTCCCGTGATCTCACCGGTCTGGAACAGCGACCATGCGGTGCCGTAGATCGCCAACCAGGCCGCGTCGTAGGCGTACGCGGTGAACCCGGACCCGGTCGCATCCTCGTTGTACGCGCTCGCGAAGGCGGTCTTGAAGAGCTTGAAGACGTCGTCTTCCGGATCGGCCGACGCCGGTCGGGAACCCCGGATCTGGTGGAACAGCGACGAAGCGCTGGCCGCCTCCTCGAGGATGGAGTCGTCGTAGGCCCCGTCCGGCAGGAAGATGCACACGCCGCCAGGCACCGGGACGTAGTTCTTCTTGGCGACGTTCCGGCAAGGGTCGTCCCCCTCGAATCCGCCCGCAGCGGCCGCACCCACCAGGAAGGCGACGAAGTCGCTTCGCTCCGACGAGATGAACAGGACCTCCGCGTAGTCCCCGCTCGCCACCGCGGCGACGGCGGCATCCCGCGCGTTGTCCGAGCTGAACTCGATGGCATCGGTGTCGAGATCCGTGGCGTCCAAGAAGACCGTGGCGAGGCCTTCGCCGTAGCTGCCCGCCTGGTAGACCACCGCCACGGTGCCGCGCGCTCGTTCGGGCAGGGCCATGTCCTGGGCGATGGCGAGGCCCTGGAGATCGTCGGGGGGCGCGGTCCGCCAGAGCAGTCCGGGCTGTTCGTCGGTGGGGCTGAGCCCGTCCAGCGCCGTGAGCGCAGGACTCGTCGCCGAGGGTGAGATCATCATCGTGCCGAAGGGCTCGACCGCCAGGAACGCGGCCTCGGTGCGACCCGACGTGGCCGGCCCCACGATGGCGGGCACACCGACCTCGTCCGCGAGCCAGGTCGCCATCTCGACGTTGGCCGTCTCCTGGTCCAGATCGTCGTAGTCGGCGTCCTCGAACGAGTCGCACGACACCAGGCCGTAGTCCCGGTTGTCGAGCCCGAGCTGCTGGTTCGCCTGGGACACCGCCAGCTGGATGGAGAGGGCCTCGAGGGGGAAGGCGTTCCTGTCGTACACGCTGCCCAGCACGATCGCGTCGCTGTACGTGTCGCGGTTGCGGAACAGGTCCTCAGGCTCGGTGGTGCAGCGCTCCTGGACCGTGACCTCGTCGCAGAGGCCCTCGCCGTTGCAGGTCCACCCCCAACCGAACGCGGACCGGCAGGAGCTGTTGTCGCTGCAGTCGACCTGCGGAAAGGTGCCCAGGCTGCACGCGAGGAACCACCACATCTCAGAAACGCCCGCCGAACCCGAGCACGGGCGCGGACACATCCTGCCCATCCCGCGCCAGGAGCACCACACCGCCAAGACCGAGACCCGTGCCCAGGACAAACGACACGTCGGCGACGATCGAGCTCACGGCGTCCTGGCGGAGCGCAGAGCCCGCGCCCTGCTGGCAGATCAGGTCGCTCTCCCCCACGGTGCAGCTCGCGCCAGCCTCCTCGCGCGCGGCGACCGCCCGGAGGCCGAAGAAGGCACCGTTCGCCACCAGTGCGGCGCCCCCGCCCAGCATCAGCCACGGGGCAGCCGACGCACCCTCGGCGGTGGGAGGAGCCGGTGTGGCAACGGGGTCGTCGGGCACCACCGTCCGTGGATCCGGCACCGGATCCGGCAAGGGGAGCGGCAGCTCGCGAATGCGCTGCTCCAGGTTCCGGATGCGTCGGTCCAGGGTCTCGCGCTCGTCCGCTGGCGCATACGCCCGGTACCGGTTCAAGGTCTCGAGGGCACGGCCATACTGGCCATCACGCTCCATCGCGTTGGCCATGTTGAACAAGAGCACGTGGCGTCCGCTGAGGCGGTAGGCCTCCTCCCAGGCCAGCAGGGCGTCGGAGTACCGGCCCTCCTCGTAGAGGATGACCCCGTTGCCATAGAGCTCGCGCGCCCGGGCATCATCCTGGGCGTACGCGACCCCGGACAACAGAGCCAGCAGCGACAGCGTCATTCCGACCAGGGGTCCTTGAGATCGCTCTTGGGTGCCCAGTCATCCTCGCTCGCCAGCTCGCCGGATGTGGGTTCCGTTCCTGGACCAGGCTCGGACACCGGCTGCTCGATCGGCTCCGAGACAGGATCCGCGATCTGGACCGGGGCCCGCACGCTCCGTGTCGGCGTGGTCTTCGGCGCGGCGCGTGGCGCGGGCTTGGCCGCAGGGGCCGGAGCCGCCACGACCGGTGGCGCGTCCGTGGGGGCAGCGACCTCCACGACCGGTTCGGGTTCGACAGGCGGGGGCTGTTCGACCACGTGGGTGGCAGCCGGTCCCTCCGAGACCGCCTCGTCGCCGCCGGGCCACGCCAACCAGGCGCCCACGACGGTGGCGAGCAGCAACAGCGGCGCGAGGAGCCAGATCCGGCGATCTCGCTCGGGCGCGTCGTCGACCAACGCGAGACCCTTCAGGGTGTGCTCGACGCCGACCTCCGTCGGTCCGTCCTGATCGTCTTCCTCGAAGTCCACCACCAGATCGGCGAGCAGCGCCTCCACGTTCGGGTACCGCTCGTCGGGAACCTTCGAGAGGCAGCGCGCCACGAGCCGCTCCAGCCCTTCGGGGAGATCGACCTCGGGGGCCGCGTCGCTGAGCCGCGGCGGAGGCGTGTGCATGTGCGCGTGCAAGGTGCCGACCGCATTCCGCGCATGGAAGGGGTAGCGACCGGTGATGCAGCAGAAGACCAGCACGCCGACCGCGTAGATGTCGACGCGGTGATCGACGAGGCCGCCGCGGGCCTGCTCGGGCGCCATGAAGTGCGGCGAACCCAGGATCAACCCAGCGCTCGTCAGCCCGGTGTCCACCTCCATGAGCTTGACGAGGCCGAAGTCGACCACCGTGACGGCCTCGACACCCTGGTCGTCCACGCGGACCATGACGTTGGACAGCTTCACGTCGCGGTGCACCACCCCTCGCCGATGGGCGTACGCGAGCGCTTCCGACACCTGCTGGATCAACCGCACCGTGCGGGCGGGAGCGATGCGCGTGCCCCGGATCAGGTCCGTCAGGCGGAGACCATCGACGTATTCCATGGCGAGGTAGAAGGAGCCGTGCCCGGTCTCTCCGTAGTCGTGCACCACCACGATGTTCGGATGCCGGAGCGAAGCGAGGGTGCGCGCCTCCAGAGCAAAGCGTTCCTCGAAGGTCTCCGGCTCCTCCGCATCGCCCGGACCGGGGTGCAGGATCTTGAGGGCCACCGGCCGGTCGAGCACCTCTTGCCGCGCCAGGTAGACAGCGCTCATCCCACCACGAGCCAGGCGTCGCTCGACCCGGTACTTCCCCGCGACGAGGTCACCCACTTCGGGCAGCGGGCCGGACCAACCCGGCGCACCGTTCTGGGAGTCGGTACCTTCCATACGGATGGCTCAGGTTAGCATCGATCGACCGTGCCCCCGTCCCCTGCCGTCTCCCTGTCTCGCGGCAAGCGTCTGGCCTTCGGCGTCCTGACCGCCGGGCTCGCTCTCGCGGCCTTCGAGGGCGGGGCCCGGGTGGTGCTGGGCGAACCCCCTCCGTCGGACATGGTGGCGCGGGTGTCCCAATGCCGGGTCATCACCGTGGACGGCACGGGTTGGCTGGACTGCCAACCCGGCAGCATGGAGGACGTGTCCGCCACAGCACGCCCCGCGCCCGGCGTTCCCCGGGTGGTCTTCCTGGGTGGCTCGTCGGTCCGAGAGTCACACGTTCGAGGCCGGCCGACCTTCGCCGGGGCGGTCGCTGAGCGCCTGCCGGACATCGAGGTGTTGAACTTCGGGGCAACCGGCATGACGGTCGCCAACGTGGCGCGACTCGCCAGCGAGCTCGAGGCGCTCGCTCCCGACCTCGTGGTCATCTACTCGGGCCACAACGACTACAACGGCGACGTGTTCCGCGGCTCCATCCAGGGCACGCGCCTCTGGATGGTCCCGGTCCACCGCTTCCTCCAACACAGCTGGCTCCACGGCCTGCTCGCCCGACGCGCCCGCGGCGTGGAGCGGCAGGACCGGCCGATGGCGCGCACCATGACCGTGGACGACGACCTCGCGCTCGAGCTGCGCGAAGCCATCGACGAACGCTTCGCCCATGACCTCGAGCTCGCCGTTCGTGAAGCGCCGGCCCCGGTGGTGCTGAGCACCTTGCTTCGAAACCCGGACTACCCCCCGAGCGGGGTCTACGCGCCGGACCACGCCGACTGCGCCTCGGCCCTCGCGGGGCTGGAAGGGCCGACGAGGGAGCTCCGGCAACGCGCCGAGCAGAGCGAACGCGCCTGCGGCGAGGCCGCGATCACCTGGTGGAACCGCGCGCGAGCCTTGCACGCGGAGGGGGACGACGAGGGCGCGGTGGCGGCCTGGTACGCGTCGCTGGACGCCGACGCGCTTCCCGTCCGCGCCCCCCACAGCGCCGATCCGATCATCCGCAAGGTGGCCGACCGTACGGGTGCGCGCCTGCTCGACCTCGAGCAGACCCTCGGCCCTCTGCCCAAGCCGGCGTACTTCCACGACACGCTCCACTTCTCGGCGGAGGGGACCGAGGCGATCGCGGACGTGCTCGCACCGGTCATCGTCGAAGAACTCGCGCGCTGAGCACCCCTCGCGTTCGCTATGCTCGTGACGCGTGTTCTGGCTCCTGACCAGCTGCTCCGACTACGGCCTCGGGCGCCCTGCTGACGAGGAAGGGGGCTCGTTCGAGTGCGGCTCCTACATGGAGGACGCCGACGAGCTGGACACGGTGGACAGCTGCGTCTTCGAAGAGGCGGTCGGCAGCCTGACCAACGTCATCGACTGGATGGTGCCGGACTTCGAAGGAAAGAACGACGGCAGCGACCGGGTCGGCATGACCCCCATCCTGCTGCCGCTCACCGACGACGACGACGACGGCCTGTACGGCAGCGAGGGCGATCTCTCCACCGTCCTGGTGGTGAGCTACGACGAGCAGTACGCCCAGACGCGCATCCGGGCGGTGAGCGGCGACGGCAGCGAGCTCCTCTGGACCGCAGCGCCCGCCAGCCTGCAGCCACAGAGCGGTCTGGCCGGCGGGGACCTGGATGGCGATGGCCGCGCCGAGGTGGTGGCCGTGCGCCTGGACGGCAAGGTGGTGGCGGTCGACGGCGACGGCGACACGCTCTGGACGTCGGAAGCGATGCCCGCGGGGAGCTATGCCGGCGAGCGCGACAACCCGGCGCTCGCCGACCTCGACGGCGATGGGAGCCCGGAAGTGCTGGTGGGAGCGAACATCTTCGACGCCGCTGGCGACCTGCTCGCGACCGGCAGCAAGGGCCGGGGTGGCGACGACGGCACCACCTCCTTCGGCGTCGATCTCGACGGCGATGGTCAACAGGAGCTGATCACAGGCAACGCTGCGTACGCGATCGACGGGTCGATCGTGGCCTCGAACGACGAGGACGACGGCTACGTGGCCGCGGCCGACTTCGACGGCGACGGGCAGGGGGACGTGGTCGTGTCCGCCGCCGGCATCGTGCGCGTCCAGGACACCGACTACTCCGTCGTGATGGAGGTCGACCTCGGGGCCAGCCTCTCTGGACCGCCCTCCATCGCCGACCTCGACGGCGACTCCGAAGCGGAGATCGTCGTCACCACCGAGAAGGAGGTCGTCGCGCTCGAGGCCGACGGCACCGTGATCTGGCGCTGGCGGCACGAAGGGGACGAGAGCGGCGTGACCGGTCTCTCCATCTACGACTTCGAGCGCGACGGCATGCCGGAGGTCGTCCACATCGACGAGTACGCGCTGCACATCCTGCGCGGGGCCACCGGCGAGCTCCGCATGATCAGCTACGAGCACACGAGCGAGTCGTTCGTGGAGTACCCGGTGGTGGGCGACGTCGACGCCGACGGCGAGATCGAGATCGTGGTCGGGAGCACGGCGTACTGGGGCTCGAGCCTCGGCATCACCACCTTCGCGGCCATCGACGCGGTCTGGCCTCCGGGCCGGAAGATCTGGAACCAGCACGCCTACTTCGTCACGAACATCGCGGACGACGGCACGGTCCCTGCGAGCCCCGACGTGAACTGGGAGACGCTGAACACCTTCCGGTCCGGCAACCTGACCCCTGCGAGTGGCACGCGAGCGGCGGATCTGCTGGTGGACATCGCAGAGGTGTGCACCACGGAATGCCCCGACGGGCGCCTGACCATCCGCGCCCGCGTCGGCAACCAGGGCACCGGCGACGCGACCGGGGCGGTCAGCGTGGAGCTCTGGGCCGAGATCCAGGACCTCTGGTACATCATCGACACGGCGGAGTTGGACAGCGCGGTCGCCGGAAGCTGGAGCGAGACCATCGAGTTCGAGGTCGACGAAGCCGAGGCCTACCAGAGCATCGCGGTGACCGTCGACGGCGGCGCGCACGCCACCGGCGGCGGGACCTGGCGCGAGTGCCTCGAGGAGAACAACGCCGGGTACTGGGACGGTCCCCTCTGCCAATAGCGGGTCAGTCGACCGGCTGGCCTGCCACCCAGACCGCGTCGATCGACAGATCCGGAAGATCCTCCAGCGCGACCGCGAGGGGGTCTCCGTCGATCGCCACCAGGTCCAGCACGCAGCCCACGTCGAGGCAGCCGAGCTCCGGACGGCCCAGCGCGGCGGCGCTGCCCGACGCGTAGCCGTCGAGGGCTTGCCCGACGCTGAGCCCGTCATCCTGCGTGGTCGCGGCCGACCAGGCGTTCAGCAGCGGCTCGGCGTTGAGCCACACCGGCCAGTCCGTCCCCATGGCGATGACGGCGCCGGCATCTGCGATCCCCACGAAGTCGTAGGCCGCCTCGAAGCGCTCGTCCCCCCAGTTCTCGGAGGTGTCGCTGAAGCTGGCGCCGAGGTAGTGCGCTGGTTGCACGCTCACGACGAGCCCGAGCTCGGCGATCCGCGCCTTGTCCTCGTCACTCACGAGGACCGCGTGCTCGAGCACGTGCTGTTGCACCAGGCCACGCTGCGCTGCGACCGCCTCGAACGCGTCCACCGCCGCCGCGACCGCGGCGTCGCCGTTGACGTGGAGCTTCAGGGGCAGCCCCCGCGATTCGGCCTCTTCGACGATGGCGGTGAGCTCGGCGGTGTCGAAGTAGTGGCTGCCGAAGTTGTCCGGGTCGTTGGCGAGCGGCTCCGACACCCAGGCGCTCGACGTTCCCATCGAGCCGTCGACCCAGACCTTGCACGCCGCGAAGCGCGACAGCTCCCCCTCGTAGAGCGAGCGCAGCTCATCGGCCGTCGCGAGGTCGGACTGTTGGAAGATCGGAAGGCTCCAGTGAACCCTCAGCGGGAGCTCACCCGCTTCCTCGAGCGCGGCGTACACCTCGGGCCGACTCAAGTCGAAGCCTGGGCTCGCCATGATCTCCGACACGCCCGTGAGGCCGCCGGCCGCGAAGTCCTTCAGGGTCGGCCGCACCCCTTCCGCCAGGTCCTCGTCGTCGTACGCGCCGAGGGCGGCTTCGCTGACCAGGGAGAGCGCAGCTTCATAGAGCAGGCCGGTGGGCTCGCCGGTCTTCGGATCCCGCACGATCGTGCCGCCGGGAGGGTCCTCCGTGGAGGCGTCGATGCCCGCCAGCTCCAGCGCCAGGCTGTTGGCCACCGCCGAGTGTGCCGAGTTGTCGACGAGCAGGACCGGTCGGTCCGAGACCACGTCGTCCAGCAACCGGCCGTCGGGCTCGCCGAGGAGCTCGACCAACCACCCGTAGCCCACGATCCACGGCTCGTCGGGGGCCTCCTCGGCATAGTCGGCGAGCTGCGAGAGCAGGCTGTCCATGCTGGAGGTGCCAAGCAGCATGAGCCGCTCGAGCACGAAGCTGCCCGCCATCACGTGGGCATGGCTGTCGATGAAGCCCGGCCAGACGGTGCCCGCCAGGGTCACCTCCTGGGTGCCGGCGCCGACCATCGCACGCGCCTCGTCTCCGTGCGCAACGACCACGCCGTCGATCGCCGCGAGGGCGTCGGTGCCACGCACACTGTCGAGCCGGAAGTCACCGTGGAACACCTGGTCCGCGGACTCCGGGCCCTGGCACCCCCCCGCGAGCATGATCCATCCGAACATGAGCCCTCCAGACTGTGGCCACCCGACTCGGATACCCTCTGGGCGTGCGCGCGCCATCTCATAGGGCCTACCGCGCGATGTTCGCGACGGCCCAGGACGCCATCCTGATCTGCGATCTGGAGTCCGCGGCCATCCTCGAGGTCAACGAGGCGGCGCAGCGACTGTTCCGCCGAACCGAGGCCGAGCTGCTCGCGTCGACGGGCAAGAGCCTGACCCACCCGTCGAGCTGGGAAGAGGCGGCACGCCTCTCGACCCAACTCCTCGCCGACGGGGTGGCCCACCATCCCGAGATCCGGGTGCTTCGCGGCGACGGCACCACCGGCTGGGCGGAGATCCGCCTGACCACCTTCATCGACGATGGGCGGGCCCTGTACCTCTCCATCACCCGCGACGTCAGCGAGCGGGTGGAGCGCACCCTCGACCTCGCTCGCGCCAACCGCCAGCTCGAAGAAGCCCGCGATGCAGCGCGCCGCCACGCGGAGGTGCTCGACGCCACCCTCGGAGCCGCCAGCGACGCGTTCCTCATCGCGGACCTCACCACCGGCCGCTTCCTGCAGGCGAACCCGGCAGCCACCCGCCACTTCGGGTACTCGCTCGACGAGTTCCGCTCGATGACGGGACGGCAGCTCCATCCATCCGAGCTCAAGGAAGCCGTCGACGCCTTCTCTGCCCAGCTGCTCACCAAGGGACACGCCTGGGCGCCACGGCTCGTCTGTCAGCGAAAGGACGGCTCGACGTTCTGGGGCTCGGTCAGCTTGTCGGCGTTCGAGCTCCAGGGGCAGGGACAGTTCGTCTCCGTGGTCCGGGACGTGAGCCTGGGCGTGGCCCGGGAGTCGGAACTGCAGGAGTCCTACGACCAGCTGAGGCGGGCGCAGGCGCAGCTCATCCAGGCCAGCAA
>Ga0114932_10000507_pt1 | contig 46338 bp, 48 predicted proteins | sample 2SBtaG_2_FD_87286 | JGI IMG/M metagenome (GOLD analysis project Ga0114932, IMG submission 87286) | Deep subsurface microbial communities from Kolumbo volcano to uncover new lineages of life (NeLLi) - 2SBTROV12_ACTIVE470 metaG | ecosystem: Environmental > Aquatic > Marine > Volcanic ...
GCGCCAGAGTCGCAAGATTTACTGGGCGATTGTCGCTGGAAGCCCGGTGCCAAAAATGGGCACGATCCGATATGCGCTGGTCAAGGCATCTGGCCACGGTCCAAACGGTGCAGGCGAAAAAATGATCTGCATTCACCCTGATGAGGTGGATCAGCACAAGGGTGCCAAGCTCAGCCAGACTGATTATTCGGTGCTGGAGCAGGCGGGCAAACGAGCGTCGTGGGTGGCTCTGGTACCGGTGACGGGACGCACGCACCAGTTGCGCGCGCATATGGCCGAACTGGGGCATCCGATTATCGGCGACGGCAAATATGGCACCAACAAACAGGTGAACGAGGGCGACGGGTGGGGCGCGCAACTGGGCGGTGACATCAGCCGAAAACTTCACCTGCACGCACGATCGATAACGTTGCGCCATCCCGTCGGAGGGGCCAGCCTGCAGATTACCGCCCCGCTGCCCAGCCATATGGTATCCAGTTGGGACACGTTTGGCTGGTCGACAAAATGGGCCCCTGCCGACCCATTTGCCGATGTGAAATGACCGTGGCTTTACGCAAGCGGTTTTGGACGGCGGCGCACGTAACTGACGCCACCTGTGGTTTTGGGGTGGCGCTGGACGGTCGGGCTTTGAAATCACCGGCGAAATCACCCTTGGAAACGCCGACACGCGCGCTGGCACAAGCGATCGTTGACGAATGGAATGTGCAGGGCGAATTCGTCGACCCCGGAACAATGCCCGCGACAAGACGTGCCAACGACGCGATCGACCGTGTGCGTCCGCAATTCGCGGCGGTCGTTGAAATGTTGGGCAGTTATGCGGGCTCAGATCTTTTGTGTTACCGCGCCGAGGCACCGCACGAATTGGTGCAAAAACAAAATGATGCGTGGGACCCTCTACTGCGGTGGGCCGATGAAACGTTCAAAGCCCCGCTCAATGTGACGGCGGGTTTAATGCCGGTGATCCAACCCGAACAGTCGGTTGAAAATCTAACCGAAACGATGCACGCCCTTTCAGATTTTCAACTGACGGGATTCCATGATCTGGTGACGCTGTCTGGTTCGTTAGTTATTGCACTTGCCGTAATAGCCAAATTCGAATCACCCGAAAATCTTTGGCAATTGTCACGGGTTGACGAGACGTGGCAGGCTGCGATCTGGGGGTCTGACGATGCCGCCGAAGCCGACTCAGTTCAGCACCAAAAATCGTTTTTGGAAGCTTTGGAATTCTACCGACTCGGTTCGTAGAGCCTAAACCGTCTTTTGCCCTGACTTTATCCATTTCCCACCAGTTAGCGGCCGAAGTCGGATCAAGGCCTTGTGTTCATTATGCCACTGGCTGCCCTATGTGGTTTACGTACGGTCAACTGCAAAATCGAACCTTGACCTGACAGCGCGCATTTGTTCCCCTGTTCGCGCTAAGAGGGAGATCCATATAGCACGAATTGATTCCGGCCATAACGGCTGGAGCAAAGTCTGTATTTAACAGACAAATCTTCAGGAAGAGGTACCAATGAAAAAATCACTATTCTTAGGCGCACTGACCGTTGCAGGTCTGGCCGCCGGTCTGGCGTCCGCAGGGACGCTGGACGACGTAAAATCAAAAGGTTCGCTTCAGTGCGGCGTGTCAACCGGTCTGATCGGCTTTGCGGCACCTGACGCCAATGGCGTTTGGGGCGGCTTTGACGTCGCGATCTGCCGCGCGGTTGCTGCGGCTGTTCTGGGCGATTCCAACGCTGTTAAATTCACACCGACAACTGGTAAAACGCGCTTTACCGCGCTGGCATCGGGCGAAGTCGACATGCTGGCCCGTAACACTACATGGACATATTCGCGCGACGTGGATCTGAAGTTCACCTTTATTGGCGTGAACTATTACGACGGTCAGGGCTTTATGGCGCCAAAATCGCTGGGCGTGACTTCGGCCAAAGATCTGGACGGCGCAACTGTGTGTATCCAAACCGGTACAACAACCGAGCTGAACCTGGCTGACTTTTTCCGCTCGAACAACATGTCTTACGAGCCCGTGCCAATCGAAACCAACGCCGAAGCGCAGCAGCAGTATCTGTCGGGCGCTTGTGACGTTCTGACAACGGACGCGTCCGGTCTGGCCGCGACCCGTGCCGCCTTTGAAAATCCGGGCGACCACGTGGTTCTGCCGGAAATCATTTCCAAAGAGCCTTTGGGCCCGCTTGTGCGTCACGGCGACGATCAGTGGGGCGACGTCGTTCGCTGGACTTTGAATGCGCTGATTTCGGCTGAAGAGCTGGGTATCACGTCTGCCAACCTGTCAGAAATGGCTAAAGGCACCAACAACCCAGAGATCAATCGTCTGTTGGGCACCGAAGGTGAATACGGCGCGATGCTGGGTCTGGACCAAGACTGGGCACAGCGTGTGATCGCGGTTGCCGGTAACTACGGTGAGATTTTTGAAGCCAACATCGGCGCTGCAACCGCCGTTGGTCTTGCACGGGGTCTGAACGCCCAGTGGAGAGACGGTGGACTGATCTACTCACCTCCATTCCGTTAATCGGAAAAGAGTTAAGGGCGCGGCGCAGGTCGCGCCCTTTTCATATCTGTTTGGGGTAACAGTAAACCGGTTGTGCGATGCGGGTAAATTCACGCAAAGACAACGGTAAAACGGGGTGGGAGCGCAGTAAGATGACCGCAATATCAGAACCAGCGGTAGAGGGATTTCGTATTAGCCAACTGCTATACGACAAACGCTACCGCTCGATGACGTTACAAACGATCGCTCTTATTTTGTTTATGCTGGGGGTTGGATGGCTTGCCAGCAACGCCGCGACAAACTTGGCCGCATTGGGCAAACCACTTAGTTTTGGTTTTTTGTCGCATCCGTCGGGCTACGACATTAACCAGCGCCTTATTGAATATGACAGTACCTCGACCCACGCGCGTGCCGCCCTTGTCGGGCTTTTGAACACGTTGCTTGTGGCGGTCATGGGGTGCTTGTCGGCCACGTTTTTGGGTGTGTTTATCGGTGTTGCCAGACTATCAAAAAACTGGATTATTTCGCGGCTGATGACCATATATATCGAAGGCTTTCGCAACGTGCCTGTGTTGTTGTGGATCGTTCTGGCCATGGCCATTTTTATCGAAACATTGCCGCAGCCATCAGCTTTTCGTGGCGATAACGCTACGGCATCGATGTATCTAAATGATTCCGTGGCGTTTACCAACCGCGGTTTCTATATCCCGAAACCTGAATTTTTTAGTGGATCGAACGTTGTGATAATTACGTTTCTGCTGTCTTTGGTCGGACTCGTAATTTTCGGGCGTTGGGCACGAAAACGTCAGGATTCCACAGGTCAGCAATTGCCGACGTTCTGGATCAAACTGGGCATTTTTGTTGTGCCAAGTCTGCTGGTGTTTTTTGCAATGGGTCAGCCGATTGGTCTGATTTATCCAGAACTGAAGGGCTTTAATTTCAAAGGCGGATTCCACATGCGCAATTCGTTGATTGCGCTTTGGCTGGCACTGACGCTTTATACGGCGGCCTTCATTGCGGAAACCGTGCGTTCCGGCATCATGGCCGTTTCCAAAGGGCAATCCGAAGCGGCCTTTGCCTTGGGTCTGCGTCCAGGGCGAACGATGAGCCTGATCATCCTGCCCCAAGCCCTGCGGGTAATCGTTCCGCCAATGATTTCGCAGTATCTGAACATCACCAAAAACTCTTCGCTGGCGATTGCCGTCGGGTATATGGACATTACGGGTACGTTAGGCGGCATTACGCTAAACCAGACAGGACGCGAAATGGAAAGCCTGATGCTGTTGATGGCCGCCTATTTGTCGGTCTCGATTACGGTGTCGTTGTTGATGAACTGGTACAACGAATCCATCAAGATGAGGGAGCGGTAAAATGACAAATGTTTCGTATGTCCGCACCGAAATGTTGCCGGAAAAGGAACCGCCGCTGGGGCAATCCGGGTTGGTTCTTTGGCTGCGCACAAACATGTTTTCGAATATTCCCAACAGTCTTTTGTCACTGGCGGCGATATATTTCATCTATCTTTTGCTTGCCGGCATCGTGCCATGGATTTTCCACGGCAGCTGGAATGTTGGAAGCCTGAGTGAATGTAGAGAGGCCATCGCCGCAAAATATGGCGATGGTGCCGAAGGTGCCTGTTTGGCTGTTATCCGCGAGCGCTTTAGGCAGTTGATATTCGGATTTTATCCGCAAGAGCTGTATTGGCGTCCGATTCTGGCGTTCGTCTTGATGCTGGTTGCCATTGCACCGGTTCTGTTTGCATCGCTCCCGCGCAGGGCGCTTTGGTTTTCGGGTGTCTACCCGTTTATCGGATTTTGGTTGTATTGGGGCGGAACCGTTTGGCTACCGGTTGTCGTTCTGGCCGGATTTGCGATCGGCGCTGCGGCAATGTCTATATTACCGCGCATGGTTGGTTCACTGGGTGCCATGATACTGGCTATGTTACTGCCGGTCATTTGGTGGCTGACGTTGGCGGGTGCTACGTCGGATACGATGCAAAGCCTGCTACCAATTTCGCTCGAGCCGGTAGAAAGTGCCTTTTTTGGAGGCTTCATGTTGTCAATCATTATCGGGGTAACGGGCATTACGCTGTCGCTGCCCATTGGCATATTGCTGGCACTGGGACGTCAATCACATTTGTTCGTGGTTAAAACCATCTGCGTGGGTTTCATCGAGTTCATTCGCGGCGTGCCACTGATCACCCTGTTGTTCGTGGCTTCCACGCTTTTGAACTATTTTATGCCACCGGGGACCAATTTCGACCTGATCCTGCGGGTGATGATCATGGTGACGCTGTTCGCGTCGGCCTATATGGCCGAAGTAATCAGGGGCGGATTGGCGGCTTTGCCAAAAGGCCAGTACGAGGCCGCTGATGCGCTTGGGCTTGATTTCTGGAAGGCGACGCGCCTGATCATTATGCCTCAGGCGCTGAAAATCACTATCCCTTCAATCGTCAGCACGTTTATTGGCCTGTTCAAGGATACAACGCTGGTGTCGATCATCGGGTTGCTTGACCCAATTGGCCTGTCGAACGCCATTCGCGCCAATCAAGCCTGGAACGGGATCGTTTGGGAACTTTACGGCTTTATTGCCCTGATGTTCTGGATCTTCTGTTTCTCGATGTCGCGTTACTCGATGTATCTGGAGCGCAAGCTTCAGACCGGACATTAACAAAAGGAAATACAACAATGGCCGAAGCAGCAGAAGCAGTGGTTGATCGCTCTCAGATGAAAGTGTCCGACGAGGTCGCCATTCAGATTACCAATATGAACAAATGGTACGGCGTTTTTCACGTGTTGAAAGACATCAACCTGACGGTTCAGCGCGGCGAGCGTATCGTGGTTTGCGGACCCTCAGGGTCGGGCAAATCCACGTTGATCCGTTGTGTGAACGCGCTGGAAGAGCATCAGGAAGGCCAGATCATCGTTGACGGTACAGAACTGTCGTCTGATCTGAAAAATATCGACACCATCCGGTCCGAGGTCGGCATGTGTTTCCAGCATTTCAATCTGTTCCCACATTTATCGATTTTGGATAATTGCACGCTGGCGCCGATCTGGGTACGCAAGACGCCCAGGAAAGAAGCCGAAGACATCGCCATGCACTTTCTGGAAAAGGTCAAAATTCCGGAACAGGCCGACAAATTCCCGGGTCAATTATCGGGTGGTCAGCAGCAAAGGGTGGCAATCGCACGGTCGTTGTGTATGCAGCCGCGTATCATGCTGTTTGACGAGCCGACATCGGCGCTTGATCCCGAAATGATAAAAGAGGTGCTTGATACGATGATCGCGCTGGCGCAGGACGGCATGACCATGATCGTGGTGACCCACGAAATGGGCTTTGCGCGTGAGGTGGCCAACCGCGTGATCTTTATGGATCAGGGGCAAATCGTGGAGCAGAATGAACCTGAATCGTTCTTTAATAATCCACAGTCCGACCGGACCAAACTATTTCTCAGCCAGATTTTGGGACATTAGATTTGGTCGCTGATTGGCCGCGGGCCGCTAAAGTTCCCTGGAAGGAATATGAAAATGTTCTTTCAAGAGCATTTTTGTGCGCTTTGCTGATTTTCCGTTTGTGGGTGATGTCGGATGTCCCAAATAAAACGCGAATCGCTGTCGGACGTCAGGCCAGTTCCTTGGGCGACATGTAGGCGATAAATTTGGCAATTCCAATCTGGGCATTGCGCCAGTCGTCGATCCTGAATTCAAGCACAGTTGCAGCGCCGGTCGGGTATTTGGAAAACTGATCGTGTAGTGGCGGTGGGTCACGGCGCAGGGCGCGCGCAAAGGCACCGATTCCGGGCATATGGCCAAGCATCAAAACGGTGTTGCCAGTGGCGGATTGCAGTGCCGCCAGCATCGCGGGCAGGTCAGCAAGGTAGAGATCGTCCTCAGGACGTGCCGTGACTGCACTGCCCGAAGTTTTGGCCAGCCCTTCCCACGTTTGAATGCAGCGCGTCGCAGACGAGGTGATCACTTCGTCCGGCATATGATCGGCGCGCTGCAGCCACTGCCCCATTTGTAACGCGGCCTCTTTGCCCCGTTCGTTCAGGGGTCGTAATTTGTCGGACGGGTTACTGCCTGACCAGCTTGATTTGGCGTGGCGGATAAGGATCAGGCGTTTCATGTTTACCCTTTATGAAAGGCGCGCATGTGCAGCGCCGATTGTGCGTTCATTCTGCCATAGGATTGGCTGACAGGGCAACTGCGACGTACGCGGCAACCCATCTGCATGCAGTCCTGACCACCATCGGTATCAAGCCAGCCATGACAGGCCCCCGTATCGTACCCTTGTTGCGACAACGCCGCGACCGGGCACGCAGACAGACAGGGGCTCTTGGCACAACTGTCGCAAGGTGGGGAAACAGGCGGTGCGGGCAGGCTCAGCTTTTCACGCAGCGCCAGCGCGCCGCGAAAGGAGACCATCAATCCGGCCTGACTGTGCACCAGCAGCCCAACCGGTGAAGTCCACACAGAACCCGTCAATTTGGCCCACGCGATGAACGGATGATAGGGCGGACCACCAAAAGGGAATAAAGGGGTGGCATCCAGATTTTTTGCGAGCGTAGTCACGACGCGCGTCGACCACGCGTCTACCGGATTGTCCACGTTGCCCTGGAATTCCGGGCTGGATTGCAACCTATCCCAAAATCCCGGCTCGTAGGGGCCTAGCAAAACCAAAGTACCGGTGTTCCCGGGTGCGCCGTCGCCCTGACTTGGGTGGAACGCACCAACGACGTCCAGACCGCATGCGTGGGCCGCCACAGCTATGTGCCCAAAATTCACTTGCGAAAAAACGGCAGAAATAATGCCCAAAGGATATTGGACGGCCTGTCGTCCTGCCATTTCAATCCGATAACCATATCAGCGTGGCCGTCCCTGGGCTGGGCCACGTAAGTGCCGAACAGGCGATCCCAAAACACGAGTGAAAAACCGTAATTGCTGTCGTGCTCGTCCCGGTGGACAGAATGGTGCACACGGTGCATGTCAGGGGTCACGAGAACGCTGCGGACAACGGAGTCCAGACCAAGGGGAAGACGAATATTGGCGTGGTTGAACATGGCCGTGCCATTGAGAAGTATCTCAAAAATAATCACGGCAATTGCAGAAGGGCCAAGAGCGTAAACCAACGCGATCTTAAGCAACATCGACAGGCCGATTTCCACGGGATGAAAGCGCAGCGCCGTGGTGACGTCGATATCGCGATCGGCGTGGTGCACGCGGTGCAAACGCCAAAGCACCGGGATCTTATGGGTGATAAGATGTTGAAACCAAATAGCAAAATCGAGTATCAGAATCGCCAGAAGAAATTCGACAATGACGGGCAAGCCCAAAATATTTAACACACCCCAACCCTTGTTGGTGGCGTCGATCGCGGCCCCCACGGCAATGAACGGCAGCACTTTGGCCATCGTATTGACCGTGAGCGACCCCAACACCACAAATATCCAGTTGGTCATCCAGCGTTTGGGACGCGCAACGGCCAGAATTTTTCGCGGAAATAATTGTTCAAGCCCGGCAAAGACAATGAACAAGCCGATAAAAACGGTCAGGCGGAGTGTGGTTTCGTTTTCCATATGCAGTTTCTGTGTTTCTCGTCTGGTTTTGGGCACGGACGGCAACGTCCAAATTGCAAAGTTGTGAATTAATCCTGCCTTATCAGGCTGCCGGCTCCGTGTTCGGTAAACAGTTCGAGCAAACAGGCGTGCGGTGTGCGGCCGTCCAGTATTACCACGGCGCGCACCCCTTCGTGCATGGCTTTCAACGCCGTTTCGGTTTTGGGGATCATGCCTCCGGCGATCGTGCCTTTGGCGGTCATGGCTTCGACCTGCGCAGGGGTCATTCTGGTGACGACTTCTCCGGTTTCGTCTTTGACGCCGGACACGTCTGTCAGTAGCAACAGGCGGTCGGCTTTTAGCGCACCTGCAATGGCTCCGGCGGCGGTGTCGCCGTTTACGTTGAAGGTGTCGCCATTGCGACCTGTGCCAAGCGGTGCGACAACGGGAATGAAATCGGCGTCAAACAGGGTGGTCAGAACCTTCGGATTGACCGCGACCGGCTGACCGACAAACCCGAGATCGGGTGCCGCCTGTTCGCAGACCAGCAGATCGGCATCCTTGCCGGATACTCCGACTGCGCGGCCACCCTGATCATTGATCGCCTGCACGATGCGTTTGTTGATCCGGCCCGACAACACCATCTCGACCACCTCGACGGTGGCGTGGTCGCTTACGCGCTTGCCGTTGACGAAACTGGTTTCAATTTTCAGGCGCTTCAGCATTTCGTTGATCATCGGCCCGCCGCCGTGCACAATCACGGGGTTCAGGTTGACCTGTTTCATCAGCACAATGTCGCGTGCGAAACTGTCCATGGCGGCATCGTCGCCCATGGCGTGACCGCCCAGTTTGATCACCACAATAGCATCGTCGTAGCGCTGCAGATAAGGCAGTGCTTCGCTTAACGTGCGTGCGGTTTCTTGCGGATCGCGGTCCGGGCGAGTGCGGGTGTCCATTATGCGTCTCAAAGCTGGTGTTTGCGTGGTCTTAGGGTCGCGTATCTTGTTTGCCAAGGCAAAGATAGTTATTCAATGCCCGCGATCGTGGCGCGCAGCAAGGCAACACCGTCATTATTGACACTGGATGTCGTGATTAACTGCGGAAAGGCGGCAGGGTGATCGCGCAATCCTTTGCCGACACCGTCCAGAATTTTAGTCAGATCATGCGCTTTCAGCTTGTCACATTTGGTCAGCACCACCTGAAATGTCACGGCCGACCGGTCAAGCAAATCCATAATTTCGCCGTCGACTTTTTTTAGTCCGTGACGGGCATCAACAAGAAGAAAAATCCGACGCAACGTGGCGCGACCGGACAGGTAGGACCGCAGCAGGCGTTGCCATTTTTCGACAATTTTCAAAGGCGCGTTGGCAAATCCGTAACCGGGAAGATCAACCAGATAATGGCTTTCTGCCAGCGTGAAAAAGTTGATTTCTTGCGTACGCCCAGGCGTGTTCGAGGCCCGCGCCAATGACTTGCGACTGGTCAACGCATTGATCAAGCTGGATTTTCCTACGTTGGAACGGCCCGCGAAACAGACCTCTATGCGGTCAGCGGGTGGCATGCCATCCATGGCGACCACACCTTTCAAAAAATCCGAAGTTCCGGCAAACAGTTTCCGGCCCTGTTCGATGGAGCGGGTCCCGGGATGCTTGGCAAGATGAATTTGCGCGCTCATTTCTGGACCGTGATCACCGCATCGGTTTGCCGCGCTTCTCCGTCTTTGACAACAATGGCGTAAAGGCCCATTTCCTGATGTCCAAGGTCACGAAGCGCACCCAGTGTGTCGGCGTCGCGTTCGCCTGTGGCGACATTCACGGTTGTCGCGGTACATCGGGTTATTTCTTCGCGGATTTCCAAAATAGCAGCACCGACCTGAATATGAAGCCCGACCATGGCTTTTTCCGACCACGGCTCCCAACCTTCGATCAACAGATTTCCGCGCCAGCGCAGCGGCGACAGTTCGCGTTCCATATGCGTTTCCAGCGCGCGGTGCGACGCCAGATTGATTAGCGAGATCGACGGGAAATCTGTGTCGGTCATGGCCTGATTGCCACGCACGAGTCGCGCGGGCATCATGCGGCTGCCGTTTGAAATGGGCATGACCCATTGGATAAACATATTGGCGTCGCGGGCGTTATCCGGATCGATGGTCAGCGGCACGCAGTCGGGGTGGGTCAGGGTGATTTTGCCAAGGTGTTCGTCGGTTTGGGCGTCTATGGCTTGCAATCTGGGTGATTTGGCACCGCGCGAAAATTCTGAACTCGGCTGCCAGCGCGGACTGGAAATGTCAAAACACGAACGTTCGTGCGCGACGGCCCAGCGCCGGTCAAACGGGATACCGCGCCCGACCGAGAGTGCGGCTTCGGCTATTTCTTCGCGACCGTGGCCTTTGATTGGATGGCGCCAAATTTGAGCGATATGGGCGCTCAAGGCGCGGCGTCCTTTTTGCGGTTAAAACCCGCTTTGATATTGCCGAAAACATCGGGTTTCACGCCCTGCGAACGCATGATGATATACTGCTGCGTAAAGGTAATCGTATTGTTGGCGACCCAGTAAATGACCAGACCAGACGCAAAACGGCCCAGCATGAACATGAACACCCACGGCATCCAGGCGAAAATCTGCGCCTGCATTTTTTCGGTGGGTGCCGGGTTAAGTTTTTGCTGCATCCACATGGTGATCCCCATGAGGATCGGGAATACCCCGATAGAGAAAATCGCCAAAAAACTTCCGGGCCCCGGCGCGCCGAATGGCAACAGACCAAAGAGATTGAGCACAGACGACGGGTCCGGCGACGACAGGTCTTGAATCCAGCCAAAAAACGGGGCCTGATACAATTCGATCGTGACGAAAATCACCTTATAGAGCGAGAAAAAGATTGGGATTTGCAGCAGAATCGGCAAACAGCCCGCAGCAGGGTTTGCCTTTTTTTCCTTATACAGGGCCATCATCGCCTTTTGCATCGCTGCCTTGTCGTCTCCGTGCTTTTCTTTCAGTTTTTCGATCTCGGGCTGCAACGCTTTCATTTTTGCCATGGAAACAAACGACTTATAGGCCAGCGGGAACAGCAGCGCCTTGATCAGCAGCGTCAGGCTGATAATCGCTATGCCCATGTTTCCGATCAGCCCGTTCATGAAATGCAGCACGCGAAATATTGGCTTGGTCAGGAAAAAGAACAGGCCCCAGTCAATGGAATCGACGAATTTATCGATGTTTAGCTCGTTCTGGTAGCGGTCGATGGTTTCCCATTCCTTGGCACCGGCAAATAGCGAAGACGAGGATTTCGCGGTTCCCCCGGGCGCGATTTCCATGGAAGGCAGACGCATGTCGGTCTGATAGGTGTCGCTTTGGGCGGTGTATTTGGAGACGGAATCAAATTTTTGACCCGGTGGCGCGATCAACGTGGTCATCCAGTATCGGTCAGTGAATCCAATCCAGCCATTGTCGGCGACGCTGATGCGGTCGATGGCGGCAGCTTCGGCACGGTCAACGGTGGCGTCGACCATGTCGTTGTAATCGATTTCCTGAATTTCGCCGTCGGACGCCCGTACGACGCCTTCGTGCAGGATATAAAAGCCAATGGTTTCAGGCTCGCCGTGGCGTGCGATAATGCCGTAGGGCGCCATACGCACGGGCGTATCGGTGTTGTTGGTGACCGACTGGGTGACAGTGAACAGGTAATCGGCGTCAACTTCGATTTGGCGGCGAAAAATCAGACCGGCGCCGTTATCCCATACCAGACCTATGGGCGTAGTCGGCGTCAGGGTGTTGCCGGTCTCAACCTGCCACGGCGTAGTAGCACCGGGCACTTGCGAAAATTCCGTTGCGCCGACAGGGGCCCAGCCGTACAGCGCGTAATATGCGTCGGGGCTACCCGAGGGTGACAACAGGGTAACTTTGGGCGAACCCTGATCCAGAGTTTCGGTGTAGTCATTCAGCGCCAGATCGTCGATGCGGCCGCCGCGCAGCGACAGCGATCCGCGCAGGCGCGGTGTGTCAATGGCAACGCGGTCGGTTTTGGATAGCGCTATGTCGCGGGTTTCCAGAGATGTCGCTGACAGCGAAGGCGCGCGTGCCGCCTGATCACCGCTGCCAGCCGGTGGTGCTGCGACGCTGTCACCGGCGGGGGCGCTGTCTGTCTGTGTTGTGTCGGTGTTGGTTGGTTGAACCGGTTGCTCTGGCGGAAACAGGACAAACCAGACCAGAATCACCAGCGCACTGAGCACAGTTGCCAGAATAAGATTCTTGTTTTGATCGTCCATGATCAGAGGCCCACCCGTGGATTTTTAGCGCATAGGTGGTTCAACAGATTGCAGCCGGAAACGTCAAGCGGAATTAGCCCGATTGCGGCGTCAGGACGCCCGGATCGCCAAGTTTTGAACGCCCTGCCTTACCCAGCCTTTTTTGATGCTTTTGAAAGGCCGGAATTCTTTTCCTGATGTTTGTGCAGCCAGGCAATGGTGTCTTCAAAGGGCATGGGCCGGGCCAGCCCGAAACCCTGTGTATACCGGCAACCCATTTGCACGAGCTTTGCCTGTTCAGACACGGTTTCCACACCTTCGGCAATCGCCTCAATGCCCAAACCTTCAGCCATACGCAAAATGGTCGACGTCATGATTTGCTGGTCTGAATCGACGTCAATATTGGTGATGAACGCACGGTCGATTTTGATGCGGTTGACACCAAAGCGGCGAATGTTGGCGATGCTGGCATGTCCGGTGCCAAAGTCATCCAGATCGATGCCAAAGCCGTTTGCGGCCAGACCGCGAATGTTGCGGGTGATCACATCTTCATTGTGGTCGCTGACCACGGTCTCGAGCACCTCGATCGAAATGCGTGACGGCGCTATGTCAAACCGGTCGACTTCCCATTTTATTTTCTCGACCAGTTTGGGGTTGCGCAGATCGTGCGACGAAAAATTGACCCCGACGGAAGGCACTCGAAACCCGGCCCTATCCCACGATTTGAGCGCCGAAAGCGCATGATAAAGGATAACTTCACTCAGGCGTTCGGCAAATCCGCCGTCTTCGATTGCCTTCAGAAATAGCGCCGGCAACACCGTCCCGTTCACCGGGTGGTCCCAACGCGCCAGCGCCTCAAATCCGATTATTTGCCCGTCTCCGGTGCAGATCTGTGGTTGAAAATAGGGTCGGATTTGTCCGTTTTCCAGCGCCGAAACCAGTTCGCTGGATAAAGTTTGCAATTTTTGCGTGTCGCGGCGCATCTTGGGTGAAAAACTTCGCGTGGTGTCACCGCCCTGACGCTGCGCTTCGGCCAAGGCCATACCGGCGCTGGCCAACAGCGATTCCGGCGTGTTCGAAGGTGCACGACCAGCCACACACAACCCGATAGAGCAGGTCAGATAACAGGTATTCTGATCAACGGAAAAAGGTTGCGACAGCGCTTCGCGAACCCGATCTGCAATAGCCAGCATCACCGAAAAATCCGCCTTTTTGACCGGATACAAAACGACTGCAAAATCGTCGCCGTTGATACGGGCAACAAGATCCCTTTCACGGACGCAATCGGATATGCGCTGCGCCACTTCGACCAAAAGAAGATCACCGGCGTGCATTCCGTAGCGTTCATTCAGAGTGTGAAAACGGTCGACGTCAACGTGAAGCACGGCGGTTTCGCGCCCTGTATTGATTTGCGACTGCAGGAAATTGCCGAGATGACGCAGCACGTATTGGCGATTTTTCACGCCGGTCAGAAAATCAATCTCGTCGGTTCCCGGCGGCAGTGATCCGTCGTCAGAGTTGGTTTGTCCGGTAATTTCCTGAATGGCGAGCAATAACGGAAACATGAACGTGACCACGAACAACACCGCCTCGATGCGTACCCAATAGGCTAGAATCACGAATAGCGGAATGAACGACATCAGGTTGAGACGCCCCAGGGCGTGCCGCACGCCAAACGCAATTGACCTGTTTTTCTTTTGCAGAGATCGATTCAACCTGAGGCCCCCTTCGCGCCAACATTAGGGATCAGGCCTAAGCCGTGGATTAACCGTGCTGCCCGTCCGGGCAAAAATTTTCAAACAATTTGCCGAAAATCGGTCAGGTTAGTGGCGGGTTATATTTTTGAAATCAAACAGGCCGGTGTCCAGAAGGTGACTGGGCCGCGTATTCATCAGCGCACGGAACATCACGCGGCGTCGTCCGGGATTGTTGGTCTCCCACCCGTCCAGGATTGCCTTGACCTGCTGACGTTGCAGCCCGTCCTGCGACCCGCAGAGATCGCAGGGAATAATCGGATACGCCATGTCGCGGGCAAATTTTTCGCAATCGGCTTCAGCCACATGCGCGAGAGGCCGGTAAACGAATACATCGCCCGCCTCATTCAGCAATTTCGGTGGCATGGTCGCCAGCCGCCCGCCGTGAAACAGGTTCATCATAAAGGTTTCCAGAATGTCGTCGCGGTGGTGGCCCAACACGACGGCGCTGCACCCTTCTTCGCGCGCTATGCGGTAGAGATGCCCGCGCCGCAACCGCGAACACATCGCGCAATAGGTGCGCCCGGCGGGCACTTTTGATTTCACGATAGAATAAGTATCCTGATATTCTATGCGGTGTGGTATCTGCATTGTTTTCAGAAATTCGGGCAACACCGTCGCCGGGAAATCCGGTTGACCCTGATCCAGATTGCACGCCAGCAATTCGACCGGCAGCATACCCCGCCACTTTAGCTCTGTCAGCGCAGCCAGCAGCGTATAACTGTCTTTGCCGCCGGACAGGCATACCAGCCACCGGGCGCCGCGCTCGATCATGCCATAGGTTTCAACCGCCTCGCGGGTCTGGCGAATGATGCGCTTGCGCAACTTTTTGAACGCAGTCGTGGTCGGTGCGCCCTGAAACAACGGATGGATTTCTGTGGTGTCGCTGAAATCTTTCATGGCGCACCCTAACCTGCATTCAGCGCCTACGAAAAGAGCGCGATCCAAATAGAATCGCGCCCGTCTTTATTGTTTGTCAAATACGCGCACAGCGCAATGCGCTTTTGCGGGTTGATTAATACCCGCCCTTGCGGCGGCTTTCGGGCAGGCCGCCAATTTTTCCGGCCTGTTTGGACGGGTCGCGCGGGAACAGTGCGTACAGATCGCCCGAGCCAACCTTTTCGCCCCATTCTTTGGACATGGCCTTGCACATGGTGCGGGTGTTGGGTTGATTTTCACGGTTGTCAAAAAACTCGGAGCGCAGGTAGTTGACCACGTCCCAGTGTCGGTCGGTCATGGCGATGTCTTCGCTCCTGGCGATCTCGCCGGCCAGACCTTTGGACCAGTTTTCAGGATTGATAAGGTGACCGTTGGCGTTGGTCTCAAACGTGTTGCCTTCGAATTCAATGGCCATGGTGTTCTCCTATTTTGTGCCCAAAACTGCGAATGGACATGCAGACATTCTTATGTTTGATTATCAATTATCGCCTTTTCCGGTCAAGGGCGTTCCCTGTTCTGATCAGCGTCACTTTGACCCTCATCCCCGCACCCCGGCACAGGATCATAGCCGTCGGAGCCCAGCGGATTGCAGCGCCCGATGCGTTTGATGGCCAGAAAACTGCCTTTGACGCCCCCGTGCCGGGCGAGCGCTTCAAGAGCATAGGCCGAGCATGTCGGCTGATACCGGCAGCTACGCCCGACCCAGGGGCTGCCAACCAGACGGTAAGCGTGCACCGGAATTGAAAGAAGTGTAGCAAGAGGTGTCAAAGCGGTTCCTCAGCTGTGAATTTTCTTCAGCGCGGACGATAAATCACGGGTCAGATCGGCGAAATCCCGAGCGGCGGTGGCGTGGGGTTTGCCGATTAAAACATAATCCCAGCCGCTTTTACCTTCAAGGGGCAGCACGTCGCGGGCGATTTCGCGCAAACGCCGTTTGGCGCGGTTGCGGTTCACCGCGTTGCCTAGCTTTTTGGAGCAGGTAAAGCCAACGCGAATATCCGCTTGGTTCGTCGCAGAGACGGGACGCCGGCGGGCCTGAAGCGTAAAGCCCGGGGTGAATTGACGCCGTGCCTTGTTCAACGCCAGAAAATCCGACCGTTTGGCCAGTGTTTCCAGCGTAAGCAGAAAAACCGCAGACGCACCGTCACCGGCCTGACCGATTTGGTCTGCCCGTGTCGCCTCCGGCGGTGTCATAACGTGTGCCTACTGGTTGCGCTTTTAAGCGGACAAGACTTTGCGGCCCTGTGCACGGCGGCGGTTCAGAATTTTGCGGCCGGCTTTGGTGGCCATGCGCGCCCGAAACCCGTGACGGTGCTTGCGTACAAGGTTGCTGGGCTGGAACGTGCGTTTCATCGTAATTCTCCGGACAGTACGGGCCATTGCGTGCAGGGATTCGCAGGCCGCGCTTAGTGATCGGCGCTACTTACGGTGCGCGAATTGGGAAGTCAATTGATCCAACGTCCAATTGTTGCAACAAAACTGACCGTGCGACCGCGAATTTGTAACGTACAGCCGCCGCACCCCACATAATATGACCGGAAAAGTGACGGGGCCTCAACTCTGTTCAACGCCCCGTGAGTCCCCTATGAACCTGGGTTGGAAATGCCAGATAAACGTGCAGCAAAAAAGGGATTCCGAACCGCGATGGAAGACGGGCACGAAAGGACGAAAACCAAGCTGAAGCGCGTGCTTCCGATTGCGGTCATTTTGGCTGTGGCGATAGTGGGGGGCGTCACGCTGCGCGATTACCTGTCCTTTGAAACCCTTCGCGACAATCGTGCGGCGTTGATCGTGTGGCGCGACAGCAATTACGGATTGGCGGTTCTGGGTTTCATGGCCGCGTATATTGTCATCGTCGCTTTTTCACTACCGGGAGCCGCAATCGCGTCACTGACCGGCGGGTTTCTGTTTGGCGTGGCGTCCGGCTCTGCGATCAACTTGCTGGCGGCGACGACCGGTGCAACGTTGATTTTTGCCGCTGCCAAATACGGGCTTGGCGACCGGTTGGCCAGCCGCATCGACGCGTCCGACGGAGCGGTCAGCAAGTTCAAACAAGGGTTGAAGGAAAACGAGATCAGCTACCTTTTTTTCATGCGCCTTGTACCGGCCGTACCATTTTTCGTCGCCAATCTTGTGCCCGCACTGGTAGGCGTGTCGCTGGGCCGGTTCGTTTTCACCACGTTTTTTGGCATCATCCCCGGCGCGATTGTCTACACCTGGGTCGGTTCCGGATTAGGAGAGGTATTCGCGCGGGGCGATACACCCAATCTGGGGATCATCTTTGAATGGCAGATTCTATTGCCCATTCTGGGCTTGAGCGCGCTGGCTCTGTTGCCCGTCGCTCTGAAGAAATTTCGCCAACAGGGGACATGAGCATGGGTCGTGTAATCAAAACCGATATTTGCGTGATCGGCGGCGGTTCGGGCGGGTTGTCGGTGGCTGCGGGCGCTGTACAGATGGGTGCGCGCGTTGTGCTGGTCGAGGGCGGCGCGATGGGTGGCGACTGTCTGAACCACGGTTGCGTGCCATCCAAGGCATTGCTGGCCGCGGCCAAACACGCGCACGCGATGACAACGGGTGCCCCGTTCGGTGTTGCGCCGACAGATCCGCAAATCGATTTTGCCGCGGTCAAAGATCACGTGGCTCAGGTGATCGCGGGTATCGCACCCCACGATTCTGTCGAACGTTTCGAGAGTCTGGGTGTGCAGGTCATTCAGGCCTACGGTCGTTTCACTTCCGCCACTACACTTGTGGCGGGTGACACGACAATCAGCGCGCGCCGTTTCGTGATTGCCACCGGGTCGGGGCCGTTTGTGCCTCCGATTCCGGGGCTTGAAAAGGTCAACTACCTGACAAACGAAACCATTTTTGAGCTGATTCAAAAACCGCGTCACCTGATCATCATCGGTGGCGGTCCGATTGGCATGGAAATGGCGCAGGCGCACCGTCGACTAGGGTGCAAGGTCACGGTAATAGAGGGCTTTAACGCGCTGGGCAAAGACGACCCCGAGCTGACCAAAATCGCTTTGGAAAATTTGCGTGGCGAAGGTATCGAGATTTTGGAAGGCGCGCTGGCCACGGGTGTGCAAAGTACCGCAAAAACCGTCAGCGTCGCGATCAAAGACGGTCCGACGGTCAAAGGTTCGCATTTGTTGATTGCCGTGGGGCGTACACCAAATATCGCCATGCTCGATCTGGATAAAGCCGGCGTGAGTTTTGATCGTGGCGGTATCGCAGTCAATGCGTCACTCAAAACGTCCAACCGACGTATATACGCCATTGGTGACGTGGCGGGCGGTCTTCAATTCACCCACATGGCCGGTTATCACGCTGGCATTGTCATTCGTTCGGCTTTGTTGGGCCTGCCGTCCAAGTCAAACAATGCACATATTCCCTGGGTAACCTATACCGTCCCCGAAATCGCCCATGTGGGACTGTCCGAGGCGCAGGCGCGCAAGAAATATGGCGATGCACTGGAAGTGGTACGCTTTGACACCTCGGACGTTGACCGCGCAAAGGCCGAGCGGATCAAAAGTGGATTAATCAAAGTGATGGTGGTCAAGGGCCGCCCCGTTGGCGCGGGCATCGTCGGGCATCAGGCGGGAGAATTGATACAACTGTGGTCACTTGCGATCGTCAACCGCCTGAAGATGGGGGCGATTGCGGCGATGGTTTCGCCCTATCCCACCATCGGCGAAGCCAACAAACGCGCTGCGGGCGCGTATTTTGCGCCGCGACTATTTGAAAACCCGTGGATAAAGCGCGTCGTGCGGCTGGTGCAATGGTTTTGAGCACAATAAAAGGCAACCTTGAAGAACCGGTTGATTGTCAATAGTTTAGTCAGTGTAGGGATTGACGCGAATATGTTTCTGAACTCACTTTCGGGCCGGTTTTTGATGCTGACAGTGGCGTTTGTGATGCTGGCAGAGGTTCTGATTTTTGTGCCCTCGGTGGCACGTTTCCGCGAAGATTATTTACAGGCACGCCTGGAACGCGGGCAAATCGCATCCTTATCTGTGCTGGCCAACAGTGACTCGATGGTTGATCCGGCGCTCGAACAGGAATTGCTGGAAAATGCCGGGGTGCTGAACGTGGTGCTGCGCCGCGACGAGATCAGCGAACTGGTCCTGTCGTCGCCCATGCCTGCGCCTATTTCCGATACAATCGATCTGCGCGACGCAACCCCGTGGCAATTGATCCGCGACGCTCTGCTACGACTTTTTAGCCCCGAGGACGAAATGATCCGCGTTGTCGGCACCCCGGTCAAACAGGCGGGCCTGCAAATCGAAGTTACCATGCATACGCAGCAAATGCGCGCGTCTATGCTTGACTACGGTTATCGCGTGTTCCTGCTTTCGCTGGTGATATCCATATTTACCGCAGCACTTTTGTTTCTGGCAGTGCGGCGCATTCTGGTGACGCCGATCAGCCGTGTTGTGCGCCATATCAAGGCGTTTGAACAAGCGCCCGAGCAGGCGCAGATCATCACGCCGTCGGCTGTTATTGGTGAGTTGAAAGAAGCGGAAACTGCCCTGCGTTCGATGCAGATCCAGCTCAGTACGGCGCTCAAACAAAAAGACAGGCTGGCAACGCTGGGTGGTGCTGTGGCCAAAATTAGCCACGACCTGCGCAACATGCTGACGACGGCGCAACTGCTGGCCGATCGTATGGAGCGCTCTGAGGATCCCGCAGTGCAACGCACCGCGCCCAAATTGGTAGGGTCGCTGTCTCGGGCCGTTAACCTGTGCGAAAGCACCTTGCGGTTTGGCAAAGCAGAAGAGCCACCGCCGATTCTGGGGCCGATCGATCTGTCAAAACTGATCGAAGACGTGGTGGAAAGCGAGCGACTGGCCGTGGGCGACAGTGCGGTGGCATTTGACGTCAAGGGCGCAGACTCCATGGTCATAATCGCCGACACTGAACAGATTTTTCGCGTGCTGAGCAATCTTGTCCGCAACGCCCGTCAGGCGATCATTGCTACCAAAAAACCCGGGAAAATCACGGTCGATGTTGCGGACACGGACGACGATTGGGTGATCAGAATACGCGACACGGGGCCGGGACTGCCAACCAAGGCGCTTAACCATCTGTTTACGCCGTTTGAAGGCGGCGCGCGCTTGGGCGGGGCGGGGCTGGGGCTTGTGATTGCTTCGGAATTGATCAAGGGCCACGGCGGGCGGCTGGAGCTTCAGGAAAGCAAAGAAACCGGCACGGTGTTCAAGATTTTTCTGCCCAAGGACGGCCTGTCGGTGACTGCTGACAATCTGTCGGGCGCCGCCTAAAATCGACCTTGCATTGGCTGTGACGCAAAGGTAAGCCCGCAGCCACGGACCGATAGCTCAGCTGGATAGAGTACCTGACTACGAATCAGGGGGTCGGGGGTTCGAATCCTCCTCGGTCCGCCACTTGCCTCCGGTCCATACCAGACACATGGGTTGTGCGTTATATCGACAGCTTTTGTGCGGCGTTCCTGACCTTGGAAGCCATGGCGGGAATCTCATTCAGCGGCATTCGGTGGCTCGGACCCGATACCGAAATTCCGGCCACGGGTTCACCGTGCTGATCCAAAACCGGCGCTGCGACGCAGCGCATTCCAGTATTGCGTTCTTCGTTGTCGAATGCATATCCCAGATCGCGAATTTGCAGCATTTCACGGCGTAAATGGCCCGGATCGGTGATGGTTTGAGGCGTGAATTTTTCCAGCGCATTCGCGGCGATAAATGCCTCAAGTTGATCAGTCGAATACTGCGCCAGCAACGCTTTGCCGATGCCCGACGAATGCATGGGCGCCTGTGTCCCCGGAGCAAAGAAGGCGCGAATGGCTTCCTGGGTTTCAACTTGTGATACGAACAGGACTTGATCCCCGCGCGCGATGCCCAAATTTGCGGTTTCACCCGTTTGACTCATCAATTCGCGCATGACCGAACGACTGCGCTCGATAACGTTGGTACGGCGCAGGAACGCAGAACCCAATCGAAACACGGTGGCCCCGATCGCCCAAATCTGGGTGTTCGGGTCTTCCTGAACTACATTCCGGCGTGCGTAGGTCATCAGAATCCGGTACACGGTGGCCGGTGACTGTGAAAGCGCCGTCGCAATTTCTGACAACGTGAGGCCGTCTCCGGCTGCCAGCAAATCAAGAACGTCCAGTGCGCGGTCCAGCGACTGGATCGTCGATTGATCTTTTGTTCCGGCAAAGTTTTTAGGCCGCCCCCTGCGGCGGAGTGTACCAGACATAACAGAATTGCCCCTATTAATGAAAAATCGTAATTCGTTGTATTGTAAGGATTTAAGTTAACAAAATCAATTATGAAAAAGTTTTTCAAAAAAATTGATAAATGGGAGCTGCATGAGTAGAATTGGACCCGTTGTCAAATTGGGGAACCCTACCATGAGCACGCAAAATCCGGTTTTCATTCCCGGACCGACAAATATGCCCGAAGCCCTGCGAAAAGCGGTGGATATGCCGACACTGGATCACCGGTCGTCGTTGTTTGCCGATATTCTGCACCCGGCACTGGATGGTGTGAAAAAAATCCTGAAAAGCAAAACCGCAGAAGTATTTGTTTTCCCCTCGACTGGAACCGGTGGATGGGAAACGACGCTGACCAATACCCTGAGCGCCGGCGACAAGGTTCTGGTGGCGCGCAACGGTATGTTCAGCCACCGCTGGATCGATATGTGCCAGCGCCACGGGCTGGACGTGCACGTCGTCGAGGCACCGTGGGGCGCCGGGATTCCGATCAATGAATACACAGACATTCTGGCGGCAGACACAGCGCGAGACATCAAAGTGGTGCTGGCAACCCATAACGAGACCGCCACAGGCGTTGTGTCAGACATCGCTGGCGTACGCGCGGCGCTCGACAATTCCAACCACCCGGCAATGCTGTTTGTGGATGGAGTGAGTTCAATCGCCTCGATGGATTTTCGCATGGATGAATGGGGTGTTGATGTGGCAATCACGGGGTCGCAAAAGGGTTTCATGCTGCCTGCCGGTCTGGCTATTGTCGGCTTTAGCCCCAAAGCCATGGCTGCTCTGGATAGCGCAACACTGCCGCGCACGTTTTTTGATGTGCGCGACATGGCCAAAGGCTATGCGGCCAACGCGTACCCTTATACACCGGCGGTAGGCATGCTGAACGGGCTGAAACTGTCAACTGAAATGCTGCTGGACGAGGGGCTGGACAATGTGTTCATGCGCCACCGTCGCATAGCCCACGGCGTGCGCACTGCTGTTAAGGCCTGGGGCCTGGAATTATGTGCGCAGTCGCCTGAGCTATATTCTGATACAGTCAGCGCAATCGTAACCCCGAAGGGTTTCAACGCCACGGATATCGTGACTTTGGCGGCTGACAAATACGGCGTGGCATTTGGTGTTGGATTGGGCGAAGTCGCGGGAAAAGTGTTTCGTATCGGCCATCTGGGCAGTCTGACTGACGTCATGATGCTGTCTGGTTTGGCGACCGCCGAAATGTGTATGGTGGATTTGGGGCTGGATATCAGTTTGGGCTCGGGGGTCGCTGCGGCGCAGGAAGTGTTCCGAAGCGCTGATTTCGCCGCACATCTTGCAGCGGCCTAAGGAAGGAAAGCCGATGTACATTCCCACGCTTGACGACATGTTGGCGGCGCACAATCGGATTAAACCCTATATCCACCGCACCCCGGTTCTGACGTCAAACTTTATCAACGCGCTGACCGGCGCCGAGCTGTTTTTCAAATGCGAAAATTTCCAAAAGGCCGGAGTGTTCAAGGCGCGCGGTGCATCCAATGCAGTGTTTGGCCTGAACGAAGACATGATGGACAAAGGCGTCGCGACGCACAGCTCGGGCAATCACGCGCTTAGCCTGTCTTACGCGGCCGGACGTCGCGGCATAGCGTGCCATGTGGTCATGCCGCGCACGGCGCCGCAGGCCAAGAAAGACGCGGTGCGTGGCTATGGGGGTTTGATTACCGAATGCGAACCGTCAACCAGCAGCCGCGAGCAGGTTTTTGCACGCATCCAGGCAGAAACCGGTGCCGAATTCGTGCATCCCTATAACGATCCACGCGTGATCGCAGGGCAGGGCACATGTTCTGCCGAACTGATCGGGCAGGTCGAAAATCTGGACGCTGTGATTGCGCCGATCGGCGGTGGTGGTATGGTGTCAGGAACGTGTCTGACATTGTCAAATCTTGCGCCCAATGTGAAAATTTACGCGGGCGAACCCACACAGGCTGATGACGCGGCGCGTAGCCTGAAAGCCGGTCACATCATCGCCGACGACGCACCCGTGACCGTGGCCGACGGTCTGAAGGTGCCGCTCAAAGATCTGACATGGCATTTTGTTTCCAGGCACGTCACAGACATTCTGACCTGTTCCGAACAGGAAATTGTTGACGCAATGAAACTGATCTGGAAACGCATGAAAATCGTCATGGAGCCCTCGTCGGCCGTGCCTTTGGCGTGCATTCTGAAAAACAAAGACATCTTTGCAAATCAACGCGTGGGTATAATCATTACCGGTGGCAACGTCGATCTCGACTTGCTGCCATGGCTAAACGGAGAAGGCACATGAAAGATATGAATTTGGACGATTTCGATGTGGGGTTCGATATCCCCGCAAAACCCGGAATGAACGAGGCCGATATTCAAACGCCGTGTCTGGTTCTTGATCTGGACGCGCTGGACCGCAATGTCAAAAAAATGGGCGATCTATGTGCTGAAATGGGCGTGCGCCACCGCGCACACGGCAAGATGCACAAATCGGTCGACGTGGCGAAATTGCAGGAACGCCTCGGCGCGTCCGTGGGTGTGTGTTGTCAAAAAGTGTCCGAAGCCGAAGTTTTTGTACGCGGCGGCATAAAAGACGTGATGGTCTCCAACCAGGTGCGTGACCCTGCCAAAATCGATCGTCTGGCACGGATGCCCAAACTTGATGCGCGCGTTTTGGTCTGCGTCGACGATCCTGAAAATGTCGCCGATCTGGCGGCAGCGGCGCAAAAGCACGGCACACAGCTTGAATGTCTGGTCGAAATCGACGTCGGCGCAGGGCGTTGCGGTGTGACGACGTCGCAGGACGTGGTCAACATAGCCAAGCTGATTGACAGCGCCGACAACCTGAAATTCGCGGGCATTCAGGCCTATCAGGGTGCAATGCAGCATATGGAACTATATTCAGACCGCGAAGCAAGATAGACATTGCAGTCGATATGGTACGCGATGCCGTCAACGCGCTGAACGCGCAGGGGCTTGAATGCGACATCGTCGGCGGTGCCGGTACGGGATCGTATTATTTTGAAGGAAATTCAGGCGTTTACAATGAAATGCAGTGTGGATCCTATGCCTTCATGGATGCGGATTACGGCCGTATTCTGGACAAAGACGGCAAGCGGATCGACGACGGTGAGTGGGAAAATTCACTGTTTCTGCTGACCTCTGTCATGAGCCATTCAAAGGCCGACAAAGCCATCGTAGACGCGGGGTTGAAAGCGCAATCCGTCGATAGCGGTCTGCCAACGGTCTATGGGCGCAACGATAATGTGGAATACCTGAAATGCTCGGACGAACACGGTGTCGTCGGCGATCCCGACGGCGTGCTGGTAGTGAACGAAAAACTGCGCCTTGTACCGGGTCACTGTGACCCCACATGCAATGTGCATGACTGGTACGTTGGGGTACGCAACGGCAAAGTTGAAAGCCTGTGGCCAGTTTCGGCCCGTGGCAGGGCGTATTAATCCATGATTATTGTCCCAGAAAAAGAAATTGTCTCCCTCATTGGGCGCGCCCAATCCTTTGACGCGATTGAACAGGTTTTCGCGGCCATGGCCAGCAAAGACGCGTATAATTTTCCGGTTATTCGCGAAGCGATTGGTCACGCTGATGCACTTTATGGTTTCAAGTCCGGCTTTGACCGTAAATCACTGGCGCTCGGCCTGAAATCCGGCGGCTACTGGCCGGGGAACGAGGACAAAGGACTGACCAACCACCAGTCGACGGTCATCCTGTTTGACGCCGATACCGGTCAGGTCAAGGCGCTGGTCGGGGGCAACGTGCTGACCGCATTGCGCACTGCCGCGTCGTCGTCGGTGTCTATCAAACACCTTGCCCCAAAGAACGCCAAAGTTTTGGGTATGATCGGCGCGGGGCATCAATCGACGTTCCAGATGCGCGCAGCGGTTGAGCAGCGCAATTTTGAGAAAGTCGTCGGATGGAATTATCATCCTGAGATGTTGCCGCGGCTGGCCGAAGTGGCCGAGGATCTTGGGCTGCCTTTTGAGGGTGTTGAACTGGATCAGCTTGGAGCCGAGGCCGACGTCATCATTTCGATTACTTCGGCTTTTGCGCCCAGCCTGTTGGACGCTCATGTTACGGGTGGCACGCATATCGCCTGCATGGGCACCGACACCACGGGCAAGCAGGAAGTCGAAGCGGCACTGGTGGCACGTGCGACGGTCTTTACCGACGAGATCGCTCAGGCGATCACGCTAGGGGAATGCCAGCACGCGGTTGCAGACGGTACGCTGAAAGAAAGCGCAATCACCGAAATCGGTGCGGTCATCAACGGCGATCATCCGGGCCGCACGGCGGACGATGAAGTCACACTGTTTGACGGGACGGGCGTTGGCCTGCAGGACCTGGCCGTGGCTTCGGTTGTGGTCGATCTGGCGGTGGACAAAGGCGTAGCGATCGAGGTCGATTTTTAGGTCAGAACAGGCGTTCACAAGCACAGACGGTTGTTACCAGTTCAGGCAAGCCAGCCAGGACGTCGCGACAACAGCAAATGGATACGGCGACTGCTGATCCCAAAGGATGGCGTTTGTCTTGCCATTCAAAGTGTCTTTGCGGGCCGCCCAACGTCGTGCATTGCCAACGCGGTCTCAATGGGATCATAGTTGTGCAAGGGGGGCCACCGCCATGGACGACTGCACCATTGACAGTTTGATCGCTGAAATACCGGATGGCGCGACCGTCGCTATTCCACCGTCCCGCAGCGGTGCGGCGATGGCGGCGACGCGGGCGCTGATCGCACGCGGGATAAGTGATCTGCATCTGATTGCTGTGCCGACTTCGGGGGTGCAGGCTGATATGTTGATCGGGGCAGGCTGCGTGGCGGTGATGGAAAGCGCCGGCGTGACTCTGGACGAATATGGTCAGGCCCCTCGCTTTGTGGCGGCGGTCAAGGCGGGATCGATCAAGCTCAAAGACAGCACCTGTCCGGCGATCATTTCAGCGATACAGGCGGGCGAAAAAGGTATTCCTTTCATGCCTGTGCGCGGGCTGATCGGTAGTGATATTGTCACCCACAGGGAAGAATATCTGATTATTCAGAATCCGGTAAGCGCACAGAAAGACCCGATTTTGGTGCTGCCGGCGATCTCGCCCGACTATGCCTTGTTTCATGCACCCTGCGGAGACAGGCACGGCAACGTCTGGATTGGCAAGGCGCGCGAGTTGATGACCATGGCCCATGCTGCCAGGCACTGTTTGGTCACGGTGGAGAAAATCGTGGACGGTGATCTCATGCAGGATGACTTGCGCGCGCCTGCAACGATTCCGGAGATTTACCTGTCCAAAGTTGCGGTGGCAAAGCACGGTGCGTGGCCCCTGGAGTTGCCGACCTGTTACAGTGCGGACGGCCCCGCTGTGCAAACCTATGTTCGCGCCGCGCAAACGGCTGAGGGGTTTACATCGTATATGGCGGGGCAGCACCAGCCACGCACAGCAGCCCAATAGATGAAAATTTCAACCAAAGAACAGATGATTTTCGTGATCGCACGGCTGTTGCGTGGCATAGATCATGTGGCGGTTGGCGTGTCATCGCCCGTTCCGGGTTCTGCTGCGCTGCTGCACCGGCGGCTGTCGCCGCAAAAAACCCGTGTGACCGTGCTTAACAGTGCGGGGCTGCACAATCTAAATGACGGCGTCAGCGACTTGTTCGACTGCGCTGCGCAGGGGCGTATCGGCGCGTTTTCTTTGTCCGGCGGGCAGATCGATGGGCAGGCCAACATAAATCTTGTGGGGATTGGCGATTATCCACGCCAAACCGTGCGCTGGTCGGGGTCATTTGGTTCGGCATTCATGTATTTCATGGTGCCCAACGTGATTTTGTTTCGAGAAGAGCACACCCGGCGCACCATGGTCGATACGGTCGATTTTGTCTCGGCCCCGGGGGTGTCGGAACCCGGCGTGTGGCGGCGCGGCGGACCTGTGGCGCTGGTCACCGGGCTGGCCGCGTTTTCGTTTAGCGCGACCAAGGCGAGATTTCGGCTTGAAAGCGTGCACAAAGGCCATTCGCTGGAGGAAGTTCGCGACAATACAGGGTTTGCGTTTGATTTTGCCGAAACCGTGCCGGAAACTCCGGCTCCCGATCCCGATCAACTTGTCCTGCTGCGCAGTGAAATCGCGCAGGAGATCGCCGATCCCTATCCGGATTTCGCGGCGCGTGAGTTTGGGGTGAGAAACCAAATCGCCCCCACGAAAGTTCGCGGGGGCGGTTAATATTTACACAGCGGTCTTGGCGTTACATGCCAAGTCCCATTTTTATGTAACCCGAGGGACAGACGTCTTCGCAGATATGGCAGCCGATACATTTGGTGTAATCGGTATCCACATAGCGGCCCATGGTAGATTCGGTTTTCTTGACGCGGTAAATCGCGTCCTGAGGGCAATAGATCACGCAGTTGTCGCATTCAAAACACATGCCGCACGACATACAGCGGTCGGCTTCTTTGATGGCGTCTTCCGCTGCAGGTCCGTAAAGGCGTTCGTCAAAGTGACCAAGCACGTTATCCGGCCCGATGTGGTTTTCGCCGCGCTTGAACCGTTCTTCGTGATTGAAGTGACCCAAAAACAGTTCATCCGCAGGTACGATCTGGCTGGCGCCTCGATCTTCGTAGTTGTGAATTGCGTAGTCGGCGCTGTCTGTCCCGGTTTCCTGAACGTGATGGTACTCTTCCGGTTCCTGCCCGACTTCCCGCAGTTTCTCCAGCAGGCTGTAGTGTGCCACGTTGACCTTGGGCAGGCGGTCTTGCTCGGCACCGCGCAGGAAATGGTCAATCGATTGCGCCGCGATGGACGCTTGACCCACGGCAGTGGTCAGCAGGTGCGGTTTGACTACGTCACCGGCCAAGAAGATGTTCTCGCGCTCGGGCCAGCGAAAATAACCGTCCGCGTTCATCAGGCCTTTGCCGTTGTCCAGCTCTTCGATGCCGGCAAAATCACCGAACTGCCCAATCGCCGCAACGATCAGATCGCATTCGATATCCTGTTCGGAACCCTCGACGACCTCCATCTTGCCGCTGGTCCAGTCTGCTTCGACGACGCGCAGTGCTTTGGCGCGCCCGTCGTCACCGATGACAACCGCGATAGGTGCCAGTGAACCACGAATTTCCACGCCTTCGGCTTTGATGTGCTCGACTTCCATTTTTGTGGCGGGCATGCTTTCGACAGGCCGGCGGTAAATCACCGAAACCGCAGCGCCCTGACGTTTGGCAACCGTGGCCACGTCGTGGGCGGTTTGACCCAGTACCACATATTCGGGGCGGTCTTTATCAGAAACGTTGGTGATATGTCCCAGACGCCGCGCCACGGCAGCCACGTCCATCGCCGTATCGCCGCCACCAACAACCAGCACTTTTTCAGCCGAATGCTGCAGGCGACCGTCGTTGAACGCATCCAGAAACGCAATGCCGCTGATGCAGTTCGCAGCCTTGTCAGCACCGGGCACGGGCAGGGGAGAGCCACCCTGCGCGCCGATACCGACAAACACCGCGTCGAAGTCTGATTCAAGGTCCGCCAATGTAACGTCAACGCCGATTTTGGTGCCGGTGCGTACTTCGACACCCAGGTCGATTACACGCTGGATTTCGCCGTCAAGAACGCTGCGCGGAGTCCGGTAACCGGGAATACCATAGCGCATCATGCCGCCCAGCAGGGGCTGGCTTTCAAAAATCGTACAGGCGTGGCCCATCAGCCGCAACTGATATGCGCAGGACAGGCTGGCGATACCACCGCCGATCAAAGCAACCTTTTTGCCGGTACTTTCACCGGCAGGGGTCAGCGGCAGTTTATGCTCGAGCGCAAAATCCCCGATAAAATGTTCAACAGAGTTGATGCCAACGTGGTCTTCGACCTCGTTCCGGTTACAGCCGTCTTCGCAGGGTGCTGGGCAAACGCGACCCATAATGGCCGGAAACGGATTGGCAGCGGTCGAGCGCTGAAACGCATATTCCGCCCAGGGTGTGTCGGTGACCATGCCTTCGGTTGGCGGTTTTTCGATGCCGCGCACGATGTTCAGCCAACCGCGAATATCCTCACCCGAGGGGCAACTGCCCTGACAAGGCGGCGTGCGGTGAACGTAGACGGGGCATTTATAGGAATGCTCGCCCTCCATGATTTTTTCGGACAATTCCCAATCGTTGGGCGTTTCGCCTTCTTCAAATCGGCGAAAGTTACGATTTTCTTGATCCATTGTGCAATCAATCCCTAAATTATCATAACCTGTTGTATTAAAACAGATTAATTTGTATCCCTACCGGTCCGCGAATCGCTTGGCCGACCTCATATTACCAGTCTTGAATGTATAATATACGTTTGAGGCGAAATTACACTGCGACGTGACGGAGCAGGCAATCAGAATTTGACTTTCACGTTAGGTAATTTCAACGCTTTCATCAAGTCGCGTACCTCTTGGCGGGCCGCAATGTTTGAAAGGTTCAGACCTGAAATCCCAGCATCACGCATATCCAGCAGCGTCAGGCCGTTGGGAAACATTTCGCGAAAAATTACCCGTTCAGAAAAACCCGGTGCGACCCTAAATCCGATCCGCTTGGCAAGGTCCTGAAGCGCCCGGCCAACCTTGCGTTTGTTGTGCATGTTCTGCGTACCCAGACGCGAGCGAATGACAATCCAGTCTATGGGCTGTAATCCGGCCTGAGCCCGTAACTGCCGTGCGCTCCATACCATTTCGGAATAGACCGACGGGCCGGTGACTTCACCACTTTCTGAATCCATGTGCGCCAGAAGGTCGAAGTCGACAAAACTGTCGTTGAGCGGCGTGATCAGCGTATCGGCCAGTGAATGCGCGACCTCAGACAGACGGGTATGCGACCCCGGGCAGTCGATCACCAGAAAATCAGCCTCTGCCTCAAGCGAATCAACGGCCTCGGAAATACGCCGATCGGTCAGATTTTCGCCCGGCGCCAGTTTGCTTTTGCTGATATTGGGAAGTTTTCCCAGACTTGGCAGCGGTAAATCAATTTCTGTGCGACGGATATAGTCTGCGCGGTTTTGCAGATAACGCGAAAAACTGCGTTGGCGGGTGTCAAGATCCAGCGCTCCGACCCTGAATCCCAATCGAACCAGCGCGGTGGCCACGTGCATACATGTGGTAGACTTGCCCGATCCGCCTTTTTCATTTCCAACGACGATAATATGCGACACGTCGAAAACCCTTTGCCGTCGAGATTGCGCGCAGCCTGTTTGCGCGTGGATTGATCTATAGACAACATTTCATAGCGGGGAAAGAATCTTTGTGGTCCTTTTGACGCCCCGAACGAAAAACGCCGCCCATGACAGGGGCGGCGTATCGATGCTGAATTGGTTGGGGTGTACTTTAGAACCCCAGACCTTCGTATTTCTTTTTGAACTTCGACACGCGCCCGCCAGTGTCCAGCAAGTGCTGATTACCGCCGGTCCACGCCGGGTGGACGGAAGGGTCCACGTCAAGCGTCAGAGTATCTCCGGCTGCACCGTAAGTTGACCGCATTTGCACAACGGTGCCGTCGGTCATTTTGACGTCGATATTGTGATAGTCGGGGTGGATATCTTTTTTCATGGTCTGTGCCCTTTGGGATCAATTACGCGGACGCGTCTTTTTTGGGTCTGTAGTTGGTCTTTTCGGCGATCCGCGCGGATTTTCCACGACGATCGCGCAGGTAATATAGTTTGGCACGGCGCACGCGACCGCGACGGACCACGGTGATGCTGTCGATGTTAGTGGAATGCAGCGGGAATACACGTTCCACGCCCTCGCCAAAGGATATTTTGCGCACGGTAAAGGCCGCCGCGATCCCGTCGCCGCCTTTGCGCGCAATGCAGACGCCTTCGTAATTCTGTACGCGGTGGCGGGTGCCCTCGGTCACTTTGTAGCCAACGCGAATGGTGTCGCCGGCTTTGAAGTCGGGAATGGTTTTTCCCAGCGCACTGACTTGCTCAGCTTCAAGCTGTTCAATTATGTTCATCGTCGTATTCCTTTTGCCCGCCGTTATGCGGCGAAGTTGTATGTGCCTTAAGAGCTCTTGGTCTCTACCCGGGTCCCTACCAACTTGATAAGCCCGCCAGAGTTAAAGGCGACATTTCTTAGCAGTGCCTGATCGTCCTATTGATGTCGCGGGTTGGTAAAAAGAGAATTTTCCACGCTTTTGCGACTCAGCCTGATCAGGCACGGGGTCGTTTAGCGCGGGCGCCTTTGCGGCGCAAGGGGTAGGTTTGGGCGCGCGCCTAACGCTTCGGTTTCGCGCCGGAATCGAGAAAGCTGCGCCACAGGTCCGGTCGCCGATCCTTTGTCAGCGCCTCTGATTGTTTTTTGCGCCACGCCTTTACCCTGGCGTGATGTCCCGACAGCAGAACGCTTGGAATTTTGTGGCCCATCCAATCCGCCGGGCGCGTGTATTGCGGATATTCCAGCAGACCGTTGGAAAAACTTTCCTCGGCAGTCGATAAAGAGTTACCCAATACGCCCGGGATCAGGCGCACTGTGGCGTCGATCAGGGCTTGTGCCGCAATTTCACCGCCCGAAAGGACATAGTCGCCCATGGACACTTCGCGCACGTCAAATTCATCGAGAACGCGCTGATCAACCCCTTCAAAACGCCCGCAAATCAGCGTGACTCCACGTTTGGCAGACAAATCGCGCGCCATGGATTGATCAAAGACGGCGCCGCGTGGCGACAAGTAGATGATCGGCTGCTCGGAACGGTCAGCAGACTTGCCAGTCAGAGTCGATTGAATGGCTGCACCCAGCACGTCGGCGCGCATAACCATACCCGCACCGCCACCCGCAGGCGTGTCGTCCACATCGCGGTGCCTGCCCATGCCAAATTGACGCAAATCGATGGTTTCAAGCGACCAAACCCCATCGTGCAACGCTTTTCCAGAAAGCGATTGTCCAAGAACACCCGGAAAGGCATCGGGGAACAGAGTGATAACTTTGGCTTTCCATGCAGCGGCAATATCAGGGGTTTCGCGTAACAATGCGCGGGGTTTTGCTGAGGCCTTTATGGATATGCGACCGTGGGATTTGGCAGGCTTAGTCATCGGCAGACTGATCTGGCAGATCAACGATAACGCGGTTGGCGGCGATGTCCACGGTGGGAACCGTGGCCCCGGTAAACGACACGAGCTGCGCGCCATTAATATTCGGACCGATTATTTCCAACAGATCACCGCCTCCGTGGTCGTGCACTGCGTTTATCCGCCCCAGTTTATTACCGCCTGTGTCGAAAACCTCCAGACCGATCAGATCGGCGTGGTAAAATTCGTCGTCCGGCAATTTTGGCAGCGCATCGCGCGGTGCATAAAGGCGCACACCTTTTATGTCGTCAGCCTGTTCTTTTGTTTTAATGCCACCAAGGCGCGCCGCAAATCCACCTTTGACCGGTCGGATTAACGTTATCGTGTACGCCGTGGCTCCGTCTTCGGACGTCAGAGGACCGTAATTCGCAATCGCGCTGGGTTCGGCGCAGAATGATTTGACCCGCGCCTCACCGCGCACGCCGAAAGATCCGGTCACCGCCCCCACGCAGACAAGGTGATTGCTCAAAGCGGGTCTCCGGATTTCAGTGCCGTCTCGATAAGGCCGAAATCGGATTCGGTGATTTCGAACTGGCCGCGCCGAAAAGCCATGCCCCATTTGGCCGGATTTGTGACAAACCTGAGCGGCCCGAGCAGCGGCCTGACGGGGGCGGGCGTGACGGCGGCGTAGGCGGCTTTGGCAGCCCAAAGGTCATAGCCGTTCCAGTTGACCTCGATCGGGGTGGCGTCAATGACGGTGCCGAGTGCGACAAACTTCTGAACCGGATCCCCGTCGCGGTAAGCGGTGCGCGGGGAATAATAGACAAACCGGTCGCCCTCGGACAGCTTTTCTATCGCGGCCCTCTTGCCGTGCGAAAAGGCACATATCCCTGTTTTCACACCGAAATCCACATGCCCGAGGCCCACGACGCCCACCCAGTAACGGAGTGTCATTGCATTGTCTCCCGACAAAAAAGGGCAGAATTGTTTTCTGCCCTTTTAGTTTAGCTGATTTATCTTCGCTCTACGAGACGGTCATTCAGTTTTGGCTTCTTCTTTTGCAGCGGGTGCTTCTGCATCTGGCGCGCTTTCTGCCGGGGTATCGTCGACCGAGGCTTCTGCGGCTGGCTCTGATTCGACTGGCTTTTCTTCCGGTTCGGGCGAAGAAGCGGCCTCGGCGGCTTTGGCGGCTTTTTCTTCTGCGCGGTCGCGGGCTTTCTTGTGCGGTTCGCCTTTTTTGGGGTTGGCGCGCTGCTTTTTCTCGATAACACCAGCGGATTCCAACATGCGCGACACGCGGTCGGTGACCTGTGCGCCGTGGCTCATCCAGTGCTGGATGCGTTCAACGTTCATTTTGACACGGTCTTCTGAATCCTTTGGCAGCAAAGGATTATATGTTCCCAGTTTTTCAATATAACGCCCGTCGCGGGGCATGCGGCTGTCGGCAGCAACGATACGATAAAACGGGCGTTTCTTTGAACCGCCACGGGCGAGTCTGATTTTCATAGCCATGATAGATTTTCCTTTTTGCTAGCTATTTGACGGGCATCTGCCCAGTCATTTCTGGTGTTTTTCATGATGTTGGATGACTTCCTGAATGATGAAATTCAGGAATTTTCTGGCGAACCCGGGGTCAAGATCGGCGCGATTGGCCAAGTCCTGTAAACGTTCGATCTGTGCGGCCTCGCGTGCGGGATCAGAAGGCGGTAGCGCGTGTTCGGCCTTGAGCTTGCCCACGGCTTGTGTGTGTTTGAATCGCTCGCCCAGAGTGTAGACAAGGATCGCATCGAGCCGGTCGATCGAGGCACGGTGATCTTTCAGCAAGTCAGCCGCACGGGTGATGTCGTCGGTCATTTCAAATCCTCCGGTGCGGGGTGACGCCAAAGCTGCATTTCGCCGATGCCTTCGTCGTCGTAGGTTTTTTCAAGCGTTGCGTTCAGCCGTCTGGCCAGCGCAATCGAGCGGGTATTGGCGGGCGCAATCAGGCTGATCGCCGTTGTCCACCCCAACGTGTCGTAAGCATAGGCGCGCGACGCTACTGCAGCCTCGGCGGCGATACCGCGTCCCTCGCCCGCGGCGAAGACGGACCAGGCGATTTCCGGCTCGGGCCAGTCGTCGGGGTAAAATAGCCCGACAATGCCAAGCGGCTGATCGGTGCGGCGGTCGGCGACCATCCAACGGCCAAATCCGCGCAGGTGCCAGTGGCCGATGATTTCACCAAGCTGTTCAAACGCACGGGTGCGCGAATAGGGACCGCCAAGATGGCGGGCGCGTTCGGACCCGCGAAATGCCGCGTAGGCGTCAAAGTCCGATATTTGCGGCGCGCGCAAAGTCAGGCGTTCAGTTGTGAGGGCGGGGATAGTGATCGTCGTCATTGGACCGTCCGTTCGCGCTGGCGCACGATTGTGCCAGATCGCGCAGCACTTTGACTTGGCCGCAAAAAGCCGAGCGATGCGTGGGGACGCCTGTGACGCGAATATTTTGGCAAAGATGAAGGGGCGGTCATTTCTTTTTTCCAAAGCCGGACAGGCCGGGGGGCAGTTGGCTGTGACCGCCCAGACCGGGAAGGCCACCAGACAAGTTTTTGGGCAGTTTTGCATCCATGGCTTTGGCAGCGGCGTCGATGGCGGCAGGGTCATTCATATCGGGCATCCCGCCCTTGCCGCCGAACATCCCTTTCATGGCCTGTTTGAGCATGCCGCCCTTGCCCATCTTTTTCATCATATCGCCCATCTGGCGTTGCATTTTCAGCAGTTTATTCAGTTCGGACACCTCTAATCCCGCGCCGCGCGCCACGCGCTTTTTGCGGCTGGCCTGCATGATTTTCGGATTGGCGCGTTCGGATTTCGTCATCGACTGGATCAGCGCGATTTGGCGTTTCAGGACGGTATCATCCATGCCGGCCTTTTCCATCTGGCCCTTCATTTTGCCCAGGCCGGGCATCATGCTCATGACGCCTTCCATGCCGCCCATTTTGAGCGTCTGTTCAAGCTGGCTGCGCAGGTCGTTCATGTTAAAGCGACCCTTTTGCATGCGTTTCATCATGCGTTCGGCCGCTTCGGCCTCGATGGTTTCCTGGGCTTTTTCGACGAGGCTGACGATGTCGCCCATACCAAGGATACGACCGGCGATGCGATCAGGGTGGAATTCTTCCAGCGCATCCATTTTCTCGCCGAGGCCAACGAATTTGATCGGCTTGCCGGTTACGGCGCGCATGGAAAGGGCGGCGCCGCCGCGCCCGTCGCCGTCCATACGCGTGAGAACCACGCCGGAAACGCCGATCTGTTCGTCAAATTGCTGGGCGACGTTGACTGCGTCCTGACCGGTCAGGCCGTCCACCACCAAAAGGGTTTCGCGTGGTTTGGTGATATCGCGGATCTGCTCGACCTCACCCATCAACACGTCGTCGATATGCAGACGTCCGGCCGTATCGAGCACATAGACGTCATAGCCGCCCAATGTCGCCTGTTGCTTTGCGCGTCTGGCAATCTGGACGGGTTTTTCACCTTTGACGATGGGCAGTGTGTCGACGCTGATCTGGCGACCCAAAACAGCCAATTGTTCCATGGCGGCCGGGCGGTTGACGTCGAGGCTGGCCATCAGGACGCGTTTGCCGGACTTGTCGGTCAAACGGCTGGCCAGTTTGGCGGTGGTGGTGGTTTTGCCCGATCCCTGCAAACCAACCATCAGAATAGGAGCGGGCGCGTTGTCGATTTTTAGCGCGCCGGCGTTTGCGTCATCACCTGCGAGAAAATGCACGAGCTCGTCGTGGACAATCTTAACGACCTGTTGCCCGGGCGTGACCGATTTTGTGACGGACTGACCGGTGGCTTTTTCCTGAACGGCCCGCACGAAATCACGCGCGACCGGCAAGGACACATCGGCCTCGAGCAAGGCGACGCGCACTTCGCGCAACGCTGTGGCGACGTCATCGTTCGAAAGCGCACCTTGACGCGTGAGCTTGCCAAAAACGCCGGACAGACGGTCTGATAAATTTTCAAACATAAGTCCGGCTCTCCTTCTGCGCCCGCTTTGCCCCAATATGGGGAGTGATGAACCAAACGACAAACGCACCAGTGGGCGCAACGCGCTGACTGGTGGCGATCCTTTGGTTTGTAAAGGACCGGAAGCTTGGAACTTCCGTGATTTTCGGGGTGCCTAGAGGGCCGGACCTAACAAGTCAAGGGCGGCGTCGTTTTCGCCCCACTGCAAAACAGCAGAAGGGCGGTCAGTTTATACAGAAGCGTGTTATCGGACTCCGGGCAGCTGTCGGCGGTGCCCCCACGCGATGGTCGTCGTGATGACCAAAAGTACGACAGCCGGAGGCATAGTCGCGACGCCAAGGATTGCAGTATGCGCAATGACGGCGCCGACCATTGTGGCGGCCAGCAATGACGCGCCGTAGGCCTGAAACCCGGGCACGAACAACAGAACGGCCCCCGAAATCTCGATCACGCCGGTCACATAGCGAAACCATTGGCCAACACCGACGGCGTCAAAGGTCTGCACCATCTGCTCGGCACCGGTCAGCTTGAAAAATCCGGCGCTAAGAAACGCCACAGCGGAGAGCGCCTTGAGTATCCAGAGACCGTATTTCTTCACATTGTCAGACATGTTTCGTACTCCTGTTGGGGCGGTTATGCGGCGGCTTTGGTTTCAAGGTGGCTTATTTGATCGCGGGCGGCAAGGACCGGCGTTTCCGCGTCCATCGCCAGACCGGTTGCGGAAATATAGGTCACGTCTGTAATTCCGATAAATCCCAGAAACTGGGTCAGATAAGTGGTTGCATGATCCATAGGAGAACCGACAGGCACACCCCCCGAAGCCACGGTCACGATGGCGCGTTTGCCTTTCAGCAGACCAACCGGGCCGGTTTCGCCGTAGCTGAATGTTTCACCCGCGCGCGCAATCAGATCGATCCATTCCTTTAGGGCGGCAGGAACACCAAAATTATAGATCGGCGCACCAATGACCAGGACGTCGGCGACGCGAAGTTCGGCGACCAACTCATCGGACAGTCCCAAGACCTCTTTCTGGGCTTGGGTTCGGTCATCGGCGGGGGTGAAATTGGAACCGATCCAATCCTCGCCGACAGGGGCCAGCCCCCGGGTTACGTCGCGCTCGACCACCGATGCGGCGGGGTTATCTGCGGTCAGTTTTTCGACCACTTCGCTGGAAAGCTGGCGTGACACCGAACCTTGGTGGCGGCTGGAGCTGTCGATTTTGAGGATGTTCAGATTTCGATTGGACATGATTTTAGATCCTTGAATTGTCATTTCGTCTTGCGTTTATCTGAGATCTTTCTAATGTGAACACAACCATCCACATTGCACAAGATATGTGCAGGAGCGCACAAAACAGCATGATGCAAAACTGGGATCACGTGCGCATGGCTTACCACGTTGCGCGGCTGGGCACGTTGAGCGCCGCCGCAGCCCATTTGGGCGTGCACCACGCTACCCTGATCAGGCACATCGATGCGCTGGAGGCACGGCTTGGAAGCAAGTTGTTTCACCGCCACGCACGCGGATATACGCCTACCAAAGCCGGGCACGATCTGCTGGTGGTGGCCTCAGCGACCGAAGACCAATTCAATCAGTTGGCCGGTCGTGTGCGCGGGCAATGCGACGAGATCAGCGGCGAACTGATTGTTACCATGCTGAGCGGTCTGTCACCCCTGTTTATGCCAATTTTTGTGGAATTTCAGTGTGCATATCCGGATGTAAATATTACGCTTGTGGGTGACGACAAACCCTTGCGACTGGAATACGGCGAAGCACATGTCGCGCTCCGCGCCGGAGTCAGGCCGACCGATCCAGATAATGTGGTGCAACATTTGATGGGGTTTTCAATGGCACCGTTTGCCCACAAAGACTATGTGAAACGGCATGGCACGATGGACAGCGACAAAGACGCTGCGCGTCACCGCTTTGCGCTTGGCTCCAATCGCGACCGCAAAGGCGGCCCGCCGTTTCTGGACTGGGTACGTGCCCACGTGCCCGCAAACGCCATAGCCTTTGAAGCCCAACAAATGCGCAGCGTCGAGGACGCGATCAGAGCGGGTGCCGGCGTCGGATTTCTGTCGCTGTGGTCCGGTTTGAACGACCCCGATTTGGTTCAGATGATGCCTGCGCGCGACGAATGGAGCAGTGTGCTGTGGTTGGTGACCCACGTGGACTTGCACCGCACCGCCAAAGTGCAGGCGTTCTTGGGGTTTTTGAAGGAAAAAGTGGCAAGCATCCATACGTGAACCGTCCGCGTCAACCAAAAACCCGATCCAAATGCGCCCTGTAGCGCGCTTGATCACGCTTGATGTCGGGGCTGGAAATCACTTCGTGGCAATGGAAATGCGGCAGGGGTTTCAGCCCGATGAATTCCTGCGTTTTGCGCATGGAGATCAGCGCGTCGTCGACGGTGCTGCCATTGAAAAAGGTCTGTCTGGTGCCAAAATGCGCGGCGGGCGCGTTCCATGTGGCTGACAGCATGTAGTGGCCGGTCATCAAACCCGCGGTGCCGTCCCGTTTGACTTTGCCAAAGAACACGCCGCGCGCGTATATCGTATCCAGATAGGCTTTCAGTCGGGCCGGGGGCATGTACCAGAACACCGGAAACTGGAATATCACAGCGTCGGCGGCCATGAACTTGTCGGCCTCATCCCCGGCAGACCAATCGTTTTGCACGTCGGTGCACAGAATATTGTGGTTTGGAGAAAGCGTTGCTTGGGCAGTTGTGTAAAGGGCGCGGTTATACTCACCGTCTGAATCGGGGTGCGCATCGGTGCCAAGGATCAACAGGATAATGCTCATGGGTGATCGGTAAACTGAAACCGGATCGGAATAAACATCCTACAGTTAATTTACCAATTGATAAAAAAATTTATCCTGCTAGGATGGTGCCAGATTGCAGAAGGAAAGTTCCATGACTGTCAGCAGTTCACGCGCTGGAATTGTGGCCGGGCGACTGTCGGCTGCCGCTATCGCCGACAATTTTAGCGACCTGCATCCGCCACTGAACACACACGAGGCTTTGGTGGCCGCCGATCGCTGTTATTTCTGTTACGACGCACCCTGTATGGACGCCTGCCCGACCAGCATCGATATCCCTTTGTTTATCCGCCAGATCGCCACAGGCACAGCCGATGCGGCGGCGCGGACGATATTTTCGCAAAATATTCTTGGCGGTATGTGCGCGCGGGTGTGTCCGACGGAAACGCTGTGCGAAGAGGTCTGCGTGCGCGAAGTAGCCGAGGGCAAGCCGGTGCTGATTGGGCAATTGCAGCGCTACGCCACCGACGGGATGATGGGCCGCGCCCATCCATTTTCGCGTCAGGACGATACCGGCAAAAAGGTTGCGGTCGTAGGGTCCGGTCCAGCCGGACTGGCCTGTGCACATCGGTTGGCGATGAACGGGCACTCCGTGACCGTCTATGACGAACACCCCAAACCCGGTGGCCTGAACGAATACGGTATTGCCGCCTACAAAACTGTGGGTGGATTCGCCCAAGACGAGGTTGATTGGCTTTTGGGCATTGGCGGCATAACGGTTGAGAACGGTAAACGGCTGGGTGACGCAATTTCGCTGGCCGATTTGCGCGATGGGTTTGACGCGGTTTTTCTGGGCATCGGGCTGGGTGGCGTGAATGCTTTGACCGGTGACGGTTCCGGCTGGTCTGACGTCGGTGATGCAGTTGATATGATTTCTTCGCTCCGGCAGGCTGACGATATGACAGGGCTTGCAGTTGGGCGCGAAGTGGTGGTGATCGGTGGCGGTATGACGGCAGTAGACGCAGCGGTGCAAAGCAAACTGTTGGGGGCCGAAAACGTGACGATAGCCTACCGGCGCGACAAGGCGGCCATGGGGGCGTCTATCTTTGAACAGGATCTGGCGACGTCAAAGGGCGTGCGCATCTTGTATAATGCGGCGCCGAAATCCGTGGATGACGGGGCGATCACCCTGGCGCGAACCGCGACGAAAAGTGGTAAATTGGTGGAAACCGATGAAGTCATCCAAATTGCGGCAGATCAGGTTTTACTGGCGATTGGCCAAACCCTGAACGGCGCACCCGACGGCATGATCGTGGAGCGCGGGAAAATTGTTGTTTCAGGCGCAGGTCAGACAAGCGTAACCGGCGTCTGGGCCGGCGGCGATTGCGCGTCCGGCGGTGACGATCTGACGGTGACGGCGGTCGCCGAAGGACGCGACGCCGCTGAAGACATTCATGCGGCTTTGTCGGCATAGCGGAGGACTGTTAAATGGCTGATCTTTCAAGTGAATTTGTGGGCATCAAATCCCCCAATCCGTTCTGGCTGGCCAGCGCGCCGCCGACGGATAAAGAATACAACGTCCGCCGGGCGTTTGAGGCCGGTTGGGGAGGTGTGGTCTGGAAAACGCTTGGCGAATCCGGGCCGCCGATTGTCAATGTGAACGGGCCGCGCTACGGCGCAATCTGGGGCGCCGACCGGCGGCTTTTGGGGCTTAACAATATCGAGCTGATTACCGACCGCCCGCTTGAAGTAAACCTGCGGGAAATCAAAGCGGTCAAACGTGATTACCCCGACCGGGCGGTCGTGGTCAGTCTGATGGTGCCCTGCGAAGAGGCACCTTGGAAGGCCATTCTGCCGTTGGTGGAAGAAACCGGCGCGGATGGTGTTGAACTGAATTTCGGCTGCCCGCACGGCATGGCGGAACGCGGTATGGGCAGTGCGGTTGGTCAGGTGCCCGAGTATATCGAAATGGTGACACGCTGGTGCAAACAGTACTCGCGTCTGCCGGTGATCGTAAAACTGACGCCCAATATTACCGATATTCGCCTGCCCGCAGCGGCGGCAATGAAAGGCGGGGCCGATGCTGTGTCTCTGATCAATACAATAAATTCGATTACTTCGGTCGACTTGGATATTTTTGCGCCCGAACCAACCATTGATGGCGCCGGGGCGCACGGCGGGTACTGCGGACCTGCGGTCAAGCCGATTGCGCTGAACATGGTCGCCGAAATTGCCCGCAATCCTGATACGGCGGCCCTGCCGATTTCGGGGATCGGTGGGGTCACAAACTGGCGCGATGCGGCTGAATTTCTGGCGCTGGGCGCGGGCAATGTACAGGTCTGTACTGCCGCAATGACCTATGGGTTTAACATGGTCAAAGAGATGATTTCGGGCTTGTCAGAGTGGATGGACGCGCGGGAACACGCCAGTGTTGCTTCGGTGGTTGGGCGCGCAGTGCCCAAGGCCCGCGACTGGCAGGATTTGAATTTGAACTATGTCGCCAAAGCCAAGATTGATCAGGACAGTTGCATCAAGTGCGGCCGCTGTTTTGCCGCGTGTGAAGATACCTCTCATCAGGCGATTTTCGAAACCATAAACGGCGCGCGCGGCTTTGAAGTGAACGACGCCGAGTGCGTGGCGTGCAATCTGTGTGTGCTGGTCTGTCCGGTGGAAGGCTGCATTTCTATGGAACCTTTGGCCCCGGGGGCGGTTGATAAACGTACCGGAAAAACCGTAGAAAAAGACTATGCCAACTGGACGACGCATCCAAATAATCCTGCCGCCCGCGCTGCGGAATAATTTCGCTCAGCGCTGTTCAGTCCAGATTGGCGCGGCGCGGGCTGCCAGCCAGCAATTCACCTCGCCCGAGAGTATTTTTACAAAAATGAATCGCGTTGAAGTCGATGTCTGAAGCGGCGCGGGGGCATCTGGCGATGCTGTTGTTTTCGGCACTGGTGGCAGGATCGTTTGCGCTGGGCGCAATCATGGCCAATGAAATTGCGCCGGTTGCTTTGATGGCGGCGCGGTTTTTGATCGCGGGCGTCATTATCGGTACTGTTGTGGCGGTCGGGCCGGGGTTCAGACGTCGTGATTTTGTTGCGCCTTGGCGGTACGTGGTGCTTGGCGGATTGTTCGCCGGTTATTTCGTGTTGATGTTCGAGGGGCTGAAATCGGCGGACGCGGTTTCGGCGGCGGCGGTGTTCACGCTGATACCTCTGATGTCGGCGGGTTTTGGTTATGTGTTGCTGCGGCAGGTGACAACCCGGCGCATGGCGACGGCGCTGACCATTGCAGCGCTGGGCGCGCTGTGGGTCATTTTTCGCGCAGATGTCGCAGCAATTTTGGCTTTTGACGTCGGGCGCGGCGAAGCGATCTACTTTATTGGTTGCGTGTTCCATGCCCTGTATACGCCGTTGGTGGCCAGGCTTAATCGCGGCGAAAACCCAATCGTTTTTACGTTTGGTATGATGGTTGCGGGTTTTGCTGTGTTGTTGGTGTTTGGCGCGGGCGACATTGTTGACACCAATTGGCGGGCGCTGCCGGGGATCGTGTGGGTCACTTTGATCTATCTGGCGGTATTTGCCTCGGCCGCGACGTTTGTGCTGTTGCAATACGCTACGCTGCGGCTGCCTTCGGCCAAGGCGATGGCTTATACCTATCTGACTCCGGCGTGGGTCATTGTGTGGCAGGTGGGGCTGGGCGGTGGCTGGCCGGTCCCACTGGTCGGCCTGGGCGTGGTTGGTGCCGTGGTGGCGTTGTTGATCCTGCTCAAGGACGAAGCAGTCGCGTGAACATTTCGCACAGATATATTTTGGCGTCTTCAAATTTGGTTTTTTGAGCGCGGCCAAGGATGGCACGCACCTGCACATCGAAATCCGCGTAGTGCTGCGTCGTAGCCCAGATGGAAAAGATAAGATGATGGGGATCGACCTCGTTAATCATACCGTCGGCGGCCCAATGGCGAATGACGGTGGACTTCTGGTCGACCAGTTTTTTCAAACGTCCTTTGATCTGGCTCATGATGCGCGGACCGCCCTGAATAATTTCGTTGGCAAACAGACGGCTTTCACGCGGGTAATCGCGTGACATGTCCAGTTTGCGCATGACGTAGCTGGTGATCTCCTCGAACGGGTCGCCGTCTTCGTCGAGATCCTCAAGAGGCGCGAGCCACGTGTCGAGCAGACGCTCCATCAAAAATGAGTGGATCGCTTCTTTGCTGTCGAAATAATAAAGCAGGTTGGGTTTGGACAAACCCGCCTGTGCCGCTATCTGGTCGATGGTTGAACCGCGAAAGCCGTTGTCCGAAAACACCTGTAGCGCCGCGTCAAGAATAATTTCGGTTTTTTCTCGTTGGATTCGGGTCTGGGATTTGGATGCTGCGGCGCGTGCCATGGGCGTTTCCCTTTTGGGCTAAACTTATACCGATTGGTCAAATCAGATAAGCACGGTTGCACCGCGCACACAAGAAATTTGCAGTTTAGTGGGCTCGCAGACAGCAAGGCAATCGTCGCGTGTTACAGGAAATGCGATAAGGCGGACACTTCAGTGGAACCTAAATGGCGCCGTAAATATTTCGCGCCTGCGCCCGCGACAGCAGTTGGCGGCTTCTTTCGTCCCACAGTTGCAGTTTAATACACGCCAGACTTTCCAGAAACGTCAGGCGTTGTGATTGTTCAAGAACCGGATGGTCACGCAGGACTTCGGTCAGCCGGTAAAACGGGATACGCGAATACAAATGATGCACGTGGTGGATGCCGATATTGGCGGTCAGCCATTGAACAGGTTTTGGCAGCGCGTAATGCGACGAGCCGTTATAGGCTGCGTCGTGCAGTTTCCAGTCCTGTTCGCGGTCCCAATGAGCCGGTTCGAACTGGTGTTGTACGTAAAACAGCCACAGACCGATCGCGGCGCCGACGTAGGTGGTGGGAACAAATATCAGCACAAGCGGAGCCAACCCGCCGAACCAGACAATTGCACCAATGCCCACGGCTGTGGCGACATTGGTCGCCATGGCGCTGATCCAGTATTTGCCGATGTTCATCAGCCCAAGCGGCACGCGGTTCTGGAAATAGAACAGATATATCGGGCCAAGTCCGAACAAAACCAGCGGATTGCGGTAAAGACGGTAAACCAGGCGGTCCCAGCCGGACGACGCACCGTATTCCGCAACTGTAAGCGTGTGAATATCGCCGATGCCGCGGCGGTCAAGGTTGCCGGAATGCGCGTGGTGCAGCGCATGAGTCTGCCGCCAGACATCATAAGGCGTGAGCGTCAACGTGCCAATGACGCGCCCGACCCAGTCGCCCATTGTCCTGCTTTTGAAAAAGGCGCGGTGGCCGCAGTCGTGTTGGATGATGAACAGACGCACAAGGAAAATGCCGTTAAGCACGGACAGCGCCAGCGTCAGCCACAGGCTGATGGTCATCGCCCACCAGGCCGCGATGCCCAGAACCATGAAAGCGCCCGCTGTAATACCAAGTTCAAGAAAGCTGCGCGAGGTGCTTGGATCACGGTATGCAGCCAATTCCCGGACCCAATCCTGGGGGGTGCGCCCTGTCGGCACAGGCGCGAATTTGCTTGGGGCGTTCATTCAACTGCTCGGTTTGGTTCTTGTTGTGGTCAGACAGCTATATCAAAAGCTCTGATTAGCAAGTTAATTTCGGTGTAAACGGGGTGAATTATCTGATGATGGTCTATATGCCGCGCTGGTACGGCCAATGGCGTGCTGCCAATCAATTTCACGGCGCGCCCGTCGATCAGGCCGACGCTGTCAGCCCAATGCCCGCCAGAATGATGGTTTTGACCGATGCTTTTGCCTCATCCCACGCTGCGTCATCCATGGGTCCGTTGTTCAGCACCGTGACCTGATGCCCGAAATCGGCATAGTGCTGCGTCGTGGCCCAAAGCATGTATAACAGGTGGCGCGGACTGATGTTGCTCATCCGGCCCTCGTCGATCCAGCGCTGGATCACTTTGATGCGCCCATCAGTCCATTGCGCCAACGTGGTTTCCAAATAGTCCTGAATCACCGGCGCGCCGTGCATGACTTCGTTGGCCCAGACTTTGGAGCCGGCAGGATGCTGACGGCTGATTTCCATTTTGGCGTCGATATAGGCACCGATGCCTTCGGCGGGGCCGATCGCGCTGTCAAAAACGTCTGCCGCGCGCAGCCATATCTGGAAAATCTTTTGGACGACTTGCCGGTAAAGGTCTTCCTTGGTGGCAAAATAGTAATGCAGGTTGGCCTTTGGCAGACCGGCCACATCGGCGATCAGCTGCATAGTCGCACCGCCGAAACCGGCCTCTGCGAAAACTTTTTCCGCCGCGTCCAGAATCAGTTTTTCGCGCTCTGCGCGGATTTCCTTTTTACGGCTGGTTTTGACGTCGATATTCACGAAATTTCCCATTGGAATTTTCTTGACCAACTGGTCAGGGCATGGTCCAGTAAGTTGACCATATGGTCAGATCGCGCCGCAACGCAAGAGGTGTGATCGAAAACAAATGAGGGGGAAACACCATGGCTGCACCCAGCGACAATATGAAAATCAATAGCGACCGACTGTGGGACAGCATCATGGAAATGGCCAAAATCGGGCCGGGCGTGGCGGGCGGTAATAACCGCCAGACGCTGACCGACGAAGACGGCGTGGGCCGTCACCTGTTCAAGGACTGGTGCGAGGCTGCGGGCCTGACCATGGGTCTTGATCAAATGGGAAATATGTTTGCACGCCGTGAAGGTACGGACCCGGATGCGTTGCCTGTCTATGTCGGCAGTCACCTCGATACGCAGCCAACTGGGGGGAAATACGACGGCGTGCTTGGGGTGCTTGGGGGCCTTGAGATCATTCGCTCCCTGAATGATCTTGGTGTAAAGACCAAGCACCCCATCGTTGTGACCAACTGGACGAACGAGGAGGGCACGCGGTATGCGCCGCCGATGCTCGCGTCCGGGGTTTTTGGCGGCCAGCACACGCAGGAATTTGCCTATGCACTGGAAGATGCGGAGGGCAAGAAATTTGGCGACGAACTGGCGCGGATCGGCTGGCGCGGGGAAGAAGAGGTTGGCGTGCGCAAGATGCACGCGTTCTTTGAGCTGCATATTGAACAGGGGCCGATACTGGAGGCCGAGGACAAGCTGATCGGGGTTGTGACCCACGGACAGGGTTTGTCTTGGACGCAGGTGACGGTGACGGGCAAAGAAAGCCACACCGGGTCCACACCGATGCCGATGCGCAAGAATGCGGGTCTGGGCATGGCGCGGATGCTGGAACTGGTGGACGGCATTGCACTGTCCAACGCACC
>Ga0114932_10000514_pt1 | contig 45951 bp, 38 predicted proteins | sample 2SBtaG_2_FD_87286 | JGI IMG/M metagenome (GOLD analysis project Ga0114932, IMG submission 87286) | Deep subsurface microbial communities from Kolumbo volcano to uncover new lineages of life (NeLLi) - 2SBTROV12_ACTIVE470 metaG | ecosystem: Environmental > Aquatic > Marine > Volcanic ...
ATCTTGGCGCCGGTCGGCCAGTAATCGATGCCGTAGCCCGGCAGGGTTGAGAACGGGTTGAGGCGCGAACCCAGCGCCAGAACCACGTCGGCCCTGGCGATCAGTTCCATGCCCGCCTTGGAGCCGTTATACCCCAGCGGCCCGGCGAACAGCGGGTGAGAGCCGGGAAAGGCGTCGTTGTGCTGATACCCGCAACAGACCGGCGCATCCAGTCGCTCTGCCAGCGCCATGCTGTCACCGATCGCGCCGCCGATGACGACCCCGGCACCGTTGAGGATCACCGGAAATTTCGCGCCCGACAAAAGGTCGGCCGCGCGCTGCACGGCGTCTTCGCCCCCGGCGGGGCGTTCGAATTCGACGACGGCGGGCAATTCGATGTCGACCACCTGCGTAAAGAAATCGCGCGGTACGTTGATCTGGGCCGGGGCGCTGGCGCGCTTGGCTTGCAGGATCACCCGGTTCAGGACCTCGGCCATGCGGGCGGGATCGCGGACCTCTTCCTGATAGGCCACGCAATCCTTGAACAGATTCATCTGTTCCATTTCCTGAAACCCGCCCTGGCCCATGGTCTTGTTGGCGGCCTGCGGGGTGACCAGCAAGATCGGCGTGTGGTTCCAATAGGCGGTCTTGACCGGGGTGACAAAGTTGGTGATGCCGGGGCCATTCTGAGCGACCATCATCGACATCTTGCCGGTAGCACGGGCGTAGCCGTCGGCCATCATGCCGCCGTTGCATTCGTGCGCGCAGTCCCAGAACGTGATGCCTGCCTTGGGAAACAGGTCGGAAATCGGCATCATGGCCGAACCGATAATGCCGAAAGCATGTTCAATTCCGTGCATTTGCAGAACTTTTACAAAGGCTTCCTCGGTCGTCATCTTCATGGGTGAATTCCTCTATCGCAGGCACCGACGCGCCGGGTAGCCGCGCGTTTTATGCGCCGGTTATGTGATATGCCCGCGCGAGTCGTTAGGTCCAGATGATCCAGCGTTTATGTCCAGTGACAGGCTTATTGCCGCATCGTGCGGGCCGGCCCCATTGGCCAATCGGCAAGAACGGCGTCGATCTGCGCCACGCCGTCGGGAATTCGGCTTTGCGAGATCGAAGAATAGGCCAGCCGGCAGAAATTCGAGGGCCTGTCACCGTCGCCAAAAAAGGGGCTGCCGGGTTCGATCAGAACGCCCTTGTCGCGCACCTGACGGCTTAGCACCTCGGTGTCGATGCCCTCGGGGGCCTGAACCCAGAAGCTGGAGCCGCCGAAACTGGCGCTGCCCGCGACCCTCAGCCGCGAACCCGCCAGCGCATTTGCCATGACGGACCGACGGTTGTGAAACGCGTCGCGCATTTTTCGGACCATCGCGTCATAGTGCCCGCGGGCCAGAAAATAGGCGGTGGTGCGCTGGATATTGCCGGGCGGGTGGCGCAGGATCGCGTGTCGCAGCGCGCGGGCCTGGCGGATGAACGGTTCGCTGCCGACCAGATATCCGAGCCGCAGCCCCGGAAACAGCGATTTACTGAACGAGCCGACATAGATGACCCGACCGTCCGTATCGAGCGATTTGAGGGCGGGTGTGGGCGCCTTCAGAAAGCTCATCTCGAACTCGTAATCATCCTCGACCACCAGAAAATCGCGTTCCCGCGCCAGGCGCAACATCTCTGTGCGCCGGTCCATCGGCATCGTCACGGTCGTCGGGCATTGGTGGCTGGGCGTTGCGAAAACCACGTCCAGATCGCGGGGCAGCAAATCGGGTGGCAGACCGTCGGAATCAACCGGAATGCCGATGTTTTCGCTGCCCGAATGACGCAGGATGTCGCGCAGACCGGGATAACCCGGGTTCTCGTAAGCCGCGCGCCTGCCATTGCCAAGCAGTATCTGGGCCACCATCCAGAGGGCATTCTGCGCGCCCATGGTGACCAGAATTTGTTCCGGGCGCGCCAGAATTCCCCGCCGGGGCAGCGTGTGCCGCGCGATGAAGTTCAGCAATTCAGGGTCGTCCCGCTCGGCATAATCCGAGGTCAGACTGTCGAACTCCTTGCGTCCCAGCGCCTGATGCGCACATAACCGCCAGTTCGACTGGTGAAACAGGCTCGGGTCGGCCTGCCCGTAGATGAAAGGGTAGGGGTAGCTGCGCCAGTCGGTCTGTTTCTGGACCAGCTTGCCGCCGGTAAAGACCCTTTTGATGAAATGGGTCCAGTTCACACTGTCACCGGAATCCGCCAGAGGCGTATTGTTCATTCGCGAAACCGGTGCCGTCCGGGACACGAAATAGCCGGATCGATTGGCGGCGCTAAGGTAGTCGTCGGCGACAAGTTCGTTGTAGGCCAGCGTGACCGTAATGCGGGAAATGCCCAGATGGGTGGCCAACCTGCGCGAAGACGGCAGTTTTTCACCCGGTTCGAACCGACCCGACAGAATGGCGGCGGCCACGATTTGCTGGATCTGGCTTTGCAGTGTGCCCTGAAACGCCGGATCCAGAAAAAAGGTGTCTTCGCCAACCGCCATGATCGCCCCCGATTCTGGACTTACCATATGCGACGATCTGGCCTTATGGAAGCGAGGGAGCACGGCAGGGCATCGAATTTGCATTCCTAGCGGTTTTTTGCGGATCGGCGATCGCCGGGAATTGCAGCGAAAAATTGGCTGGGCCAGCGGTTCGGGTGTCTGGCCGTTTGGCTGTCCGGCCGCCTGGCCGTCTAGACGTTTGGACCAATGGTTTCGGTGAAAACCGTTGTTTTTTAGCCAAAAAATGATCGAAACTCCGTCGGGCGGAATCAGGAAGCCGCAAAATTTTGGGCGCCAATTCGGTGTTCCGCTCGATCAGCGAAATGCGCCCCGGGGCCATCGCAGCGACCGCTCAAAGCCGTTTGAAGTTCGAGCGCCCCTCGGCGTTGTAAAAGAACGGCACCCGGCTGTTGCGCGCCGGATCTTTGAGATCGGCCTCGATTTCGGCCAGAACCACCTCGGTGATAAAGGGCAAGTCAAAGTTGCGGGCCTGATCCAGCGCGATCCATTGAAGCCGCTGCAATTCATCGCTGGCGCGGGAAAAATCATCGATATCGCCCCGGATGCAGGCGGCGTCGGCCACGAAGAACCGGGCATCAAACCGTCGCGGTCGGCCAGGTGGCGTAATCGCGCGAAACACGAAACGCAGTCCGGCGGCGCTGGGTCGCGCACCGGTGGCGAAATAGCTGTGCCAATCGGCGGGCAGGTTTCGCGGAGCGGCGTCGGTGGTGGATTCGCCGATCTGCAGGCCGGTTTCTTCCCAGACTTCGCGGATGGCCGCCAGAACCAGAGGTTCGGCAAGCGCGGGATCAGATTCGGCCCGAAGACGCGTCATGCACGCTTGTTGCAACGGGACGGCCAGTTTGACCTGACGGTCACCGATGTCCAGCGCACCGCCGGGAAAAACGAACTTGTTGGGCATGAACGCCGCCGACGCCCCGCGCTGACCCATCAGAACCGCCGGCACGTCGCCATCGTTGCGCAACAGGATCACAGAGGCGGCGTCGCGGATTTCGGTTTCGGCGCGTTCGTTCATCGCGCCATCCTGTCGGGTCGCTGCATTCTTGTCCAGTTCGGCGATGCGATATCAGGCGTCCCCGAAACCATGCATGTGCTTTGCCCATTGAAGCGCGACGAACATCCCTTTGAAACGCGGCAGCAGAAACAGGGCGATCGCCGTGAAGCCGACGCAAAATCCAATCGCCATGACCAGGGGATCCGGTCGAAAAGTGGCATAGACGAACAGAAGCATCGGCGCCAGCACATGCCCGGTCGCAAAGATGGTCGCATAAGCAGGCCCGTCATCGGCGCGGTGATGGTGGATCGGCTCGTTGCAATACGGGCAATCATGCTGGGTTTTCAGGTAGCCGGCCATCAGCCGCCCCTCGCCGCAGGCCGGACATCGCAATCGCAAGCCGCGCAGCAGGGCGGGTTTGACCGGACGATCTTGCGGAATGTTCATGGGCTGAAACCTAACAGACAGGTACGCCCCATATCCCAGACTGCGGCGATTTACACTGGGACATCCTGTCTCGTTCACGAAACGCAAAACTTTTTTCGACGGAATCGCGATCCCGGCACGTTTGACCGGATACAGACGGCAATACCCGTCGGAAACCTGAATTGGAGATCTATCATGCAGAAATCGAGAAAAACCGGCCTTCTTGCCGCGATAACGGTGTTCGCCGTTAGCGCCGCGGCGGCCACCACCGCTTTGGCGCATGGCGACAAGCGCGGCCCGCGCCCCGAATTTTCCGAGCTTGACAAGAACGGCGACGGCAAGATCACAGCCGCCGAATTTGCCGCGCACCGCACGGACCGGTTTGCCGCGACGGACAGCAACGGCGACGGATCACTATCGCGCGAGGAACTTACCGCCGCTGCAATGGCGCGCGCGAAATCGGACTCTGAACGACGGATCGATCACATGATCCAGCAGCGCGACACCGATGGTGACGGTCAGATTTCGCTGGCGGAATTGCCGGGCGAGGATCGTGCAGCGCATTTCTTTGAACGGCTGGATGCCGACGGCGACGGCGCGGTTTCAAAAGCGGAAATGGAACACGCGCAAAAGCTGTTTCGGCACGGCAAAAAACCCAGAACGGACCAATAGCGCGAAATGACACCCGGCCCGGAATGCAGAATTTCGGGCCGGTTTGCGCTGGACAAGAAAACCCTGTAGGCGCGTATTTCATGGAATTGCCGCAAACGGCCGGAAGCGAATCCAGCGACGAAGCGTTGCTGCGTCTTTACGCCAAGGGCGATGGCCGCGCGGCCATCCGGTTGGTCAATCGCCTGACGCCCATGGTTTTTTCGCGGGCAAATCGACTGTTGCGCGACAATGCCGAGGCCGAGGATGTGACACAGGAGGCGATGCTGCGTTTGTGGAAAATGGCCCCCGACTGGCAAGCGGACGGTGCCCGGGTTTCGACGTGGCTTTACCGTGTCACCAGCAACCTGTGCCTGGACCGGCTGCGCCGAAAGCGCGGCGTTGCGCTGGAGGAAATCGCGGAACCCGTGGATTCGCGACCCGAGATTGACGAGATGCTACAGGCGAAAGATCGGGCCGGTGCTTTGCGCAAGGCGCTGGACTTGCTGCCGGAAAGGCAGCGGCATGCGGTCATTTTGCGCCATCTCGAAGGCTGGACAAACCCCGAGATCGCAGCCGCCCTGAGCCTGAGCGTCGAGGCGGTGGAAAGCCTGATTGCCCGTGGAAAAGGCCGTTTGAAATCGCTTCTGATCGACCGCAAAGCCGAATTGGGGCTGGAACCATGACCAAAGACCGAAGTGCCGCACCGGAGTCCGATGTGCCCGGACTGGAAGACTTTTTCGCGGCGGAAAGGGCGCAGGCAGGCGACCCGTCACCGGCCTTGATGCGTGCCATTCTGGCAGACGCAGAGCAACAGCTTGCGCGCACGCGGCCCAAGCCGGGCACCGCGGGCGGTCTGCGCGCGATCTGGCGGGATATCCTGCGGGAATTCGGCGGCTGGCGAGGTGGTGCCGCCTTGAGCGCCTGCCTGTTGCTGGGGCTGATGTTGGGATATTCGTGGCCCGACAGTCTGGGTGACCTTGCCGACAACATCATGGAATTCAGTGGCGCGAGCCAGGCCGGGAGCGGCGATTACCCGCTCGATGATCTGATTACCGAAGGATAGCAAATGATGGTTCGAGACCAACAAGATCCGAGAACAAATCGCCGCTGGATGGCGATTTTTCTGATGTTGTCGCTGGGGCTCAATATCCTGGTTGTCGGCGTAATCGCCGGCGCGTTTTTGCGCGGCGGGCCGGCAGAACATCTGCGTCCGCCGCACGGCATCGCTGCCTTGGGATTGCGGCCGTATTATCGCGCGCTGGACACGGCGGCGCGCGCCGAACTGGCGGCGGCGGCGAAAGACAAGACCGCGCAGGCCAATGTCCCCGGACGCGCGGCGATGCGGGCCCATCTCACGGCGTTGGCGGCAGCAATTGCGGCGGAACCCTACGACGCGGGCAACGTGCGAAAGGTGCTGGCAGCGCAGGCGGATGCCGTGGCTGGCAATATTTCTCGCGGGCACGAACTGCTGCTGGACCGGATTGCGGTGATGTCGCCGGATGCGCGACAATCGCTGTCAAAGCGCCTGACGGAATTTCCGCAACATCGGGACCGCCGGTGGCTCAGGCCGCCGAATTGAACAACGTGACCATGTTGCGCCCGTCCGATTTTGACCCGTAAAGCGCACGATCGGCCTGATCGATCAGCGCGTCGACGTCGCTGGACCCGGAATCGACCAGCGTGACACCGATGCTGACGGTGACGCGCAGGTTTTGCCTGCCATCATCGGAACGGAAAACCGTGCTTTCTATAACGTCGCGCAACCGTTCGGACGCGCGGCGGGCCTGACTTTCGGTGGTGTCGGGCATGGCGATCAGAAACTCCTCGCCGCCAAGCCGCGACACCAGATCGACGCCCCTTAGATTGGATTTGATCCGCCGGGAAAATTCGGTGAGAACCAAATCGCCCGTCGCGTGCCCGTATTGATCGTTGACCGATTTGAAACGGTCGATATCCAGCAGCATCAGCGCAAATCCTTTGCCGGTCTGCGCGGCCCGCGCGGCGATGCGGGCGATATGGCGTTTTGCATAACGACGGTTGTAAAGCCCGGTCAGCGAATCCCGCACCGCAAGGCGCAGGGTATCGTCGAAATTCTCGCGCAGGCGGTCCGAAATCCGTTTCTTGCGAAGTTGACATTCGAGGCGCAGGACGAATTCCGCAGGTTCAAACCCTGCGACAAGGCAATCACTGGCCCCGAGGTCCAGCGCGCTGGCGATCAGTGCCGGGTCATCGGGCGGGACGACCAGAATGACCGGAATCTGGCGTGACGACGGGCGCGATTTCAAATGCGAGACCAGCCGCAGACCGTCGCCATGCGGTCCCTGACATGCGTGAACGACGAACAGATCCGGCAATTGCGGCAAGCCGGATTCCAGTACGGTCGGGACCGTCGGCTGGATGCAGGTAAATTCTGATGCATCCGCAAGCATTCGCTGCCAGTCCGCGCCCACATTTGTGTCACCGGGCAGCAGCGCGATGGTGTGGCAGGTTGATTGCAGCGCCCGAAATGGAGCCGCCGCCTCGCCCAAGCCAAGCTCGCGACGGGTGCGGTCGCGCAGCCGCAGTTCGTCGACCATGAATTTCGACCGCAACAGGTTGCGAACCCGCGCGATCAGCGCCAGATCGCTGACTGGACGGCTCAAAAAATCGTCGGCCCCGCATTCCAGGCCGTGCAACCGGTCCTGCTGCCCGGTTAGCGCCGTGACCATGACCACCGGAATATGGGCGGTTTTGGCGTCTGCCTTCAATCGTCGGCAGGTCTCAAACCCGTCGAGTCCCGGCATCATGACATCGAGCAGGATCAAATCCGGCAGGACCCGCCGGGCAATCCCGATCGCCTCGGCCCCGGATTCTGCCTGGATGACCTCGAAATAATCGGCGGATAGTTTGGCGTGCAGGATCATGCGGTTGGTCGCAACGTCATCGACCACCAAAATGCGTCCGGACATGTGGTTTCCTTCTTTGACTGCCCGAAGTTAGGTTTTTGTTCTCTGTACAATACGCGCCGAATTGTTAAGAAATCCTTTAAGAAATCAGGGCCAACATCGCCCGGCAACAGGCGTGGGACATGGATCGGGAACAGGCAGAAATGGTGGCGATTCAGGCGCTTGCATGGTTGGCGGACCAGAATGACCTGATGGCGCAATTCCTTGGGCAAAGCGGTGCCGACGTTAAGCAACTTAAACACGCCGCCGCGGATCCGGCGTTTCTGGGCGCCGTTCTTGATTTCATTCTGTCCGGCGACCCGCTGGTGCGTCGGTTTTGTGATTTCACCGGTTTGGCCTGCGACACCCCCGCAATTGCCCGGCAGGCACTTGCGGGAGGCGAAACGATGAATTGGACGTGAAAAAGCGGCCGAGGTCATGCATGACCACAGCTTGGGCCGTTGGCAATGGATGGCGATCATCGGTCAATCGCCCGAAATGGGGCCGGACGGTCTGATCTTTGTGCTGAAGCGGTGGATGCGACGCGGTGCGGGCGATATGTTGGTCCGGGAACGCGCATGGGCCAGGCCTGCGGCGCACTCCCCGCCAGTCCGACCACGTGCCCAGCCGTCTGGCCGGCCAGCCAACCAGCCGTCTGTCCGTCTAGACGAGTAATCTTCGCCGTAACATGTTGAAAAGGATAAACATAACAGGTGTTTTCATTCCTGAGCGCCGGATATTGGTCCGATACTCACCATCCAATGTTGTCCGGTCAATCGAGCCCGCCCTTGGCTACCGTAGGGCCATCTGTGGCCGGAATTGCAGGGCGCCGACCGCGGTCGCGCCGGTTCCAGCCCGTCTATCGGTTTTGGGCGACCTACAAGTCGACCTCGATTACGCCCCCGGCCGTCGCGGCGCGCGATTGGCAAAGAATGATCGCGCCCGCGCGTTGTTGGTTGGAAAGTACGAAATCGCGGTGTTCCACGTCGCCCGCGACCAGATTGCATTTGCAGACCCCGCAAATGCCGTCGGTGCATTTCAAGTTGACCGCAACACCGTTTTCAAGCAGCACATCTGCGGCGGACTTGTCGGCCGGGATCCGAAATTTCCGACCCGATTTCGACAGTTTCAGGGTGAAATCGAAATTTTGGTATTCCGGGATTTCCGGTGTGGTGAAATACTCCATATGCCGGTTTTCCTCGGGAAATCCAGCGGTTCTGGCGGCGTCCAGCACAGCCTGCATATACCGATCCGGTCCGCAGGTGTAAACGTGGGTATCCAGTTGATATTGCACGATTTTAGAAAAATCCGCGCGGCGGCCGCTGTCAGAGAAATGAAAGTGAACATTGCGCCGCCACGGAACCGAGCGAAGGTCGTTCAGAAACCCGGCATTGTCCGCGCGCGCGCAGGAATAATGCAGCTCGAAATCGGCTCGGGCGGCGTACAGGTGATGGGCCATTGCGATCATCGGCGTCACGCCGATACCGCCGCCCATCAGCAAGGATTTCGATGCCGCCCTGGCCAGCGGAAAATGGTTGAGCGGTTTGGAAATGAACACCCGGCGGCCCTTTTCAAACACCCGGTGCAAAAGCGCCGATCCGCCCCGCCCCTCGGGTTCCCGCAGGACTGCGATCTGATATTTGTTGCGGTCCGCCGGATCTCCGGACAGGGAGTATTGGCGAAAGAATTCCGGCGCGACCACGACGTCGATATGTGCGCCCGCCTCGACCTGAGGCATGGGCGAACCGTCGGGCATGGCGAATTCGTATTTCGTGACGTCGGGTGCCATCCGCTCGACCCCGCAAACGACAACTTGGATGACCGGGGCTTCGGTCTGATCGTTGGTGTAAACGTGTTCTGGCGGCACACCGCTGGCGCGGCGCGCGCGATGTTCGCTGGCGCTGATCAGGGCATCATGGGCCCGAATTCCGGCTTCGCGATCGGCGGGAAACGGCCACGCATAGGGAGGCGGTGCAAGATTGGCAGGATAGACCGCAAGCGTCTGATCCTCGAATTCCACGTTCAGATTTTTGGAAAGCGCCCGTGCGTTCACGGGATGTTCGGTTGGCCGATAGGGGCCTTCGCCGGTCATTTCCAGATCCCACCACCATTTCTTGACCGCGTTGACCTCGCCATTGCCGATCAGATCGTCCAGTTTTGCCAACGCCCGCGCCGTAAACGGCGCCTTCATCGCCGCCCAGCGAAACGGACGTTCGGCGAATATTCCCTCCAGGTTCCAGGGGCAGGTTTTCATGCAGCGGCCGCACATCGCGCCGTTTTTCTGGGAAACGCGGTAGGTCAAACAGCGCTGGCTGTCGGATTTCCAGATTTCATAACCGTTGAACATCTTTTTCGGCCCGGCAGTGATTGCACCGGACGGGCATTCGCGGGCGCATTTGTTGCAGGCTTCGCAGAATTTTTGCAGGCCGAAATCGATCGGCTTGTCGTGGGTCATCGGCATGTTCGTGGTCACGACTCCCGATTTCAGCCGAGGGCCAAGGAACGGGTTTAGGATCACCTCGCCGATGCGGCTGACCTCGCCAAGACCCGACAACAGCAAAAGCGGCGGCTGCAACACTTCGCCGTCCATGACCGAATGGACGCGGGCGGTGTAGCCGAGATTGCGGATCTGCTGGGCGATGATCCCGCCAAGAAGGGAAAACCGCAAATAGGCGCGCATGGACTGGGCGCAGGCGATCCAGTCGTCGCCGCTGGCACCCTCCATCGTTTCGTGACCTTGATCGATGATCATCGAAATGGCGTTTGAGTGATAAGGATCAATGGGTTGACCCTCGGAATCGTGCGAATAGTAGGCCCAGTCCGGGCATTGCGATAGGCCAACCGCGTCGCAGCCCAGAAAATAGGCTGCCGCCTTGATGCTGGCTGCATTTTCATCTGCGCTGCCGGTGGCTTCGGGATGGGGTTTCGCGGATTCGCCGTCCTGCAGGAACACGAAAGCCGCCAATGTCGGACGATACGCGAAGGCGGTTGCGGACTTGCGGACGTAATTTCCCCCCTTCGAAGCCTCCTGCGCAATCGGACCAAGATCGCCAAACAGCGAGCGGGCAAACATATCGGCGCGTTTCGGTACACGGGCAACGTTTGGCCGGTCGATATAGGTCGTTGGCAAATCGCGCCTTTTCAGCGTTTCAAACGGATGCGGGCCGGCGCGAAATTCCCGGGTGCGGTACGGGTCGCGGTTCCACGCGTTCTTGGCGTGCCGGCCAAGCCCGGTGCGCCAGCCAGCGCCCGGCGACTGCCCGGGCACCAGCGGTCGGTCGGGCGCGAGCGCCAGATCGGTCGTCACCGCACCGATGCCGAATTCCGAACCCAGAAACGGGTTCACCAGCGCGCCGTTTTCCCATGTGGCCAGCCCCGCCGCGACGGCCAGCCTGCCGAGATGCGCGTCGCTTGCCGCACCGCTATGGGCGCGCGCACCCCAGCCAAGCAAGCGGATGTAATGCGCCAGCGTCACCCCGATTTCCGACGCCCTGAGGCAGGCGCGGTGGCGCCGGGCGTCGGCCAGCCAATCGCAACCCGGTTCGCCGGCGGCCGGTTCCCGGTTGTATTCGAAAAGAAACACGATGGCATGGCGATGATGCCGGCAATCCCGGGGCGGGGCATCGACCGATTCCCGCAGGCCGGCCACGACCGCATCGATGCCCGACGCAAAGGATTTGGCCTGCCCTGTGCGGAGCCTTGTCGCCAGAGCGGAAACGTCCGGATTGACCTTGGGGTCCTGAAGCCACATGCATTTGGAAACGGCTGCAATTCCCATCATCGAGGCGTCGCAATAGTAGCCGAAAGATTTCAGGTTACGCGCCCGTTCGCGCAGATCGTCGGGGATCGTGGCACGCGCCTGCTTGACCAGCCCGTCGCGGGTGGCGTCCAGCATCGCCTGATATTCCCACATGGCGTTGACCAGCGACGCAGGTGCGTCGGGGCGCCGGAAGCTCAACGCCGGGACATCGGGCACGTCTTGCAGCGGGGTCGGCTGGTCTTGGCGCGAAAGCTTTTCCAGCGGATAGGGGCCCAGATGCACGGGGCGGTTCTTGTAGGAAAATACCCTGCCCATCGTGCCGGCCCGGTCAGAGGTTCGCGACGTCGCGGGTTTCGCCCGACATCAATTTCCTGACAATATCGCCAAGGGTTTCACGCTCGTACCAAGACAGTTTATCGGCGAAGTGATCCGAGTTCTGACGGGCGATCACGTTGGCTTGCGCCAGTTTCGCGGTGCCGGCACCGGTCACATCGACGCTGCGCGTTCGCCCGTCGCCCGCGCCGTTGGAACGTGTGATCAAGCCGTCAGCTTCCAGGCCACGCAATGCCCGTGACGTCGCGGTGCGGTCGATGCCGATGAATGCGGCGATTTCGGAGGGGCGGTGGTGGTTTTCTTGCCCGACGGCCAGCAATACGCACCATTTGACCCGGGTAAGCCCCAGCGGGGCAAGGCCACGTTCAAACCGCCGCTCGCTAATGCGCGATAGCAGGGTCAGCAGGTATCCGGGGGCGTCGTGCAGGTTGTAGGACTTGCTCATAATTGACAGGATCAATCATATATTTGTCAATGTCAATCAAAATTTGTTCAGGAAACCGGAATTGCCGGTTGTACATGTCGGCGCGAAAGGGAAATCTGCGGCGGGGGATTTTGGGGGGCGAAGATGACAAGTTCCATCGCTGGCCTGCTGTTTGACAAGGACGGCACGCTTTTTGACTTTCAAAGCACCTGGGGCCCCTGGGCACGGCAGGTGTTTCTGGATGTAGCGCGTGGTGACGCTGCGAAGGCGGGTGAACTGGCGGCCGGGCTGGGCTATGATTTCGCAAACCAGACCTTTACCCGTGACAGCGTGATCATTGCCGGAACGCCCGACGAGGTGGCTGTGGCCCTGCTTGCGGTCGCCCCGGACTGGGAAGAGAGGGATCTGCTCGGCCATCTCAACGACGTTGCCGCGTCGATACCGCAGGTTGAGCCGGTGCCGCTGATCCCGTTGCTGACGGGGTTTCGCGCGGCGGGTTTGCGCCTTGGCGTCGCCACCAACGACGCCGAGGCCCCGGCGCGCGCGCATCTTGCCACCGCCGATATCTTGCATCTGTTCGATTTCGTTGCCGGTTACGACAGCGGTTTCGGGGCCAAGCCCGCGACCGGCATGCAGGTCGAATTCTGCACGAAGGCAGGGCTGGCGCCGGAACAGGTGGCGATGGTCGGTGATTCCACCCACGACCTCAGGGCGGGGCGCGCTGCGGGCATGACCACGATCGGGGTTTTGACGGGGATGGCGGGGAAAGAGGAGCTCGCGCCATTCGCCGACGTCATTCTGGACAATATCGGCGGCATACCGGCATGGCTTGATTGAAACGGTTGCGGCTGTTTGCGCCAGTTCGGTTTCCAGCAACCCAAAAAAACGCCGCGGGTTGCGCTGCGGGTTTTGGATACATACTGATGCATTTTCTTTAATCCGGCCCGCGGAAATTCCCGTCGCAACGAAGATCGCGGGCGGGTTTTGGACGAGATTTATCGTTTGAGATCAATCATTTGAAACAACGGTATTTGCGTGACTAAAATATTTTAGTCACGCAAAGAAACTGTGGGATGCACAACTCTCCAACAACGTGCAGAACCGCCAAATTGCCGGTTTCCTGATGCGACACCCGATATTGCCGCACCGCTGACACCCGGCCGCAAATCCCGGCAGCCCGTAGCCACGAAATGAATATCTTGCCGTCCCCAAAATCAGTGAATTCACCCGGCACTTTCAACATTCACACCTTTACGAACCGTCAGTGCGGCGTATCGCTCGGATGCTCCGTCGCCCACGGCACCCGAAAAACGACAATGCACGTCGCTTTCACCCAAGAAGCCCGCGCAACGGCGGCGTTCCATCGATCCGCACCGAACTGGAGAAACCGGGTGACCAAAAGAACCAGAAGCGGGGGACGCGCGGGCAACACCCGGCGCTCCTCCACCAAGGCGATCGACCAGATGCCCTGGCGCATACCGATCAATTCGGACCGCCCGACCGAACCGCTGGATGGCGACGGCGTGCAGGCGATCCATGACGGTGCCATGCGGATACTCGAGGATCTGGGCATAGAGTTTCTGCACCCCGAGGCCTGTGCCATCCTGAACAGGGCCGGATGCAAGGTCGACGGCACGAATGTCCGGATGGGCCGGGATTTCGTGATGGAAATGGTGGGCCAGGTGCCCGAGCAATTCACCATCACCCCGCGCAATCCCGCCCGAGCAATTCCGGTGGGAGGCAATCACATCCTGTTCGGGAATGTATCGTCGCCGCCAAATTACATGGACCTGAAGACCGGAAAAATTCCTGGGAATTTCGAGGGTTTCCGCAACCTCATGAAGCTGACCCAGTATTTCAACTGCATCCATTTTGCCGGCGGCTATCCGGTGGAGCCGATCGACATTCACGCCTCCGTCCGCCATCTGGATTGCGTTTCCGAGAAACTGATCCTGACCGACAAGGTTGTCCACGCATACAGTCTGGGACGCGAACGGGTCGAGGATGTGATGGAGATGACCCGCATCGCCGGCGGGTTGACGCGCGAACAATTCGACAGCGCACCGCACATGTATACAAACATCAACTCGGTCAGCCCGCTGAAGCACGATTTCCCGATGCTGGAAGGTGCGATGATCCATGCGCGTCGCGGTCAGCCGACCATCGTGACGCCTTTCACGCTGGCAGGTGCGATGGCGCCGGTCACGATGTCCGGCGCGGTCACGCTGTCGATTGCAGAGGGGATCGCGGCGATCGTGCTGTTGCAGGTGATCAATCCCGGTTCACCGGCGGCGATTGGCACGTTTACTTCCAACGTCGACATGAAATCCGGCGCGCCGGCCTTCGGCACGCCGGAATATATGCGGGCCACGCAGATGACCGGACAGATGGCCCGGTTCTACGGGCTACCGATGCGGGCAAGCGGGGTATGCGCGGCCAACGTGCCGGACGGGCAGGCGATGTGGGAGACCTGCAACTCACTTTGGTCCGCCGTGCAGAGCCGCGCCAATTTCGTCTATCATTCCGCGGGCTGGCTGGAGGGCGGTCTGATCGCAAGTCCGGAAAAATTCGTGATGGATTGCGAAGTGCTTCAAATGATCGAGCGCTATCTGGAGCCCGCCACCTGGGCGACCCGACCCGAGGATATTGCAATCGATGCCATCCGCGAGGTGGGGCCGACCGGGCATTTCTTTGGCGTGGATCACACGCAGCAACGTTACGAGACCGCGTTTTACGCACCCTTTGCCAGCGACTGGCGCAATCACGAAGCCTGGGAACTGGACGGTGGTACCTGGACGGCGGAGCGCGCACACGGGATATTTCAGGACATTCTGGCCGAATACACGCCGCCACCGCTGGACGACGCGATCAGGGAAGAGTTGTCGGCCTTTGTCGCCAAACGCAAGGAAGAAGGCGGCGCACCGACCGATTTCTGATCCATATTGCGGCCCTGCGGGCCAATCTCTGGCGCCCCTTCGGGGCCGCTGGTTCTGCCCGGGATATTTTCACCAATTGGAACGGAGGCGTGGGGCACGTGAACCCACGTTGACCTGATACCGGTGCGGGCCGTAGCTTTGCACGATCAGGTGGCGACCACAAAGGGGCCGCGATGGGCCGAGGAGATGGAATGCGAAACCGACTGCAATTGGCGGCCATCGGAGGGCTGGGTGGCAGCGCCTTCTGGCTGTTGCTCGACTATCTGCCGAACCGATTGGACGATCCGCGGGTCTTGTTGCTGCTGGCGTCTTTCGCGGCGGCGTTCTTCATACCTTTGTTGTTGTTGAACGGTCGGTTGCCGATCAGGGCGGCGCTGGCGTTTTCACTGGCCGTTGCCGTGGCCGCATCCGCGGTATTTTTCTGGGCCAGTTTTCGCCATGTACGGGTCGAGGGTTTTCTGGAAACCGGGCATCCGATATTTGCGCTGACTCTGTTGATCTGGTTGCCTCTGCCGTTCATCCTGGCACATCGGACGGCACCTGCCGGATGGCGGGATTACGAGGGTCTTTTTGATCACGCGTGGTCGAATTTCGTTCGAATGGTTACCGCCTTTTCCTTTACCGGGCTGTTCTGGATCGTTGTTCTGTTGTCCGATCAATTGCTGCAACTGGTTGGTTTTGGCCTTTTGGGCGACCTGATCGAAAAATTGTGGTTCGCAATGCCGCTGACCGGAATCGTGTTGGGACTGGCGCTGGCGGTTCTGGACGAGATGAAAGTGATCGTATCAACACTTCGGTCGCTGGCGCTGCAATTGCTGCGGTTGCTGTTGCCGCCGGTTGCTGTCGTGGTCGGCCTTTTCATTGTTCTGGTGCCGTTTCGCGGATTGGAACAGGTGTTCGGGTCGCTGTCGGCGGCGGGTACGATGCTGGCGATTGCCATGGGTGCGGTGACGTTGATTTCCGCCAGCGTGGACGGTCGCGACGCTGATGCGGCAGGCTCGCGGCTGATGGTTCTGTGCGGCAAAGCGCTTTCGCTGCTGCTGCCCGTAATTACGGGAATCGCAATCTACGCGATATGGGCGCGCGTGGCGCAATACGGCTGGACACCGGCGCGGTTGGCGGCGACGCTGCTGGCGCTTGTCGCGTTCGGCTATGCGCTGGCGTATGCGGGGTCGGTTCTGATGGGCGCAGGCTGGTGCGCGCGAATCCGCACCGCCAACCGCTCGATGGCGATCGTGGCAATGGGGCTGGCGCTGGTCTGGCTGACGCCGGTGCTGAATGCCGAGCGGCTATCGGCAAACAGCCATATCGCGCGGTTCAATGCCGGGCGGCTGGGCGTCACGGACCTCGATCTGTGGAGCCTGAAAGAAGATTGGGGACAGGCCGGCACGGCAGCGTTACAGCGGTTGCGCAAATTGGCCGAACAACCTGGCGAGACGGAACTGGCGATGCGTTTTACCCAATTCGATCAGGCCGAAAACCGGTGGGCCGACAGAGCGGGATCGTCCGATCCCGTTTCGGAGGACGCACTTGCGCAATTGATCGCCAAGCTTCCGGTCCGTCCGATTTCGGCCGAAGTCCCGCCAGACCTTTATGCCGAGATTCCATGGGGCATGCGCGCGCCCATTCTGGCAGCCTGCCGCACCAACGGCACCGGCGGATGCGTGTTGGTGGTCGGGAAGTTCGATCCATCGCGCGCGCGCACCGACGGCGTCCTGTTCTGGGTGGATCCGAAGCAGGAACGTGCCAGAATCGCAACGATCTCGGCCAGTCATCATACACCGGGCTACCGGTTCCGGATCGATCCCGTGGCATTGGGGGGCGATTTTGAGGCGGAATCCGGCAAGCAACTGATTTCCGCAATTCTGAACGGCGAATTTGCCTTTGCACCCGCCCGGCTTAACGCTCTGGAAATCAACGGCGTGCAGATTCTGCCACCGAGATAATCGCGGGTCGGTTTGAGGGAAATCTTAACTGGCTGGCCCTAATCTTGCCGGGCGTTCGGGCAGGTGCGGAGGGTTTCAAGTGCATGGTTTGGTGAACCGGTCGGTTCAGAGCTTTATTTCCGACAATCACGGCACCGATGTCTGGACCGGCATTTGCCGGGATGCGGGTATCGGTTTTGACCAGTTTGAACCGATGCTGACCTATGAATCCGAAATCATCGAAAGTGTGCTGGGGGCTGCCTGTGCCCGCCTGAAACGAAATCGCGCCGGATTGCTGGAGGATATCGGCACCTATCTGGTCACAAGGCCCGATCTGGACGCGGTGCGCCGCCTGCTCAGGTTCGGGGGCGAGACGTTCGGTGAATTCCTGCATTCGCTGGATGATTTGCGGGACCGTGCCACGTTGGCGCTGCCGGGGCTGGATTTTCCGGAATTGGAATTGCGTGAGCACACCCATGGAAATTACACGTTGATCTATCGCTGGGAACAGCGCGGGTTCGGTGCGCTGGCGCTGGGCATATTGCGCGCCATGGCCGACGATTACGGCGCGCTGGTCTTTCTGGATCACACCCCCGGGCGCGATGATACCGGCGACGTCGATCAGGTTTCGATCCGGCTGCTGGACAGTGATTTTGCCCAGGCACGGGAATTTACGCTGGGTCAGGGGCGCTGATGGCCGCGAGATCGGGCATGTCCGCGACCAACCGGCGGGCCTATCGGAACGGCCCGGTCCTGGGCAAGATCGGGCTGGACCGCTTGATGCCGATGCATCTGTGGGTCGGGCCGACTGGGCATATTCTGCGGGTTGGGCCGACCCTGCAAAAGCTTTGCCCCGGTATGGCGATCGTCGGGCGGCGAATGACCGAGTTTCTGGAAATCCGGCGGCCGCGCGGCATTCAGTTGATGCCCGACCTGCTGGCGCGCGACGGCGCGGCGGCGCAGGTTCTGTTGCGGCACGATCCGCAGGTGTCATTGAAAGGTCTGATCATTGCGTTGCCACGCGATCAGGGGGCGATCCTGAATCTTGCACCGGGCATCTCGGTTACCGAATTGGTTCAGAAATTCGACTTGAAAAACAAAGACTTTGCCCCAAACGATCCAACGGTCGAAATGCTCTATCTGATCGAAGCGCAGACCGCGATACTGGAGGAATCAAAGAGCCTGAACAATCGCCTGCAAGTGGCCCGTGTCGCCGCCGAGGAACAGGCGTTCACCGACACGCTGACCGGCCTCAAGAACCGGCGCGCGCTGGATCACCTACTGGCGCGGGTGACTGATGGCGGGGAAGGGCGAAAGTTCGGTCTGATGCATGTCGATCTGGATTATTTCAAATCGGTCAACGACACGCACGGCCACGCGGCGGGTGACCATGTCCTGCAGACGGCGGCGCGAATTTTCGTGCAAGAGACCCGGGCCGAAGACATCGTGGCCCGCACCGGAGGCGACGAATTCGTGCTGGTCCTGATGAATTGCGACAACACGGCGACCCTGAACCGCATCGCCGCGCGTATCATCGAACGGTTGGAACAACCGATTCGCTTTGGCGGCGCAACCTGCCGGATCAGCGCCAGCATCGGCACGACGGTATCTTCACTTTACCGCAACCCGGACGCCGCGCAATTGTGTAACGACGCCGACATTGCGCTTTATCAGTCCAAGGACCGTGGCCGGGCATGCTTTACCCTGTTTTCGCCGGACTGACGCCAACATGCGCCCGTGACACATACGCCGGTGACATCGCGGGTTGACGCCGGTTTCTCGCATTGGGATTAAGGGGCGATACCAGCTCCTTAAACGATCCGCATGAAACCTTTTCTGATCCTGCAATTACGCCCCGAGACCGAGGCTTCGGACAGCGAGTACGCCGCGTTTCTGGCCAAGGGCGGCCTGCAAGCCGACGAAACCCGCCGCATCCGGCTGGATCAGGAACCGGTGCCCGGGGACCTGTCGCTTGCGGATTACGCCGGGGTGATCGTGGGCGGCGGGCCGGGATGCGTCAGTGACGCGGTGGCGAAAAAGTCCGGCGTCGAACAGCGGATCGAGGCGGCGACACTGGGTCTGATGCCGGAAATCACGGCGACGGATTTTCCCTTTCTGGGTTGCTGTTACGGCATCGGCATTCTGGCGCATCATCTGAACGGTGACGTCAGCAAGGCGCAATACAGCGAACCCGTTGGTGCGACGACGTGCCGGATCGAACCGGCAGGTGCGACCGATGCGTTGCTGGCCGGTCTGCCGCATGAATTCCGCGCCTTCGTTGGCCACAAAGAGGCGGTTCAGGCATTGCCGTCCGGCTGCACCCATCTGGTATCCTCGTCGGACTGCCCGTATCAGATGATCCGCCATGGCGAAAATGTCTATGCCACCCAATTTCATCCCGAAGCCGACAGCGCCGGGTTCGAGCTGCGGATCAACATCTATCGGCACCGGGGATACTTTCGCCCCGAGGATGCCGAAAAACTGATCGAGCTTTGCCGCGCCGAGACCGTGAACATGCCCGAGCGCATCTTGCAGGCATTCGTGGCGCGATACCGCGGGGCCTAGGGCAGGGGCCGCGCGGAATTTTTCCAAATGGAAAAAAGCATTGCCTTTCGCGTTGAAACACAGGCAAGATGCCGCCAGCGGCAGAGTCCGGGCGCGGGAAGAGTGTGCCTGAAATGCCGCCCAAGTCGAAAGAATGCAAACACGGAGGAAATAAGTTCAATGGAACGTCGTAAGTTTCTGAAAGGTGCCGCACTGGCAGGCGTCGGGAGCGCCACGCTGGCCGCCCCTGCAATCGCGCAGGGCAGCAAAACCATGACCATCGTTTCGACCTGGCCTCGGGATTTCCCGGGTCTGGGGATTTCCGCACAGCGGGTCGCTGCGCGGATCACCGAACTTTCTCAGGGTGCACTGACAACCGAATACTTCGCTGCGGGCGAGCGCGTGGGCGCCTTCGACTCGTTTGACGAAGTCGCATCGGGCAACAGCCAGGCCTATATCGCTGCTGATTACTACTGGGTCGGCAAGCATCCGGGATTCGCCTATTTCACCGCCGTGCCGTTCGGCATGACCGCGATCGAGCACAATGCCTGGATCAAGTTTTCCGGCGGACAAGCCCTGTGGGACGAGATGTCCGGCCAATTCGGCCTGAAGGCCCTGCTGGTCGGTTCCACCGGTACACAGGCCGGTGGCTGGTTCAACAAGGAAATCAATTCGCCTGAGGATCTGAAGGGTCTGAAAATGCGGATTCCGGGCCTTGGCGGCACGGTCATGTCGAAACTCGGCGTGTCGACGATCTCTGTACCCGGCGGCCAAATCTACGAAAACCTGGTATCCGGTGCCATTGATGCGACCGAATGGGTTGGACCGTTCAATGACTACTTCATGAAATTCTATGAAGCAGCCAAATACTATTATACCGGCGGCATGCACGAGCCGGGATCGGTTCTGGCGTTTGGCATGAATGCTAGCTGGTGGAACAGCCTTTCGGATTGGGAACAGGCCGTCATCGAAGCCGCGTGTAACGAAGAGCACGCCGCCCAGTTCGAAGAAGCCATGGCCCGCAACGGCGAATTCCTGAAAAAACTGGTCGACGAGCACGGCGTTCAGGTTCGCGCCTTCAATGATGATGTCTGGGATGCGTTCGGCGAAGCGGCAGCCGAAGTGTTCGAGGAAACCCGCGCACATTCGGCACTGGCGGCCAAGATCGACGATGCCTTCCAGTCGAAATTGCGCGAGATCGGCGGCGCGATGGCGCTGTTCGAGGTGACATTCGTCAACCAGCGCAACCGGGTTCTTGGCCTGGGCTGAGCAATTCGAAAGCATTGAGAATTCGGGCGGGGCGTCAGCTCCGCCCGTTGTGTCCCGGCATTCAGGCCGGGGCGGTATGAGAACAACAGGATGGGCGGCGTAGCTGCGCGCCGTCGGGCGGGGGATTTCATGAGCGAACAGGGCGTCGACCTGCGAGCGCCGGGTTCGGATCGCCGGACATTGGTGGTCCGCGCGGCGGGCTGGTCGGTTCTGGGCTTTCTTGCGGCATTTCTGATCGAGAATGTGCTGGATGTCGGTTTTGGAATACCGGTTTCCCGGGCCATATTCTCGGACGGTGGCGCGGCTGCGACCCTGCCGCTTGCCGCCTACGTGATTTGTGTAGGTCTGGTCAATTTTCTGGTATTTCGCGAGCCGGATACGACCTTGCGCGCCGATGCAAGACGCGTTCACAATTTCAACGTTTACCTGATCCGCGCATGTTTCTGGTCGGTGCTGCTGATCGGCATCGCCGATGTCACAATTGCTTTCATGCGGGTAGAGAAACTGCTGATCCTGTTCGTCGATGCCGACATGGTCCGATCGCTGGGATTGGCGCGATTTGTCGGCTCGTACGTCCATATTCCGTTGGTGATCACGGGGTTCGTCATCGCCTATTTCACCCGGACACTGGGTTTCGCATGGCTGGCATTGCTGATCGTGCTGGCGGAATTGTCGATCGTGGTCAGCCGGTTCGTGTTTTCCTATGAACAGGCGCTGATGGGTGATCTGGTTCGGTACTGGTATGCGGCCCTGTTCCTGTTCGCGTCGGCCTACACGTTGTTTGACGAGGGGCACGTTCGCGTCGATGTACTTTATGCAGGGTTCGGCAAGCGCACGCGGGGCTTCATCAATGCCTGGGGATCGATCCTGCTGGGAATGAGCACGAGCTGGGTCATTCTTGCGATCGGGTTCAACGGCCACCAGTCGATCATCAACAGCCCCCTTATGAATTTCGAGATCACCCAGACCGGCGGCGTTGGCATGTTCATCAAATATCAAATGGCGGCGTTTCTCGGGATTTTTGCGATCACCATGCTGATCCAGTTCGTCAGTTACCTGTTTGAGTCGGTGGCGGATTTCCGGGGGGAGCCCGGGCATGTCGAACATGAAACCATGGTGTCGTGAGGGCTGAGTGATGGAACTGTTATTTCTGGCTCTCTTGATCCTGATCATGGCGACGGCGCTGGGGTCGGGCTTTCCCGTCGCCTTTGCGTTGCCGGGCGCTGCGGTCCTGACCATCGGGTTGGCCACCATCACCGGTTTTATTTTTACGGGTTCGCCAGATTCCTTTTTTCACACTGGAGGTCCGCTGCAATGGCTTTCGGCGGGGGTAACCAACCTGCGCGGCGTCTATTGGGAGGTCGAGCGGGATACGCTGATCGCCATTCCGCTGTTCATATTCATGGGCATCATGCTGCAACGGTCCAAAATCGCCGAGGATCTGCTGGTGACCATGGCCCAGCTTTTCGGGCCGGTGCCGGGCGGGTTGGGCATTTCGGTGGTTTTCGTGGGGGCGCTGCTGGCCGCGACGACCGGGATCGTTGGTGCAACAGTGGTGGCGATGGGGCTTATTTCGTTGCCGGCGATGCTGCGGAACAATTATTCACCGTCATTGGCGACCGGAACCATCGCTGCGTCGGGGACGCTTGGCCAGATCATTCCGCCATCGATCGTGCTGATCATTCTGGCCGACCAGTTGGCCTCGGCCACCGATCAGGCCAGTTCGGCGCGCAAGATCCTGTACAAAGAGGCCACGGGCGAATTGTCGATGCCGTCGGTATTCGACGTGGTGTCCACCAGTGCCGGCGAAATGTTTCTGGGGGCGTTTGTGCCGGGACTGGTGCTGGTCGGGCTTTATATGGCGTATATCCTGATCTTCGCGATGATCCGGCCAAGTTCCGCGCCTGCGATCCATTACGACGGCAAATTCGACGCGCGGTTCTGGCGCAAGGTGACTCTGACGCTGATCCCACCGCTGACGCTGATTTTTCTGGTTCTGGGTTCGATCATTACCGGCGTCGCGACCGTCAATCAGGCCGGTGCCATCGGGGCGGCCGGTGCGTTGATCATGGCGGGTTATCGGTTGACCGGGGGGCAGCGTCTGGCCTTTGCCCCTGCGGTTCTGGCGTTGCTGGCGCTGGGCCTGCTGGCTTTCGCGATCAACCGGTTCGAGATGAACATCAAGGCGATATCCTCGCCGGAAGACTGGCTTGGCATTCAGATCGGCATTGTCGGTTCGGTCATGCTGTTGGTGGCGCTGGTCTGGAGCGCGTGGCGGGCCTACAAGATCGAGAACACGTTGCAGGGCGTGATGCTGGAAACCGCAAAAACCACGTCGCTGGTTTTCATCATCCTGTTGGGTGCGGCGATGCTGACCGCCGCTTTTCGCGCCTTTGGCGGCGAAGATCTTGTGCGCGAGTTCCTGAATTCGCTGCCGGGCGGATTCTGGTCGCAGTTCGTGATCGTGATGGCGGTCATCTTTGTGCTGGGCTTTTTCCTGGATTTCATCGAGATCGCCGTGGTGGTCGTACCCATCGTCGCGCCGATTCTGCTGGCGGACCCGTCGGCCAACATCACGGCTGTCTGGTTGGGGGTGATGATCGGGCTGAACATCCAGACCTCGTTCTTGACCCCTCCGTTTGGATTTGCGCTGTTCTATCTGCGTGGCGTGGCCCCGGCGGCGGTCAAGACGGTGCAGATGTACAAAGGCGTCGTTGCGTTCATTTGCCTGCAATTGGGGGCGTTGCTGATCGTCGGGAACTATCCGCAACTGGTAAATTATCTTCCGAACCGCGTCAGCTTTCTGTCGGAAACCTCGCCGCCGCCACGAAATCCGAAATTGCAGCAATGCCTGGAAGAATATGCCGGCGACAAACTGGCCAACGATAACGGGGCCACGCGGGCTGCCGTCTCTGCCGCCCTTGCGCTTGACCTGAGAGATCTTCCCGCAAATCTGGCAGGCGATCTGACGCAGGGTTTTCAGGACGCCGAAAGCGCATTTGCATCGCTGGATGCCGCTTTTGCCGCCGCGCAATTGGTTCACGACGCAACCGATGCCTACCGGCCGCAATTGCGGTTCGTTCGACAGATCGAAAAGTCGATCCGCAGAGCCAACGACGAAGCAGCGCTGCTGCGGGTCCAGATCGGGCGGTCGCAAAGGGTTGAACAGGCCGAACGCCGGGACGCGCTGCAATCGCAACTGGATGCACAACTGCAAGAGGCGGAACGCCTGAGCGCGGAACTGCCGGACGACTGGGACGGCGTCTATCAGGCCTTCAACACGCTGTTGGCAGGCGAGGTAAAGGCGCGCCGGGTTTACCGTCGTCAGGCCGACAACGCGGTCGAGGCTGTGCAATCCATGGTCGCAATTCTGAACGACAGCGGGCCTTTGGCGGCGCTTGAAGATGAGTTGCGCAAGTTGCGGGATGTGATCGAAGCGGGCGACGCGGCGGTTGCCGAAGCAGAGGTCAAGGCGTTGGGCCGGAAATTTGGCAAGCTGAGCGGCACATCGGACATCAAATCGGAATTGTCCAAGTCGCGTCGCGCCCTGAAGGCAAAGACACCGGATCTGGACAAGGCACTGGATCACTACGACCGCGCCGTCGCCGAGTTTTCGGCACAACGCCTATGGCGCACAGCGGCAAATGCGTCGTTGCGGGGGCCATTGCAGATTTATCTGGACGGCATTCGCGACACGATCGGGGCCCGGATGCAGCCCAAGCTAAGCCGCGAACAGGCGCTGTTCATGGCCTCGTGCCGGTCCGGGCATCAGGATGTTTCGCTGAGCTTCTGATGCGCAAGCGCGCAAAGAGGCCGGGCGGTGGCGCGGCATCCGTTAATTCAGGTTAAGAAGGAGTTAACACCTTAAGTAGAAATTGTCTCAAAAATACACAACTTAAGCGAAAGGTTTTTCTTGCCCCGGTGACGCGCCTGTGCCATTGATGATCCTGCAAGCAGCAGAAATGGTTGCCAACCGGGGACAGCACCACCCACCCCACCCCTCGCTCCCTTGTTTCCGGTTGGCACCCTCCCAAAATGCTGGCCCCCGAAGTGACCTGCCCCTTGCGAACCGTTCGATCATCGCGGATAACAGACCCGGTACATCGTCCGAGGTAATCCATGCGCGCCCGCATCTTTCAACCCTCCCGAAACGCAATGCAGTCCGGTCAGGCCGGAACCCGGAAGTGGGTTCTGGAATTCGCGCCGGGCGCGGCGCGCGAGGTGGACCCTTTGATGGGCTGGACCAGTTCAGGTGATATGGAAAGCCAGGTGCGCCTGCGGTTTGACACCCGCGTGGCGGCGGAAAAGTATGCGCGGGAACGCGGGCTGGATTTCGTGGTGACCGCACCCCATGGCCGTCAGCCGGTGGTCCGCAAGGGCGGCTATGGCGAGAATTTTGCCACCAACCGGCGCAGCGTCTGGACGCACTGACGCAGCGCTCGGCCCGCATGGACCGCCCTTTGATCCCGGTTGCACGACCCGGGCGGATGCGACATAGACATGGCACCGGCAGGCCCCTTAGCTCAACTGGATAGAGCGGCTGACTTCTAATCAGCAGGTTGAGGGTTCGAGTCCTTCAGGGGTCGCCAGGCAACCCGACGATTCCGGGGCTACCAGTTCCGGCGACCAAACAGCAGATGAAACCGTTTTTGACCGTGAAACGGTTCGGTTGAAACACCTGGAACGGGTTGTTGATCCATGGTGCGGTACGCCAGAAGAATTGCCACGAACGCGAACAGGACACCGCCCAGCGCCTGACCGACCAGGACGCCGGTCGCGCCAAACCACATCCCTCCGAGGATCGCCAGCGGCCAAGTGCCCAACGTGTTGCGGCCCCAGTTGACGACGGTGGAAAGGCCCGCGCGCCCCAGATTGTTGAACGTCGCGTTGGCCACGAAAATCACGCCGTTGAAAAAGAACAACAGCGCCAGCGGGCCGCTGAACAGGAAAATCAGGTCCTTCGCAGTTCCGGTCGCGTCAAATGCGGCAGCGATCAGGTCGCGCAGCAGGAACAGGATCAGCGCCGCAAAAACAACATAGAAGCCGGTGAAAATCAGCCCCGCCGTAAAGGCGCTGCGCACCCGCGTCATCTGCCCGGCACCAAAATTCTGGCCAATCACCGGGCCAATGGCACCAGACAGTGCAAATACCACCGCAAAGGCCACCGGCGTCAGCCGCCCGATGATCGCCATTCCGGCGACTGCATCGGTGCCGAACCGAGCGATCTCCCGCGTGACGATTGCCGCCCCGACCGGGGTTGCGACATTGGCCAGCACAGCGGGCAAGGCGATGGCCGATACCGGCGCGGTGTCGCGCCGCAGCATGGTCCACGACGGGCGCGCGAAACCGTCGTATACGCTGATTGCGGGTTTCAGGGCAAAATAGAGCATCGCGAACCGCGCAACGACCGACGCCAGCGCAGCACCGTTCAAGCCCATCCCGAGCGTGAAAATGAAGATCGGGTCCAGCACCGCATTGACACCGCTTCCCAGAAAGGTCGACATCATCGACCGGCGGGCATCGCCATGGGCCCTGAGCACCGCCATGGATATGATCGCGACCGACACGACCGGCATCGTCGGCAGAATGATCCACAGATAGGATACTGCCAGATCGCGGGCCTCGCCGGTTGCGCCCAGGAATTCCAGCAATTGCGGCAGGTACGGCAGGGCGATCAGCGGCACAGCCAATCCGGTGACCACGCCAAAAACCGCGACGCTGGCGGCATATTCCTGCGCGTCCGCGGCCTTGTGTGCCCCGATGGCTCGCGCCACCAGCGACCCGGCGGCGATCGACAGGCCGATATTGATCGAATTGGTGAAGAAAAGAATCGTGCCCGCGAACCCGACGGCAGCGGCCAGCGCCGCGTTGCCCAGCATGGAGATAAAGATCATATCCACAAAATCGACCGCGAACATCGCCATCAGACCAACGGACGAAACGAATGCCATGACCGAGACATGGCGCATCAGGCTGCCGGTCAGAAAGACCGGTTCTTCGGTCGGTTTCGCGCTCATCCCGGTTCTTCTTCCGGTCTCTTGCCCGGCGGCATCCATGCGCGGTCGATGGCGCTCCGGTCGGGATTGCGGACGCCAGCCATGGCGACACCGGTCGCCTCGGAATATTCGCGGGCCTTTTTCACCCATTCCTGGTTTTCATGGGGCAGAATGTCGGGGTCATAAGCATCGGCCATATCGCGGATCATGCGTTGGTCGCCGGCGACAAAGGCGGTCGCGATTTTTTCGGCCTCGTAGGGATGAATGCCGAATCCCTCCAACGCCGAGCGGCCGGCGCGCACCGCGCTGTCGAACGTCTCGCGGATAATGTCGTTGGCACCGGCGGCATAAAGCGAATAGACCTGCGTTCGGTCATGGGCGCGCGCAACGATATGAATGTCGGGCCGGTCGCGACGCGCATGTTTCACGATTTCGACCGTACGTTCCTTGTCGTCGATTGCCACGACCAGCATCCGGGCCTCGGCCAGACCAGCGGCATGCAGCAGATCGGGGCGCGAGGCGTCGCCGTAAAACGCCTTGATGCCGAACACGCTCATCAACGATACGGTTTCTGCGCTGAGGTCCAGCACCACGGTTTCGTAGCCATTGCCGCGCAGCATACGGTTGACGATCTGCCCGAACCGACCGGTGCCTGCGATGATCACCGTGCCCTTTTCGTCGATCATGTCAGCCTCGCGCGACTGACGGGCATTGATCCTTGGTAAAATCAACCGATCAAAACAGATGAACACCAAGGGCGTCAGCAGCATGGAAAGCGCCACCACCAGCAACAGCGTTTCCGAGACCGCCTGTGGGATCACGCCGTTTTGGACGGTGAACGACAGCAGAACGAACCCGAATTCGCCCGCCTGCGCCAGCCCCAAGGCGAACAGCCATCGGTCGGACCCGCCAAGCTTGAAAACAAAGGAAAGGGACAACAGCACCAACCCCTTCACCAGCATCAGTCCAAGCGTCAGCGCGATGATCGTGCCAAATCCGTCGATCAGCGCGACAAAGTTTATTCCGGCACCCACGGTGATGAAAAACAACCCCAGCAGCAGTCCCTTGAACGGGTCGATGTCGCTTTCCAACTCGTGGCGAAACTCGCTGTTGGCCAGGACGACGCCCGCCAGAAATGTCCCCAATGCGGGTGACAGCCCGACCAATGTCATCAACAGCGCGATGCCGATGACCAACAACAGTGCCGCGGCGGTGAAGACCTCGCGCAGCTTCGCGGTCGCGATGAAACGAAACAGCGGGCGTGAAAGGTAGTGCCCGCCAACGACCACGGTAGCCACCGCCAGCAGGGTGACGATGGCGACCTGCCAGCCCGGCAGGCCGTCGATCAGGCTGATCTGTTCGCCATGCCCGCCGGCATGATCGGCGGAGTGGCTCAGAAGTTCTACCAGTTCCGGCAAGGCCAGCAGCGGAATGAGCGCCAGCATCGGAATGACGGCAATGTCCTGAAACAACAGCACTGAAAACCCGGCCTGCCCGCCATCGCTTTTCATCAGTCCTTTTTCGTTCAGCGTCTGCAGCACGATCGCGGTCGAAGACAGCGAAAACACCAGCCCGATCGCCAGGGCAACGGACCACGGTTGACCCATGGCAAATGCCGCAGCGCCGATGGCCGTCGTCGTCATGCCGACCTGCAACCCACCCAGCCCGATCAGCCGGTGGCGCATCGCCCAGAGCGAGCGCGGCTCAAGCTCCAGCCCCACCAGAAACAGCATCATGACCACGCCGAATTCGGCAAAATGCTGGATATCGCGGGTTTCCGCACCCACCAGCCCGATCAACGGCCCAATCACGATCCCCGCGATCAGATAGCCAAGAACCGACCCGAGGCCCAGCCGTTTGGCCACGGGAACCGCGATCACGGCTGCGGTCAGGTAGACAAAAGCCTGAAACAGAAATGTGCTCATCGGCGTGCCCCTTTGCGAATCGGCAACCGGTCGTGCGCCAGTTCATCCATTTCGCTGGTCTTGTCGAAATCGAAAGTTTCGTCCCGCAGCGCGATCAGCAGATCCCGGTAGGCGCCCAAATGCGTTTCCAGCCGGGTATCACCGGGGGCCTTGAGGGCGCCGAACAGCACGAAAGGCGGCATGAACCGCATCTTGCAAAGGTTCGCCGTCTGCTCCAACGGCGCAAGAAACGTGCGCAGGTCGAAATTGTTGAATCCGTCGGGATGATAAGCAGTCTGCGGCCCCCCGGCGCTGACCACTGGCAAGAACGGCATGTCTTTCAGCCGGTCGCCGCCTTCGCCATAGGCATACCCATATTCCAGAACCAGGTCCTGCCATTCCTTCAGGATCGACGGCGTTGAATACCACATCAGCGGAAACTGGAATACCAGCGCATCATGTTCGGCAAGCCGCACCTGTTCGCGGTCTATGTCGATCTTCATCCGTGGATATTCGCCATACAGATCGGCGAAGGTCACGTTGTCGAGGCCTTGCGCGACCTTGCCCATCGCGTTGTTGACCACGGAATGCCGGTGCGCGGGATGCGCAAACAGAACCAGAACCTTGCGCATATTCCCCTCTTGGCCGTTCGGATATTGCGTGCAATCGGGCGAGCATAGAGCATAAGTCCGTTGGCTGGAATTCCCAATCGATAGAAGGTGGTTTGTCGTGTGTGGTCCCGCGAGTGTCGGCGGATCGCTTTGGGCTGTTTATCTTTCGGCAATCGGCCCAAGCACTGACTTTTCTCCATTGAACGGCACAGGTTGTCCGGCGGAACTTATCACCGATAACACAGAGCCGCGCATCGACGGGCCGTGGTGTGGTGAACGGGCGCAAGTTAGGTCCACTTTATCCGGCAGAACCCGCGACCCCAATTGATTGCGACGTCATCGGCCAATCGCCGTGCCGGGGGGCGGCCCAATGATGCGCGGCGGGCTTGCGCCCCTGGTCCCGCGCCCTTCGAAGTGGTGATGGCACGCGCGCGATCCCGGGCGGCCGCGATTCCGCCCTTTCGCGCATTGCCGCACCGTGGACACCGTTTCAGGCTTTCACCGCGCCGTCCGGGTCCTGCCCCAGATCCTCCAGAATCGGGCAATCGGGGCGGTTGTCGCCGGCGCAGGCGTTGATCAGGTGGGCGAGCGTGCCACGCATCGCACCCAGATCGGCGATCTTTGCGTCGATGGCCGCCAGATGTTGTTGGGCCACGCGTTTGACATCGGCGCTGGCCCGGTTTTCGTCGCGGTACAGTTCCAGCAACGCCCGGCAATCCTTGATGGTGAATCCCAACGCCCGCGCCCGCGCGACAAAGGCCAGCCTGTGAACGTCGGCGTGGTTGAAGGCACGGTAGCCGTTTCGGTCACGACCCGGAGTGATCAGACCGATATCTTCGTAATACCGCACGGTTTTGGCAGGCAGACCCGCGTGATCCGAGGCTTGTCCGATATTCATTTGATGCTCTTTCCTTTCACAGCGCTGCGGCCGTTGTCAGGTCGCCGAAGCGTGGTTGGCCCAGCGCAATCTCAGGGCATTGGTCACGACAAAAACACTGGACGTCGCCATCGCGCCCGCGGCCAGAACCGGCGACAACAAGGGGCCGCCAAACGGGTATAACAGCCCGGCGGCGACGGGGATCAGCACGATGTTATAACCGAACGCCCAGAACAGGTTTTGCCGGATGTTGCGCATCGTGCGGCGCGAAAGTTCCAGTGCGGTAACCACGCCCGTAAGATCGCCCGACATCAGGACCACGTCGGCCGATTCAATCGCAACGTCGGTCCCCGTGCCGATGGCGATGCCGACATCCGCGGTCGCCAGCGCCGGGGCATCGTTTATGCCATCGCCGACATAGGCCAGCGCCTCGCCGTCCGCCTTCAGCCGCTCCAATGCCGCCACCTTGCCATCCGGAAGCACATCGGCAACGACGTCATCGATGCCGGTCTGCCGTGCGATCATGCGGGCCGTGGCGTGGTTGTCGCCCGTGATCATCGCGGTCTTGAGACCAAGCCGGCGAAGCGAACGGATCGCGGCAACGCTGGTCGGTTTCAACGGATCGGCAACCGCCAGCACCGCTGCGGCCCTGCCATCGATCGCAGCAAAGACCGGCGTCTTGCCGTCCGAGGCAAGTTGTTCGGCCCGCGCTGTCAACGTGCCGAAATCAATATCGTTCCGCACCATCCACCTTTGCGCGCCGACCAGCACTTTTTGTCCGTCGATCATCGCGCTGGCGCCAAAGCCGGTGACGGAAGCGAATTCCGTGCTGGGCGGAACCGGCACTTTCCGGCGATGCGCGGCCTGCAGGATTGCGGTGGCGATCGGATGTTCCGATTGCGATTCAACGGCCGCGATCAACCCCAGAACCGCGTTTTCGTCTTCGCCCGCCGCCGACGCGATATCGGTCAATTCCGGTCGGCCCTCGGTCAGGGTTCCGGTTTTATCGAAGGCGACGATGCCCGATGTGCCCAATCGCTGCAAAGCATCGCCTTTGCGAAACAGAACGCCCAGTTCCGCCGCGCGCCCGGTGCCGACCATGATCGAGGTCGGTGTGGCCAACCCCATCGCACACGGACAGGCGATAATCAGCACGGCCACGCCGTTGACCAGCGCGAATCCAAGCGCCGGGTCGGGCCCGAAAACCAGCCAGACCAGAACCGTCAGGGCTGCCACCGCCATGACCACGGGCACGAACCACAACGTGATCCGGTCAACCAGCGCCTGAACCGGCAATTTGGTGGATTGCGCTGCCTGCACCATCCCGATGATCTGCGCCAGCATGGTGTCGGCACCGACGCGCGTTGCCTGAAACTTCAGCGCACCGGTGCCGTTGATGGTGCCGCCGATGACCTCGTCTTCGGGGCCCTTGGCGACGGGCACCGGCTCGCCGGTGATCATGCTTTCGTCGACAAACGAGCTGCCGGTCGTGACCCGCCCGTCGACCGGAATTTTTTCGCCGGGGCGAACGTGAATGATATCGCCCGGCACGATGGTTTCGATGAGAACTTCGCTGACGGCCTCGTTGCGCTCTATTCGCGCGGTTTTCGGCTGCAGGCCGATCAGGCCGCGGATCGCCGAACCCGCACGGCCCTTGGCCCGCGCCTCGAGCAGGCGGCCAAACAGGATCAGCACCACGATGACCGCCGCCGCCTCGAAATAGACATTGGCGGTTCCGGCGGGCAAAAGCCCGGGCGCGAAGGTTGCAATCACCGAATAGCCAAAGGCCGCCCCGGTCCCGACGGCGACCAGCGAATTCATGTCCGGCCGGCCCTTGATCAGGGCCGGAATGCCGCGCAGGAAAAACCGCAGACCCGGCCCGAACAGAACCAGCGCCGTCAACGCCGCCTGGATCATGCGGCTGTTTTGATGTCCGATAACCTGCCCGATCCAGCCATGAAACGCCGGGATCAGATGGCCGCCCATTTCAACGGTGAAGACCGGTATTGCCAAAATCGCCGCGATCAGCGTCAGGCGTTGCAGTTGGTTGAATTCCGCCTCTTGCCGCTCTGAAGCCGCCGGTGAATCAGAAGTCTGAATGTTCGCGCGGTAACCCGCCCCACCAACCACCGCCGCCAGCTTCGCCGGGTCGGTCTGGCCCTGAAAATATCGGACTAATGCAGAATTGTCGGCCAGATTGACGCTTGCGTCCGCGACCCCCGGTGCCTCGACCAGCGCCTTTTCAACCCGCAGCATGCACGAGGCACAGTTCATGCCCTCGATATCCAGCGTCAGGGTGGCCTTGCCGGCGGGATACCCGGCATTGCTTAGTGCCGCCATCAGCGCCTCGGGTTCGGCGGGCGCATCAAACGCGACATGCGCGGTTTCGGTGGCAAGATTGACGCGGGCCTCGGCAACGCCGGCAACGTCGCTCAGCGCCCGTTCGGCGCGGGCAACACAGGATGCACAGGATAGCCCCGTTATCGGGAATTCAATCGTTTGATGTTTTGACATGTCGTGGCCCGTTCGTTATGACGCACGCCACAGATAAAGGTTCCAGTTAGTGTAAGGTCAAGAGCCGTCTTCAGAAAAAGCGGAGACTATTTCCATTCCACCGATTTGCGATAGAAATGCCAGGTCGCATGGCCCAGAATCGGGAAAACGACCGCCAGGCCGATGAAAAAGACAATCGTTCCGAAAAACAGTGATGCCGCGATAATCGTCCCCCAGACCGCGACCGGAAACGGGTTTTTCAAAGCTACCGCGATCGACGTCAGCACCGCCGTTACCGGCCCGACATTCTGGTCGATCAGCAAGGGAAACGAAACCGCGCTGATCGCCATGACGACCGAGGCAAATACCCAGCCTATGGCCACGCCGGATATGATCAGCTTCCAGCCGTCGGCGGTTACGAAGACCTGCCTTGAAAACTCGATTACGGAGGTTTGGGCCTCGCCCCCGAAAAAGTAGATGTACAGCAGGTTCGCGACCGTCATCCAGGCCAGGAATACTCCGAACAACACCACAGCCAGCACGCCGACGCTCAACATATTCAACGTCCAGACAACCTCGCGCGCGTGCCGCCATTCGATGCTGCGTCCAAGCTCGCGCCTGCGGCTGATCTCGTAAAATCCAACGGCGACCACGGGGCCAAGCAGGGCGATGCCACCCGAAAGCGGGAACAGCAAAGGAATGACTTCCTGATCAAACGCCGCACGTGCCATGAATAACGCGACAACCGGGTAGATCAGATAGACGAAAAACAGCGCGCTTGGTTTGGCGGCAAAATCCGCATATCCCATCCGCAGCGCGTCTTTTACATCGTCAACTCCGATTTTCCGGGCGCGTGGCTTGCCGGAATGTCTGACTTTGCCGACGGTTGCTGTAGCGCTGCTCATGGACTTCCTCCGCAAAGATTGGCGATCTGGGCGACAGACCTTTGTTCCGGTTCACTATACAGGGCGGAAAGGCGTTGTCATCCGGTCGCTGTGCAATCTTTCCGGTCTATTCATGCCCCACAGGTGCCGCTGGGGTGCCGAACACGTCAAAGCGGATGTTTTCGGTGAAATCCGACTCGATTGCCATCAAAGCCACCAGCACCAGAAGCGCGCCGGGCGGTACAAGAATAGCGCAGCGCAGCGCCAGACGCTCCCAGCGCATATGCATGAAAATCGCGATGATGAACCCGGCTTTGAGGAACATGAACAGCAGGATCAGAAACCAGCGCGTATAGCTTTCAAACCCAAGATAATCCACCAGATACGAAAACGCGCTAAGCACGAAAAGCAATCCCCAGATGGCAAAGTAGATTCCGATCGGATGTTGTTGTACCTCGTCATGCGCCATTGTTTTGGTCCTTACCACAAATAGAAGAATGCGAAGATGAATACCCAGACCAGATCGACGAAGTGCCAGTAGAGGCCCACGATCTCGACGCTTTGATAATCTCCGCTGCGGTCATAATCGCCCCGCGCGACTTTGCGCGCGATGGTCAAAAGATAGATCACCCCGATCGAGACGTGCAGACCATGAAATCCGGTGATCATGAAGAACGTCGATCCGAATTGCGGCGCACCGAACGGGTTGCCCCATGGTCGTACGCCTTCCGAAATCAGCTTGGTCCACTCGAACGCCTGCATGCCAACGAAGGATGCGCCGAACAGCGCGGTCGTCACGATCAGGATGGCGGTTTTGCGTTTGTCCCGGCGATAGCCGAAATTGACCGCCATCGCCATGGTACCGCTGGACGAGATCAGGATGAATGTCATGATCGCGATCAGGATCAATGGCAGGGTCACGCCGCCTATGGTCAGCGCGAACACTTCGTTCGGGTCCGGCCATTGCGACGTTGTTGTCATCCGCACGGACATGTAACCGGTCAGAAAACTGCCGAATATGAACGTGTCGCTCAGCAGAAAGACCCACATCATGGCCTTGCCCCAGGGCACCTGCTTGAACGCGTCCTTGTCCGAGGCCCAGTCGGTGGTCATGCCGCCCCAGCCCGATCCGTCACCGGCGAGTTCTGCGGCCTTTGCGTTGTCAGCGGCCATATTCACGTCCCTCCATCGCCGGTTTTCCGGCCTTGTTCTTTCAAGTCATGCGTCAGGGCGATCCGGTCAGCAACCCGACACACAATGCCACGACATTGATGGCGCCGTTGTAATCGACCAGCAGGAATCCGAACATCAGCAGCCAGACCCCCAACAGATAATGCCAGTAGGTTGTGCACAATTTCGTGGTGCGCAGCAGCTTTTCGCTGTCTTTCTGCTGGAACGATTCCGCCACCGAAACCGCCAGAACCGAAATGCCGCCGAACAGGTGCAGACCGTGCAGCGCCGTGATCAGATAGAAGAAAGCGACCGACGGGTTGGTCGCGGCAAAGAAACCGCCGGCCAGCAATTCCCGCCACGCCATGATCTGACCCACCAGAAATGCAACCGCCAGGAACCCGGCCAGCATCAGCGATCTTTGCGCCGATTGCGGTTCGCCTCCGGCGTTCAGCAGATTGCTGGCCCGCTGCATGAACACGCTGCTGAGGATGATCAGCCCGGTATTCAGCCACAACAGGCGCGGTTCCTGCAACGGCGTCCAGTTGATCTGGGCCATGGTCTCGAAATAGGCAAAAGTGATCATGAAGAACAGCGTCGACACGACCGCCAGAAACAGCAGCAGACCTTTGCGCGTCGTCTGACCGCGGTCGCCGAGCCCGGGATGGATCATTTCAGGCGCGCGCGCGTCTGTGTCCCAGGGTTTGTCCCTCAATTGCCGAAAAAAGCTCATTCGCCGGTCCCTACACCTTTTTTCTGAGGCTCGTTCTGCGGAATGAAATCCTGCTTGGCGCCCGGCAGCGAATAGTCATACGCCCAGCGGTGAACCTCGGGTAGGGCAGGGCCCCAATTGCCGTGTTTGGGCGGGGTATGCGGTGTCTGCCATTCAAGCGAAGCAGCGTTCCACGGGTTCGGATCCGCGACCTTGCCCTTGAACAGGCTCCAGATCATGTTGAAGATGAACAGAAGCTGCATCACGCCGACGAAAATTGCGACCACGGTGATAAAGGAATTCAGCGTGAACGCGCTTTCCGGGATGAAGCCCATATCGTCGAACGTGTAGTACCTGCGCGGCATGCCCACGAAACCCAGGAAATGCATCGGAAAGTAGATCAGATAGGTTCCGATGAAGGTCACCCAGAAATGGGTATGCCCAATCTTGTCGTTCAACATTCGCCCGGTGATTTTGGGGTACCAGTGATAGATTGCGCCGAACACCACCAGGATGGGTGCAACCCCCATCACCATGTGAAAATGCGCAACGACGAAATAGGTATCGGAAAGCGGAACATCGACCACGACGTTGCCCAGAAACAGGCCGGTCAGACCGCCAACCACAAACGTCATGATGAAGGCAATCGCGAACAGCATCGGGACGGTCAGATGGATATTGCCGCGCCATAGCGTCAGGACCCAGTTGTATACCTTGACCGCCGTTGGAAGCGCGATGATCAGGGTCGTCGTCGCAAAGAAGAATCCGAAATACGGGTTCATGCCGGCCACATACATGTGGTGCGCCCAGACAACGAAACTCAGCGCTCCGATGATGACGATGGCCCACACCATCTGGCGATAACCGAAAATGTTTTTGCGCGCATGAACCGAGATCAGGTCGGACACGATGCCAAAGGCGGGCAGGGCGACGATATAAACCTCGGGGTGGCCGAAGAACCAGAACAGGTGCTGAAACAGCAGCGGGCTGCCGCCGTTATAGGTTTGCGGTTCGCCCAGCGACACCATTGCCGGCATGAAGAACGAGGTGCCCAGAAGCCGGTCCAACAGCATCATCACGCCGCCGACGAACAGTGCCGGAAACGCCAGAAGGCCCATGATCGTCGCGGTGAAAATGCCCCAGACGCTCAGCGGCATCCGCATCAGGGTCATGCCACGGGTCCGGGCCTGAAGGACGGTGATCGTATAGTTGAGCCCGCCCGCGGTAAAGGCCACGATGAAAACGATCAGCGATACCAGCATCAGAATGATGCCCCAGTCATAGCCGGGCGTTCCCTGGGTGATCGATTGCGGCGGATAAAGCGTCCAGCCGGCACCTGTAGCACCCCCCGGAACAAAGAAACTGGCCATCAATATGATCACCGACAACAGATAGAACCAGTAGCTCAGCATGTTGAGATACGGGAACACCATGTCCCGCGCGCCGACCATCAGGGGGATCAGATAATTGCCGAACCCGCCCAGAAACAGCGCCGTCAGCAGGTAGATGACCATGATCATGCCATGCATGGTCACATATTGGTAATAGGCCGCCGCGTCGATGAATTCCAGCGTGCCCGGAAATCCAAGTTGCATGCGCATCAGCCACGACATGACCAGCGCCACCAGCCCCACCGATATCGCGGTTACCGCGTACTGAACGGCAATGACCTTGTGGTCCTGGCTCCAGACATATTTCGTGATAAAGCTCGTCGGCTCGTGCAACTCGCCTTCGTGGGCGTCGATATTGGCGTCTACCATGCCGGTTCTCCCGCTTTATTCTTCAAGTTGAGCAGCTTGCGTGCCGGTGTCGGTATTGGTTGCCGCCATCAGCTCGGCAAAGCTGCTTTGCTCTGCAAGCCACTCGTCATAATCCGCCTGCGTGTCCACAACGACATATCCCCGCATTTCGGAATGCCCCAGGCCGCACAATTCGGCGCAAACGATTTCATAGGTTCCGGGCACCGTCGGCGTGATCCAGAAATAGGTGACCGTGCCGGGCACCAAATCCATCTTCGCGCGGAAATTCGGGACATAAAAATCGTGCAGCACATCAACCGAGCGCAAATCCATCCGGACCGGCTGGTCGACCAGAATATGCAGTTCGTTGTCCTCGATCAGAATGTCGTCCTGTCCGACCGGGTCGTGTTCATCGATTCCGAACGGAGTTTCGTAGATTTCCATGTTGGAAACATCGCCGAACTCGCCATCGGGGCCGGGCAGACGGAATTGCCATGTCCACTGTTCACCGATCACCTCGACCACGACGGCGTCGTCTGGAACGGTGATGAATTTGTTCCAGATCACCAGTCCGGGTGCCAGCAATGCGATCACGCCAATTCCGGTCGCGATGGTCAGCCAAAGTTCAAGTTTCTTGTTCTCGGGCTCAAAGTCCGCCTTGTGACCCGGACGGTTGGTGTATTTGATCAGACCCCATGCCATGAACAAGGTGATGGCCACGAAGACCGCACCGGTGATGTAAAGCGTAATGTCGATCAGGGTATCAAGTTCGCCCCAATCCGCCGCGAGGGGCACATAGACCCAGGGATTGAAGATCGCGAACAGAACGCTGAACACGACCATAAGGATAAGTACGACTGCCACGACCATCAGACAGAGCCCCCTTTATCTGGACCGCCGTTTCATCACATTTTCAGCGTTGCTGGTATGCGAATTGTTGTTGGTTCCGGCAGACTTCCGGTGACGGTAGCCTAACTCTGGAATTTATTCAAGCATTCTGGCCGGTTAGCGATATCGACGCCGGGGCGCGAACCCTAACGGTTTTATTTTGTTGGTGTTTTTGGAAGATGCAGTTCGACTGCCACAAGGGATTCCGGAACACTTCGGAACCGGACCGGCTGTATCCGGCGTGTGTTCGGTCGCCTTCAGGCCGACGCTTTCAGGTCTTTGCCGGTCACGATGTGGTGCACCTGGCGCGACATGTTGACCACGTGGTCGCCGACGCGTTCGAAATTCCGGGCCAGAATGATCACATGCACCAGGGTTTCGGCGTCGGCGCTGTTTTCGCCGATTGCAGTGATGGCGCCGGCGAAAATCGATTTGTTCAGGTCGTCCACTTCGGGGTCGCGATCGCGGATTTCGGCGGCCAGTTCGATATTGCTGTCGCGGTAGGCCAGCAGAACATCGGTCAGCATCGCCTGAACCTTTGCGCTCATTTCACCGACGCTGTTGAGCACGGCCCCGGCGTTGGCGTTGTCCGAGAGCTTTCGCACGCGTTTCGCCGTTGATTTCGCGTGATCGCCGATCCTTTCCAGTTCGCCCGCGATCTTTATCGCCAACAGGGCCTCGCGCAGATCAAGCGCCATCGGTTGCCGCAGCGCGATCAGCCGCTCGGCGCGGTTATGTACCTTTTTGGCCATGCCGTTAATCTTGCGGTCGGTGGCGACCAGCCGGTCCACCTCGGCGGTGTCCAGTTCCATCAGCGCGTCGGTTGCGCCCTTGATCTGTGCATTGACCAACGCACCCATTTTCAGGATGTCGTTCTTGATCTTGGTCAGATCCTTGTCGAACCGCCCGACAATATGTTCGCTTTCCATGATTTCGACCTATCCGATCCGTCCGGTAATGTAGTTCTGCGTGCGTTCCTCGCGCGGGTTGGTGAACACCGCGTCTGTATCGCCGACCTCGACCAGTTTGCCGAGGTGGAAAAACGCAGTGCGCTGCGAAATACGCGCGGCCTGCTGCATCGAATGCGTGACGATGACGATGGTGAAATCCTGCCGCAACTCGTCGATCAGTTCCTCGATTACCGCGGTTGCAATCGGGTCGAGCGCCGAACATGGTTCGTCCATCAGGACCACGCGCGGTTCCACGGCAATGGTGCGGGCGATGCAAAGCCGCTGTTGCTGTCCACCCGAAAGACCGTTGCCCGGCTCGTCCAGCCGGTCGGCAACCTCGTCCCACAGGCCCGCTGATTTCAGGCTGGTTTCGATCCGGTCGTCCAGTTCGGATTTCGAGGTCGTCATCTTGTGGATCTTCAAACCATAAGCCACGTTTTCGCGGATCGATTTGGGAAACGGGTTCGGTTTCTGAAACACCATGCCGACCTGCGCGCGCAACGCCACCACATCCACTGCGGGATCGTAAACATCCTGACCGTCTATTTTCAACGAGCCGGAAAACCGGCAGATCGGAATCAGGTCGTTCATCCGGTTGATGGCGCGCAGAAAGGTCGACTTGCCACAACCAGACGGGCCGATCAACGAGGTCACCTGTTTCGCGGCAATATCCAGATCAACGCCAAACAACGCCTGTTTTTCGGCGTAAAAGACATCGACATCGCGGGCGGCAATGATGGGTTCGGACATGTTCAGAATCTCTGTTCCAGTTTGCGCCGCATCAGAATGGCAACCAGGTTCATCGCGATCAGGAAAAGCAGAAGCACCAGAATCGCGGCGGAAGTTTTTTCGGCAAACGCCCTTTCGGGGCTGTCCGCCCACAGGAATATCTGCACCGGCAACGCGGTCGCGGGTTCCAGAATCGACTTTGGCACATCGACGATGAAGGCGACCATGCCAATCATCAGCAGGGGCGCCGTGTCCCCCAGCGCCCGCGCCATGCCGACGATCGCCCCGGTCAGCATACCGGGCAGCGCAACGGGGAAGACGTGGTGAAACACCGCCTGAACCGGGGTTGCCCCCAGTGCCAGCGCCGCCTCCTTGATCGAGGGTGGCACCGATTTCAGACTGGCGCGGGCCGCGATGATGATGGTGGGCAGCGTCATCAGCGACAACACCATCCCTCCGACCAGAGGCGACGAGCGAGGTAATCCCATCGCCCCGAGAAAGATCGACAACCCCAACAGCCCGAACACGATCGACGGCACGGCCGCCAGATTGTTGATGTTGACCTCGATCACATCCGACAGCCGGTTTTCCGGCGCGAATTCCTCCAGATAGGTGGCCGCCATGATGCCCAGCGGAAAGCTCAGCAGAAAACAGACGCCCAGCGACAGCGCCGAGCCGACCAATGCCGCCAGAATTCCCGCGATTTCCGGCTCGCGGCTGTCGCCACCGGTCAGGAATCGCCAGTTTGCAACCTGCCGGATCTGGCCCGCCGCTTCCAACTGCCCGATCCACGCGATTTCCTTGTCAGAAATCGGGCGCTGGTCCTCGGGCAGGGCACCGTCGATCTTGCCGCGCACAAAAAGGCTCAGATCGTCCGAGGCCGTCAGCCACACCGGCCGAACCTCGCCCAGTATCGACGGATCGGCAATTGCCCGACGCTCGAGTTCGAACGCGCCTTCGGGGCTGACGAGGTTGTAAAGTTTCTTTTTGTCCTTGCGCTTTTTGACGGTGGGAAACATGCCGCGCAGGCCCGATTTCACGAGCTTGCCGAAACTGGCGTCGCGGATGTCGGACGGATCGACATTATCCGCGCCCAGATCGACGGATACCGCGATCTCTACCTGCCGCACCGTGCCGATGCCACCGGCGAAAACCGTGACCAGCAGCCATGCCAGAAACCCCAGCGAGATCAGGATCGCGATCCGCCCGACCCAGCGAAAGCGGGTTTCGGCGCGATGCCGCGCCGCCAGATCGAACCCGGCACTTTTGGAGAAATCAATCATATTGTTCACGGTAGCGGCGCACGATCCACTGGGCGGCGATGTTGATCAAAAGCGTGATGGTGAACAAAAGCAGCCCCAGCGCAAAGGCCGAAAGGGTTTTGGCGCTGTCGAATTCCTGATCCCCGGTCAACAGGGCGACGATCTGTGCGGTAATGGTGGTCACCGCCTGAAGCGGGTTGAGGGTCAGGTTTGCCGCCAACCCGGCTGCCATCACCACGATCATGGTTTCGCCGATGGCGCGGCTGGTCGCCAGTAGCAACGAACCCGCGATCCCCGGCAATGCCGCAGGCAGGATCACCCGACGCACGGTTTCCGACTTCGTCGCCCCCAACCCGAAAGAGGCATCCCGCAGCGACTGCGGTACGGCATTGATCACGTCATCCGACAGCGACGATATCAGCGGTACGATCATGATTCCCATCACGATCCCCGCCGCCAGTGCGCTTTCACTGGCGATTTCCAGCCCAAACTGCCCCCCGGTCATGCGGATGAAGGGCGCGACCGTCAGGGCGGCAAAAAAGCCGTAAACCACCGTTGGAATGCCTGCCAGAATTTCCAGCGCCGGTTTGATCCAGTCGCGGGCGCGGCGGCTGGCGTATTCCGACAGATAGACGGCCGAGGCCAGCCCCAGCGGGGTCGCGACCAGCATGGCGATGGCGCTGATCAAAAGCGTGCCGTTGATCAGCGGGATGGCACCGAAGCTGCCTTCGGCCCCGACCTGATCGGCCCGTATCGCGGTTTGCGGCGACCAGTTCAACCCGAACAGGAATTCGCTGACCGGTACGCGTTTGAAGAAAAGCCAGGTTTCGCCGACCAGCGATAACACGATCCCCAAGGTCACGAAAATCGCGATCCCCGCCGACGCCGCGAGCAACAGGATGATGGCGCGGTCAAGTGTCCGGGACCGGTTTCGCCGCGTCAAATCAATGGTGCTGCCAGCCATGCCCCCCGCCGATCATCAAGGGAACCCACGAATGCCTTCGTGGGTTCCGGTTTTGTCGGACAGACGAATCTGTCTACATGTCCAATAGCATTAGGCCATTGATCCTGTCTGCCCAATCTTTCTGCTCGTCTTCGGATAGCGGGATCAGGCCCTTGTCGGCAAGATAGCCGTCTTCGCCCCAGGTATCTTCGTCCGTGAATTCCGCAAGAAATTCCGCCATGCCCGGCACCTGGGAAATGTGCGATTTTTTGACGTAGAAATAGAGCGAACGCGAGATCGGGTAGCTGCCGCCGGCGATTTCCTCGAATTCCGGCGAAACGCCTTCGACGGTCGATCCCTGAATGGCGTCGCTGTTTTCCTCAAGAAAGCTGTAGCCGAACACGCCGAATGCGTCCGGGTTGGCGATCAGTTTCTGAACGATCAGGTTGTCGTTTTCGCCAGCCTCGATATAGGCGCCGTCCTCGCGGACCGTGTGGCAGATCGACTTGTAAGCCGCCTTGTCGGTTTTCTTGAGGGCCCCGATCCAGTCGAATGTCTTGCAGCCACCTTCGAGCGCGAGTTCGGCAAAAGCGTCCCGCGTACCCGAGGTCGGTGGCGGGCCGAGAACCTCGATCCGGATTGCCGGCAGGTCGGGATTGATCTGATCCCAGGTCGCATATGGGTTTTCCATCAGACCGCCATTGCCGTCGGGCACATTCTTGGCCAGCGCCAGAAACAGGTCGCGCAGGCGCAATGCGGCGGGGGCTGCATCGCGGGAATTGGCGATGACGATCCCGTCAAATCCGATCTTGGCCTCCACGATTTCGGTCACGCCGTTTTCGGCGCAGAGCGCGACTTCGCTGGCCTTGATCCGGCGCGAGGCGTTGGTTATGTCGGGGGTGTTCAGACCGGCACCGGCACAGAACAGTTTCAAGCCGCCGCCGGAACCGGTGCTTTCAACGACCGGGGTCTTGAAATCGGTTGATTTGCCGAATCGCTCGGCAACGGTTGTCGCGAACGGGAATACGGTCGAAGATCCGACGATATTGATCTGTTCGCCGGCAAATGCAGGCACGGCAACACAGGCAAGCGCCATGGTGGCCGTCAGGTGTCTTAACTTCATCTCAGAAGTCTCCACTGATGATTGCATAACGGCCGGCCAAGCCGACCGTGGCGCACCTTTAGCGTGATAGTAGCAGGCTGTTAATCGGGAACGGCATTTATGCGACAATATCCCGCGCCAAGGCCGCCTGCAGTCGAATAAACGTAAAGGTTTCAAAGATTTGTGTCTTGCAACGTGTCACTCAGCCGCGATGGCGAAAGGTCGCGCGGGTTCAATCCCTTGGCCAGAATGTCCCGGGGAACCGGTCGGCCCAGCACCAGCGCCGCCGCGAATCTGGAGAGTGCGGGGGCGGTCTGAATGCCGTATCCGCCCTGTCCCGCGAGCCAGAAAAACCCGTCGGCCTGATCCGAATAGCCGACCACCGGGGACTTGTCGGCGACGAAACTGCGCAGGCCTGCCCATTTGTTTTCAATTTTCCGGACGTTCAGTTCAAACGCGGTTTCAATCCGGTCGATGCAAATCGCAATGTCCAGCTCTTCGGGCTGCACGTCGCAGGGCGGGATCGGGGTTTCGTCTGCCGGCGATAGCAGCAATCGCCCGCTGTCGGGTTTCAGGTAGAAATTCTCTTCAATGTCCGCGGTCAGGGGCAAATCACCGACCGTGATACCCTGCGGCGCACCGACCAGGACCGCAGTTCGTCTTTTTGGAACCAGTCCGATGTTTTCGACACCAGCCAGCGCGCCGATTTCATCGGCCCAGGCACCGGCAGCGTTGACGATCCTTGTGGCGGCGAACCGGCCCACGGTCGTCTCGACCTCCCAGCCATCATTGGCTTGTGTCATGGCGGTCACCCGCGCGTTGGCGACCAGCCGGCAGCCCGCCGCGCGAAATGCCCGCAAATACCCTTGATGCAGCGCGTTGACATCGATGTCCGAACCCGTCGGGTCCAGAAATCCCGCCGCCGCATAGCCCGGTTTCAACAACGGTTGTCGCGACCGCAAATCGTCGCCGGACAGGCGGACAATGCTGGCCTCGCCGCTGATTTCGGCGTGCGCGGCCTCGAACACCGTCATCTGATCGGACCGCGCGATCATCAGCGTATCGCGCGGCGAAAGCAGGGCGTCGGCTGTAAAACCCTGGGGCGGATCGCGGTAGAACGCTTCGGACGCACGGGTCAGCGCGCGGATTGGTGCCGGGCCATATGTCGGTGCAAAGACGGCGGCAGAACGCCCGGTCGTGTGATACCCCGGCACCGGTTCCATCTCGAGCAGAACAACGGACACGGCTGCCGACAATTCCGCCGCGACCGACGCCCCGGCGATTCCGGCGCCGATGACCAGGATGTCGGCGCGTTGGATGGCTGGGTCTTTGGGCATGACGCGACCTTATTCGTTTGTTTCGTGAATTTCGCGTTCTGATCCTGACAGGATTTGCCCGCTGATACTGCCCGGTGCAACCACCTTTTGCAATTGAACCGACGCCAAGAAGTATTGCGGAAGCCGCAAGATAATTGGTGGGCCGAACGATAATGCGACGTTCTCGGCAAAGGTAAAAATCAAATATCCGGACTTGGCGGAACGGTGTTTTTACCTTGAAGTTACAACAGAGTATCGTCCGTTCTCTTGCGTGACTAAAATATTTTATTCACGCAATCCCAATATGACTTCCGGCGAAAATCACGACCAGTTCCGACCCGACCACGGCGGCGAGATCGTCCGGCCACCCACGCCGGTTCCGGTACTTGCGGTTGACGTCCGCCCGCAGCGCGTGGTTTGCACGGATTCCAGAGGCCCAACGCCGGAGCCGGTTTCGTGCTGCGAAAGACCAAAAATATCCTGTTCGTCATGTTCGACCAGCTTCGGTTCGACTATCTGAGCTGTGCCGGGCACGCGACGCTTGCGACACCACATCTGGACCGGCTGGCGGCCCGGGGCGTGCGGTTCAGCCGCGCCTATGTGCAATCGCCGATCTGTGGCGCGTCGCGGATGAGCTTTTACACCGGGCGCTACGTCCATAGCCACGGCGCCGCCTTCAACAACTTTCCCCTTAAGGTCGGCGAGCAGACGCTGGGCGACCACCTGCGAAAGGCCGGGATGGATGCGTGGCTGGTCGGCAAGACCCATATGCAGGCGGATACCGATGGCTTGCAGCGGCTCGGTATCTCGCGCGATGGCGTGATCGGCGCACGCATCGCCGAGGCCGGATTTGACATTTGGTTGCGCGATGACGGCTTGTGGGCCGAAGGGCCCGACGGGTTCTATGATCCGCGGCGCTCGCCTTATAACGAGCACCTGAAATCAAAGGGATACACCGCCGCAAACCCCTGGCACGAAAACGCGAATGCCGGCATTGAAACCGACGGTGACATCGCGTCTGGCTGGCTGATGAAAAATGCCGGCAAACCCGCCAATATTCATGAGCAAGACAGCGAGACCCCCTGGCTGACCGAGCGCGCGATGGAGTTCATCCAATCCCGCCAACCGGGAAAACCGTGGCTGGCGCATATCTCGTATATCAAGCCACACTGGCCCTATATCGTGCCGGCGCCCTATCACGACATGTACGGGCACAATCAAATTCAGGCACCGGTCCGCAGCGCCGCCGAGCGCGAAGATCCCCACCCGGTTTTCGCAGCCTATCAGAACAACGCCATCGGCCAGGCCTTTCGCCGTGACGAGGTGCGGGCGGCGGTCATTCCGGCCTATATGGGCCTGATCAAGCAATGCGACGATCAGATGGGCCGGCTGTTTGCGTGGCTGGCCGAAACCGGGCGCATGGACGACACGATGATTGTGGTCACGTCGGATCACGGCGACTATCTGGGCGACCACTGGCTGGGCGAAAAGGATTTGTTTCACGAATGCTCGGTCAAGGTGCCGCTGATCATCTACGGTCCCACGGAATATGCCGATGCCACGCGCGGCACGGTTTGTGACGAACTGGTCGAAAGCATTGATCTTGGGGCCACATTTATCGAGGCAGCGGGTGTCGATGTGCCGGATCACAGCGTCGAGGGCCGCTCG
>Ga0114932_10000515_pt1 | contig 45902 bp, 41 predicted proteins | sample 2SBtaG_2_FD_87286 | JGI IMG/M metagenome (GOLD analysis project Ga0114932, IMG submission 87286) | Deep subsurface microbial communities from Kolumbo volcano to uncover new lineages of life (NeLLi) - 2SBTROV12_ACTIVE470 metaG | ecosystem: Environmental > Aquatic > Marine > Volcanic ...
ATCAGTCGGCGCGCCTGCGTACCCTTGCCGGCACCGGGGGGGCCCAGAAGGATGATGTTCATCTGCGGGCCGGGCCTTTTTTGGTCTTGCGTCCTTTTCCACGCAATTTCGATTTCTCGATAAGCCCTTCGTATTGATGCGCCAACATGTGGCTTTGCACCTGATTGATCGTGTCCATGGTGACAGATACCACGATCAGCACGGACGTGCCGCCGAAAAAGAAGGGAATGTTGAATTGCGACCGCAGGATCTCGGGCAGCAGCGCGACCGCCACCAGATAGATCGATCCGACCGCCAGCAACCGGTTCACGACGTAATCCAGGTATTCGGCGGTTTTCACCCCGGGGCGAATACCGGGCACAAACCCGTTCTGGTTCTTCAGATTGTCCGCCACATCATCGGTCTTGAACGCGACATTGGCGGTATAGAAGTACGAGAAAAAGGCGATCATGCCGGAAAAGAACAACAGGTACAGCGGTTGTCCCTGCCCGAAATAGGCAAGTATGGTGTTCATGATACCGGAACTCTGCGTGCCCGAGAACGTGCTGATCGTCGTTGGCAGCAACAACAACGACGACGCAAAGATCACCGGAATGACGCCCGACGGGTTCAGCTTGACCGGCAGATGGCTGCTTTCGCCGCCATACATCTTCATTCCGACCTGACGTCGCGGATATTGAATGTGGATTTTTCGCAAGGCCCTTTCAACGAAAACGATGAAGGCGATCACCGCCACCACCATGATCAGAACGCCAACGATGACGGCGGGGCTGATCGTGCCGGCGCGTCCCTGCGCAAGGAACTGCGCCAGGGCGGCGGGAAGTTCCGCGATGATCCCGACAAAGATGATCAGCGAAATGCCGTTGCCGATGCCGCGCGCGGTGATCTGTTCCCCAAGCCACATCAGGAACATGGTCCCGCCCACCAGCGTGATCACGGTCGAAATCTTGAAAAACAGGCCCGGATCGGTGGCCAGGTCCCCGGCTTCGATGCTGGCGGCCAGTGCAAAGGCCTGACCGGTGGCCAGCAGCACGGTGCCATAGCGCGTGTACTGGTTGATTTTCTTGCGCCCCTGCTCGCCCTCTTTCTTGAGCTGTTCGAGCTGCGGCACCATGGACGTCATCAACTGCACGATGATCGACGCCGAGATATACGGCATGATCCCCAGCGCGAAAATCGCCATTCGCCCGATCGCACCGCCCGTGAACATCTGCAGGATGCCCCCGATACCCTGGCTGGCGCTGTCAACGAATTCCCGCAAGGCCACCGCGTCGATGCCGGGCACCGGAATGAACGTGCCCAACCGATAGACGATCAGCAGACCGATGGCGAAAAGTATACGCTGGCGCAGCTCTGTCGCTTTGCCAAAGGCGCTCCAACTCAGGTTGGCTGCCATCTGTTCCGCTGCCGAAGCCATGCGTGATCCTTTCGCGACAGCGCCGCAGGGCCCGGATTATCGAGGCCGCGCGGCGCGAAAATTCCATAGCGGGTTATGTAAGGAGCGCGCGGGCCCCTCACAAGGTTTATTCTGCCGCAGCAACCGGGGCTGTAGTGATCGTGCCACCCGCGGCCTCGACCGCCGCAACCGCCGATTTTGACGCGCCGGTGACCTGCAGTGCGACCTTGGTGCTGAATTCGCCTTTGGCCAGCACGCGCACCCCATCATGAATACGCCGCACCAATCCGCTTTCCAGCAGCACCGCCTCGGTGATCGGCTTCTTGGCGTCGATCTTCTTGGCGTCGATGAATTTTTGCAGGATGCCCAGATTGACCACGGCGTGCCGTTTGCGGTTGATGTTGTTGAAACCGCGTTTTGGCAGGCGCATGTAAAGCGGCATCTGGCCGCCTTCGTAGCCGTTGATCGCCACGCCCGACCGGGATTTCTGGCCCTTGATCCCGCGACCCGCGGTCTTGCCCGTACCCGAGCCGGGGCCCCGGCCCACGCGTTTGCGGGATTTGGTCGCGCCGGGATTATCCCTCAGTTCATGAAGTTTCATGTCGCTATCTCCTCTGGCCGGAACTGCCCCCCGTTAGCGACAAAAGGGGCAAACACGGCATTTGATTTTTCGTATTCCGCGCACCGGTCCGGTGCACCGGGCGCGTATAGCCCCGCATTCGGCGGGGTTCAAGCAAAAGTCTCGCGGATATGATCTACAAGGTGGTCGAACACCAGCCGGATCCGCTGGCTGGTATGCAATTCGCGGTGCGTCGTCAGCCAGATCGGGAAAACCACGCGCGGATCGTCGTTCAGCACCTCTTCGACACCGCTGGTCGCCAGTGCCAGCCGGTCCGACATCATCATGATGCCAAGCCCGGACTTGACCATTTCCCACGCGACGATCCCGCTTTGCGAACCGACCCGGAAATTGCCGGGCGCGATTTCAACGCCGTAGGGTGCCAGATAGTCGATCATCTGCCGGGGATCGCCGAAATGCACAAAATCGTGACGGGCGAGATCGGCCCTGGACCGGGGCCGGCCGCGTTTGTCCAGATACGCGCTGGCCGCATAGAAATGCGCCGACTCCTCTTTTACAAGGCGCGCGATCAGCGCGGGTTGTTGCGGCCGGACATGCCGGACCGCGATATCCGCCTCGCGCCGCTGCAAATCGCGGATGTTGTCGTCGGCCACGACATCCAGTTCCAGCCGGGGCGCAATTTCCCGCATTTTCCCAAGAAAGGCCGGCATCAGATAGGCCGAAAAAACATCCGAAGCCGTGATCCTTACCCGCCCGTCGATGGTCCGGGTCGCCGCCGTTGCCGCCAGCGAAACCCGGTTCGCCGCGTCGGCCATCGACCGGACGTGGTCCAGCAAATCCTTGCCGGCCAGCGTCAGCGCAAGCGACCTGCCAACGCGTTCAAACAGGGTCACGCCCAGCGCGGTTTCCAGCGCCGCGACCTGCCGGCCCAGCGTCGGCTGCGTCTGCCCCAACGCGCGTGCCGCCGCCGAAAGCGAACCTTCCTGCGCGGTGGCCAGAAACGCCCGCGCCTGGTTCCAGTCAAAGTTGATGCTCGCCCAATTCATGCATTAATGTATAACACAAATGCAATTTCCGGCAATTTATCTTTGATTTTCGCATAGGTATTGCGGCAACCAGAGGAGAAACACCATGACCGACGCCGCGACATTCTGGGACAAACACGCCAAGGGCTATGCCAAATCGCCGATCAGCGACGTGGCCGCATACGAGTACACGCTGGGCCGAACGCGGTCCTATCTTTCAGAAAAGGATCGCGTGCTCGAAGTTGGCTGCGGCACCGGTTCGACCGCCGTGCTGCTGGCCGCGAACGTCGCGCATATTACCGGCACCGATTTTTCCGAAGGCATGATCACGATTGCAAGGGGCAGGGCCGAAGGTGTCGCGAACGCGAAATTCACGCAGGCCGACCTGTTTGAAACCAACGTCGACGGCGGCCCGTTTGATGTGGTTCTGGCCCATAACGTTCTGCACCTGATCGCCGATATCGAAGGCGCGGTTCAGGTCCTGCGCGATCATGTTAAACCCGGCGGGTTGTTCATCTCGAAAACCGTCTGCGCGCCCGAAAGCCGCCTGCCGCTGAAACTGCGGGCGATCATGATGATCCTGCCGCTGATGCAATTCTTCGGCAAGGCGCCTTACGTGAATTTCATGAAGATACCGGCGTTTGACCAGTTGATCACCGACGCCGGTTTCAGGATCATCGAATCCGGCAATCACCCGGCAAATCCGCCCTGCCGTTATGTCGTTGCTCGAAAACTCTGAGCACCGCCATCAGCCATAGCTGTGGCGCAGTGACGGATCGTCGGACAGATACTGCACCAGTTCCCACTCCATCCCGGCGGAATCATAGAAATAGCGGCGGATTCGCGCAGGATGGATTTCGGGAATGTGGCCTTCGCGGTAGCCCCCGGCCTCAAGCCGCGATTTGGCGTCGGCAATATCGTCGACGACCAGGCCCACATGGTTGATCCCGTAATTCTGGTAACGCGCATTCAGCGTCGAGTCCGCGTTGCCGTCATGCGGCACCTCCAGCGCCAGATAGCTGCCGCCCGCGCCGAAATGCACCCAGCGGATATCGGCGTCTTCGCCCGAATCGTGAAGCACCCGGTATTCCGGTTCCACCGCCTGCAAAAAGTCGATGGCGGCATCGATGTCGGGCACGGTCAGGTTGGCGTGTTCAAGGCGGGCGGTCATTGCGGGTCATTTCCGGCGGGGGCAGAATAGCTGCCGTCTTCGTCATGGGTCTCGTGCCCCGACAGCGCCGGAGTGAAGATGCAGACGAAACGCAAGTCACTTTTGGTGGCGCGCACGATATGGGCGTCGTTCCGGTCCAGCACATAGATCGTCCCCGGCGAGACCGGATAGACCTGTCCGGTGGCGACATTCTCCACCTCGCCCTCGCCGGCGATGCAGTAATTCGCCTCGATGTGGTTTTTGTAGTGCAGGCGCTGGTGCGATCCCTTTTTGCAGATCGTGTCGTGCAGCGAATAACCCAGCCCGTCCTTTGCCAACAGCAGGCGGCGGCTATCAAAGGCGTCTCCGGTCACGTGGTCACGGGTGTTCAGAATCTGGTCGAGGGTCTTGACGATCATTTCAGGTGGCTCCAATTGGACAGGGCGCAAACGTACGCCAATCCCCCGCCTTTTCAAACCACGCCGCATCGCGGCCCGGGCCGACCGGGGCGAGTGCGCGCAAACGCCGCCGTCAACCTTGAGACGGCGCAAAGCCCGGATGCTGCCAACGTGGCATCTCAGGCAGGGCGGTGTTGACATAAAACCGCCGGCCCGAACCACCGAACCAGTTCGCATGGCAGGTATCGGCTGCACATCCGTGGACCGTCGGTTGGCACGGCGATTGGCGTTTGACGTGACCCGATTATGGCGGCACCATCGCCGTAACCGAAGATTGGGATCAATGGTGCATCTGCGCAAACTGACCGGCCCGCCTGGGGCCGGGATCGCCTCGTCCGACTGGCCCGCCAATCGGCAGGCATCGCCCGATCACGGGGCCATCGGGATCTGCGATCAGGATGTCACACCCGATCGGCATCTGGCGAATGCCTGTTGCCGGGGCAACATCGACATGAACCGATGGCATGACCATTTGGAACGACCGCGCGACATGGCACAAGGTAATCAACGATTATCCCGGCCAGCGCGGCGGTATCTGCACCGGGTGACCGTCGATGGTCGCCCCCTGAAAGCCGCCTGAGCAGGATGACACGATGACCCAGCTAACCGGAAAAACCGTCTTCATCACCGGCGCGTCGCGCGGGATCGGCGCGGCGGCGGCGCGGGAATTCGCGCGTCTCGGGGCCAATGTCGCGCTGGCGGCCCGGTCCTCCGACGCCGTCCGGGACATCGCCGCGGATATCGGGACGAACGCGTTTGCCTGCCCTTGCGATGTCAGCGACCCCGACGCAATGGCGCGCGCAATCGATCAGGCGGTCGAAAGATTTGGCCGTCTGGACGTGTTGGTGGCCAATGCGGGTGTTCTGGAACCCGTGGCCCGGATCGCCGATCTTGCGCCCGCCGATTGGGCGCGGGTGGTCGATGTGAACGTGAACGGGGTTTTCTATGGCGTTCGGGCGGCGCTGGATCACATGAAGGGCGGGGGCGACATCCTGATCGTCGGGTCGGGCGCGGCAAGTTCGCCTCTGGAAGGTTGGAGCCATTATTGCGCCTCCAAGGCTGCGGTTCACCAATTGTGCGCCTGCATCGACACCGAATACCGCGCCCAAGGCATCCGGGCACTGGTGCTTTCGCCGGGAACCGTCGCCACGCAGATGCAGCGGGTCATCCGGGCCTCGGGCGTGAACCCGGTGGCACGGCTTGACTGGTCCGACCACATACCGCCCGAATGGCCCGCGCGGGCGCTGGTCTGGATGTGCAGCGCGGATGCGGACGGGTTTCTTGGCCGCGTGATTTCCCTGCGCGACGAAGAAATTCGCACCCGAATCGGGCTGGTCGCATGATCCGCGTGGACAAAGAGGGCCCGCGTTGGACGGTGACCCTGAACCGGCCCGGGAAGGCCAACGCGCTGACCTTGTCGATGCTCAAGGAATTGTCGCAGACCTTCGCAGACGCCAGGCGCGATCCCGGATTACGGGTGCTGGTGGTGACTGGTGCGGGCGAGCGGGCATTCTGCGCCGGTGCCGATCTCGCACAGGCGGCGGGTGACGACGGTCTGACGATCAGCCCGATATGGGAGCAGGTCTCGAACCGTCTCGCCCGATTGCCGGTGCTGACCATCGCGGCGCTGAACGGCACCGTCGCGGGCGGGGGCTTTGGCGTGACGCTGGCCTGCGATTTGCGTGTGGCGGTTCCCGGCGCCGGATTTTTCTATCCGGTCCTTGCGAACGGATTTCTGCCGCAGCCTTCGGATGTGCGCCGGATGTCGGAACTGATTGGCCCGGCGCGGGCCCGGATGATCCTGATGGCCGGCCAAAAACTGAAATCGGATGAAGCACTGGCCTGTGGGCTGATCGACCGGATTGCGCCGCGCGGCGAGATGGCACAGACCCTGACCGATCTGTCCGCCGCCGCGCTGACCGCCAACAGGGCGGTTCTGGTGGCGATCAAACGGATGAACAGCGCCCGGTTGTCGCCCACGCAATTGCAGGACTGTTATCGCGCGGTATATGACGACGACGCCGAGGCGCTTCAAAGGCTGGTGCAGGTCGATGCACGTTGACGTCTTACATTAGCTTTGCCTGATATTACATTGTTATATCATGATTTTCACCAATACCATTGGCAATCATCCAATCGCGCCCAGTGTTCGTTTTACCGCGTCTTTCCAGCCGGAATACGCAGCATCGCGCTGTTCGGGGTCGATGTTCGCCTCAAACCTGCGCGCCACCCGCCAACTCTTTGAAAAATTGTCGATATCCGGCAACAGGCCCACATGCCGCCCGGCCAGATAGGCGGCCCCCAATGCGGTGGTTTCGGTAATGGCCGGGCGGTCCACCGGCGCGCCGATCTGGTCGGCGATGGCTTGCATGGTCCAGTCGCTGGTGGCCAGTCCGCCGTCGACCCGCAACACGGCATCCTGTTCCTGTGGCCAGTCGGCGTGCATGGCTTCCATCAGGTCGCGGGTCTGAAACGCGACCGATTGCAGGGCCGCCCGCGCGATCTCCGCAGGCCCGGTCGCGCGGGTCAGGCCATATATCGCGCCGCGACTTTCCGCATCCCAATGCGGTGCACCAAGCCCGGTGAAAGCCGGAACCAGATAGACGTTCTGCGCCGGATCCGCCAAGGCGGCCAGCGGTCCTGACTCCGCAGCATCGGCGAGAATTCCCAATCCGTCGCGCAGCCATTGCACCGCGGAACCGGCAACAAAAATCGACCCCTCCAGCGCATAGGTCACCCTGCCGTCGATCTGCCACGCGATGGTGGTCAACAGACGGTTGCGCGAGGCGACCCGCACGGAACCGGTGTTCATCATCGCGAAACATCCGGTGCCATAGGTCGCCTTCATCATGCCGGGGGAAAAACACGCCTGCCCGATCGTGGCGGCGTGCTGGTCACCTGCGACCCCCGTGATCGGGATTGCGTGGCCGAACAGCGCGGCGTCGGTCTCGCCAAACCCGCCCGAGCTGTCGCGCACCTGAGGCAACATGTTTTCCGGCACCCCGAACAGGTCCAGCAGGTCCCGGTCCCAGCAGCCGCGAGAAATATCGTAAAGCATGGTACGCGCCGCATTGGTCGCGTCGGTGGCATGCACCGCCCCGTTTGTCAGCCGCCAGATCAGAAAACAGTCGACGGTGCCGAACAACAGATCTCCGGCTTCGGCGCTGGCGCGCGCGCCCGGCACGTTGTCCAGAATCCAGGCGATCTTGCTGGCGGAAAAGTAGGGATCCAGCAGCAGTCCGGTCTTTTCGGAGACCATCTTCTGGTGCCCTGCCGTACGTAATGCGGCGCAGGTACCCGCGGTCCGCCGGTCCTGCCAGACGATGGCGTTGCAGATCGCCTGATGGGTGTGGCGGTTCCAGACCACCACGGTTTCACGTTGGTTGGTGATCCCGATCGCGCCGACCGACCCGGGCGAGGCGGCGGCCATCGCCTGTGCACATGTGGCCAGTACGGATTGCCAGATATCGTCGGGGTCGTGCTCTACCCAGCCCGAGCGCGGAAAATGCTGGGTGAATTCCTGTTGACCCGTGGCCACCGGATTGAGGTTTTGGTCGAACAATATGGCCCGGCTGGACGTGGTGCCCTGATCGATCGCCAGAATATGTTTCATCAAAGCCGTTCCCTGATGGCCGCCCGCAAATGGATTGTCGTCGGAAATCGACACCAAGCAAAGGGCAAAAGCAGCGAAAATTCACCCCCGGCCGGGCAATCCCACCGGGCTTGTCAGGACGCGGCGGTCGTCATGGGTCGTGATCTGCCAGCCAGCCCGCGAGCCGCGTGATTTCATCGGCGCTCATTCGTAGGCCGCATTTGGTGCGCCGCCAGATGACGTCGTCCACCGTTTCGGCCCATTCGTGATCGCAGAGCCAGCGCAGTTCGGCCTCCAGCAATCCGCCGCCGAAATCTTCGGCCACGTCGTCGATGTCGCCAAGCACGCGCCAGGATTGCGTACCGTAACCCGAAAAAAGCCTCTCGGCGTTGCGACGGGTCAGGAATGGGTAATCCGCATGCAACCGCACGATCTGCGCCTCGCGCTGGTCGATCATGAAATCACCACCGGGCAGCGGCGCGTTGCTGGTCCAGTCGGCGGCATTCAGCGGCAGATACCTGCCCAATGCACCAACGACCTGTTCGGCCAGTTTGCGGTAGGTGGTGATCTTGCCGCCATAGACGCTGATCAATGGCAACGCGCCGTCGGCGTCCGCGATCTCCAAATGATAGTCGCGCGATGCCTCGCTCGGATTCTTGTCGCCTGCATCATCCAGTGGCCGGACCCCGGCGAACGACCATACGATATCGTCCGCGCGGATCGGTTCCCGAAAATATTCAGATGCCGCGGAACACAGGTATTCGGCTTCGCTGGCCGTGCAGGTCGCCGATGCCGGGTCGCCCGCGTGATCCCGGTCGGTCGTGCCGATCAGCGTGAAATCCTGCTGGTACGGGATGGCGAAGATGATCCGGCCATCGGCGTTCTGAAAAAAATATGCCCGGTTGTGATCGAACAATCGCGCGGTGACGATGTGCGAGCCGCGCACCAGACGGATCGGATCGTTGGCCGGCTGACCGACCGCCGCTTCCAGCACCTGATTGACCCATGGCCCGGCGGCGTTGACGACCGCCCGCGCCCCGAGAAAACGGCGCTTGCGGGTGCGCCGGTTCTCAACCTCGACCTGCCAGCGTTCGCCGTCGCGCCGCGCCGCGATCACTCTGGTCCGGGTCAGGATCGATGCGCCCCGGTCCGCCGCGTCGCGCGCATTCAGCACAACGAGGCGGGCGTCATCGACCGCCACATCCGAGAACTCGAATGCCTTCCTGAAACCGGGGCGCAAAACCCTGCCCGCCGGGTCCACCGTCAGATCCAGGGTTCTGGTCGGTGGCAGCAACCGCCGTCCGCCGAGGTGATCGTAGATGAAAAGCCCCAGCCGCAACAGCCAGGCCGGTCGTGCGCCCGGCGTGAATGGCAGCACGAACCGCATCGGGCGCGCGATATGGGGCATGTTGCCCAGCAGGACTTCGCGTTCGCGCAACGCCTTGCGAACCAGCCGGAACGCATATTGCTCCAGATATCGAAGCCCGCCATGAAACAGCTTGGTCGACGCAGACGACGTGGCGGATGCCAGATCGTCCATCTCGCACAGAACCACATTCAGGCCGCGCCCGGCGGCATCGCGGGCGATGCCGGCACCGTTGACCCCGCCGCCGATGATCAGCAGGTCGAATTCCTGTTCGTTTTCACCCACCTGAATCCCCGGCGCAAATCATCGTGCCAGTTAAGGGCAATGGTTTGCGACATCAACGGTGATTTGGGATTGCGGGCATTCCTCGGCGATTGCATCGTCGGAAAATTTCGCCCAAAGTCATTTTCAAACCGGGTATCGGCAAGGGGATGGATCGATGAAGACTCAGGCAGCGGTAGCGTTGGAAGCGGGCAAAAAGCTGGAAGTCATGGAGGTCAATCTTGACGGCCCGCGCGCGGGCGAGGTGCTGGTGGAAATCAAGGCGACCGGCATCTGCCATACCGACGAATTCACGCTGTCCGGTGCCGATCCCGAAGGGATGTTTCCCGCGATTCTGGGGCACGAGGGCGCGGGCGTCGTGCTGGAATGCGGCCCGGGCGTCACCTCGGTGAAACCGGGTGATCACGTGATCCCGCTTTACACGCCGGAATGCCGGGAATGCGAATACTGCCTGAACCCCAAGACCAATCTTTGCCAGTCGATCCGCGCAACGCAGGGGCAGGGCCTGATGCCCGACGGCACGTCGCGGTTCTCGATGCCGGACGGCACGCCGATCCTGCATTACATGGGCTGCTCGACATTTGCGAACCACACCGTTCTACCGGAAATCGCGCTGGCCAAAGTTCGCAAGGACGCCCCGTTCGACAAGATCTGTTATATCGGCTGCGGCGTAACCACCGGGCTGGGGGCGGTGATGAATACTGCAAAGGTCGAACAGGGATCAACGGCGATCGTTTTCGGGCTGGGTGGTATCGGGCTGAACGTGGTTCAGGGCCTTCGACTGGCGGGTGCCGATCAGATCGTGGGCGTCGACCTGAACCCGGCCAAGGTCGATATGGCGACCAGATTCGGCATGACCGATTTTGTCAATCCGGCCGAAATTGACGGCGATCTGGTCGGTCATCTGGTCGAACTGACCGGCGGCGGCGGCGATTACACGTTTGACGCAACCGGCAACGTCGGCGCGATGCGCACCGCGCTGGAGGCGGCGCACAAGGGTTGGGGCGAAAGCGTGATCATCGGTGTCGCCCCTGCCGGTGCCGAGATTTCCACACGACCCTTCCAACTGGTCACCGGGCGGGTCTGGCGTGGCACGGCGTTTGGCGGCGCAAGGGGGCGGACCGACGTGCCGAAAATCGTTGACTGGTACATGCAGGGCAAGATCGAGATCGACCCCATGATCACCCACAAACTGTCGCTGGACGAGATCAACAAGGGCTTTGAGCTGATGCACGCGGGCGAAAGCATTCGGGCAGTCGTGGAGTTTTGAGGGCAGCGCCCGCCGTCGTGCCAGCGGCACGTTTTCTGCGTGACGGGCAGGCAGGCGCCGACAGGTGATGCCGCCGGGCCTGATGATGAAAGTGGCGTGCCACAGATTGATGCGGGCCGGTGTCATGCCGAGGCCACTAAAGCGAAGTCGGAAAGTCATGATCGTTTGATCGCCATCAAATTGATCCCGCCGAGATGCTGGTCGGCGGGGCGTCAACCCGCACCGCCAATACGGCAATCAGCAATTGATTCCACGTCGGATTCTGTTTACGCGAATGGTGTAATCCGGGGGGCTGGTCCATGAAAATCATCTCTGAAAACAGGTGCTTTGGCGGCGTTCAGGGGGTCTATTCCCACGCTTCGGCATCCTGCAAATGCACCATGACCTTCGGGTTGTTCCAGCCGGCCGAGGCGCGGCATCGCAAGGTACCGGTGCTGTGGTACCTGTCCGGCCTTACCTGCACGCACGAAAACGCGATGGCCAAGGCCGGGGCGCAAGCCTGGGCGGCACGCCACGGGATCGCCCTGGTTTTCCCCGACACCTCGCCGCGCGGCGGCGGCGTGCCCGATGACGAGGATTTCGCCCTTGGACAGGGTGCCGGGTTTTACGTGAACGCGACGCGGGACCCCTGGGCGACGCATTTTCGGATGTGGGACTACGTCACCATGGATTTGCCGGACCTGCTGTTTGACGCATTCAGGCTCGACCCGGCGAGGCAGGGCATCACCGGCCATTCCATGGGCGGGCACGGCGCGTTGACGATCGCCATGGCGCACCCCGATCGGTTCCGGTCCGTTTCCGCCTTTGCGCCGATCGCGCATCCCACGGCAACCGACTGGGGCCGAAACCAGTTTTCCGCCTATCTTGGTGCCGATGAATCCGATTGGGCGCGACATGACGCAACCCTTGTGATGCAGGAATACGGGTTTGCCGGCCCGATCCTGATCGATCAGGGCACCAACGACCAGTTTCTGGAAAATCTGCGCCCCGAATCCCTGGCGGACGCAATGGCGGCGCGGCGGCAAAGCTCGGTCCTCCGGATGCAAGACGGGTACGATCACTCGTACTTTTTTGTCGCGTCCTTCATGAGGGACCACGTCGCGTTTCATGCGACGGCCTTCGCGGACGAATGATGGGCGCGATCTACGTCGACGCCGATGCATGCCCCGTCAAGGCCGAGGCCCTGAAAGTCGCGGAACGCCACGGCATCGAGGTGATCATCGTTTCCAATGGCGGTATCCGACCAAACCCGCATCCGCTGGTCAGAACGGTCGTCGTCGATGACGGCCCGGATGTCGCCGACAAGTGGATCGCCGATCGATGTGGCCCGGGCGATATCGTGGTTACCGCAGATATTCCGCTGGCGGCGCGGTGCCTTGAAGCCGGTGCGGCGGCCATTCGCCACGACGGCGAATTGTTTACCGATGCCAATATCGGCAACCGGCTGGCAATGCGCGATCTGATGGCCGACCTGCGGGCCGCCGACCCGTTTCGGCAGGGCGGTGGCCGGCCATTTTCACGCGCCGACCGGTCGCGATTTCTGGGGGCGCTGGAACGCCAGATCAACGGTCTGCGCGGGAAATAGGGGGCTCCCGACCCGCACCCTAGCGAATGGCGTAACCGATGGCGGGTTGATCCGATCATCGCGGGCTGGCAGGAAGGTGTGCAGCAACCCTCGGCCTTTGACACCGGCGGCGCCGGGTCCGAGGATGCGCTGATGCCGATGCACCGCGACGGGCGGCGACGGCACGAGATCGGGGCGTGATGGCTGTTTGGGTTCACTATAAAGACGCGGCAACACAAGCCCAAAACCTTGCCCGGGTCGTGGCCGGAAAATTGGCTGGGGTGCTGGCGGCAAAGGGCCGGGCCACGCTGGCAGTTCCCGGCGGCACCACACCCGAGGCGTTTCTGCGCATATTGTCCGGCGCGGATATCGGCTGGGACCGCGTGTCGGTCCTGTTGACGGACGAACGTTTCGTGCCCGAAGATTCGGATCGCTCGAACACCCGGTTGCTGCGCAGCACCTTGATGCAGGGGCCGGCGGCTGCGGCCGGTCTGGTACCGCTATACCGTCACGCGCCGCAGCCCGAGGACGTGCTGGCCGCCCTGGGTCAAGGTATTCGCGCGGTATTGCCGCTGGATATCTGCGTGCTGGGCATGGGGGCAGACATGCACGTCGCCAGCCTGTTGCCCGGTGCCGACCGGCTGGCCGAGGCGCTGTCCCCGGAATGCAACGATGTTTTGCTGCCCATGCGCGCGACCGAAACACCCGAACCGCGTCTGACGCTGACCGCATCCGTTTTGCGGGCCGCGCCATCGCTGCATCTGCTGATACAGGGCAAAGACAAACTTCGCGCACTGAAAAAGGCCGAAAGGCCGGGACCGGCAACCGAGTCCCCGGTGCGCTCCATCCTGACCGCATCCGGCGAGGTGACGGTCCATTACACAGCAACAGCGGGGGCGGCATGAAGCTCAACCAGACCATCCGGCGGGTGACCGACCGGATCATCGAACGCAGCGCCGACACCCGTGGACACTATCTGGCACGGATGGGCGACGCTGGCCGGAAAGGTCCGGCGCGGGCGCATCTTTCGTGTTCGGGTCAGGCCCATGCCTATGCGGGTGCGGGCGCGGATCAGGCGTCGCTGGCCACGCAATCGGCGGGCAATCTTGGCATTCTCACCAGCTATAACGACATGCTGAGCGCGCATCAGCCGTTTGAGCGCTTTCCGGATCTCATCAAACAGGCGGCCCGCGAGGCTGGCGGCACGGCACAGGTTGCGGGCGGGGTTCCGGCGATGTGCGACGGGGTTACCCAGGGCGAGACCGGGATGGAGCTGAGCCTGTTTTCGCGCGACATCATCGCGATGGCGGCGGGCGTTGCGCTTTCGCACAATACGTTCGACGCTGCGGTCTACCTTGGCGTCTGCGACAAGATCGTGCCGGGACTGGTAATTGCCGCACAGACTTTTGGCCACCTGCCAGCGGTATTCCTGCCTGCGGGGCCGATGGTCTCCGGCCTGTCGAACGAGGAAAAGTCCGAGGCGCGCCAACGCTTTGCTGCGGGCCAATCCACCCGCGCCGAACTGATGGCGGCGGAAATGGCGGCCTATCACGGCCCGGGCACCTGCACGTTTTACGGCACCGCCAACACCAATCAGATGCTGATGGAGCTGATGGGCCTGCACCTGCCGGGCGCCAGTTTCGTCAATCCGAACACGCCGTTGCGCGATGCGCTGACGGTCGCGGGGGCCAAACGGGCACTGCACCTTTCGTCGCTTGGCGACACGTATGTTCCGGTCTGCGATATCCTGAACGAACAGGCCTTCGTTAACGGGATTGTCGGCCTCAACGCTACCGGAGGGTCCACCAACCTGCTGATCCACCTGATCGCAATGGCGCGCGCGGGCGGCATACTGCTTGACTGGGAGGATTTTGCCGACATCTCGTCCGTCACCCCGCTGATCGCGCGGGTCTATCCCAACGGGCTGGCCGACGTGAATGCGTTCCATGCGGCGGGCGGGCTTGGCACGATGATCGACGGCTTGCTTGACGCGGGACTGCTGCACGAAGATGTGGCCACAATCGCGGGGCACGGCCTGCGGCATTATACCCGGGAACCAAAGCTGAAAGATGGTGTGCTTTCGTGGGAACCCGGTGCCCGGAAAAGCCTGAACCGCAAAATCCTGCGCGCGCCGTCGGACCCGTTCCAGTCAACCGGCGGCCTGGCGCGGCTTGCGGGCAATCTGGGCGCGGGGGTGATGAAGATATCGGCCGTTGCCCCCGAACACCGGGTGGTCACGGCCCGCGCGGCGGTGTTTGACGATCAGGCCACGGTCAAGGCCGCGTTCAAGGCCGGAGAACTGAACCGCGACGTGATCGTCGTCGTGCGCTTTCAGGGCCCCAGGGCCAACGGCATGCCCGAGCTGCATTCGCTGACCCCGGTTCTGAAACTGCTGCAAGGGCGCGGCCACAAGGTGGCGCTGGTCACCGACGGACGCATGTCCGGCGCATCGGGTTCGGTCCCCGCCGCGATCCATGTCAGCCCCGAGGCACTGGAAGGCGGGCCGATTGCCCGGCTCAGGGACGGCGATCTGATGCGTGTCGACGCCGATGCCGGCACGCTGGAGGTTCTGGGCAAGGACGTGCTTGACCGCCCCGCCGCGACGGCCGATCTGGCGGCCAACGAAACCGGCACCGGACGCGAATTGTTCGCGCTGTTTCGCCGCAACGTCGGTTCCGCCGATTCCGGTGCCTCGGTGTTTGGAGACGGATGATGCCGAACGACATCAGCAAACGTGCCCGCGAAATCTGCCTGCTGGCCCCGATCCTGCCGGTGCTGGTGGTAAGGGACGCGGCGCATGCCCGCCCGCTGGGCGAAGCGCTGGTCGCAGGCGGGTTGCGGGCGCTGGAAGTGACCCTCAGAACCCCCGCGGCGCTTGAAGTCATCGGCAAGATGGCGGCGGTCAGTGGCGGAATCGTCGGCGCGGGGACACTGATTACGCCGCAGGATGTTTTTGCCGCGAAAGACGCAGGTGCGGTATTTGGCGTGTCGCCCGGTGCGACCGACGAATTGCTGGCGGCGTGCCGGCAGGCCGATCTGCCGCTTCTGCCCGGTGCTGCGACCGCGACCGAGGCGATGCGATTGCTGGCGCTTGGATATGACACGCTGAAATTCTTTCCCGCCGAAGCATCCGGCGGCGCGCCCGCACTGAAGGCCCTCGCCGCGCCCCTGCCCCAAATCGGCTTTTGTCCGACCGGCGGCGTCACCGCAGAGAACGCCGAGACCTACCTTGGCCTGCCGAACGTGATCTGCGTGGGCGGTTCCTGGGTCGCGCCGCAATCCCTGATCCGGGCGGGGAAGTGGGACGAGATAACGGCCAAGGCCCGCCGCGCATCATCGAGCCGCCCCCTGACGTGAAGATTGGGCGATTGGCCCGCAAACCATTGGGTGCGCGCAGATTTTGCCGGGGCAAGGTGGTGGCAAACCGCGCCCGTCCATCGCATCATGGTCGGTGATTGCCGGGCTCTGTTTGCGTCAGCGACAAGGTCCGCCAGAAAACCTGTGACGTGCAGCGGAAAAAGGCCAGTCTTTGGGTCCGCTATGACTATATCGAAGCAGAAGGGGGCAATTTCCAAATTCGGTGTTTGCCGGGGCGATTGTTTTGGTCGGAGTGAGAGGATTCGAACCTCCGGCCCCTGCCTCCCGAAGGCAGTGCTCTACCAGGCTGAGCTACACTCCGTGACCAACGGTCTGGCGGATACACTTTGATGCTGCGAATGGCAAGCGAACAAAGAAGTCAGGCGCGCCGGTTTTCACGCCACATGATGAATCCGCCGCTGGCGATGATGATCGCCGCGCCGACGGCCGTGTTTGCGTCCGGTTTCTCCGAAAATATCAGGGTGCCAAACAGGATGGCCCACAGGATCTGCGAATATTGCATCGGCGCGACGATGGCCGCAGGCGCGCGGCGATACGCCGAAACCATGCACAACGCCGCCAGAAATCCGAACGTCGCCAGCAACGCGCTCCAACCCAGATCGGACGCCCCCATCGGCCGGTAGATCGCGGGCAGGAACACCGCCATCGCCAGCAGATTGGCCAGACGCGGGTAAAACAACATGACGGTCATAGTTTCGTCGCGCCCGATTTTCCGCATGACGATGAAAACCAGCGCGCCGCCGGTGGCACCGGCAATCGCCGCCAGATGGCCGGGTCCGATGGGGCTGATTCCGGGTTGCAGCACGATCAGCACGCCGACAAACCCGGTGGCGACCGCGATCCAGCGCCAGCGACCAACCTGCTCTTTCAGGATCGGTGCCGACAACGCGGTCACAAGCAGCGGCGTCGCAAACAGGATGGCATAGGTTTCCGCCAGTTTCAGCTCGGCAAAGGCGAAATAGATCGAAACCGTGACCGCAATGGACAACGCAGCGCGCAACACCATCCAGCGCGGGTGACGTGGGCGCAGATTGCGTTGCGAAGGTGTGAAAATCATCAACGCCGCCACCCAGGGAAGGGTGAACAGCGCCGCAAAAAACACGACCTGCACGGCCGGAAACGCGGACCCCAGCAGTTTGATGATCGCATCGTGAACAGAGAATAACGCGCACGCCAGCAACCCGAACAACGCGCCGCGCAGGGGTTGCGGGATTTCACGCCCGCTCAACAACCGCCCTCTTGGTCGTCGATGGCATCAGGTCAAGCTCCATCCGCGTTGCGCTGCGAAATCCGAATATCCGGTGGAACGGCACCAGGGTCTCGACGGCAACCGCGCTGAATCCTGTCCGCTCGTACAGTGCCCGCGCGCGGGGGTTGCGGTCGATCACGTCCAGCGCGATCCGCTGATACCCGTTGGCCCGTGCGTGTTGGCAAAGTGCCTGCAACAGCGCCGATCCGACGCCCGCGCCCCGCGCTTCTTCGGCCACGCAAATGCCATCCATTTGCAGGGTTTCCGGCGCTTCTTTGCGTTCCAGCAGCATCAAGAGCGGCAATCGCCAAAGGGAGCCGATCCAGCCGTAATGGCGGGCAATGTCGGCAGTGCCGCCGTTCAGGAATCCGGTGTCGCCGGTCTTGAACCCGGCCACGCCGATCAATTCGCCATTGCCGTCAACCGCGCATAGCGCGTTTTCCAGCGACATCGTGGCGGCGAAATAGGGCACCGCGCGGGTCTCGGGGCCAAGAACCATGCCAAGTTTTTGCGAAAACGCCGACCAGTACAGGTGCGCGGCGCGCCGGGTCTGATCAGGTGCAAGCCCGAATTCGATGGAAAAGGCAGGGCCCGTTTCGATCAGAGGCTCGCCTCCAAGGCGGCAACGACCGCATCGCCCATTTCAGAGGTCGAGACCGCCTTGCCCCCGTCCGCCTGCATCAGATCGGGCGTCCGCACGCCGTCGGCAAGCACGTTTTCAACCGCCGCTTCCAGCCGGTCCGCCTCGGTCGCCTGATCGAACGAAAAGCGCAGGGCCATTGCAAAACTCAGGATAGAGGCGCAGGGATTGGCCTTGCCCTGCCCGGCAATGTCGGGCGCGGAACCATGCACCGGTTCGTACAGCGCCCTGGGCCGTCCGTTTTCCATCGGCGCGCCCAGACTGGCCGACGGCAGCATTCCCAGCGACCCGGTCAGCATGGCCGCGCAATCACTTAGGATGTCGCCAAACAGATTGTCCGTCACGATCACATCGAACTGTTTGGGCCAGCGCACCAATTGCATCGCGCCGGCATCGGCGTACATGTGGGAAAGTTCGACATCGGGGTATTCGTTGTCATGCACCCACTGCACCTCTTCGCGCCACAGAATGCCGCTTTCCATCACGTTGGCCTTTTCCATCGAACAGACCTTGCCCGACCGCCGCCGCGCCAGCTCAAAAGCCGACCGCGCCACCCGTCGGATTTCGCTGGTCGTATAGCGCTGGGTATTCACGCCCATGCGCTGACCGTCGTTCATTTCGGTGATCCCGCGAGGCTCGCCAAAATAGACGCCCGAGGTCAGTTCGCGCACGATCATCACGTTAAGGCCCGAAACGATCTCGGGCTTCAGCGACGAAAACCCGGCCAGCGCGTCGAAACATTGCGCCGGGCGCAGGTTGGAAAACAGGTCCATCTCCTTGCGCAGCGCCAACAGGCCGCGTTCGGGTTTGACGCTGAAATCCAGATCGTCATAGGCCGGGCCGCCAACCGCCCCCAGCAGCACCGCATCGGCGGCCTGCGCGCGGGCCAGTGTCTCGTCGGTCAGGGGCGTGCCGTGGGCATCATAGGCGCAGCCGCCGACCAGATCCTCGGAAACATCGAAATTGAGCCCACGATTGTCGCCAAGCCAGTCGATGACCTTGCGCACTTCGGCCATGACTTCCGGGCCAATACCATCGCCGGACAGGATCAATAAAGAAGGGTTGGGCATCGCGTCGGCTCCTGCGGTCACGTAAAAATGCGACCTAACGCGGCGCTTGGCTGCGGTCAAGCGGCGGGTGCCATCACTTGATATCCACCCAGACGATCCTGTGGTGCGATCCGACTTTGCCGTCGGTGCCAACCAGATCAAACCCCGCCTCGCCCGGCGCGGGCCAGAACACGCCCGCGGCCACGACGTTCAGTTCGACCGACGGCAAGACATAATCGACGCGCAGGTTGCCCGGTGTCCGCGCCTCGTCCCAGTCGACGGTATCATGCCGGGGGTCGCTCTTTTGGGTAAGGTTTCCGCCGCCCTGCACCTTGGTCGCCACCACCGCGCCACGGCTTTCGGGCAAGGGGTCGCGCAGACGCGGATGCGCCAGCAGCGAACGGATCGCACCGGTCGAACCCTCGCCGTCGTGCGGATCGGCGTTCAGGTCGCCAAGAACGACGAACGGCGATGCGGGCGACAGTTTTTCGTCAAGCGCGCCATCCAGAAACAGCGTCCAGAACCGGATTTCATCGCGGTTGCGCAACCCGTTGCGATCCTCTGGCCCGTCGAAAACCGGGGGCGTGGCATGGGCGATCAGCAGGTGCAGCACGCGGTCGTCGGGCAGTGCCACGGGCACGTCCCAATGGCCCTTGGACGACAGGCGCTGGACATCCCAGGCGCGGGCCGACGGAAACGGCTGGCCGTCGATCACCGGCAACCGGGCGCCCGGCAGATCGCGCCACAATCGGCCCGAGAAATCCCGGACCTGCCCGGCCAGCACCGGAAAGGCCGACAACAGCGCCATGCCCTCGGCACCTGCGAACCCGCCAAAGCCCTGCGCGTCGCCGGGGCCACCGGTGCGGCTGTCTCCGTCCAGATCGATGCCGGTCGCCAGACCCGCATTGGAGGGCCGCGCAAAGCGAAACGGATAATGCACCCCGAGTTCGGACAGTTGATCGGCAAAAACGTCCAGCGCCTGCCCGCCGAAATCATAGTCGAAATCGTTCAGCAACAGGATATCCGGCGCAACGCGCGCGACAATCCGCTGGACCGCCAGAATTTGCGGATCGTCCGCTTTTTCAAGGTCGCGCAGCAGCAAGCCCGGCCCGTCGCGGCCCAATGACACGTTGAATGTGGCGATGCGGAGGGTTTGGGAAACCGCCGGCCCGCAGGCCAGCAGCCAGATCAGGCCCGCGCAAATCCCGCAGAATGTGGTGCGTGCAGGTGATCGCGCTTGCGCCGGATCAGTTGCGCGATCTTGCCGATGGCAATGCCGCGCATGAACAGGCTTGCCGGTAAAAACGCCCATACGGCCACCGTCCAGATCAGGGTCTGGTTGCTGTCCAGCGTCGAGAAATCGTAATAGGCCGACGACACCTGCGCAACCAATGGCAACAGGAATGGCAGGGTAAATCCAAAGATTACGTTAACGCGGGCATCGCGGGTCAACCGGTCTTCGACGTCAAATCCCGATGCCGGGTCAAATGTCGGCAGGTTGACCCACACATTAAACGAACCGTGCCCAAGCGGCCAGGACAGCAACCGCATCACCACGGCGAATATCGCCAGCGAAATCAGTGAAACGACATAGCTGATGCCGGCAGCCGAACGGATGATCGCCGTGTTTTCAGACGCCCCGTCGCCCGACAGCAAGGCCGTCAATATCCGCACCGGGCTGAAGGGGAAATCCATCGCCGCGCCGATCAACGAACCGATTTCAGGGACTTGGTGCAAGAACGCCCCATTGCTGCCGGTGCCCCGGAACAGGATTGTCAGCAACAAGACCGTCACGAACAACGAAATGAAGCGAATGCGGTTGAATGGCGGCGCAAAACGGAATTCGACCAGGCCGGGATGCGACGAGCCGTATTCGAACAGGGTCAGCGCCGCGCCGACCAATGCGAATACCATCGAGATGTCGCGCGCGTCCCGCCCGATACCCGGCAATAGCAGCGTGGGCAGCGCGATCAAAAGCGCCACGAGTATCGCCCGGACAAATGCCCCGATTAGCTGGGAAATCACTGCCTTTTAACCCTCGATCTGGCCGGGCCCGGTACTTTGCCGTGCCCTGTTCCGTCCTGATTCCCCGCGAACGAGGTGCCTCATTTTCGCCTTAATCCTGCCTTTTTTCGTCAGAATCCGTCAAGTGCTTGAAGAGTCACAAGGTTTTTTTGTCCGATTAGGAAACAAAGTGTTTCCCGAATGCATCAATGGTCAAGATATGGCCCCGGAAACCGAATTTGGAACCATCGATGGTGGCCCGAAATCGGTCAGACCCAGGGGTTCTGCGCCTGATATTGCTTTTCGAAGGCGTCGATTGCCCCGGATTTTTCCATCGTCAGGCCGATATCGTCCAGCCCGTTCAGCAGACAGTGTTTTTTGAACGGATCCACCTCGAAGGTGAATTCGGTGCCGTCGCTTGCCGAGACGGTCTGGGTTTCCAGATCAACCGTGATCCGCGCGTTTTCGCCCCGTTCCGCGTCCTCCATCAGGCGGTCCACCTGTGCCTTTGGCAGGACGATCGGCAGGATCCCGTTCTTGAAACAGTTGTTGTAGAATATGTCGGCAAAGCTGGTCGAGATGACGCAGCTTATGCCGAAATCCAGCAACGCCCAAGGCGCGTGCTCGCGGCTGGAACCACAGCCGAAATTGTCGCCCGCCACGATGATCTCGGCCTTGCGGTACGCGGGTCTGTTCAGCACGAAATCCGCAATCTCGCTGCCGTCGTCGCCAAACCGCATTTCGTCAAACAGATTGGCCCCCAGACCCGAACGCTTGATCGTCTTCAGGAACTGCTTTGGGATGATCATGTCGGTGTCGATATTGATCAGCGGCATGGGGGCGGCGATGCCTGAGAGGGTGGTGAATTTGTTCATTTCTTGGATCCAGTCAAATTTGGTCGGTTGCGTCGTCTTGCCTGCGCATGAATTCGGCAAAAAGCGGTACTGTGAACGCCAGATATCCATGTTCTGCGCTGTAAATCATGCCCTTGTGGATAATATTGGCGCGAGTTGGCCCGATGGACTGAGTTCTTCGTCCAAGCGCATTTGCAATATCGGCAATTGGATACGGCCCGTCGCCCAGATTTGCCATGGCGGAAACAAAAACTGTTTCAGCCCGGGTCAGCCGATCCATTCTTACCTTGAAAAATCCATTGTCCAGAGAAGAAATTACAAGACCATGTGCGTTTTCGACATCGGCCAAGGTTATTTCCGGGTCTCGAGCAAGATCCCAGGATTGCGACCCCCATTCCTGAATGAAAAAGGGATAGCCCCGCGATGATTCAACGATCAATTCGATCGCTGCCTCGCCGATTTTCGCTCCTTCATTCTCAATCGGTCTGCGCACGGCCTGAGCCGCTGCATCACGTTGCAATGCGCCGACTGGCGGGTAGCTGAACAGGCGTTCCGCATAGGATTTTGCATCGCCCGCGAGGCGGGCGACCTGTGGCAAGCCGGCGCCGGCAAAAACGATTGGCATGTTGGATTGCGATACCCGGTGCAGCGAAACGATCAGCGCACTCAGGTCCTCGGAATTCAGATACTGGACTTCATCTATCAATAACAGCCAGGCTCGATTTGCCCGGGCGGCGGCTGTGCCGACTGCCTCGAACAAATCCGGCAAATCGAATTCGATGTCGCCGCTGTCTGCAAGCCCAGGCTCCGGGTCGGAGGCTCCTTCAATTCCTACACCAATCCCCGCAATCTCCAGGTTGAATCCCGCAGCAAAGTTGCGAAGGCCGCGAAGGCCGCGCAGCGCGATTTCCCTTGCCGCTTCAGCACCGGAAAGTGAGCGCAGAACTTTTCTCATTTCCGGTACGATCAATCTGGCCAGAGATGCATTCTCCGGTGCTTCAATGCGCGAGACCGTCAATCCTTCGGCGTCGCCAATCTTCTTGAATTCGTTCAGCAACACAGTTTTTCCCGTGCCCCTGAGGCCAAGCAGCATCGTGGGCCGCGCGTACCTGGCAGACATTGCACGCCTGCAGGCAGTTGTCGCGGCTTCAGTGATTTCGTCTCGCCCTGCTAGTTCTGGCGGGGGGTGCCCGGCGCTGGGCGCGAATGGATTTAGAACTGGGTCCAATGCACTCTCTATTCATGTTTAGCAATGTATAGCGTAAGATAGCAAAATTCGCTATACTCTGCTCGCTTTTGCTATTCTTACATCATCTCCCGTATATCCGTCAGCCGCCCGGTCACCGCGGCCGCCGCCGCCATCGCCGGGGAAACCAGATGCGTGCGTCCGCCGCGCCCCTGCCGCCCCTCGAAGTTGCGGTTGGAGGTCGCAGCGCAGCGTTCGCCGGGGGCCAGTTGATCGGGGTTCATCGCGAGGCACATCGAGCAACCGGCCAGCCGCCACTCAAATCCGGCATCGATGAACACCTTGTCCAGGCCCTCCTCTTCGGCCTGCGCCCGCACGAGGCCCGAACCCGGCACGATCATCGCCCGCATCCCCGCCTTGATCCTGCGGCCCTTCAGAACCGCCGCCGCTGCCCGCAAATCCTCGATCCGGCCGTTGGTGCAGGAGCCGATAAAGACCGTATCCACGACCACATCCGTCAGCTTCATGCCCGCCGTCAGACCCATATAGTCCAGCGAGCGCTGCGCGGCCTCGACCTTGCCGCCCTGAAAATCGTCCGGGCTGGGTACATTCGCGGTGATCGGCAGCACGTCTTCGGGCGAGGTGCCCCAGGTCACCACCGGGGCAATATCCTCGCCCCGCAGCGTGATCACCTTGTCAAATTCGGCATCCTCGTCGGTAAAGAGAGTCGCCCAATGGGCCATCGCCGCGTCCCAATCGGCATCTTTGGGTGCATGCGGGCGACCGCGGACATATTCGAACGTCTTTTCATCCGGCGCGATCAGCCCGGCCCGCGCGCCGCCTTCGATCGCCATGTTGCAGACGGTCATGCGGCCCTCCATCGAAAGATCGCGGATCGCCTGACCGCAATATTCGATCACAAAACCGGTGCCGCCCGCCGTGCCGGTTTCACCGATCACCGAAAGCGTGATGTCCTTGGCGGTCACGCCCGGCGACAGCTTGCCGGTGATTTCAACCTTCATGTTCTTCGATTTCTTCTGGATCAGTGTTTGGGTGGCCAGAACGTGCTCTACTTCAGACGTGCCAATCCCGTGGGCCAGCGCGCCAAATGCCCCATGCGTTGCCGTATGGCTGTCGCCGCAAACCACCGTCATGCCCGGCAACGTCCAGCCCTGTTCCGGCCCGACGATATGCACGATCCCCTGCCGCACGTCGTCAACGGGGTAATAGTGGATGCCAAAGTCGCGGGCGTTCCGGTCGAGCGCCGCCACCTGAATGGCGCTGTCCTGCGTCATGTTGGCCGGATTTTCGCGACCCGGGGTCGTTGGCACGTTGTGGTCCGGAACCGCGATGGTTTTTTCCGGCGCGCGCACTTTGCGGCCCGCCAGTCGCAGCCCCTCAAAGGCCTGCGGGCTGGTCACCTCGTGAACCAGATGCCGGTCAATATACAACAGGCTCGTGCCGTCGGCATCCTCGTGCGCCAGATGCGTGTCCCATATCTTGTCGTAAAGCGTTCTTGGTGCGGTCATTTCGATCTCCCGCGGCTGGATGTTCAGAATGTTCGTGACGCCGGGCCGGTGTCAGGCGCGCGGACCCGCCGACAGCTCCAAAGATTCGCCGTGAAATCGCCAGGGCAGGCGGGCGCGGTCATCCATGTCGAAAACTGGTTTCATGTCGCCCACATATCGCGAAGCCCGCCGTCTCGCAAGGCCGCACGGCAACGATGGCACGCTTGATGCAATGTCGACGCCTGTGCCACAGTACCGGCACAAAAGGAGCCGCGATTGGAATACATCCTCGATCCTGAAACCCTCGCGCAGTTGCAGGCCCTGATCGACGAAACGCTGAGTTTCGGCACAAGCCTGTTCCGGCGGCGGCAGCTTTACCAACTGGCGCTGCTGGCGGTGTGTTTCGGTGCCGCGCAGATCATCACCGTCATTCTGGCACCGCGCATGGCCCGGTGGATGCACACGCTGGAGGGCTGGCCGAAATGGCGTCTGCGGGTGCTGGTGCTGGTCCATCAACGCATCCGGCTGAGCGCGTTCGTGGTGATCACCTGGCTGGTTTTCCTGACCCTGCGCGAGGTCACGTGGCATTCGTGGTCCAACCTGCTTGGGCCGATTGCCGAACTTGCGACCGCGTGGTTGTTCGTCTCGTTCGCGTCGCGGCTGATCCACAACCGGACGATGCGGCGGACTGTGCGCTGGGGGGCGTGGATATTCGTAACCCTCAGCATTCTGGGCCTGACCGGATTCGTTTCCCAATTGTTCGACCGGTTTGCCATCGATATCGGCGAATTTCACCTTTCGCTGCTGGTGGTCATCCGGGCGGGCGTAACACTGGCGGCGCTTTTGGTGGCCGCGCGCCTGATCAGCTCGGCCGCCGCGACCCGAATCAATCAGAACGACGATATTTCGCCGTCGATGCGGGTCCTGTCCGTCAAGGCGGTGCAACTGGCGCTTTATGGCGTTGCGATTTTCATCGGGCTGCAAACCGTCGGGTTCGACCTGACCAGCCTGACGGTGTTGTCGGGCGCCATCGGTCTGGGCCTTGGGTTCGGGCTGCAAAAGGTGGTTTCAAACCTCGTTTCCGGCGTGATCCTGCTGCTCGACAAATCCATCAAACCGGGCGACGTGATTTCGCTGGGCGATACGTTCGGCTGGATCAGCTCGCTGGGTGCGCGGTATGTTTCCGTGCTTACGCGCAACGGGACCGAGTTCCTGATCCCGAACGAGGACCTGATCACCAACCGGGTCGTCAACTGGTCGCATTCCAGCGATCTGGTCCGGCTCGATATCAGGTTCGGCGTCAGCTACGACAGCAACCCGCACGAGGTAAAGCGGATATGTTCCGCGGCCCCTCTGACGGTGGACCGGGTGATTTCCACCCCGCCGCCGGTTTGCCACGTCACGGGTTTTGGGGATTCTTCAATCGATTTCGTGCTGCGGTTCTGGATACGCGATCCGACGCGGGGGCTGACCAACGTGCGCGGCAACGTCTATCTGGCGCTGTGGGATGCGCTGAAGTCGGCGGGGTTCGAAATTCCCTATCCCCGCCGGGATATCACCATTCTGTCCGAGCCGGATCCGCGATCAACCACCGCTCAAAGCGGCGCGCCGTCCTGAAACAACGCCGAGGTCGGGCGAATTTCGCCGGTGCCCAGGCCTGCGCGATTTTTCACGACCGGGTTCAGGCGTTTCCTGACCAGAGGATGCCCGGCATCGGCGGCCCCCAATCGCACCAGCAGCGCGGCGATGGCGGTTTCCGACGCGCGGGTCGCGCCGTCTTCGATTTTCAGGGCAACGCCAAGTCCCCGATCCGGCAAAATCGCAACAAAGGTTGCTTCGGCGCCCGTCTTGACGACGCTGCGCCCACCCATCGCCTGCATCAGCTCCGTACAGGCGCGCTTGTTTCCCGCGACCAGTTCGGGGTGCGCCGCCATGGCCGAGATCAGGCGGTTGCCGGCCTGCTCCCGCAAGTCACCGGCGCCATCGCGCGCAACCGCCATCCGCGCCATGGCCGTGGCCAGACCGGACAGCGAACAGGCGAAATTCGGGGCCGAACAACCGTCGATGCCGTAGCCCGGCGAAGCCGCGCCGGTCATGTCCTCGAACGCGTCGCGCACCGCAAGTTGCACCGGGTGAGCAATGTCGACATATTCCGGCCCCGCGCCCAGATGCCGCCCGAGCGTCAGAAATCCGGTATGCTTGCCCGAACAATTGTTGTGCAACTGGCACGGCGATCCCCCGCTTTCATACATGGCGATCCGCGCCGCCCGGTCCGACGGCAATTGCGGCCCGCATCGCAGGTCGGATTCGCCAAGTCCCAGCGCGTGCAGCCAATGATCGACCCGTTCGGTATGAATGGTCGCCCCCTGATGTGAAGCGCAGGCAAGCGCAAGGTGTTCTGTTTTCAGTCCGAAACTGTCTGCCGCGCCGCTTTCGATCAGGGGCAATGCCTGAAGCATCTTGCAGGACGAACGCGGCAGAATGATCTTGGCCGGGTCGCCCCAGCTTGCAACGATATCGCCATCCGCGTTGCAGATGGCGGCGTGGCCGCGATGCGAACTTTCCATAAACGGCCCGCGCCGGATTTCCACCAGAAGTTCAGCAGATGCCATTATTTGCTCCGATCGGGCCGGTTTTCGGGATCGCCCGTCAGCGGATTTCCGCGAATGGGGCTGGAAAACGGGTAATTCTGCGTTAGACTGCGCTGACAGGTAGTCGTAATGATGCAGGACTGTCCAGAGTTCCAGTGAATGAACCATGGGTCCGGACGAGACAGAGGCAGCAAACAGCTTGGAGGCTGTGAGTAGGATGATCAAATTCGCAGCGCGTTTAACAATCGGATCGGCCATTCTGGCGGCGGTCGCCATGGCCGGGCAGGCGCAGGAATCCACCAATCGCGTGGACGCAAAAACCGACTGGTCCGTTTTCGTCGAGGATGACCCGACCGAATGCTGGGTCGTGTCGGCGCCCAAAAGCACGGTCAACACCCGCGACGGCAAGGTCGTTGCGGTCAATCGCGGCGACATCCTGATGTTCGTGTCGTATCGCCCCGGCACCGAGGTTCAGGGCGAGGTATCGTTCACCGGCGGTTATCCCTTCAAGGAAGGCACCACGGTCAATCTGCGCATCGGATCGGCCAGCTATGAAATGTTCGTGGACGGCGAATGGGCATGGCCCGCGTCCGAGGCCGAGGATGCCAAGATCACCACCTCGATGAAACGCGGGGCATCGGCCATCGTGTCCGGGGTTTCGTCGCGCGACACCAGGACCGAGGACACCTTTTCCCTGTTGGGCTTCACCGCCGCGTTGGAAGAGGCCGACAAGCGTTGCGGAACGCAATAAAATCACGGCAGAGATACCCAAAATGTCGGCGTCATGGCGCAAGAGGTTCTTGAACGCCAGCCGCTTGCGGTCGGCGTCAGGGCAGAAGGCTATTACCGCGTGGATTACCCGGCGCTGGGTTTCGATCTTGTCTCGGGCCACGTAACCCCCTAAATCCGGCGGATCAAAACGCCGAAAGACAATATCATGACCAACCGTACGGCCGCGATCGTGCCGGACAATCTGACGGTGCCGCGCAAGCAGGCGACCGGCGGCAGGTTGAACCTTGTCGGTCTGTCCCGCGATGGGCTGCGCGACGCCCTGGTCGCGCAGGGCACGTCGGAAAAACAGGCGCGGATGCGGGCCGGTCAGATCTGGCAGTGGATTTACCAAAAGGGCGTTTCCGATTTTGCCGCAATGACGAATCTTGGCAAGGAATACCGCGCGGCACTTGATCGGGATTTTGTGGTCGCGCGGCCCGAGATTGTGACGCGTCAGGTTTCGGCCGACGGAACGCGCAAGTATCTGCTGCGCATTGCCGGCGGCCACGAGATCGAGACGGTCTACATCCCCGAAGCCGATCGCGGCACGCTGTGTGTCTCGTCGCAGGTTGGTTGCACACTGACATGCTCGTTCTGTCATACCGGCACGCAGAAACTGGTGCGCAACCTGAACCCTGCGGAAATCGTCGGTCAGATACTGGTGGCGCGCGATGATCTGGGGGAATGGCCCCGGCCAGGTCGCAACGCCAACGACGAATCCCGGCTCTTGTCCAACATCGTGCTGATGGGCATGGGCGAGCCGTTATACAACACCGACAACGTGCGCGACGCGATGAAGATCGCGATGGACCCCGAGGGGATATCGCTCTCGCGCCGCCGCATCACGCTGTCGACTTCGGGCGTGGTGCCAGAAATCGCACGGGCCGGACGCGAAATCGGATGCATGCTGGCGGTGTCGTTTCACGCGACCACGGACGAGGTTCGGGATGCTCTGGTGCCGATCAACCGGCGCTGGAACATCGAAACGCTGCTGAACTGCCTGCGGGAGTATCCGCGGCTGTCAAACTCTGAACGGGTGACATTTGAATATGTGATGCTGAAGGGCGTGAACGACAGCGACGACGACGCACGCCGGCTGGTGCGGCTGATCGCGGGCATTCCCGCCAAAATCAACCTGATCCCATTCAATCCCTGGCCGGGCGCGCCCTATGAGCGCTCGTCCAACAACCGCATCCGGGCCTTTGCCGACATCGTTTTCAGTGCAGGCTATGCCTCGCCGGTCCGCACACCGCGTGGCGAGGATATCATGGCGGCCTGCGGACAGTTAAAAAGCGAGACCGAGCGCGGGCGCAGGTCCAAGGCCGAGATTGATCAAGAGGCCGGTCTTCACGGATAGCAATAGACCTGGCCGTCTCCCTGCAGCTCGACCGAATTTCCACCGCTGGGGCAACTGACGCAGACATCCCCGCGCGTCAGGTGAAAGGGATAATACCCGTTCTCGCAATCCTGATAGCACTGGCCGCGCGACAAATTCGGATACCCGGAGGGGCAACCGGAAATTGTCTGCCCCACATGGCCCCACGCATACCAGTTCGCAACATACGCACCCGTCGGCACGGAATTGGAGCCGGAATCGGATGTGACGGAATACCATTTGTTGGCGTGGGCCGAATCGTAGTCACGGTCGTACGCGCCAGCCACCCAGGCCTTGCGTTTCTCGGAATTGTCGGGGCCGCATTGGTCTTGCACCCGCCTGTCATAGGTGGGATCGCTGTCCTGCGCTGCCTGTAATCCCTTGAGATAGCAATTGTATTCCGCCTCTCCGGCTGAAACGGCCGCAGGGGCCAATCCAATAAGGCAACCACAAATTATCCCGGGTATTCTGGTAAAGTGGGCCATCAGGTATTCCTTCATTTTCATTGGATCGAGACTCGGTCCTGACAAAGGTAGGACGCGCGCCCCGGTCTGACCAGCATGTTGTCGCCCAGACTGCGCCGCCGGATAGCAAGATCGATCGAAGGTTGCGCAAAACTGCCACGAACGCTTGCCCGGTGGTTGGCGCCATCTGCAGACACTACTGTACGATAAACTCCGCGTGCAGCGCCCCCGCCGCCTTGATCGCCTTCAGGATATCGATCAAATCGCGCGGTGACACGCCCAACGCATTCAGACCTTCGATCAGTTCGGACAACGAGGTTTCGCCGCTGACTTCGGCAAGGCCGGTGCCCGGTTCCTCGGTGACCGCGACTTCGGTGCGTGGGACGACCAGCGTCTGTCCACCGGTGGAAAACGGATTGGGTTGCACCGCAAGCGGCGTTTCGCGCACCCGCAATGTCAGGTTGCCCTGCGAAACCGCCACTTTGGAAATCCGCACTTCGGCCCCCAGAACGATGGTGCCCGACCGCTGATCGACGACGACCCGCGCCCGCTGCTCGGGGTCGACTTCCAGATTTTCGATCCGCCCGATCAGATGCGCGGGCGAACGGGCGCTGGCGCGGCCCAGATTGATTTCCACGGTGCCCGAATCAAGCATCAGCGCGACGCCTTTCCCGACGCTGCGGTTGATCGCGTCCTCGATTTTCAGGGCGGTGGTGAAATCCGGGTTTCTGAGCGCCAGTTGCAGAACCTCGAGGTTTTGAAAATCAAAGTCGATTTCACGCTCTACCCGCGCACCCGCCGGGATCGAACCCGAAGTCGGAACACCCATCGTGACCTTTGCGCCAGCCCCCTCGGCGGCGGCGCCGCCCGCGATGACCGGGCCCTGGGCCACGGCGTAAATCTGCCCGTCCGCCCCGTTCATCGGTGTCAGGATCAACGTGCCGCCCAGCAGGCTTTTGGCGTCCCCAATGGTAGAGACCGTCACGTCGATGCGTCCGCCCGAGCGGGAAAACGGTGGCAGCGCCCCGGTCACGAACACGGCGGCGACGTTCTTGGGGCGGAATTGCTCGCCGGTCACGTTCACCCCCAGGCGCTCCAGGATATTGGACATGGTTTCTTCGGTGAACGGGGAATTGCGGATGCCGTCGCCGGTGCCGTTCAGGCCGACCACCAGCCCATAGCCGACCAGATCGTTGCCCCGTACACCGCTGAATTCCACCAGATCCTTGAGCCGTACCGATGCCCCGGAAACCGGAGCGGCAGCCGCCATCGCCAGCACCACCGCCGAGGCCGCGATGCGGGCCAGCGCCTTTGATCGAATTCGCGTCATCGCAGGTAATTCACCATCGACAGTTGCGAAAGACGCGCGGTGGCGATGTACAGCGCCTCCAGTCGCAGCTCTACCGCTTTCAGGCTGGTGGCGGTTTCATAGCCGTTGACGCCGGTCATTTCGTCCAGCATCACGCCAAGGCGGGTTCTGTTTGCGGCATTGGTGGCTTGCACCACCTCGATCCGGGCCTCGGTCGCGCCAAGACCGGCCTGCAATCCGATGACCGCATCATTGGCGGCGACCAGCGTTTCGCCGGAACCGGTCAGCAACCGGCCTTGTTCGTCGGGCTGCCCGGCCAGAATTCCACGCGACAACAGCGCGGCAACGCTCAGTCCTTCCAGCGATTTGCGCAGGGCCGGGTCACGGGCGGTCAAGGAGACGGTGGCGCTTTCGGTTTCCGCGATGCCAAGCGGACCGGGGGCTTGCGTCGATCCCCGATACGCCGATGTTTCAAAGCCGCCGCCGGGCAGATTGAAATAGTCGCCAACGATGGTCGCGACCTGTGCTGCGGATGTCGCGCCGACCGTCAGGATTGAAAGCTGATCCAGAACCTCCGTCGCCGAAACCATTGCCGGGCGGTCGACCGCGGTCCCGGAAAACAGGCTCTGCCCCGCCAGATTGGCGTTGAGCGCACCAATCGCGGTCTCCAGACCGGCTTTGGCGCTGGCCGCGGCCGCGTCCACATTCGTCCGCGTCGGCGTGGTCGCGGCGGCCAGCATTTGAACGCCGGTGCGCGAGGCGACGCCGCCGATGGTTTGCAACGCGGCCTGCATGCCGCTGATCCTGTTCTGGATTTCGTCGGCGTTCACGCGATATGCGTCGGTCATGGTTGCGGCGCGGCGCACTGCCGCCAGACGGTCCAGCCCGCCATGCAGTTGTTGCGTGACGTCGGCACTGCGACCACTGGCGAGTTCACCGCCCAGCCGGTTCGCCGCCTTTTTCAGGTCGGCGTTCAGATATCTCAGCCGGAAAGCCCCGGCCAGATCGCCAACGGGTTGAAAGCTCATGTGGTCAAATCTCCAACAAGGTTTGCAGCATCTGATCCAGCGTCGATATGACCCGAGCGTTCGCGGCATAGGCCTGTTCGACCAGCAGCAGTTTCTGCATCTCCTGATCGGTATCGACCCCGCTTTCGGCCTCGATCAGTTTCAGTTCCTGAAATCGCGAACGGGCGAACGCCTGGGATTGCTCGGCATTCAGGCGCAGACCGGCATTCGCGGCGGTCAGTTCACCAGAGGTTGCGCCAAAGGAATTCAGGCTGGCCGAGTACTGCCCGGACATGGCAACGCGACCCTGTGTCAGCGTGTTTCGGAATGCGCCAAGCAGGGTGTTGTCGCCGGGATCGGCGGGCATCGCCGCGCCCAGACCATCGCGCAGCCGCCAAAGTGCGCCGCCCTTGTCGGGGTCCACCGCAAGGTTGACACGCAACCGCTCTGCCAGCCCGGTTTCCAGCGATATGTCCAGTGCGGCGGCGTTGTCGGTGAACAGGCCCGGATCGCCCGGTGCCAGGGTGGGGTCCAGCGCCGGATCCTCGAACCGCTCGATCAGGTTGCGGGCGAGCGCGTCGATCTGCGCACCGGCAGCGGGCGCGTGCTGATCGCGAATGGCGAATTGTGCCGCCAGCGACCCGCCTTCCAGCAGGCCGGTCCCGGAACCGATGCCGATCGGCTTGCCGTTGAGTTGCAGACCGGACAGCGCGCCCGAGGCAAGGGTCATGTCGGGCGTGATCAACCCGGTGGCGGTGAATCCGAACTCGGCCGGCTGCCCCGCCAGCAGAATCGCGCCACCGGCCGTTGCGATGGTGATTTGCCCGAATTCCTGTTGCGTGGTCCTGATCGGCAGAAAGTCGGCGATACGGTCGACAAGCACCTGACGTTGATCCATCAACCCGTTGATGTCCCGGCCCTTGCCGACATGCAGGCGGATGGAACGGTTAAGCTCTGCAACTTCGGACAGCGTGGTGTTCAGGGTATCGACCTGCCGCGCGATCTCGGAATCCGCGGCCATGCGCAGGTTCTGAACCTCGTCGGATATCCGGTTGATGTGACCGACAAGGTCGCTGGCGGCATAAAGCACGTTCTGAAGCCGCAACTGCGAATCGGGTCGGCTGGCCGCCGATGCCAGTGCCGCCTCGAACGCGTCCGCCATGTCGGTCAGCGCGCCGTTTTCGCCCGGCACACCGATGGCCGATTCCAACCTGCCGAAAGCGCTGCCAAGGGCCGACCGATGTCCCAGCGCCGCTTGCGCCAGACGCCGGTCGGCGATGGCGATCTGGTCGGTCTGGCGCTGGATGCCGGCGACGCGAACGCCGGCACCGCGCCCATTCAGCGAGGCGGCGGACAATTCCGCCTCGCGCCGGCCATAGCCTTCGGTCAGGGCGTTGGAAACGTTCTGGCTGATCGCGCCGGCCGACCGTGATGCGGCGACCAGACCGGAATAAGCGTTGAACAGGGAACCGGAAATGCTCATCTCGGGTCAATCCGTCTCGCGGTATCTCAGCGTTTGATATTCGTGGTTTCCTGCAACATTTCATCCACCGTCTGGATGATCTTGGCGTTGCTGGAATAGGCGCGCTGGGTCTGGATCAACTGCGTAAGCTCGGCGGCGACATCGGTGGTGGATTCCTCGCGCGCGAAGCCGATCATTTCACCGGCGGGGCCGTCGCCTGCCTCCCACAGAAAGAAGGCACCGCTTTCCGGCGAAATCTGATAGGTCTGATTGTCCAGCGCGTTCAACCCGTTCGGATTGGGCACGTCGACCAGCGGCACCTGATAGATGGTGCGCGTGAACCCGGCATCATAGATCGCGTTGACATAACCATTGGCGTCGATCTCCACCGAGGTCAGATTGCCCACGGGCGAGCCGTCCTTGGTGATCGCCACCGGCGCGAAACTGCCGGAAAGCTGGCTCATGCCGCCGGCAATGCCCGGCATTCCGATATTCAGGCTCATCGGGCCGCCCGCGACGGTCAGCGCAATCTCGCCGGTTGCGGAATCGTAGGCCCCGCCGGAAACCGTCACGACCGAGGCAATGGTGCCCCCGTTGCCGCGCGTATCGTCAAAGGTAATCGTGTACTCCCCGACGCTGGCCCCGCCCGAGGCCGTATCGCTGACCACCATCGTCCACTGGTTGGACTGGCCGGTCGCCGGAACCGACGGGGTGAACGTCACATCCAACGCCTCGGACGTGCCGAGATTGCCAAAATATTCGATCGACAGATCCAGAGGGTCGCCCGCCGCCCCGGCCTGTGTCTGGGTGGCGGGCAGGTTCACGCCCATGTTGATCGCGGTGGTCGGGTCGCCCGCAAACTGGTTCAGGTCCACCGCCACCGGTTCCAGTCCGGCGATGGTATCCCGGGGATAGGCGGGAATGGTTCCGTCGCTGATCGCGGGCCAGCCCATCAGCACCAGACCGCTTTCGGTGCGCAAAACCCCGCCGCTGTCCGGGCGGAACGAGCCGGTCGTCGCCAGCATCAGCGGCAGCGGCGAAGACGTATCGTCCAGCGCCGATGCCGGCGTGACCGGCAACATGCCCCGACCTGCAATCGCGATATCGGTGGCGTTGCTGGTGGTGATCAACGGCCCCGACGCATCAATCTCGCGGTGGGTGGTCACCCGGACCCCGCCCGCCGAATAGGCGCCGTTGCCATTGTTCAGGACCAGCGAGTGAAAATTGGCGACCGCACGTTTATACCCGTAGGTCGAGGAATTGGCGATATTGTCGGAAATCGTCGCCAGGCGGCTGGCATTCACGTTCAGCCCGGCCACCCCGGCAATCAGCGAAGAGGAAATGGTCATTCATGCGCCTTTCTGCAGCATCGGAATTTGATGCCGACTATCCGGGCACAGGTTTAAGAACCCGCTAATGAATCAAATCCAATCCTTATTCTCCGGTGCGGGTCGGGTTGTGGCGCAGCAGGATGATCTCCAGCCGGTCGTTGCGTCGGGACATCGGGTTGCTGTGCGCCGGTTTGCGATCCGACCAGCCGACGACACGTTCAATGCGCGCCTGCGCCAACCCGTCGCTTTCCAGCATCCGGCGAACCACCTGCGCCCGTTCGGTCGAGCGGTCCCAGCCGGGATCGGATTTCAGCACCACCGGATAGGAACGGGTATGGCCGTTCACCGCGACCGAATTCGTGGTTGCCCCGAATATCCGCGCAATCATGGCGGTCAGTTGCCGCAAGATCAGCGATGGATCTGCACCGTCGGCCAGAAAAAGCGGATCACCGGGCAGATCATAGATTTCAACGATCAGCCCCTCGTCGGTGACCCGTGTCAGAATGTGTTCCAGCAAATCGTCCGCGACCGAGCTTTCCCCGCTGTTTCCGGCCAGTTGCTCGGAAACCTGCAGCATCTTGCGATCTTCGGACTCTTCGCGTTGCACGTCGGAAACGTCCACGCCGGAATTGCCGCGCGCCTGTCTTTCCTGAGACGGCGTCGACTGACTGCCGCCGGTGCCGTTCTGCGGCAGGGCGTCCTCGGAAAAGACGCTTTGCCCGCCGAACACGCCCTCGCCGCCGCCGGATATCCGGTTCACGGGAATCGTGGGGTTAAAATAGTCGGCGATGCCTTTTCGCTGCTTTTCAGTGGTCGCGTTCAACAGCCACATCAGCATGAAAAATGCCATCATCGCGGTCACGAAATCCGCGTAGGCAACCTTCCACGCGCCGCCATGGTGTCCGTCACCGGCAACCACCTTCTTGCGCTTGATGATAACAGGCGCTCTGTCGCCCGGCGCGGCCATGCCGATCCCCAATTTCCATCCACTCCGCGACCAGCCCTAGCAGACTTGGGTGAATCCGCCTTTAACCGGTAAAATGCTCGCGATATTCCGCCGCGCTCATTCCTGCCGGACAAATCGGATCGACAATTCCTGAACCACCGCGTTATCCGCCAGATCAACGATCGGGTTTTCCAGCAGGATATCGCCGCCATCGACAACCGTCAGGCGCAGGGTCGAAGTCAGCGTTCGCCCGCGTTCGATCAAGGGTTCGCTCTGGACCAGCGCGATGGTGTTTTCCTCGGCCCGCCCGGCATAGGCGACCTGGCCCTCGCGGTTTGCCAAACTCGCCCGCGCGGCGAAATTCCGGCCGCTGGCATCGCTGGCGATCAACAATCTGAACCCGCCCGCGCCCGAAGTCGTTGCGCAGCGCCCGGCAAAACTGATCTGCATATCGGACATCTCGTGGCCTTCGACCTTGCAGCGGATCTTTTGCCTAGAGTCCGAACGCGGCGGCTTCAGATAGCCGTCACCGGTCCAATGGCCGAGGAAGCTTGGCAAAAGCCCGGCCGCATGCAGTGGTGCGGCGATCAGAATGGCGCTCAGCGCAAGGATTGCCACCCTCATCGGCTTGCCCCTCTGGTCCCGCTGATCCATGTCACCAGGGCGGGCAGCAGGATCAGGTCACACAACAGCGCCAGAAAAAACGTGGCAATGCACAAAATGCCGAAGAACCGGATCGTCGGCATCTCGCTTGCCTGCGTTGCCAGAATGCCGGATGACAGGATCAGCGTCGTCGTGATCAAGACCGGCGAGACCTGCATCATCGCGCGCCGCACTTCGCTGCCCCGGGGCACCGTTCGGGCGCGGCCCGCCTGCAAATGCAGCCGGTTGAAAACATGAATGCTGTCGTCCAGCGCGATGCCAAAGGCGATGGTCAGCGCAAGCGCGCTGGTGAACTGGATGCCCGTTCCCATCACCGTCAGCCCGGCACCGACCAGCGCGATCGGCAGAATATTCGGAATGGTTGCCGCCAGACCGAAATCGAACCGACGATACCACAACCCGATCAGCAGCGGACAGGCCAGCGCCGCGAACAGGAACGAGACCGTCAGTTGCCGGATCATTCGGTCAGACAATGCCCCGGACATGACGAGAAATCCCGTCGGCTCGCCGGTTCGAACCGCGTCCAGACGCAATTGTACAAGGGCCGCGTCGATGGCCCGCACCAGCCGGGCAACCCGCCGGGAACCCCTGTCCGGCACCAGCAGCATGATCTGAAGCGAACGTGCGTCGTCGCCGATCAGCAGTTCGCGAAACCGGCCGGGCAGCGTGTCCAGCGTGCGGCTCAGCGCCTCGGCGGTCGATTCGCCGGTCTGCGCCACGCTGAGCGGCAGCAGATTGCGAACCGACACCACCGCGCGGACATCCGGCAGATTTTCCAGCGCACCGTGAATCCGGGACAGATCGGCAAGGACCTCGGGGTCGGCAAATGCATGATCGCCCACCAGCCGCAGCGGCAGGTTGATGGCGGTTACTGGTCCGGCAAAGGCCTCGACCCGGACCAGCGATCGGGCAACGGGAAAGGTCGGCTCGATATTCTCCATGAAGCGATAATCGGTCCGGATCGGCAACAGCACCAGCAGCGCCGCAATGCACAACGCAATGCCACCCAGCGCCACGATCCTGAACCGTGCCGTCGCGCCAAGGATCATCCGCCCGGAAAAGAAGTGTCGCCGCCGCGACGCGGGCTCTGGCATGGCACGCAGGACCGGTGTAAATCGGCACGCCAGCGCATAGACCAGCGGATGCACGACCAGAACCACAAGCAACGCGATCAACACGCCCGCCGCACCGGAATAGGCCAGATTGCGAATGATCGGCGAATCCGAATATGACAGGCTCAGAAACGCCAGAATGGTCGTGAGCGAGGTCAGAACACAGGGCGGCGCAATGTCGATCACCGCGTCGGCAATCGCGTCGCGCGGCGCCTGACCATCGGCCATTCTGCGTCGGATATCGTACGTGATGTGAATGCTGTCCGAGCTTGCCAGCACAAGAATCAGCACCGGCAATACGTTTGTCAGGGCGTTGATCGTCAGCCCCAGCCAGCCGAACCCGCCCAGACAGAACAGCAGCGCCACAAGCGGTGTTACCGTATTCAGGCACGCGACCCAGAGGCTGCGGAACATCAGCAGGGCGACGGCGAATCCCAGCACCGCACCGATCAGGTTGATGCGCATCTGGTCCAACCGCAGACCCTGCACGATCCGTTCCCGCACCGGCAGCAACCCGGTGACTGCAAAATCCAGCCCGTCTTGCCGCGCCGTCTGACCGGCAAGGTCCCGGATATTCCGCACGATCCCGGCGGTGCCCCCGAATTCCGAGGTTGCCCGCGCCAGCGACAGCACCACCAAAGTTTCGCGCAAATCGGACGAGACCATCGAGATCCCCGCAGGCGATTGCCGTGTGGCACGTTGCAATCCGGCGCGAACCGCGTCGGCGTCCGTCAGGTCGTCCGGCAGGACCGGTGCGAGGGTTCCGTCGTCGGTGGGGTGGCGCAGGCTGAACGCGGAATAGACCGCCTGCACGCCCCCCAGAAACTGCACATCCAGAACAAAGTCCTGCAACCGCGCCAGCGCCGGGCCATCCAGACCATCGGCGGCGGTGACAAGAACCGCGATGTCGGTTTCACTTTGCGCAAATCCGCGCGCATGTCTGGAATACGCCTGAAACTCGGCGCTTTCGGTGGCAAAGAGCGCGCGCAGCCCGTCCTCGTAATCGATCCGCATCAGACCAACAGCCGCCAGTACCAGCACCGGACCAAGAACCGCCAGCACCACCAGCGGGCGATCGACCGACAACGCAACGATCAAGCGGGTCAGCCGGTTCATCCGGGTCGCGCCACCCGCCGGCAGGTTCCGCGCTCAGCCACCGCGCGCCACGCTTTCAAACCAGCCGACGATTCGCGCCCGCTCGCCCGGTTCCATGAACGAGACGTTGCCCGGCGGCATCGCATGGCTGCGCCCCGCCTGCAGATAGATCGATCGGCCCCGCGATGCGATCTGTGCCCTGGTTTCCAGCAGCACGCCCTTGGGCGGCGAACGCATGCCGTCCCACACCGGTTCGGCGCTGTGGCACATCGAACAGCGGCCCAGCACGATATCGGCGATGTGGGGAAATTCCGGCGCGGCAGCCAGACGGTTGGCAAAGGGCGACAGGCGGGTTTCCTGCGCTTCAGTCAACACTTTAGGAACCGTCGACAGCCACATGATAACAATAAATAAAAATGCAGTCGCCATCCACGTCCAAGTCGGGTTGCCGCCGCGCGCATGGATGGTGTTGAAATAGTGCCGGATCGTCACGCCCATCAGAAAGACGAGGCTGGCGATGATCCAGTTGAACTCGGTCGCGAAGGCAAGGGGATAGTGATTTGACAACATTAGGAAAATTACCGGCAGCGTCAGGTAATTGTTGTGGGTCGACCGCTGCTTGGCGATCCGGCCGTATTTGGCATCGGGCACCGTGCCGGCCACCAGATCGGCCACCACGATCCGCTGGTTGGGAATGATCACAAGGAACACGTTCGCGGTCATCACCGTGGCGGTAATCGCGCCCAGATGCAGAAACGCGGCGCGCCCGGTAAAGATCTGCGTGTACCCCCAGGCCAGCGCCACCAGCATCGCGTAAAGCAACAGCATCAGCCGGGTATTGTTGTCGCCGAACCTGCTTTTGCAAATTGTATCGTACCCCAGCCACGCCAGTGCAATGGAACCGAGCGAGGTGGCAATTGCCGCCACCGGTCCCACGTCCCACTTGTTGGCGTCGATCAGGAAAAGATCGGCCCCCGCGTAATAGACCACGAACAACAGGGCAGCGCCCGACAGCCAGGTTGCATAGCTCTCCCATTTGAACCAGGTCAGATGCTCGGGCATTTCGCTGGGCGCGACCAGGTATTTCTGGATGTGATAGAACCCGCCACCATGGACCTGCCACTCTTCTCCATGTGCCCCTTGCGGCAGGCCCGCATGTCGCCGCAGCCCCAGATCGAGCGCGATGAAATAGAAGGACGAGCCGATCCACGCGATGGCCGTGATCACATGAACCCAGCGAATGGCGAATTCCAGCCATTCCCAGATGATTGCAAATTCGTTCATGCGGTCTCCTGTCGTGGCGTGCCGGGCTCGGTGATCGATGCGCCGGCCCCGTCAATAAACAGGGGATGATCGGTGATGGCAATGGCCGCATTTTTCGCGAATGTCCGGCAAGGCCGATCGATGGCGCTGTCGCCCGAAAGAACTGACAACGGATTGGAACATTGCCTTTTTTTCGGCCCGGTTTATGTGCAACACTCGCGCAACGCAGGCGCTCGGGACAGGTAGATGATTTATCCGATAATATTATGTGGTGGTTCGGGGACGCGGCTGTGGCCGCTGTCGCGCAAGAGCTATCCCAAGCAGTTCTCGCGTCTGACCGGGCGGGAAAGCCTGTTTCAGGCCTCGGTCAGGCGGCTGTCGGCGGACGGGTTTGCCGCGCCGGTCATTCTGACCAACGCCGATTTCCGGTTCATCGTCGTCGAGCAATTGGCCGAAGTCGGGATCGATCCCGCGGCGGTGCTGATCGAACCCGAAGGCCGCAATACCGCGCCCGCGGTTCTGGTTGCGGCGCTGTGGCTGGCCGAAAAGGATCCCGATGCGAAGATGCTGGTCGCACCCGCCGACCACGTTGTCCCCGATGCCGAAGCCTTTCGCCGCGTGGTCCGGTCCGGTCTGGAGGCCTGCGCGAACGGAGATTTGGTGACCTTCGGAATTCGCCCCGACCGGGCCGAGACCGGTTATGGTTATCTTGAACTTGCGGATGGCACCACCGCCGATGCGTCGACGGCGCAGCCCCTGAAACGTTTCGTCGAAAAACCCGATCCGGCGCAGGCCGCTGCGATGCTGAAGGCCGGCCATTACCTGTGGAACGCCGGAATATTCCTGTTCTCGGTCCGCGATATACTGGCGGCGTTCAAGGCGCATGCGCCGGATCTGTCCGACCCTGCCGGAAATGCGCTGGCTCAGGCCTCGGTCGATCTGGGATTTCTCAGGCTGGCAGCGAAGCCATGGAACGAAATGCGTGACATCTCCATCGACTATGCCGTCATGGAGCGGGCGCAAAATCTTTCGGTCGTGCCCTTTGGCGGCGGCTGGTCCGATCTTGGCGGATGGGACGCGGTCTGGCGCGAAAGCGACGCAGGTGGCGGCGGGGTCGTGACCCAGGGTCAGGCAACCGCGATCGATTGTACCGACAGCTTGCTTCGCAGCGAGAACGCCCACCTGGAGATCGTTGGAATCGGGTTGAAGAACATCGTCGCGGTGGCCATGCCCGATGCGGTCCTGGTCGCCGACATGAACCGCGCACAGGACGTCAGGATCGCGGTCGGCGCCCTGAAACAAAAGGGCGCAAAGCAGGCCGAACAATTCCCGCGCGACCACCGCCCGTGGGGCTGGTTCGAAACCCTGTCACTGGGAGAGCGGTTTCAGGTAAAACGCATCATGGTGCATCCCGACGCCGCGCTCAGCCTGCAAAGTCACGTCCACCGATCCGAGCATTGGATCGTGGTCGCGGGTACGGCGCGCGTGACGGTCGGCGATACCGTCAGTCTGGTTACCGAGAACCAGTCGGTCTATATCCCGGTCGGCAGCAAGCACCGGCTCGAGAATCCGGGAAAGGTCGATCTGCACCTGATCGAAGTCCAGACCGGCACCTATCTAGGCGAAGACGATATCGTCCGTTACGAAGACATGTACCAGCGCGGTCAGGCCTAGCGGATCGAACGCGACATTGCAGCCCCAGCGGAAAGCACCACGCATTTCGCCCTGGCAACTCGGATATCGTGACTGTTTGATCCCTAACGCAAAATTCCAGGGCACCGCCCGTCAATCCTGCAACAACGACACAAAGGCCGCGCCAGAGGTCTGTTATTGCGTTAAAAACCATACTGTTACACGGAAATCCGTTTGTCTAGCCGGCTAGACGACCAGACGGTTCGACGGCCAGACGGCCGGTCGGCTGACCGTCGCGACGGCTGGTCGGCCAGACCGATGGACGAACGCCTGAATCGCCGTCGTCCTGCACGGTTCACCGTCGCATTTTCCGGCGCGGCTGGAATTTTCGGATTAGGGCGTGATCGTGATGCCCAACGGTTGCAGCCCCGCAATCCGGACATCGCACGTATCGCCCGGCGCCAGATGCCCGACTCCGGCGGGCGTTCCGGTATAGACCAGATCACCGGGCTGAATCGTGACGGATTGCGACAGGAACGAAATCACCTCGGGGATTGGCCAGATCATCTGGCCAAGGTCCGAGTCCTGCCGCAGATCACCGTTGACGAACACCTGAATGACGCCGCTTTGCATGGTGCCAACCATCTGGGCGCGGTGAACCGGGCCGCAGACCGCCGAATTATCAAACGCCTTGCCCCAATCCCACGGATGCCCTTTCGCCTTGGCCTGGCGTTGCAGGTCGCGCCGCGTTAGATCGATGCCGGGCGCAAACCCCCAGATGTGACTTGTCGCGTTTTCCGGTGGGATATTCCGCCCGGCCAGACCAATGGCAACGACCAGCTCGCCCTCGAAATGCAGCTCATTCGTCAGCGGCGGATAGGCGATGTCGCCGCCCGCCGTCACCGCATCGGCGGGTTTGGTGAAAAAGAAAGGCGGTTCGCGGTTCGGGTCCTGACCCATTTCGCGGGCGTGGGCGGCATAGTTCCGCCCGACGCAGAAAATCCTGCGCACCGGAAACCGCTGGGCACTGCCGTCAATCGCAAGCGACGGTCGGTCCAGAGGGGGAAATGCAAACGCGGTCATCCGGTTTCTGTGCCGCATCCGTTCGCGACTTGCAATGCGGGTTCGGTCACCCCGCCACAACGGCCCTATTCAGCGCGGCGGCGCATCCGCCAATTTCAAATGGCATCGCCGCGCTTAACGGCGTACGCTGACCCGAACGCAGCTACCCTGATCACGAGGCGGAAACTTGATGGCGCAGGCCGCTCAGTCCATGGCGCAGATCCTGACCGGGCATTCCACGGGTGCAACGGTTCAGGTCGTGATCGATGTCCTGTTCGCCCGCATCAACTCTGAAGAATACCCGGTTGATTCCCGCCTGCCGTCGGAACGCTCGCTGGCATCAGACCTGGGCGTGGCACGCAACACGGTTCGCGAGGCGCTCGACATCCTGGAGACCCACAACGTGATCCGCCGCCGCGCCGGTAGCGGCAGTTTTGTCACCTACCGTTCACAGGACCGGCAAAACCGCTCGATATCCTCGGTCGCGCAGGACACCAGCCCGCTGGATCATCTGGCGGTACGCGGTATTCTGGAACCCGAAATGGTGCGGCTGGCGGTCATCAACATGTCCCCGCGCGAGATTGACGAACTGGATCAGACGCTTTCCCGGATCGAAGGAGTCGCGACCGATGTCGGCCGTTTTGTCGATTTCCAAGAGCAGTTCTTTCGCCAGATCGCCGCCGGCACCGGCAATCCGTTGTTGGCCACGTGTTTCGGTCTGACGCTGGAAGCCTCGCGCCAGAACTTTCGCACGACCCTGCTGCGCCGCCACCTGACGCCGCGACGCATTCAGGACACCCAGCAACGTTACAATTCCCTGTTCAACGCCATCGCCGCGCGCGACGTCGAATCTGCTGTCGAGTTCACCAAGCTGAACCTGATTGAAGAACAGAAACTGTTGTTGCAAGAGGGCTGAAATCGACGGTCCGCGCTGCCGCCATGTCGCTGCCCTCGCCGCCTTCGTTTCCGCATCGCCCCCAAATAGGCAGAATTCTGATGCATTGTTAACAAATTGCGCGGTATTCTTGGGCGCGTGCCGACAAAGGGCGGTGTGTTCAGGTGTGGTGCAGGTTTCATGACCGACGGTGCGGACAAGATTGAGCTTGACGGGTTGATGGCCCCGCGCTGGCTGGCGGAAATGCGGGCCGGCTCGGCCCATGGCGAAGCCGTGGACAAGCCGCGGGGCTTTTATGTCAATTACCGCCATTTCGCCGCGGTCCACGTAGCGCGCGGAACCAAGAAACTGATCGTCGCCTTTGACAACCTGTCGTCGGTCAACGATCCCAGCCTTGGGCGCGAGGCGTGGGGCGACAAGTTTTATGGCGAAAACAACTGGTCCAGCCTTGGCATCATCTCGTTCAAGGCAAACTGGTATCGCGACGAAACGCTATTCGACTACCTCGAAGGCCTGAAACGACAGGGGTTTTTTGCCCAATACGAACACGTCGTTTTCACCGGGACGTCGATGGGCGGGTACGGTGCCTGCGCCTTTTGCAGCCTCGCGCCGGGTTCGACCGTGATCGCGTTCTCGCCGCAATCGACGCTTGGCAAGGCGCTGGTGCCGTGGGAAACCCGGTTTCATCAGGGACGCAAACAGGATTGGTCGGGCCGCTACGGCGACGCCGCCGCGCATTGCGCCGCGGCCAGTCGGGTCTATCTTTGCTACGATCCCTACATGCCCGGCGACAAGGGTCATGCCGATCGGTTCACCGGGCCGAATATCGTGCATTTGCGCGCCAATTTCGTCGGCCACAAGACCGCGTTGTTCCTGCGCCGCGCCGGTATCCTGAAAAAGGTTACCGCGACCTGCGTCCAGAACAATATGACCGAGGCGCGGTTCAGCGCCCTGTTCAAGGCCCGGCGCGCACTGCCTTGGTATTATTTCGGCCTGATGGACATCGCGCTTGAACGCGGCCACACCACATTGACCGACCGGATCATCCACGGGGCCGCGGCCGAAAAGGTCGGCCCCAACCTGCCGCGTTTTCTGGAAAACCGCCGCGCCAAGTTTCTGGAAGGTCAGGGCGAAAAAACCGCCTGATCAGCTCTGATTTTCGATGTGCTGCGCCAACGCATAATAGCCGAGGCGCGAAAAGTGCATCGCGTCCACATGGTGTTCTCTGGCGATCAGTTCATCCACGTCCAGAAAGACGAATCCTTCGTTTTCCTCGCAATACTGCCGGGTGATTTCGTTGTATCGCGTTCGAAACCGCATGGTACGTTCGGTATCGCCATGCAGCGTGCCCGCACCGATCAGAAACACGGTCGATCCGGGGTTCCTGCGGTCGCGAACCACGTCATAGCTCGCCCGGATCAGACCGGCCTTGTCGTCCAGTGAATAATCCCGGTGATGGAATTTCTTGGCAAAAAACAGCGCCTTGTCCGAGTTCAGCACAAACCTCAGCGCTTGCGGCGGCATGTGGATCAGATACTCGCCGCCAAATTCCTTGCCACCGAAGGTGAAATAGTTCTGCCCGCCCATCGCCTGAAACAGCGAAATCACGATCCGGTCGCTGTCGCCCAGCGCCCGGTCGAATTCCAGCATGTCGGCGTGGGTCCAGGTCGTGATGGCCGAAAGGATCGGCTCGGATTTGATCCGGTCGCGCGGGTTGATGAAAAACCCCGGATCGTCATAGCGGATGATCGACCCGTCGCGCACGTAATTGACGAATTCCTTGCGCTCCGCACCCAGATAGAACGACGTTTGCAGCAAATCGCAACCGCCCAGCAGGCAAACGCTGGCGGTCGAGGTCGCGGCCCCCATTTCGCTTGCCTTGGCAAAGGAGATCCAGTCCACCTGATCAAAGGATTTGATGTCATTGGCAACCGGGTTCGAAACCTTGATCGCCGGTTCCTCCAGAAATTCGTAAACGAACTGCTCGACCCCCATGTTCAGGGTCCGGCAGGAAAACGCGAAATGATCCAGCCGCGTGCGGTTGGCACGAATGACCGACATGAAAAATCCGACAAAACCATAATCGCCGAACTTGTCGGCGGCATGAATCAGCCCGGCATGAACACCGGGCATCTTCAGCATATCCTGGAATTCCTGCTTTTCCGCGTCGGTTTCCAGGCGTTTTTTGGTATAATTCAACTGATTGGTCCGGTTGATCAGTTCGTAAACCCGGTCCATCTTGTCGCTGAAATCGGCGACGATGGTCAGGCGAATTTCGCTCTGCCGCAGAAACTCGACATTCGACATGCCATCGGATGCCTGGCTTTCGGTCTTGTCCTGCAACATGCGGTACTGGTTCAGTCGCGAATGTGA
>Ga0114932_10000516_pt1 | contig 45833 bp, 40 predicted proteins | sample 2SBtaG_2_FD_87286 | JGI IMG/M metagenome (GOLD analysis project Ga0114932, IMG submission 87286) | Deep subsurface microbial communities from Kolumbo volcano to uncover new lineages of life (NeLLi) - 2SBTROV12_ACTIVE470 metaG | ecosystem: Environmental > Aquatic > Marine > Volcanic ...
CATCGAGCGGGTGGCGGACCTGCAGGTCGTCACGCGGCGGCTGGAGCGAGCTGTGGCCGAGGTCGAGCTCCCCGGCGGCATGAGCGTGGAGCTGTCGGGGGTGCCGTATGTACGCGTCGAGGTCGTCGACCTGCTGGTGCGGGACCAGACAAGGTTCTTCCCGATCGACGCCGTGCTCTTCGGCGCGGTGCTCCTGTGGCTCTTTCGGCGACCGTTTCCGGGCCTGCTCCCGCTGTTGGCCGTTGGCCTCGCAGTGCTGTGGTCGACGGCAGCGCTGGTCGCCGGCGGCTTCGTGTTCAACGTGCTGTCCACGCTGATCCCGATCCTCGTGCTCGTGATCGGCCTCGCCGACGGCATCCACCTGCTCACGCGCTACCGCGACGAGCTCGCCGTGGACGGCAGCCGGGAGCTGGCCATGGGGCGCACGCTCCAGCACCTCGCCCACGCCTGCTTCCTCACGAGCTTCACCACCGCCGTCGGCTTCGCGTCGCTCGCGACGAGTCGGAGTGACGTGGTGCGGGAGTTCGGCCTGACCGCTGGCGTGTCGGTGCTGATGACGTACGCCGTGGTCGTCACCGCGCTCCCCACGATGCTCGCCTTCGTGCCCGAGGCCCACGTGCTCTCGGGGGTGGGACGCACCGAGGACTCGCGCCTGACGCGCGCCTTGGACCGGCTCGCTGTGGCCGTCGAGCGCCACCCGCGCAACACCCTGGTCGGCTGCGGGACGCTCACGCTGGTGGCGCTGTTCTTCGCGGGCCGGGTGGGAACGAACTCGGCGCTGTTCGAGTTCTACGGCGACGACCACCCCTCGGTGGCCTTGCACGACACCCTGGTCGACGAGCTCGGCGGCATCGTGCCCGTGTACGCCCACCTCGAAGCGGATCGCCCCGGCGCGTTCCGGGAGCCCGAGGTGCTCGAGGCCGTCTCTGAGCTCCAGGCACGCATGCTGGCGCGCGACGAGGTCCGTTGGGCCACCAGCACCGCCGACGTGGTGGGCGCGGTCCACCGGTTGATGACCGGCGAGGTGGGGCTGCCACGAGACGGGTTCATGCTGGAGCAGGAGCTCTTGCTCGTCGACATGGGCGCCGAACAGCTCGGTCTCGACCGACTCGTCGACCAGGACTGGCAGGTGGCGCGCGTGCTCGGCCTCTCCGACGACGCGGGCGGGCTGGTCTTCGTGGACCTCAAACAGGCGATCGAGGCGGCAGGCGACGAGCTCCTGTCGCCGCTCGGGGTGACGGTCACCGGTGCTGGCGATGGCATCGTCGCCAGCGCCGGGGTGCACCGGATGATCGACGATCTCATCGCGAGCGTGGCGGTGGCCTTCGGCGTGATCTCGCTCACCCTGCTCGCCACCTTGCGCTCCGCGAAGCTCACGGTCATCGCCATGGTTCCGAACATGCTGCCCCTGGTCTTCACCCTGGCCGCGCTCGGGGCCGCCGGGCTCGACCTGACCACATCGAACGTCGTGTCCTTCGCGGTGGCGCTCGGGCTCGCTGTCGACAACACCATCCACTTCCTGGTCCGCCTGCAGGAGGAGCGCGCCCGGCTGCCGGACGTCGGCGCTGCGATCCGCGCGACGTTTCGAGGGACCGGAACGCCCATCGTCTTCACCAGCGTGCTGTTGATGATCGGCCTCGGCGTCATGCTCGCGAGCGACGCCAGGCCCACGCAGCAGTTCGCGGGACTCGCCCTGGCTACGCTGGTGTCCGCCCTGGTGGCCGACCTCGCGCTCCTGCCGGCGCTCGTCCATGTCTCCGAGAGGTCCCGATGATCGCACTCGTGTCGCTGGCCCTGGCCCAGGATGCCCGAACCCTGCTCGAGGAGGCTGCCCGGATCCAGGACCAGGGCAACGCGATCCAGCAGGTTCGTCTCACCACCACGAGCAGAACGGGCACCGAGAAGGTCAAGGAGCTCTCGCTGACCGTTCGAAAGGGGGGCGACGCGCTGGATGTGCGCGGCGAGCTCACGGCGCCCGCCGCGCTTGCGGGCACCCGGTGGGTCCTCCGGCAGGCCGACGCCGACGCCCACTTCGTGCTCTACCTGCCGGCGCTGAAGACCGTCACCCGCATCGAGGGGCGCTCCCGGTCCGGCAGCTTCCTCGGCACGGACTTCAGCTACGAGGATCTTCAGCCACCGCCGCTCGACGCAGCCGACCACGCCCTGGTGTCGGAGAGCACGGCTACCTGGGTGGTCGACTCCACCCCTCACGATCCGGAGTCGTCGGCCTACTCGAGGGTCCGCACCACCCTGGACAAGGCCTCACGCCTGCCTACCCAGGTCGATCTCTTCGTGGGCGAGGCCCCCCGGAAGCGCCTGGAGGTGCTCGCGACCGCCCGAGAGGGAGGTCAACAGTTCCCCACGCACCTCGTGATGACCGATCTGGCTCGAGGGAGCCACACCTCCTTGGAGGTGCTCTCGTGGCAGCTCGACGTGCCCGACGCTCAGTTGCCCGACGCGCTCTTCGACCCCGACGCGCTGGACGCTCGCTGAGCCAACGCGGCGAGCGCGTCGCCAGCGGGGTCGTCGGTGCGCGCGAGCAGCGCGATCACCCGCTCGATGTACTGCTCGCCCGGGTAGGCGGCCTGCAGGCGTGAGACCGCCTCCCAGTCCGCCCGCCGCGAGGCACAGGCGCCGAGCACCACCATCTCGTGGGCAAACGCTCCCCGGCCGGTCTTCAGCGCTGCCGCTTCCGCTTCGTCCCAGCGACCGAGCTGGGCATAGGCGAGCGCGAGGTGTTCGAGCACGTCGGCGGTGGGTTGGCACCCGCGCTCCTCCAGCGCCCAGAGTCCATAGTGCAGCGCGCGTTCGGGCTGTCCGAGCTGCAAGTGCACGAGGATCAGGCTCGAGCAGGCGTCGGTGTAGGGCGGGTCGCCCTCCAATGCGCCGATGTAGTGGGCACGAGCGCGCTCGGGGTCCTTCGCCTGGACCCGGAGGTAGTGGGCGAGTCCCGCGTGGGTGAAGGCGCTCGGAGCGTCCGCGTGGGCCGCTTCCCACAGGGTGAGGCTCGAGGCCCAGTCGCCGACCCGCTCGCGGACGCCGATCGAACCCACCAGCGCGAGCAGCGCCACGTGCTGCAGCCGCAGGGTCGCTGGGACCGCGGCCGCCACCGCGACCGCCAGTCCAGCCAGCGGCAGGTAGAGGTAGCGCTCCCCCATCAGGCCCTTGTCCAGGGTGGCGAGCAGCGTGGGCGCGAAGGACAGCGCCGCCCACGCCAGACCGGCCAGGACCAGCCCGCGAGCGCGTTCCTGCCGCACCAGCCAGGTCACGATCCCGAGGAGCACGACGAGTCCGAACAGGCTGGCACCCAGCGGTGGCAGGTACGAGATGTGGCGCGCGGGCGTGAGCGGCCAGGGCCAGACCACCAGCCCCGCATAGACCGACGCGATGTGGAGCACCTTGTCGGCCACGGCCTCGATGCTCGACATGGACGGCACCGCGGCGCGCCCGACGCCGGCGGCGACGCGGCAACCGAGGTAGGCGACCAGCGAGGTCACCAGCGCTGCGTAGCGAGCCCATCCCAGGGGACGGCGGTGCCGGGCGAGGTCCAGCGACAGCAAGAAGAAGGGGAGGAGGACCGCGCTCTCCTTGCTGAGCAGCGCGAGCCACGCGAGCACGGCACCGGCCGCCAGACGGGGAGGGGACGGTGCCCTCCGCTCGAGCATGACGAGCGCGAAGAGTCCCAGGGCGGCGGCCATGCTGTCGTTCCGCGCTGCGATGAGCGCCACCGCCTCGATCTGGAGGGGATGCAGGGCGAAGATCACCGTGCCGAGGGCCACGGCGACGGTCGCGCCCGGCAACAGGCGGCGCAGGAGTGTCCACAGCCCTCCCACGGCGAACAGGTGCCAGAGCACCGAGTGCACGTGGTGCGCGGCCGGGTCGAGGCCGAAGAGCGTCTGGTCGAGCGTCAGGTCGAGCAGGAGCAGGGGACGGTAGTAGCCACTGGCGGGGGCGGGGAGGCGCGTGGTCAGCCAGAGATCGGCCGTGATCAGCTCGCGCCAGTGCTCGAAGGAGCTCGTGTACTTGTTGTCCGCGACCAGCGCGACGTCGTCCCAGGCGAAGTCCGCGCCAGCGAGCGGCAGGTACGCCAGCACCGTCAGCAAGAGCACGGAGACGAGGACGGCACGGTCACGGAACACGCCGCACAGCTATCCTGTCGACGGAGTGACGCGTGACCCGAGCACAGGCCTGGCTGGTGGCCCTGGGGCCCGCGCTCATCCTGCAAGCCGCTTCCGCGTGGGCGTGGCACCTGGGCATCCACGAGCCCGAAGAGCTGTACAACGCCGCGCATGCGGCGCTCGTGCTGGCCTCCGGACCGGGCCTCATCCTGCCGCTGCAGTACCAGCCGTTCTGCGGGGGCTGCGCCGTCGACGCCGCGCTCGGAGCAGGGAGCTTCGCGGTGCTCGGCCCGTCGATCGGTGCGTGGCGCATGGTGGGGTGGTTCTGGTTCGCCGTCGCGGTCCTCAGCGCCGGGAGCCTCGCGGAGCGCTTCGCCGGCCGACGGGGCCTCTTCGCGTGCGGCGCCCTGTTCGCGTTCGCGCCGCCCGCCTACCAGGAGCTCGCCAACATCCTCAACGGGAACCACCCCGAGGGCGGCGCGCTGCTCGTGCTGCAGCTCGCGCTCGGCGCGTCGGCTCGGGGGGCTCGTCGGCCCTGGATGGCCCTCCTGCTGCAGGGCCTCCTCGTGGGCTTCGGCCTGTACTTCGTGCGCTCCCTCGTCCTCGGCGTGGTCGGGTTGGGGCTCTGCTTGGTGCTCGCGCGTTCCGCGTCCGGCGCCCTGGCAGCCGGAGCTGGCCTGGTCGTCGGCCTGCTCCCCCTGGTGGCCGTGCGCGAGGTCTTCGGTGCCTGGCCCACCGAGCCGATCTACCAACACGACGAGTGGCGGCTCTCGCTGGCGTGGGTCGGCCGCAACGCCCAGACGCTGTGGGCGCCCGTGCAGCTCCGAGGCATCTGGGGGGATGGCTCTGGGGGCTCTTGGTCCTGGCTCGGGGTTCCGGCCTTCGCGGGGTGGGCCGCCCTCGCGTGGCTGGGGAGACGCGCGACCGCCCTGAGTGGCACGCTCTTCGCGTTCACCGCGCTGTACCTCGTCTACCGCCTGGCGGTCTGGATGGACGGGACCACGCCGCCCTTCGCCCAGCAGGTGCGCTACCTCGGACTGGTGTACCCGGCTGCGCTGGGCCTGGCCGCCGTAGGCTTGGCGCGAGGCGGCTGGATGGTCCCGGCGGGCGTAGCGCTGGCGCTCCCCGGCGTGGGCAGCCGAGTCAAGGCTCTGTCGGGGCCCTGGTCCGCGCACCAACGTGCCGCCCCGGCGCACGCCTTCCTCGCCGAGCGGGCGCGCGGTCCGGAGGCCGTGCTCCTGGCCACCCGTGCCGGAAGTCCCTACGACCTCGCTGCGGTGGCCGCCGGGCGGCACGACACCGAGCCAGGATACTTCGTTCCCTACATGAAGGATCAGGGCCTAAGCCTGCTGGAACGTGCGGATCTGGATCCGTCGAGCAGGCGCTATGGAAGGACACTGGGGGCCCTGATCGGCGCCGAGGCCAGCAACGACCAGCTCGCCTCCGCCATCCAGGCAGGCGCAGAGCTCTCGCTCCCTACCCTCGACGCCTGGCTGCTCCACGATCCCGGGCTCGTCGATGACCTCGGGCGCCGCACCGAGGCCCCGAGCGACGAGCAAGCCCGCAAGGTGTGGTCGCTCGCGCGTGGCCGCGTCATCGGGCGTTCGTGCCTGCGGGAGGACGACCCCGACGCACCGGAGGCCGTGAGCGTGGTGCTCTCGGAGACCTGCCCCATCGCGCTGGACGCTCACGACGACCTGCGCTGGGTGAGCCGAGGCGTCGGCACCGTGCTCGGGGAAGGCGACGCCGCCACCCTCACCGACCTCTGGCTGGACGATGCCCTGGATCGCGCAGCCGTGCGGCAGGGCCTGGACTGGGCGCGCGAAGCGGCGTGGCTCACCGAGCGACTGCCCGAGGTGGCGCTGCGCGGCGGGACCGAGTAGAGCGCCACGCTTGTCCGGAGGCGACATGTCGCGCGTCGACATCGACCACCTGCTGCCCCTCGTGCAGAAGCCATCTCGGTACCTCGGCACCGAGCTCAACGCCGTGCACAAGCCCCTCGACGGGCTCGACGTGCGGCTGGCGCTCATCTTCCCGGACCTCTACGACCTCGGCCTGGGAAACCTGGGCCTGCACATCCTCTACGCCATCCTGAACCGCCTCGACGGCGTGTATGCGGAGCGGGCATACGCCCCCGCCCAGGATCTGGAGGCCCTGCTCCGCGAGCGCGGCCTGCCGCTCTTCACCAACGAGTCGCGAACGCCGCTCGCCGAGCTCGACGGCCTCGGGTTCACGCTCCAGTCCGAGCTGACCTACACCAACATCCTGAACATCCTGGACCTCTCGAAGGTGCCGCTGCGCGCTGTCGACCGCGAGGAGCACCACCCCTTGACCTTTGCGGGAGGGCCGGCGGTGTTCAACCCGGAACCCCTGGCGCCCTTCATGGACTTCTTCGTGATCGGCGATGGCGAGGACGTGGTGGTCGAGCTGGCGGCCTGCATGGCCCGGCACCGTGAGGCCACGCGGCGCGAGAAGCTGGTCGCCTTGTCGCACCTCGAAGGCATCTACGTCCCAGCGCTCTACCCCATGGAGCAGCTCCCCGACGGTCGCATCGTGCCCGCCCAGGGCGCACCTCCCATCCGAAAGCGGACCACCGCGCGCCTGAGCGGCGAGACCTTCCCGGTCGACTACATCGTGCCCTTCACCCAGCAGGTGCACGACCGCGTCAGCCTCGAGGTGCTCCGTGGCTGCACCCAGGGATGTCGGTTCTGCCAGGCGGGCATGACCACCCGGCCCGTCCGCGAGCGCACCATCGACGAGGTCGAGTCGCTGATGCGGCGCACGCTCGACGCCACCGGCTACGAGGAGGTCTCGCTCGTCAGCCTGTCGACGTGCGACTTCTCGCGCAGCCAGGGCCTGGTCGACCGCGCCGCTGCCGTTGCGGCCGAGAGCAAGGTGAGCGTCTCGCTGCCGAGCCTGCGCTTGGACTCCTTCTCGGTCGGGCTGGCCGACAAGGTGGCCGATGTGCGGCGCACCGGCCTCACCTTCGCTCCGGAAGCGGCCAGCCCGCGCCTGCGCGCCGTGATCAACAAGTGGATCCCCGACGACGACCTGCTCGAGATGTCGGTCCAGGCCTTCGACCGCGGCTGGAAGCACGTCAAGCTGTACTTCATGATCGGGCTGCCCACCGAGCGCGACGACGACGTGGCCGCCATCGCCGACCTCACCGTGCGCACGCTCCAGGCGGGTCGGGAACACAACCACAAGGCGCGGGTCAACACCGGCGTGTCGACCTTCGTGCCCAAGCCCTTCACCCCCTTCCAGTGGGCCGAGCAGATCGATCGGGACGAGGCGCGGCGCCGACAGGGGCTGCTGGCCGAGCGCTTCCGGGGCCACAACGGCATCAAGTTCGGCCGGCACGAGCCCGACGAGACCTTCCTCGAAGGCCTGGTGTCGCGAAGCGACCGCAGGGCAGGGGACCTGATCGAAGCCGCCTGGCGGCACGGCGCGCGCTTCGACGCGTGGAGCGAGCACCGCGACATCGGGGCCTGGGAAGCGGCCCTCGAGGAGACCGGCTTCGACGCGCAGGACGCCCTGCGGGCACGAGGCCTGGACGAGCGCTTGCCGTGGGACCACATCGACGTCCACATCCCCAAGGTGTGGCTGCGAGGCGACTGGGAAGCCGCGTTGCGCCTGGAGCACGCGCCCGACTGCCGGCACAGCCAGTGCCATCGATGCGGCGTGATCGACGTGGAGCGTGAGCTGTGCGCCGACATGCTGCGCAACGCGATCGACGGCGCCAAGGAGGAGGGGACCTGGACCCCCAGGAAGAAGGTCGTGGGCGACCCGCTCGCACAGCGCGCCACCACCGCGCCGCTCATCGAGCGCGCCGCATCGGGCCGCAGCACGGACGAGCTCGTCGATCGTGGCGACCCGGATCCCGTGCAGAAGCTGCGCTTTCGCGTGGGGCGCGTGGGCGGGTCCCGGCTCCTGGGACACCTCGAGGCCATGAACGCCTGGATCCGCGCCCTGCGGCGGGCCAAGGCCCCCCTGGCCTACACCCAGGGCTTCCACCAGCACCCGCGCGTCAACTTCTCGGCCGCGAACCCGGTCGGGGAGGCCAGCACCGGCGACCTGATGGACGTGGTGCTCCACGAGAAGGTCGACCCCGCGGAGCTGCTCGCTCGCTTGCAGGGCACGCTGCCCGACGGATTCTCCGCCACGGCCGTGGTCGAGGTGCCTCTGCGGGCCAAGAGCCTGATGAGCCAGATCGCTGGCTTCCGCTACCGCTTGGAGGTGGCCGATCCGAGCTCGTTGGCTGAGCGGATCGACGCGATCGTCGCCGCCGACGAGCTGCTGGTGGAGCGCAAGACCAAGCGTCGTGGCCGAAGCCGGCGCGGCACCCGCCAGATCGATGTGCGCCCGATGCTCAAGCACCTCGCGGTCGAGGACGACGCCGTGGTGCTCGAGACCCGTGTCATCGAAGGCAGGAGCCTCCACTGGCGTGAGGTCCTGCGCTTCCTGGACCAGGACGTGTTGCACACCCCCGTGCTCAAGGAGCAGACCTGGCTCCAGCCCGGAGAGCCCGCCCCGTGAGCGTGCTGCTGTGGGTGGGCCTGGCCCTGGGCGGCACGGTCTGGGGACCCTGGCAGGATGCCTGGGCGCCGGTCGACGGCGTCGAGGCGTTGCCGGCCGCGTCCCCGGCCAGCGAGACAGCCCTCGCGCGGATGTACCGCTGGTACCGGAAGCAGTCCGACAAGGACGGCGCTCGCTGCCCGTACTACCCGACCTGTTCCAGCTACGGGTACACCGCCGTACGCCGTCACGGCGTCTTCGTCGGTGGCCTCTTCACCCTCGACCGCCTGCTCCGGGAGTACCGGCGCATGGGCGAGGACGACTTCTACCCCCTCGTCACCGTGTACGGCACGGTTCGGTTCCATGATCCTGTTCCTCCTGCTCGCTCGCACCGCGAGCGCTGAGCCCTCCACCGTCGCACTGGCGGACGACGAGCCCGTCGGCGACGAGCCCGGTCCGATGCCTGCCGCGGACCCTGCGGATGGCCACGACCCCGCGGACTTCGGCGACCACCTGCTCGCGCTCGACGACCCGTTCAACGCGCTCACCTGGTACCGACGCGCGCTGTGGGAGGATCCCGATCGGCCCGACGCGGACGCGCTCCGCTTCCGGGTCGCGTACACCTACGAGCGGGGAGAGCGCTGGGCGGCCGCAGAGGTGGCCTATGGCCAGCTGGCCTCACGCTCGGAGCTCCTCGCGGCGCAGGCGTCGTACCGGCAAGGGGTCGTGACCGCGCTCTCGGGTGACACCGACGCCGCCATCTTCCACCTCGAAGGCGTCGAGAGCTGGTACCCGGAGGCCGTCTGGGCCCAGCGCGCGACCTTCGCCACCGGCGTGCTCGCTCTGCAGGAGCACCAACTCGAGCTCGCGGCCGCCCGCTTCGACCGCGTAGACGGCGAGCTGGGCACGAAGGCAGCGGCCCTCGCCGACCGAGCTCGCGAGCCCCTGCCCACGCGCTCACCACTGGTCGCAGCAGGCCTGTCGACGGTCGTGCCCGGCGGAGGCCAGCTCTATGCGGGACACCGCGGCGACGCGATCATGGCCTTCGCCGCCAGCTCGGTGCTCGCCTTGTGGTCCACCACCCTCATCGTGGACGGCCTGGCCGACGAGCGTGTGTGGGAGGTCGGGGCAGGAGCCGTCGTGGGCGGCATGGCGGGACTTGCGTGGACGAGCAACGTCGTGGGCGCGTGGCGAGGCGCCGACCGCGCCAACCGCCACCACGAGCGGCGACGCGCCGAGGCGATCCTGGAGGATGCCTGGGACGAGCGCCTCGAGCTGCACAGTGACGAGGTCGAGCTGCCGGCTCGCGACTAGGCCGCTCACCCGATGAGAGCTAGGGCACGCGGCTCAGCTCGATGCTCGGATCGAGGGTCGTATCGAAGGTGCTGTCGGGCACGGCCTCGGCACGCAACCCTTGCACGCGCAGCTCGACATCGACCAGGCCACCCTCGCCGGGCGCTTGCATCGCCACGGTCTGCGGGAACCAGACACCCGCGGCGATCTCGAGGTGGTCACGCGCCTCGACGGACACGACGAACTCGTCGTGCTGTCGAATCGACGACGCGTACAGCCGCTGCCCGTCGTCGGAGACGACGAAGCTCAGCTCGCCGCCGAAGCCGTCGGTCCCGACAGCCCGCCAGCCCCACGACTCGCCGACCTGCTGTGGCTCGGGCGACCAGGCCCACGTCCAGCTCGGGTCCGCACCGGTGCGAAAGCCCGGTACGGCGACCTTGTCGAGCACCCGGCCGATGACCGCCTGCGCTTCGGCGGCGTCCATGCGGTGCAGGTCGTACTGCATCGCCTCGCGCAAGACCGGCACGTAGTCGACGAGCAGCGCTCCATCGCAGATCATCACGCGCTGGGTGTCGCCGGAGTAGTCCACGCGGAAGCGGCCGTCGTGGGTGGCGAAGCGCCAGCGCTCTTCGCTCTCGACGGCGTTCTCCGTGCTCGTGCGCACCACCCCATAGCGCAGGCTCGTCACGCCAGCAGCTGCCGCATCCAGGGCGGCCAGGACCGCGTAAGCGTCACCCGGAGGCGCATCGGGACGGGTGTCCGCCGTTGCGATCGAGAACAGGAGCAGCACCACGAGACCTCCGCACCGGCTTGCTATCGCGTCGCGCCGGCGGGATAGGACGTCCGAGCAGCCCGAGGACGTCCATGTTCGAGCAGACCGACGAGCAAGAAGCCCTGCGCGAGGCGGCCGCCAACGCCGCGCGCGAGCTCATCGCCCCCACCGTGAAGGCCGACGACGAGGCGGAGGCGTTCCGGCCCGAGATCTTCGCCGGGCTCGGCGAGATGGGCCTCTGTGGCATCCCCACGGCCGAACAACACGATGGGCTCGGGCTGGGCTACCTGGAGTATTGCATCGCGCTGGAGGAGATCGCCAAGGTGAGCGCCAGCTACGCCGTGTGCGTGGCAGTCAACGGCCTTCCGCAGATCATCCTGTCCAAGATGGGCACGCAGGCCCAACAGGAACGCTGGCTCCCCGGGCTCGCAGCGGGCGATCTGCTCGGGGCCTTCGCGCTCTCGGAACCCGACAGCGGGAGCGACGCCGCAAGCCTCACGACCACCGCGGTGAGGAAGGACGACCGGTGGGTGCTCAACGGCACCAAGTTCTGGATCACCCACGGCGGCTATGCAGACTGCTACATCCTCATGGCTCGCACGGGAGGACGTGGGGCTCGTGGCGTGAGCGCGTTCGTCGTCCCGGGCGAGGTGCCGGGGCTCAGCTTCGGCAAGAAGGAAGAGAAGATGGGGCTCCGCTCGAGCCCCACGGTCGAGCTCGTCCTGGAGGACGTCGAGCTCCCCCTCGCCGCCCTCGTCGGCCAGGAGGGGCAGGGCTTCCACATCGCCATGGAAGCGCTGAACAGCGGGCGCATCACCATCGGGGCCACGGCGGTCGGCATCTGCCAGGCGTCGCTCGAGGTCGCCTCCAGCTACGCCTGCCAGCGCGAGGCGTTCGGGAAGCCGATCATCGACTTCCAAGGCGTCGGCTTCATGCTCGCCGACATGGCGATGAAGACCGAGACGGCACGCCTGCTCGTGCACAAGTCCGCGCGCCTCCGCGATGCCGGTTCGCCGTACGCCGACATCGCCGCCATGGCCAAGTGCGTCGCGACCGATGCCTCGGTCGCCGTGACCACCGACGCCGTGCAGGTGCTCGGGGGCTACGGCTACACCCGGGAATACCCGGTCGAGCGCTACATGCGGGATGCCAAGGTCATGCAGATCGTCGAGGGCACCAACCAGATCCAGAGGCTGGTCGTCGCGCGCAGCTTGAAGAGGCGTTACGGCGGCGGCTCCTGAGCGCCCTGTTAGACTCGCCGCGCTTCGTCGTTCACGAACGTCTCCAGCCAAGAAGTCCATGAAGACCTGCAGCCTCTGCGGCACGACCTACGACGACAAGGTCGACTTCTGCTTCCAGGACGGCACGCCTCTGCGCAAGGTGGAGTCCGCGCCCGCCGTTGCCGAGAGCGCCCCGGCCGATCCACCTGCGCGCCCCCCCCACGACACCCTCTCGGGCCTCGACGCGCCGGATCCCATGTCGGCGCTCGACGCTCCGGAGGCCACCTCGTCCTTGGCGAGCGCCCTGGACCCCACGGGGCTCCCCGACCCCAAGGGCCCACCGAACGACGACGACGAACCGTTCTCCCAGGTCCCGGAAGACGACGAGCCGGTCGTCAGCCCGGCGAGTGACGACACGGGGCTGACCGCGCCGCTCGGCAGCTCCATGGAGCCACTTCCAGAGGTCGACGAGACCGGTGCCGAACAAGACGACGAGGGCCTCACGGCGCCGCTGCCCGTGCCGGAAGCCGACGAAGCCGTCGGCGATCCCGAGAGCGTGCCGTTCGAGTCCGAAGACGATGCGTTCAGCTTCGGCGACTCCCCGCTTCCGGCCGACGACGACGGGGACGACTTCATCCCCTACGCCACCACACCCGCGTCGAGCAGCAAGATGCCGCTCGTGCTCGGCGGGGTCGCGCTGCTGTTCGTGCTGGGCGCGGGCGGCTACTTCCTGACGCAGAGCGGGGAAGGGGATCTCGAGCCCGCACCGGCCGCTGTGGAGCCGCCGCCCGAGCGAACGCCCCCACCACCGCCGCCCCCACCTCCCGAGCCCGAGCCCGAGCCCGAGCCCGACATCGCAGCAGCCGACGCGGACGGAGAGGGCGCAGACGCTGCGGGCCCGGAGAGCGACGGGGGCCTGGTCGACGCCGCAGTCGACGACGGGGCCGCCGAAGCCGCTGAAGCTGCGGCGGCCGCCGAGGCTGCCCGCAAGGCCGCCGCCCGTGAGGCGCGGCGCGCCGAGCAGGCCGCGCTGATCGCCAAGGCTCGGAACACCGGGAGCAGCGGAACCAGCGAGACCGCCACGAGCACCGCCAGCGACGACGGCAGCAGCCGGGAGCTGTGGCAGCAGCCGACGAGCGCCGACGAAGGCAAGATCAACGTCACGAGCACGCCGGCCGGCGCCACCGTCTACGTCGACGGAACGGCCGTCGGCACCACGCCCACGAGCACCACCGTGGCCTACGGTTCGCACACCGTGAAGATCGACATGGACGGCTACGAGGGCAGCACCCGCAGCGTCGACGTGCAGACGCGCTCGCTGAGCGTTCCGTTCCAGCTCAAGGCGGTTGGCGGCGCCACCGGTCGCGTGAACCTGTTCGGCACCACCGGCTCGGTGGTCTACGACGGCAGCACCAAGCTCGGCACCATCCCGGTGACCGCTCAGCTCACGGAAGGGCCGCACACCTTCAAGGTCGTGCTCCCGGATGGCTCCAGCTACAGCGTCACGCGCAACGTGCAGTTCCCGGACGGCGGCCGTCCGGTGAACATCCCGCTCTCACCGAACTGAGGGCGTCGACCGAGGCAGGGAAGGCGCCCCGAAGAAGGCCGCTCGTGGGCGGCGTCAGCAATTGAACATAATATCCATTATCGGAACATCTGGATGAAGCTCTCGGGGAGGGCTAAGCTCCCGTGGTGTTGTTCCTCCTCGCCGCCTGCAGCTTCGAGCACCTGGCGTTCCTCGATCCCTACATCGAGCTGAGCGCGAGCACGACCGCGGTCGACTTCGGCGCGGTCGCGTATGGGGTGACCGCCGCCGACACGGTCCACTTTGACAACGCGGGCACGACTCCGGCGCAGGTGGCGCTCGCCGTGGAGCCGCCGTTCAGCCTCGATCAGGTCGAGGTCCTGGTGCCAGCGGCGGGAAGCGCCAGCGTCATGGTGAGCTTCAGCCCGCTCGCGGCTGGCGACGTCTCGAGCGAGCTGACCGCGGCGCTCCAGGCCGGGTCCGGCTTCGCCATCGCGCTCGCGGGTGCCTTGAACCCGGACGGCGACGGCGACGGTGCGGAACACGCCCTGGCCGGCGGCGACGACTGCGACGACACCGACGCCTCGATCGGGCCCGGTGCCAGCGAGGTCTGGTACGACGGCGTCGACCAGGACTGCGACGGCAACGACGCCGACGCGGACGGAGACGGCTTCGACGCCGTCGAGGCGGGCGGTGACGACTGCGAGGACCAGGTCGCGGAGGCCTATCCGGGGGCCGTGGAGGTCTGGTACGACAACGTGGATGGCGACTGCGACGGCGAAGACGACTTCGATGCGGACGGCGACGGCTTCGTGAGCGACGCCTTCGGAGGCGATGACTGCGACGACGAGAATCCTCGCGTCAGCCCCGGCGACGACGAGGTCTGGTACGACGGTGTCGACCAGGACTGTGACGGCGCGAACGACTACGACGCGGACGCCGACGGCGACCGCGCCTCGGCCCACGGAGGCGCGGACTGCGACGACAGCGATCCCACCCGGTACGGGACCGCGGCCGAGCTCGACGACACCGTCGACCAGGACTGCGACGAGCTCGTGGACGAGGACTTCGTGGGCGTCGGCGACATCGTGCTGAGCGAGCTGATGCTCGACCCGAGTGCCGCGAGCGACGCGTCGGGCCAGTACGTGGAGCTCGTGAACGTGTCGGACCGAACCGCGGTGCTCCAGGGGTGGACGGTCGCTGGCACGCCCGTCGACGACGAGCTGCTCCTGGAGCCTGGCGCACGTGCGCTGGTGTGTGCCACGGTCAACAGCGCCGACAACGGCGGGCTCAGCTGCGACTGGGGCTGGGACCGTGCGTGGCAGCTCGACTCCGAAGAAGACGAGCTGAGCCTCGAGCTCGACGGCGTGGTCATCGACGTCGTCGCCTGGGGCCCGGCCTGGGCCGCCCCGGAGGGCGCGAGCCTCGAGTTGGGGCCCGAGGACGCCACCGACAACGACGATCCCAGCAGCTGGTGCGACGCGGTCAGCACCTCGGTCACCGGCGACCTCGGCACGCCCGGCACGCCGAACGACTGCCCCGGCTGAGCCGGCGACCTACGGCACGAGCGGGCCGATGTCGCCGTCGGTCGTTGGTGTGGCGCTCGGATGCGGCGCGACGAGCGACAACAACACGCCGCCGTTGGTGACCGCCAGGATCTGGTCGTCGACGACGACCGGCGCGACCGTGATGCCCTGGAGGAGGTGCCAGCGCTCGAGCTCCCAAGTGGCCTCGCCGGACTCGGAGTCGACGAGGTACAGGCCGCCGTCGCTCGAGCCCAGCAACAGGCCGGCTCCGGTGACCTGGGGCGTGGTGAGGGCACCGCTGGTCTCGGAGTCCCAGGTCCAGATCGTGGCGCCGGTGCGCCGGTCGATCGCGCGCAGCCGGCCGTCGCTGCCAGGATGGTACAGCCGCTCGCCGTCGACCAGGCTCGCGTCTGCGGTGCCCGCGTCGACCCGCCACCGCACGCTCTTGGTGTCGAGGTCGAGGGAGACGAGTGGCTCGGAGAAGCCGCCGACATAGAGGTCGCCGTCCGCCACCACCGGTGTGCCGATGAGATCGGGGTAGGTCCCCTCCCCCACGCGCCGCTCCCAGGTCGTGGTGCCGCTGCTCGCATCCAGCGCGACGGTGGCGCCGTCGGAGAATCCGGCAAGCAGCAGGTCGCCGGCGACCACGGGGCTCGGCGCCCCGAAGAGCGTGAGCTCGCTGTGCCGGGTGGGATCGTCGGGACGCTGGTACCGCCACGCGAGGTCGCCGGTCTCGGCATCGAGCGCATAGAGCACGTCGTCGACACTCCCGACGAAGACCCGACCATCGGCCAGCGTGGGCCGTGCCGTGACCGGGGCGCCTCCGAAGTGGCTCCACAGCTCCTCGCCCTCCGCGTCGTAGCGAAAGGTGTAGCCAGCGGTGTCGGCGAAGAGCACGCCGCCGTCGAGCATGGGCACCGCTTCGGCCTGGACGGCAGCCTTGCTCTCGAGCGTCTCGAGGACCTCGCCGCTGCGCCGGTCGAGCACGAAGAGGCCCTCGGTGGACGCATAGCCCAGGTACACGCGCTCGCCAGCCACGGCGGGCCGCGACCGCTCGGTGTGGGTGGCCGCGGGGAAGCGGGGACCGGGGAGCCGGCGGGACCACGACTCGACGGGCGGGGCGTCCAGCACGGCGCCGAGGTCGGCGCTGGGCCGCTCGGGACGCTCGAGCAGCCAGAAGAGCGCGATCGTGGGGTCGATCACCTCTCTCAGCTCCCGACGCGTGCGAGAGCCACAGCGACCTGTTCGAGCCGCGGGCTCGCGGGGAAGCGGGCCTGGAGCTCCTCGTAGGCGGCCTTCGCGTCGGCCGCGCGGTCCGCCGCTTCGTAGGTCGCGCCGAGGTCCAACAGCGCGCGCTCGGCGAGCAAGCCGTCTTCCCGGTCGGCGATCGCTCGGTACGCCGAAGCGGCGCCATCGAAGTCGCCGCTGTCCCGCATCAGGGCTGCGAGACCGGCCTGGCCTGCGTAGCCGAGCAGGCCGTCGTCGTGCTCCGCCGCGACCCTCTCGAAGGCGCGACGGGCATCGTCCGTTCGGCCGGCCTGCAGGTAGAGGTCCGCCGCCTTGAGCGCCGCGTCGGCAAAGGCGGTGCCCGTGAGCTCGGGAAGGGCCGCCTCGTAGCGCTCCGCGAGGGCGACGAGCTCGTCCTCGCTGGGGCCGGTGCCCAGTCCCGAGAACGTAGCGGCCGGATCCGGAAGGTCGCGATCGAGCTCGGCCACGGTCGCGCTGCCCGCCTTCTGCGCGTCGATGCGCGCGTTGCGCACCAGGCCGATGACGAGCACCATGACCATGGCGAGGCCCAAGAGCGCCAGGCCGTGCTTCCAGTGACCGTACAGAAAATCCTGCACCTTGATCTGGGCGCGGAAGAGGAGATCGACCTCCTGCTCCTCGTCCCCCAGGGGTGGCATGATCGGGTTCTGGTCGGCCACGGGTCCGTCTCCGAGAGTGGGCGCCTTCGCTTAACGCGCCCGACGTGGACGCGTTGGAGCGCAGCACGGTAGGCTCCGTCCCCAGATGTCGCTCCCTGTCCTGTTGTTGTCGACGGCCTGCTCCACCTGGCCCACGTGGTCCCAGGCCGCGGCCGACACCGCTACCCTCTACGCGGCCGGCGAGACCCCGCCCGAAGCCACGGTCTGGGCCGAAGGTGCCGACCTCGCGACCTCGCCCGACGGCGAGGCCATCGAGCTCGAACCCGGCACCGGCGTGCAGTTCCTCCTCTCCCTGTCTGGGGCCGGCACCACGGCCGCGAGCGAGGGCGGCGGCCTGGACACCAGCGCGTGCGGCGTCTCGAGCCAGTTCCCGCCCACCGACCGCGGCGACTACACGGGCGAGGTGCTGTGGTTGCCCGTCCGGGTGACCGAACCGGGCACCCTCTGCCTCGAAGCCGCTTGGAGCAGTGGCCACACCGTGGACCTGTTGCTCTACGACGTGAGCCAGTGTGCCGTGCCCCGCGGCCCCATCGAGGACCCGACCAGTGGCGTGGTCCTCGGGCATGGCGGGGTGGACGGCACCGCCTGGGCGGCTGGCGTCGTCGCCGGGCCTACGTACGCGGTCGCGATCGCTGCCGCGGCCCCCGCAGGAACCGACGAAGTCGACCTCGTGGTCGGCGTGTCGGAGGCCTTCCCAGGTCCGTCAGGTGGCGACTCCGGTGCCTGTGCGGCCATGCCGGAGGTGTCTCCGTGAGGCGCCTGTCGGCCGTGCTCTTGGGCCTGTTCGTCGCCGCGCCGGCCGCCGCCGCCGAGTACCGGCAGCTCGAGCTGACCGACGGCCGGGTCGTGGTCGCAGAGGTGGTGGAATCGACCGGCACGGGCCTGCGCGTGCGCACCCCCCAAGGCGGTGTCTTCCTCCGGTACGAGCAGGTGCTCGCCCTCGAAGATGTCGACCAGGCAGCGTACGACAGCCAGGCGCCCTGGCGTGTGGCCGTGATTCCGCTCGTCTCCAACGAGGCTGGCTTCCTCCGCGAGATCGGACCCGCCACGCGCCTGCTGAACGAGCACGTCGCGGGCTTCGACCACGTCGACCTGGTCGGGACCGACGAGCTGACGGCCGCGCTGGGGGCGGACGGCATGGCCACCCTTCAGGCCTGCGGGATCGATCCCGGTTGCGCCACGCCCCTCGCGCAGACCGCCGATCTGACCTTGCTGTTGATGGGTGAGCTCGTCACCGAGGACGACGGCACCCGCGCGCTGTTGCTGGCCTCCGCGTACGCGGACCATCCCCGAGCACAGCGTGTGGTTCGAACCGAGTACGCCGCCGACGCCGCGCAGGCGGCCGCGCAGACGCTGGGGGGCGTCTTCAGCGCGTTCCACCTCGATCCGGACGCAGATCGCATCGCCGCAGCAGCGAGCGCAGCAGCAGCGAGCGTCGCCATGCCGGAGCCGGTCCCGGAGCCCATCCCGGTCGAGCCGGTGGCGGAACCGGAACCGCAACCGGACGGCGAGACGGAGGCCGCGGAGCCGATCGCCGAGCCCTCGTCCGTGTCGGTCGTCCCGGAGGTCGGCGAACGAGCTTCGCGGGCGCTGGCCTTCGTGCCGATTCCCGGCTTCCCGAGCCTGCTCTCACGCGATCTGCCGAACTTCGGCTACGCCTGGGTCGCGGTCGTGCCCGCGACCGCAGCTGTGGTCTACGTCTCTGGACGCGCATCTTCCCGGCGCGGACAGTTCCTCTTGATGAGCGTAGCGGGCTACTACGGCGTGACCGTCGCCGCGAACCAGATCCTCGGTACGCGCACCCTCGCGCTCAGCGCGGCGCCCGCTGCAGAGGGTGGCGTCGTCCAGATGACCGTGGAGTATTGAGATGGGCCGCAACCCCTTCATCGACAGCGCTCCCCCTCCCCCGCCCAAGCAGCCCTACAAGCTGACTCTGCGCAACACCGGGCAGGTCATCGAGGTCGACCCCTCCGATCTGCCGGACGAGCACCACGACGGGCACGAGGGAAGCGTGCTCGCCCTCCTCCTGCGGGCCGGGATCGACATCGAACACGCCTGCGGCGGCGTGCTGGGGTGTTCCACCTGCCACCTCTACGTCGAAGAAGGCTTCGACACCGCGCCCGAACCGATCGAGCAGGAGGACGACATGCTCGACATGGCGCCCGCACTTCGCGACACCTCGCGGCTCTCCTGCCAGTGCGTGCCGGACGGCAGCAGCGACGTCGTGGTCGAGCTGCCGAGCTGGAGCCGCAACGAGGTCAAGGAAGAGCACTGAGCCCGGCTCCTGCTCAGCGCCCCGTGTAGCACAGCGACAGGCCAGACTCGGCGAGCCGCACCACGACCGGAAGACCGGTCTTGTAGCCCAGCTTGACCGCACGGTGGCGCTCGAGATCTTCGACGAGCGCTGCCTCGTGCACCTGGCCGCGCAGGAGGACCGTCACCCATCGGTGCGTCCGCCGCGCCTGTCGGAGCCGGGCGCCGAGGTCGCTTCGATCGACCCTCGCCAGGATGACGAAGCACTCCCCCGCGATCGGCGAGCGGTCTCCGAGCGTCAGCTCCTGGCCGTCGACGACGACCACGACGTCCAGCCAGGCGCGGAGCAGATCGGGGGCCAGTGGCATGCGGAGCTGTATGCCACAATCCGCCGCATGTCGCAGGACGACCGGTACAGGCCTGGCTGGCGGGACGCCTTCATAGCGACCTGGCTCATCGTGCAGATCGTGCTGCCGCTCAGCTACTACGTGCGAGCGGCGACGGTGCCCACCGAGGGAGAGGGCCGCGCCGATCTGTACGACGAGCGCTTCACGTGGCGCATGTTCTCGCCCGTGCGGATGCTCCGGTGCACGCCCGAGTACCTGGTGAACGGCGAGGGTCCAGTGAGCCTGGAGCGTCACGTGCACTCGGCCTGGATCTCGCTCCTGAAGCGCGGACGGATGGACGTGGTGGAGGCCGTCAGCGGCTACCTCTGTGCGCAGCCAGGAACCGAGAGCGTGCGCCTCGAGCTGCGTTGCCGCGAAGCCGACGGGAGCCGGGTCACCATCGTGCACGGCGCACGGGAGTGGTGCCTGTGACCTGGTGGCGTACGTTCTGGTACGGCCTGGAGATCGAGCCGACACGGCTTCGGATCCTCCGCATCGCGTTCTTCGGCGTGCTGGGGCTCGACCTCTGGCAGCAGGTGAGCCACGCCCCCCGCTATGGCGCAGGGGGCATGAGCGTGCCGCACATCAGCTTGTTGAGTGCGCTCCCTGCACCCCACCGGGACTGGGTGCTCGTGCTCTTCTGCCTCGGGAGCTTCCTCGCCTTTCGCGCGGCGATGGGGGTCGCCGCTCGCGCCAGCGCGGCGGCCGTGGCCGCACTCTTCGGGCTCATCTACTTCTGGAGCCAGGTCGACAGCTACCAACACCACTACCTCGTGTGGATGATCGTCCTTCTGGCGGCGTTCGTGCCCTGGGAACCCGCCAACGGACCGCGTGAACACTGGGCGGTCCGCTTGCTCCTGGTGCAGCTCTCGCTCGTGTATCTCTGGGCGGCGGTCGCGAAGATGGATCCGCACTGGCTCGAGGGGCGGACCCTGTCCATGCAGATCTCCAAGGAGTGGGTGCGCGAGGGCGTGATGAACACCGCCAGGGCGTGGGAGATCAAGCCGCTTGCCCTCTGGAGCGCCGCCGCCTGGAGCGTGATGTTGGCGGAGCTCACCCTCGCGGTCTGCCTGCAGGTCCGGAGGCTGTGGCCGGCGGCGCTGGTGCTGGGCCTCGGATTCCACATCGGCATCGAGGTGCTCGGCTACAAGATCGGGCTCTTCTCAGCGTTCATGGTCGCCCTCTATTCGCTGCTCCTCCCGGCACGGGTCGTCGCCTGGTGTGACAGGATCTGGCCGAGCGAGGAGGCGGAGAGGCGGCTGGGGCCAGCCATGGCGCTGTCGCTGGCCGGGGCCGCGGCCACCCTTGCCTTGCCCTTCCCACCGGTCGCCGCGCTCGCAGCAGGCGTCGCCCTCTTCGCGGGCGCAGCAGCCTGGTCCCGCCCCACGCTGCCGACCGGCATCGCCCAGCTCACCGCTGGCCTCGCACTCGTCACCCTCGCGGAGACGACCGACCAGGCGCGCGACTACTACAAGTACCTGGGCGGAGACACGCGCAGACGCGGCGAGGTCGACGTCGCCCTCGACGCCTACGAGAACGTGCTGGCGATCGATCCCGAGTACGTGTCGGGCTGGGTGAGGCTGGGCGATCTGATGCTGCGTCGAGGCGCGGAAGGCGACGACGAAGCAGCCGTCGAGGCCTTCGAGACCGCCCTCGACCTGGCGCCGCGCCGCGCGTCTTCGTGGTCACGGCTCGCACGCGCACGGGCGGCGAGAGGCGAGCTCGAGGCCGCTGCCGAAGCCGCCGAGCGCGCCTTGGAGCTCGACCCGGAGGAGCCCGACGCGCGCGCCGTCCTGCGACGGCTTGCACCTTCGGAGCCCAACCCATAGCATCCGTGGCAGCGGAGACCCCGATGGCAGAGAGCACGCAGAAGCTGTTCAAGCGCTGGCGCGCCGGCGACCAGCAGGCAGGCGCCACGATGGCCCAGCGGTTCTCCGACTGGTACTACGCGGTCGCCGCCTCACGCCTCGGCGACCGCGACGGCCGGGCGCCGCTCGACCGCGCTTGCAGGCGCTTCTCAGAAGGGATCACGAGCCTGCAGGACGTCGACACCCTGGTGGCCTGGGCGCACGAGATCATCGTCGAGGAGCTTGCGGCCGCTGGCGGTCGGCTCTCCGGTGGCGATCAACCCAACGCGCTCACGCGCAACCAGAGTCCGACGGCGCTGTTGCAGAAGGCGAGGGAGCGCTTGGAGGAGTCCCAGGTTCGGCTCCTCGTGCACGCGTACGACGCGGGCTACCCCCTCGACGACCTGAAGCGTGAGTCCGAGTCGGCCGGGGGCTACCCGCTGGCCGTGCTCGAGGCCCGCTATGCGCTGAAGCGGGTGCTCCGCGACGAGCTGGGCGTGAAGCTCACCGAGGTCCCAGACGGCCGCCCGCGCCTCGACCTCGCGCCGCTTCCCCTCTACGAGGCTGGCCGCATGAGCTCGGTGGCCGAAGAGACCGCGTTCGAGCAGTGGATGCTCTCGGAGATGGCGCTCTGCAAGGACCTCGCGGAGTTCGCGGCCTTCGCCTTGGCACTGCGTGGTGGCGCCCTCGCAGGCTCGCCGGTGGCGCCGACCACAACCAGCTCGGAAGGCGAAGTCTCCCTCGACATCCCCGAGGACACCGGCGGCTCCCGTCTGCCGCTGCTTGCCGGCGTCGTGGTGGTCGTGGTGGTCCTGGCCCTGGCGGCCGTCTTCTTGATGGGCGGCTGATGGAGGCCCCCACGCCCGGTGGGGGCTGGAGCGTGGACCCCAGCCTGCTGGCGGCGATGCGCCTCGGGCACGCACGGAAGGCGCTCGATGCGGAGCAGCCGGAGACGGCGGTCGCGGAGGCCGAGGAGCTGCTCGATCTCGAGCCAGACAACCTCGACGCGCTGCGCGTGGTCGCCGAGGCCGAGCTGGAGCTCGGCGCAGCCTCGGTGGCGCGCCTGGCGTTCGAGCGCTGCCTCGAGCTCGACGACAGCGACGCCCATGCCTGGTCCGGCCTCGCGATCGCGGCCTTCGAGTGTGCCGACCTCGAGGCGGCCACCGTGGCCGCGCGCCGCGCCGTGGCGCGCGACGACCAGCTGGCCGAGGCCTGGTACTACATGGGCCTCGCCCTCGAGCGGTCCGAACGGCACCAGGATGCGCAGGAGGCGCTCCTCCGGGCCGGGCAGCTCGAACCCGATCGCTTCCCCACGCCTGTTCGGCTCGACGACGACGCGTGGGCCGCAGCGATCCACACAGCGGTGGAGCGCCTGCCCATCCCGCTCAAGGACTGGCTCGACGACGTGCCGCTGCACGGCTGTGAGCTCCCGGCTGGACAGCGATTCGGCCCAGGGCTCGAGCCCATCAGCCCGGTGGCGGCCGCGCTGTACGTCGGCGAGCCGCCGGACGAGCTGCAGGACCCGTGGACGGTCAAGCCCCCGGCGTTCGAGCTGTTTCGAGCGAACGTCGAGCGGCACCTGGCCCATGGAGCGCCGAGCCCCGAGCGGGTGCTCATGGAGGCGCTCCGTGCCGAGATCCTGGACTGGCTCGGCCTCCCCGAGGGCAGCCACCCGCTGACCCCGTGACCTTCACCGTGCTCGGATCCGGCACCGCGCTCCCTACGCGCGAGCGCGGCCCGGCGGGGTTCCTGGTCCAGAGCAACGGCCACGACGTGCTGGTCGACGGCGGCAGCGGCACGCTGCAGCGCCTGGCGCGCGCGGGGGTCGAGGTGGCCACGCTCTCGGCCGGTGTCTACAGCCATCGACACGTCGACCACACGGGCGACCTGGTGCCCCTCTTGTTCGCCTTCCGCGTGGCTGGTCGTCAGGCGGCCTACCCCATCTACGCCGGTGAGGGCTTCACACCCTTCCTCGCAGGCCTTCGTGAGGTGTATGGGACGTGGATCGAAGGGTTCGAGGTCCCCGTTTCCCAGCTCTCCCTGAAGGGGAAGGACCGCGCCGCCCTGCCAGGAGATGTGGTGCTCGACAGCCGCCCCGCCGCCCACAGCGCCGGCGCGCTCCACCTGGCGTTCACCGGTCCAGCTGGGGAGCGCGTCGTCTTCTCGGGGGACACCGGCGAGTCCCCTGCCCTGGCGGACCTGGCCTCGGGCGCGGACCTGCTCGTGTGCGAGTGCGCTGTGGAGGCGGTCGATCCTCGCAACGCCCACCTCTGGCCGGAGGCGGTGGCGGCGATCGTGGACCAGGCGCGTCCGGCACGGGTCGTGCTGACCCATCTCTACGACGAGACCGACCCGGAGCGTGCGCTGCGCATCGTGGGCGCCTCCGGCGTTCCGGTCCACCGCGCGGTGGACGGAGACGCGTTCGGACTCTGAGGCTCACTCCCACTCGATGGTGGCGGGCGGCTTGGAGGAGATGTCGTAGCAGACACGGTTGATGCCGGGCACCTCGTTGATGATGCGCGAGCTCATCCGCCCGAGCACCTCGTAGGGCAGGTGTGCCCAGGTCGCGGTCATGCCATCGGTGGAGGTCACTGCACGGATGGCCGCCACGCTCTCGTAGGTTCGCTCGTCCCCCATCACGCCCACGGTCTTCACCGGCAGCAACACGGCGAAGGACTGCCACACGTCGCGGTAGAGGCCAGCGGCGCGGATCTCCTGATCGACGATGGCGTCTGCTTCCCGCAGGAGGTCGCACCGAAGCTTGTTGACCTCACCGAGGATGCGCACGGCCAGGCCCGGCCCCGGGAACGGCTGGCGGTAGACCCGCTCCTCCGACAAGCCCAGCTCCAGCCCGAGCTGGCGGACCTCGTCCTTGAAGAGCTCGCGGAGCGGCTCGATGAGCTCGAAGCGCATGTCGTCGGGCAGGCCCCCGACGTTGTGGTGGCTCTTGATGGTGGCGCTCGGCCCCTTGAAGCTCACGGACTCGATGACGTCCGGGTACAGGGTGCCCTGAGCAAGAAAGGGGATGTCGTCGCGTGCCTCGGCCTGCTCCTCGAACACCCGGATGAAGGCCTCTCCGATGATCTTCCGCTTCCGCTCCGGCTCTTCGACACCGGCCAGGCCCTCGAGGAAGCGGGCCTCCGCATCGACCACCGTGAGGTTGAGCTCGCTGAACTCGGCGGCAATGCCTTCGCGTTCGCCCTTGCGCGACAGCCCGGTGTCCACGAAGAAGCACTGCAGCTGATCGCCGATGGCCTTGTGCAACAGGGCGGCCACCACCGCGCTGTCGACGCCGCCGGACAGGGCGCACAGCACCAGCTGATCGCCCACGCGCTCGCGGAGGCTCGCCACCTGCTCGTCGACGAAGGAGCCCATGCTCCAGTCCGCACCCAGCTGGCAGGCGCCGAAGAGGAAGTTGCGCAACAGCGCCGTGCCGGCCTCGGTGTGGGTGACCTCGGGGTGGAACTGGATGCCGAAGCGGCGCCGATCCTCCGACGCCATGGCGGCCACGAGGCAGGTCGGGGTGGTCGCGACGACCCCGTAGCCAGGCGGCGGCACCTCGACGTGGTCTCCGTGGCTCATCCACACCTGGCTGTTCGACGGAAGCCCTCGCAGCAGCGCGTTGTCGCCCTCGGCCACGTGCAGCTGGGCGGGACCGTACTCCCGGCGCTCGCCCCTTCCGACACGTCCGCCGCGGAGGTGCGCCAGCAACTGCATGCCGTAGCAGATGCCCAGGATCGGAACGTCGACGTCGAGCCAGCGCTCGTCGAACGCGGGGCTGTCGTCGGAGAGCACCGAGTCCGGGCCGCCGCTCAGCACCACCGCCTTCAGCCTGGGAAGGTCCTGGAACGCCCGGGTGCAGGGATGGATCTCGCAGTACACGCCCTGCTCTCGGATGCGCCGCGCGATGAGCTGCGTGTACTGGGAGCCGAAGTCGAGGATGAGAACGAGCTCATGTCCGGTGCTCACGCCACCTCCGGGCGGGCGGGGTTAACGTGACCGGCGTGCACCGGCTCTTTGTGAACGCCCAGCTGGTCCGTTGTGACGCCGCCATGTCGGTGGAGCACGCGGACCTCCGCGTCGTCGACGGCGTCATCGCCGAGATCGGGCGCGATCTCGAGCGCGACGACGCCGAGGTGGTGGACCTGAGCGGCCGTTGGCTCATGCCCGGCTTCGTGCAGTCGCACGTCCACCTCTGTCAGACCCTGTTCCGTGGCCTGGCGGACGACCTGCAGCTCCTGGACTGGCTCCGCACACGCATCTGGCCGCTCGAGGCCTCACACGACGACGACTCGATGTACTGGAGCGCCCGGCTGGGCGTGAGCGAGCTGCTCCTCGGCGGCACCACGGCGATCCTCGACATGGGCACGGCACGCTCCGTCGACCCGCTGTTCACGGCCTGCGGAGAGGCCGGCCTGCGCGCATTCATCGGGCGTGCGCTCATGGATCGTGACAACGAAGCGGGCCTCTCACAGCCGACCGAAGCCGCGCTCCAGGCCGCGTGCGACGAGGCGGACCGGCACGCCCACCATGCGCGCCAGGGCTATGCCTTCGCCCCGCGCTTCGTGCCGAGCTGCACCGAAGAGCTCCTGCGGCAGGTGGTGGTGGAGGCGCGGCGTCGCGGGTGCCTCATCCACTCCCACGCTTCCGAGAACCGCGCCGAGGTGGAGCTCGTGCGGGAGCTGACGGGGCGCGACAACCTGGTGTACCTCCACGGCCTGGGCATGAGCGGGCCCGATGTGGCGCTCGCCCACTGTGTCCACGTCACCGACGAAGAGGTCGAGCTCCTCGCGGAGACGGGCACGCGGGTGCTCCACTGTCCGTCCTCCAACCTGAAGCTCGGAAGCGGGATCTGCCCGGTGCCCGAGCTCGTCGAAGCCGGGGTTCACGTCTCCATCGGAGCCGACGGCGCCCCCTGCAACAACCGGCTCGACGCGTTCACGGAGGTCCGAACGGCGGCGCTCGTGCAGAAGCCCCGCCTCGGCGCCGACGCCATGCCGGCCGCGCTCGCGCTCGCGCTCGCCACCCGGCACGGCGCAGAGGCGCTCGGACTCCCCGCGGGAGAGCTCTCGGTGGGCAAGCTCGCAGACCTCGTCGTGCTCGATGCCGACGACCTCGCTGCCCTTCCCGGGCACGACCCGATGTCCACCATCGTGTACGCGATGCGCCCCGCCAGCGTCCAGTCCACGTGGATCGCCGGCGAGTGCGTGGCCCGTGACGGACGCGTGGTGGGCTGGGACCGCGCAGACACGGTCGCCGGGGTGCGGAACGCGCTCGGGCGTGTGCTCGAGCGGGTGGGTCTGTGAGGGTCTTGCGCGCGGCCGCGCAAGCCATGGCCTCCGGTCGCGACGCCGTGCTCTGCAGCGTGATCGGGGTCGATGGCAGCGCGCCCCGGAAGCCGGGGGCCCGCATGCTCGTCTACGCTGACGGCACCATCGTCGGTACCATCGGTGGTGGCGAGTGGGAGCGGCGCGTGATCGCAGCGGCCCTCGATGCCTTGGAGCGCGGCCAGCCCGTACGGGTCGCCGCTCACCTCACACGCGACATGGGCATGTGCTGTGGCGGCGCAATGGAGGCCTACGTGGAACCGCTGGAACGAACCGACCGGCTGCACGTCTTCGGCGCTGGACACGTGGGCACAGCGCTCGCCCGTCTGGCGCGGGACCTCGGCTTCGAGGTCCACGTGTACGACGAACGGGAGGACTGGCTCGAGGAGGGGCGCCTGCCAGGCTGCACGCTGCACGAGGGCGATCCCAGCCGAGCGCTCGTGGTGCTGGGCAGTCGGGACTTCGCGGTCATCGTCACCCACAGCCACCAGCTCGACCAGGCCCTGCTCATGGGCTTGATCGGGCAGGACTACGCCTACCTCGGCATGATCGGAAGCCGAGCCAAGGTCGCGAAGTTCTTCGTGCGCCTTCGTGCCGCCGGCGTGGACGAGGCGCGGTTCAGCCGCGTGTCCACCCCGGTCGGCCTCGACATCGGCGCCGAGACGCCCGAGGAGATCGCGGTCGCCATCGCCGCCGAGTTGATCCGCGTGCGGCGTGGTCACAGCGGCACCGTGCGCCCCCTGGCCGAGATTCCGCTGGCGGCGCGCGGAGGCGATGGGACCGCTCGCCCTCCGGCCCTGGAAGAGCTCGTCAGTTGAGCTCGAGCGGGTCGCACAAGGTGAAGGGCGCGATCTCGGCCGAAAAGCGAGCTCCATCGTCGCGCACCATCTCGTACTGGCCGTGCATGGTGCCCATCGACGTGCTCAGCGGGCAGCCCGAGGTGTAGCGGAAGCTGTCGCCTGGCTCCAGCCGTGGCTGCTGTCCCACCACCCCCATACCGCTGATGTGCTCCTGCTGCCCGGTGGCGTCGGTGATGACCCACACCCGGCTCACGAGCTGCGCCGGCGAGTCGCCGACGTTCTCGACGAGCACGCTGTAGCTGAAGAACCAGAAGCGCGCCGCCGGATCGGATTGTTCCGGATGGTAGCGGGGGGTCACCCGGATGCGGATGCCGTCGGTGGTGTAGTCGGACACCCCCGTGGTCTAACTAATCACACACCGCGTCGTCGTTGTCGTCGAAGCAGCCGCTGCCCGTGAGCCCCACGAAGAGCTCGGGGGTCTCCGAGTCGTTGGTGACGACGACCAGCTCCGCAGAGAACTCGCCCACCGCGGTCGGGTAGAAGAACACGTTCATCGGCAGGGTCTTGTCCGGCTCCAGATCGAGCGGGAGGAAGTCCAGGTTGGGCAACGCGAAGTCGGTGGCGTAGTCGCCGGAGATGTAGATCTCCTGCACCTCGACCGCCACGCCCCCCTCGGAGATCAGCGTGACCTCCTCGGCCGAGCCATCGCCATCGGGCGGTGCCTCCAGGAAGTCGACCGAGTCGCTGGGCACCACGGAGAGCACGGGGCCGTTCATCTCGTAGGCCACCAGACCGAGCTCGCCGCAGGCGGTGGTGACGGCCAGGCAGCTGGCGAGAATCAGAGGTGCTGTACGTCGCATGCTCACTCCGAGAAAGCTCCGTGCTGCGCGGTGTGTCGCCCGCGGAGGCGCGCTTCTTACCTCAGGTTCCACAAATGTAGCAAGAAGCATGCCGCGTGATCAAGCCCGATTGTAGCCACGTTGAAGCCGGCGTGGGCGCCGATGCCCCGCCGAGCTTGCGGCATCGAGGTCGCAGAGGCACCCCCGTCGCACCCTCGCGGTGTACGCTCCCGGAGGTGAGCCAGCGACCCGCCATCTACACCAGCCCGCGTTCGAGCGACGTCGTGGCTCAGCTCATCGCGCGCCTCGATCAGCGCCTCGACGGTCTCGACGACGTCGCCGTCCAGCGGCTGCTGGAGGACACCGTCTACCAGGAGCGCCAACGCTTCGAGGACGAGTCCCCGACCGAGGACGAGGCCAAGCTGCTCGCCAGGATCTCACGGCTCGCCCTCGACAACCGCCGCAGCGCCTGGGAAGAGGCTTGCCGGGGATGCGTAGACGCCTACGCACGCGAGATCCACAACCGCTTCAGCCTCCGGGCCTACCGCATGGCCACGCGCCTGCTCCCCGGGGCCCTCACGCGACTCGTCACCGCCCCGAACGCCGGGCGCGTGATCTCCCGGGACTTCGATCCGCGCGCACGGATCCGGATCCAGGGACACGTCGAGCAGGTCAAGCGGCTCGCCGAGCGCGGCACGGTCGTCTTCACGCCCACCCACCTGTCCAACCTCGACAGCCCGCTCATCGGCTACGCCCTGTTCTCGAGTGGACTGCCCCCCGTGGCCTATGGCGCCGGACTGAACCTCTTCTCGAACCCCGTGATGGAGTTCTGGATGAGCCGGCTCGGTGCCTACACGGTCGACCGGCGGAAGCAGGGCCAGCTCTACAAGGAGGCGCTCAAGGGCTACGCCACCGAGCTCACCCTCCGGGGGGTGCACAGCCTCTTCTTCCCCGGCGGCACGCGCTCTCGGAGCGGCCGCGTCGAGAAGCGCGTGAAGAAGGGCCTGCTGGGCACGGCCATCGTGGCCTGGCAGGAGCTGCTCGCCCAGCGAGCTCCCAGGAGCGACGTGTTCGTGGTGCCGATGACCCTGTCCACCTCGTTGGTCCTCGAGGCGGAGACGCTGATCACCGACAGCCTCGCCCGCGAGGGCAAGTCCCGGTACATCATCTCCGACGACGAGTTCAGCCGCCCGCGCGACGTCGCGAGCTACCTGTCGCGGGTGCTGAACCTCGACGAGGCCGTGCACGTCACCTTCTGCCAGCCGATGGACCTGCTCGGGAATCCGGTCAACGACGACGGCGAGAGCCTCGACGCCAGGGGGCGTGTGGTGGACCGACGCGGCTACGTGTGTGACCGGGACGGGCGCCCGGAGGCCGACCCGCAGCGCGACCGGGTCTACACCGACCGCCTGGCCAGGCGGATCGTCGAGTCCTGGCACCGGGAAAACGTGGCCCTCTCGACCCACGTCGCGTCCTTCGCCGCGTTCCAGATGCTCGCCGACCGGCACCCTCACCTCGACGTGTTCCACCTCGTGCACCTCGACCCACAGCGCCGGCTGATGGAGCGGGGCCGTCTGCTCACGGCGATCGATGACCTCCTGATCGCGCTGTCCACGCTGCAACAGCAGGGGCGCATCCGCACCAGCCTGCCAACGACCGCCCAGGGCATCCTGGACGAGGCCGTGCACACCTTCGGCAGCTACCACACCCGCAAGGCGCTCCGGCCCGAAGGCGACTGGATCGCAGCCGACATGGAGCTGACGCTCTACTACCGCAACCGTCTCGTGGGCTACGGCCTGGGGGACGCATGAAGCTCGGGGTGCTCGGCGCGGGACCCTGGGGCCGCGCGCTGTACGGCCTCGCCAAGGCGGCGGGCAACGACCCCCTCCTGGGCCACCGCAACCACGCCCCCGACGGCTTCGCCTCCACCGACGATCCGGCGCGGCTCGGAGCGCACGCGGACCTGATCGCGCTCGCGGTCCCACCGTCGGCGGTGAGGGGCGCGCTGGGAGCGCTCGGGCTCACGAGCCGCCACCGCGTCTTGCTGATCAGCCGTGGCTTCGACCCCGTCAGCGGACAGTGGCTCTCGCAGCTCGTGACGCATGCGTCGCCGGTCCTTCGCGTGGGCGTGTTGGCTGGCCCCGGCGTCGCCACAGAGCTCCTGGAGGGGCTGCCGGGCGCTGGCGTCGTGGCCAGCCCGTTCACCGACGTCTGCCGCCTCACCCAGCAGGCGCTGCACAGCGGTCGGTTTCGGGTCTACCCGTCGCAGGATCTGCGTGGCGTCGAGCTCGCGGGGGCCGCGATGGAGATCCTGGCGTTGGCGGTCGGCATCGTGGACGGCCTCGAGCTCGGCGCCGGCCTCCGCGGCATCGTGATGGCGCGTGGGCTGGCCGAGGCGGCGAGGCTTGCCGACGCGCTCGGGGCCGACGGGCGCACCCTCGGCGGGCTCGTCGGTGTGGGCGAGCTGGTCGCCGCCACCTCGTCGCCCGAGCACCGCGCCTATGCGGGTGGGCGCGCCCTCGCCGTCGGCGGCGACGTCGGTCGCACCGAGGCGGTCGACACCGCACGGGCTGCTTTGGTGCTTGCGGGAGAGCACGGCATCGAGCTGCCGCTCTGCCAGGCCGTGGCGGCGATCGGTTCCGGTCGGCTGAGCCCCCAGGACGCCATCCAGCGGCTCATGGAGCGCGCGGCGCCCACCGACGAGTCCTGACGCCTAGAACGTTGCGAGCACACCCGGCCACGTCAGCTCGAGCCCCATCCACGTCTGCACGCCGGAGCCCGTGGGCACCAGCGCAACGCGCACCAGCGTGCCGCTCACGCCCACGCGCACCAACGCAGCTGGCTGGAGCGACGCGGCCAACGGCGCCAGGGTGACGCGACCTTCGTCGACGGATGCGGCCTCACCTCCGATCCACATCGCGGTCGCGCCGAGATCGATGGTCGTGGACCAGGGACCGCGGCCTGCTCGCAGCCGTGCCGCGGTGTACGCCTCGCCCGCCACCCAGCTCGCGCTGCCCGCGCGCAAGGCCAGCCATCGCGCTCCCAGGGGGGCGTTGGCCGTGATCCCGAGGAGCACGCGATCCCGTGCCCGCCCCTCCAGGCTAGCCCCCACCGAGGGGGCATAGGCCAGGTCGGCCGGCAGGAACCCGGAGAGCCCGACCGCCAGCTCGCCGCCCACCGCCCTCAGGCCGTCGGCGTCGTCGAGGAGCCGCGTCAGCCGCCCGTTGGTGGCGGCGAACGCGACGTTGTCCGCTCGCAGCTTGCGCGACACGATGCCCGCGACCTGCCCGTTCTCGTCGACCAACGGCCCGCCTGAGTTCCCCGGGTTGACCGCCGCGTCGACCTGCACCATGCGCGTGCCGACGGCCGAGACGATGCCTTCGGACACCGACCAGCGCAGCAAGCCGTCGAGCAGGCCCGTTCCGTCCCGCACGCCGTGCGGGTGCCCCAGGGCCCAGACCGACTCACCGGGTCGGAGCGGTTCGGCGCGCACACTCAGGTAGGGCTGGCCCGCGAGGGCGTCCACCTGCACCAGCGCGAGGTCGTTGCCAGCATCCTGACCCACCACCCGGCCCGTGCCCGCCACGCCGCCGCGCGTCTCGACGCTCGGCCGCCTGCCGCTCGCGACGCAGTGGTAGGCCGTGGCCACCGTGCCCTCGGAGTCGATCAACACCCCCGCGCAGATCGCCGAGCCGATGCCCAGGAGCACCACGCTCTCCTGCCACGCCTCGACCTCATCGGGACCTACCTCGGCTTGCGCGGTCGGCACGAGGCACAACAAGGTCAGCGCGAGCAGGAGCAGCGACACGCCGAGCAGGGTACATCGTGCCCGACGCACCGTCGGAGGTCGCTGTGCTCGTCCTGACCCTGCTCTTCGCCTGCAACAAGGATGCCTCGGACACCGCGGTCACGGCCCCCGAGGACACGGCAACCCCCCAAGACACCGGCGGAGCGGCCGACGAGGACCTCGTCACGTCGGGGCCCGCGCTCCCCGACTGCACCCAGCAGGACGGCACCACGACCGCCGTCGCGCTGAGCGGGGTCCTGCTGACCCCGGAGGGCCCGGAAGCTGGCGTGGTCGTCTACGACACCAGCACTGGCCTGATCGACTGCGTCGGCAGCTGCGACACGTCCACGGCGCAGGTGATCTGCACGGAGGGGGTGATCAGCCCAGGGCTCATCAACGCCCACGACCACCTCCAGTACAACGTGCTCGCGCCCTGGGAGCACGCCGACCTCTACGACGACCGATACGACTGGCAGAGCGACGGCGACTACTGGGACTACCGGGAGGCCTACGACGCCATCGAGGACGAGCTGAACTGCGAGATCATGAAGTGGGCGGAGCTCCGCAACCTGGTCGGCGGCGCCACGGCGGCGGTGGGGAGCAGCGGCGGAAGTTGCATCGACATCCTCGTGCGGAACCTGGACGAAGACAGCGCCTCCCACGGCCTGAGCGACTGGTCGATGAGCTACTCCTCGGGCCGCGCCGAGTACGTGGACAGCGGCGACGGCAGCGCCTTCCAGGACGAGCTCGCCAACGGCTCCATCGAAGCCGTCGCGTACCACGTGGCCGAAGGCATCGGCGGTTCGGTGACCGACGAGATCGACCACATGGCGTCGGTCGGCATGGCTGGACCGGGCTTCTCGTACGTGCACGCCACCGACGCCACGCTCTCGCAGCTGGCGGCCATGGCGGAGGCCGGCACGTCGATCATCTGGAGTCCGCGATCCAACCTGGACCTGTACGCAGAGACGACCCCGGTCCAGCTCGCGTCCACGCTCGGCGTGCCGGTGGCCGTCGGCCCCGACTGGACCTGGTCGGGCTCCTACAACCCCCGCGAGGAGATCGCCTGCGTCGACACCTTCTTCCAGGCCGTCGGCACGCCGTGGTCCGATGTGGACGTGTGGGAGACCGTCACCTCCGATGCGAGCGCGGTGTTGGGCCTGGAAGGCCGACTCGGGAAGCTCGAGCGTGGCTACCACGCGGACATCGCGGTGTTCACGTGGTCCGCCACCCCCTACCGGAGCTTGATCGACGGCGATCCGCAGGACACGCGCCTCGTGCTCGTCGGCGGCCAGGCCTTGTTCGGCGTGCCGGAGCTGGTCGACGCGCTCGCTGAGCAGCCGAGCTGGTGCGAGACCTTGGACGTGTGCGGTGAGGAGCGCTCCGTGTGCGTGAAGCAGGCCGAGAGCGGTGACGACGCGCAGACCCTCGCGGAGATCGAGCAGATCCTGGTCGACGGCCTGGCCGAGACGACCATGCCGCAGCACCTGGACTACGCCGGCGAGCTGTACGGCCTCTTCACGTGCGAGGACGAGCGCGTGGCGTGCGATCCGACGCTCCCGTCGACGGGCGACTCGGACGGCGACGGCATCGCCGACAGCGCGGACCTCTGCCCCGACGTGTACGACCCGCACCAGGGCGATCACGATCTCGACGGCGAGGGCGACAGCTGCGATCCCTGCCCACTCGCGCCGCTGACCAGCTGCGACCACGACCCCGAGGACATCGACGGGGACGGCGTGCGCTCCGACACCGACGTGTGCCCCTACCTCTACGACCCGGACCAGGCCGACAGCGACAGCGACGGGCACGGCGACAGCTGCGACGACTGCCCGGACCAGTCCAACCCCGGCGACATGGCCTGCCCGGGCAACGCCGTGAGCGTCCAGGTCATCGCCGACGAGGACCACGCGGACCATCCCGACGAGGGCGACCGCGTGCTGGTCAGCGGCCTGGTCGTGACCGGTGTCGCCGACAACGGCTTCTTCGCACAGGACGCGAGCCTGAGCGAGTACGCCGGGGTCTGGGTGTACGAGTCGGCCGGGGTCGACGTGGTGCTCGGGGACGTCGTCGACATCGACGGCACCTACGAGGAGTACAACGGCCTGGTGGAGATCCTGGACGCCACCTGGAACGTGACCGGCAAGGCCGCGCTCCCCGCACCGGTCGTGATCGACGCGGTGTGCGACGTCGGCGACGACGGCAAGCTCGCCGAGCGCTACGAAGCCATGCTCGCCACGGTGACGAACGTGACGGTCAGCCACGAGAACCCCGACACCCCGGACGACTACGGCACCTTCGAGGTCGACGACTGCCTCTACGTCGACGACACCCTTGGCCAGGACCACGAGCCGCACCCCGCCGAGGGCACCAGCTACGCCTCGATCACCGGGGTCCTGTCGGACGCCTACAGCCACCGTCGCATCCTTCCCCGCGAGGCCTCCGAGGTGGTGGAGTGAGCCTCGTCGTGATCTGGCTGGCGTGCGGTTCGGTCGATGGGCCGACCGTCGCGCCGGTGGCGTCGCCCGACGCGCCCGTGGACGGTCCTTCGGTCTACCTACCGGAGCCCGACACTGTGGAACGCGTGGCGGCTCGTCACCTGCTCGTACCCTACGAGGGTGCCCTGGCCGCTCCCACGGGCGTGACCCGGACGAAGGACGAGGCGCGCGCCGAGATCGCGGCGCTCCGCCAGCAGCTGCTCGCGGGGGCGGACTTCCACCAGCTCGCCCGTGAGCACTCGTCGGATGGAACGCGAGGTCGCGGTGGGTGGCTCGGCAGCTTCGAGCGTGGGACGATGGCCCCAGCGTTCGAGGACGCCCTCTGGCGCCTGCCGATCGGCGGGCTGTCCGAGCCGGTCGAGACGCCGTACGGCTTCCACCTGATCCTGCGCGAGCCGCTCGAGGAGGTGAAGCTCAGGCACATCCTCGTGCAACACCGTGACGTGCCACGGTCCACCGGCACCGTGGTGGCCGACGACCGGAGCGTCGAGGAGGCCCGCGCGCTCGTCGAGCACGCGAGGTCCGAGGTGCTCGCCGGGCGCGCCTTCCGTGAGGTGGCCATCGAGGTCGGTGGCACCGAGCTGGGTCGCCGCGGCGGCGAGGTGGGCTGGTTCTTCCTCGCAGAGCTCGGTGCCGACTTCGACGAGGCGGTGGCCGACCTCGAGCCCGGTGAGGTCAGCGAGGTGATCGAGACCCCCCTCGGCTTCCACCTCGTGGAGCGCGTCGAGTAGCCCTTCAGCGGTGCCAGACCGTGTGAGGGCTGTGCTCAGCGGCGCCGGGCAGCACCTCGCGCAGGTACGCATCGAGCGGCTTGTCGGCCATCCAGTGCCGCGGATAGCCCAACGCGACCTCTTCGAAGCGAACGCCGTCGCGCCAGTCGGTGGCACGCATGTGGAGGTGACCGTGCACCGCCGCCAGCACGTCGTACCGGAGGTGCCAGTCAGCGGTTCTCGCGGTGCCGCACCAGGGCGCGTAGCGTGCGACGCGGGGGGGGAAGCGCACCAGATCGCGGCGCCATGGCCAGTGGTTCACCAGCACGAACCGTTCGCCAGCGTGCTCGGCGAGCCGCGCCTCGGTGATGGTCACGCGGGCGTCGCACCAGGCATCCCTGCTCTCGTGTGGGGCATGCCCGAGCAGGCGCTCGTCCATCGCGACGATCCCCCCGTCTCGCGCCCAGGCCAGCACGCCCTCGCGGCTCACGTGCGTGGGTCGGTAGCTGTAGTCGTAGAGCAGGAAGCAGAGCGCGATCCGCGCCGGACCACCCTCCCCGTCGAAGCGCGTCCAGGGGTCGTCCGGCGTCTGCACGCCGTGCTGTCGCCCGAGGGCGACCAGCTGGGCGTACCGCGCCTCCCCGGAGGGCTCACCTGGCCGACTCCAGAGCTCGTGGTTGCCCGGCACCCAGCCCACCCACGCGAAGCGCGAGGCCAGCTGGTCGAAGCACCAGCCGATCTGCTCGAGGGTGTCGCCGACGTCGCCCGCGACGATCAGCCAGTCGTCCGGGTAGCTCCCCAGCTCGAGCACGGCCTGGCGGTTGGCTGCATGGCCGACGTGGAGGTCGGACACCGCGAGGAGACGCGGCACTACTCGCTGGCGAGCACAGCGTCGACCGCTGCACGGATGGCGTCGTCGTAGGGCTCGACGTCGTCCTGGCGCACCGTCATGGTGCGATCGACGACCAGGATCCGCGGCCAGCTCTGCTCGGGCTCGATCTGGTACGCCCAGCCATCGACATCGGCCAGCACCGGAGCGGTGATGCCGAAGCTGTCCTTCCAATAGGTCACGTCTTCCGCGCTCATCTCGCTGTACGTCAGGTTCTCGGGGAGCAGCGTGACGTACACCACGTCGTCCGCCAGGTAGTGCTGGTAGGTCTCCTCCAGATCCTGCGCGAGGGTCTGGCACGGCCCGCACCACATCGTCGAGACGTCCAGCACCACGACCTTGCCGTAGAACTGCCACAGGCAGACTTCGTCCCAGGCTTCGTCGTAGCCACGCACGTCCTCGGCCACGTCGCCCGCGCCGAAGCCCTCCGCGCTCAGGGCGTCCGGGACCTCACCCAGTGACCAGCCGTTGTCGGCGCAGCTCCAGGCGGCGCCGGACGACGCGGTGTCGTCGTCGGTGGTGTCGGGACTGTAGAAGCGCGGGGGATCGCAGGCCAACGACAGGATGAGCATCATGCCTCGGAATGTAACGAGCCCGGACGGGGGCTCTCTGACGACCTTGACGATTCCGGCCCAGGGCGTGAAGTTTCGCCCCGTGTCGCTGACCAGGACGAGTCTCGTCGAACGCTTCTCGAGCTATGGCTCGCCGCGCGACACGTGGCGGGTCGGCGGCGAGTTCGAGCGCATCGGTGTGCGCCCCGACGGCGCAGCCGTGCCGTATGGCGGCGAAAACGGGATCCGGCGCGTGCTGGAGCTCTTGGCGGAGCGCTACGACTGGGCGCCAGTCCACGAGGGGGAGGCGTTGATCGCGCTCAGCCGCCGGGGCGCGTCCATCACCCTGGAGCCCGGTGGCCAGGTGGAGCTGAGTGGCGCTCCTCACGTTCGGCTCGCGGAGGTGGCCGCCGAGGCTCAGGAGAACCTCACCGAGATCACGGCGGTCGGCGACGAGCTGGGCATCTGCTGGGTCGCGGTGGGCGTGCACCCTGTGGCGTCGGTGGACGAGGTCGAGTGGGTGCCGAAGAGCCGGTACGTGGTGATGCGGGAGCACCTCGGCGCGGTGGGTGCGCTCGCGCACACGATGATGAAGGCGACGTCCAGCTTCCAGGCGAACTTCGACTACGCCGACGAGGAAGATTGCGCCCGAAAGGTCGAGACCATGCTCGCCCTGGCGCCCTTGACGACGGCCATGTTCGCCAACTCGCCGCTCGTGGGGGGGCGCGACTCCGGCTTCGCGAGCTACCGCGGCCACGTCTGGACCCGGACCGACCCCGCGCGCTGTGGGGTGCCGCTCGAGAGGTACAGCCACGGCGCCTGGGTAGACTACCTGCTCGACACCCCCTTGCTGTTCCTGACCGAGCAGAACGGCCGCTACGTGCCGGGTGCGGGCCGCACGTTCCGAGACCTGCTGCGCGACGGTCACCAGGGCAGGCGGCCCACGTGGGAAGACTGGGAGATCCATCAGACGTCGGTGTTCCCCGAGGTCCGTGTCAAGCGCACGGTGGAGATTCGCGGCGCGGACGCGGTGGAGCTCCCGCTCGCCGTCGCGGGCATCGCCGCCTGGACAGGGGTGCTCTACAGCGCCAACGCACTCGCCGACGCCGGCGACCTCGCTGCGGAGCTGAAGCGCTACGGAGAGGCCGACGAGCGGTTCGCCGCCGCCATCCGTCGGGGTCTTGCCGCCGACGTGGGCGGTCGTTCGCTGGCGGCGTGGGCACGAGACTTCGTGGCCATCGCCGCCCGAGGGCTGGGAGACCTCCCCGTGGCCGAGGACGCAGCCCTGCTCGACCCCCTGGCCGACCTGGTGCAGCGAGGTGAGAGCCCGGCGGTGGCCACGCGCGCTCTCTTCGAGTCGGCTTCGAGCGTCGAAGCGCTGGTGGAAGGCCTGCGCTACCGCTGAGCGACCTGCCTGACGCGCTCGAACAGGAGCACACCCGCGGTCACCGAGACGTTCAAGCTCTGAAGATCACCCGCCAGCGGAATGCCGACGATCGCGTCGCAGCGCTTCCTGAGCGCCTTGGACAACCCCTTGGACTCGCCACCGAGCACGATCGCGATCGGGCCTGTCATGTCGACGTCCCAGGGGGCTGCGCCGTCCATGTCGGCGCCGACGATGCGCAGGCCGGCGCGCTGGGCCAGCTTCAGCGCCGACGACAGGCCCTCTCGAATCACGGGGACCTCTTCCACGCCACCCATCGACACACGCGCGGCCACGGGCGTCACACCCTTTCCGCGCTGGGTCGGGATCACGAGCCCATGCACCCCCGCGCCCAGCGCCGAGCGCAACACCGCCCCCAGGTTGTGCTCGTAGGACAGCTCGTCCGCGACCACGAAGAAGGGCTCCTCGCCCTGCTCGAAGACCGCGTCCATGCGTGCCGAGAAGCTCCAGTGCTCGAGCTCGTCGACCTCCGCGATCACGCCGTTGTGCACCCCCGTGGTGCACCGTCGGTCCAGGAAGCGGCGCTCGACGTGCTCCAGGCGAACCCCCTGCTCCTCGGCAAGCCGCCGGATCGCGCGGAGACGCGGCTCGGGACGCGCGCGTTCGTCCAGCCACACCCTTCGCACCCGCCGGCGCTGCCGACAGCGCCTCGAGCACGGGGTTTCGTCCCTCCAGCTGCTCGCTCACAGCAGCTCGGCCGCCTGCTCGGCGAGGGGGCTGCGTTCGCCCTTGCGCAGCGTCACGTGCCCCGCGATGTCCGAGTGGCGGAAGCGCTCCACGACGTAGGTCAGGCCATTGGACGTCGCGTCGACGTAGGGGTTGTCGATCTGGGCCGGGTCGCCGGTGAGGATGACCTTGGTCCCCTCACCCGCACGGGTGATGACCGTCTTGACCTCGTGCGGTGTGAGGTTCTGGGCTTCGTCGATCACCACGAACTGCTGGGGCAGCGAGCGGCCGCGGATGTAGGTCAGCGGCTCCACCTCGAGGATGCCCTGGTCCAGCAGCGCCTGGTACCCCGGGGGACCCCGCCGGTTGCGCTCGAGGTCACCCGCAGGCCCCGTCGACACCAGGATCTCCAGGTTGTCGAAGATCGGCTTCATCCACGGGTTGAGCTTCTCACCCACGTCGCCGGGCAGAAACCCGATGTCCTTGCCCAGCGGAAAGATCGGACGGGCCACGAGCAGGCGCCGGTAGAGCTGTTCGTCGGCCACCTTCTGGAGCCCGCACGCGATCGCCATCAGGGTCTTCCCGGTGCCCGCCATGCCGTCGATGGTGACGAGCTGCACGCTGTCGTCGAGCAACAGCTCCAGCGCGAACAGCTGCTCCTTGTTGCGTGCGCGAATGCCCCACACGCCCTCCTTGTGGCGTCCGACCAGCTTCAGGCGCCCCTTCTTGGCCTGGTACCGGGCCATCGCGCTGTGCTTCTCGGAGCCATCGGCGGTGAGCAGGAGGAACTGGTTCGGATGGATCTCCGGCGGCGCCTCGAAGGGCAACCACCCACGGCTGTAGAGGTCGTCGACCTTGGCCGGGTCGACCGACAGGTTCGTGACGCCCTGGTACCGCTCGACCACCTCGACGTGGGCGTGCATGTAGTCCTCGGCGTGCAACCCGAGGGCGTCCGCCTTCAAGCGCATGTTGGTGTCGCGGGTGACCAGCACGACGGGCTGTCCCCGCTCCTGGTGGAGGACCTGCACCGTGCGGAGGATGAGGTTGTCGTTGCTCGGCGGTCCGAAGCCCTTGGGCAGCTCACCCGAGGGAGCGAGCACGACGCGCAGGGTGCCCCCGCCAGGCAGCGACACCCCCTCGGACAGAGACCCCTGAGCCCGGAGGCGGTCGAGGGTGCGCGAGGTCACGCGAGCGTTCCGGCCGGTCTCGTCGACGCCCTTCTTGAAGCGGTCGACCTCCTCGATCACGATGATCGGGACGATGACGTCGTGTTCATGGAAGACGAACAGCGCGTTCGGGTCGTAGAGAAGGACATTGGTGTCCAGGACGAAGGCGTGCTTGCCCTCGCGGTTGTGGACCAGCGTTTCGACCACGATGTACCCAGGGGATGGGGGAAGAGAGCGGCACGACGGCCACTCGGGGGGAGGACACTTGACGCGTCCAGACAGAGCCTATCGCATGTCGGCCCTGCCGAACCCCTCCTTCTACCCGTCGCCGTTCACGCGGGCGTGCAACGCCTTGCCCACGCGGAACACAGGAAGCACCTTGGGCTGCACCTCGATGGCCTCGCTCGTCTTGGGGTTCCGCCCTGTGTAGCCAGGGTAGTAGCGCGTGGAGAAGGTGCCGAAGCCACGCAGCTCGATGCGCTCTCCGCCGCAGAGGGCGTCGCGCATGCTGTCGAAGATCAGGTTGACCACCTCCTCCGCGGTGCGACGCGGGAGCTGACGCTGTTCGGCGAGCCGATCGATGATCTCGGACTTGGTCATGCAGCGATCCTCAGAAAGGCCTGCGGAACCAGGCTCTTAGCGAGATGTGCTCAGCCGGTCAAGCGCTCGGATCGGGCTGTGAACGAGCCAGTCGACGCTTCTCGGCGTTGCTGGAGGCGGCCTCCGCGCGGTCGACCTCGTCGTCGCGCGTGGTCGGGACCATGAGGCCGGCCAGCCGAGGCTTGAGCTTCTCCATCACCAGGATGGTCGGGCTCGCGATGAAGATGGTGGAGTAGGTGCCGACAATCACACCGATCATCATGGCCAGCGCGAAGGTGTTGATGACCGGGCCGCCGAAGAACAGGAACGCCGCGACCGCCACCAGCGTCGTCAGCGACGTGTTCAAGGTCCGGTTGAGCGTCTCGTTGATGCTCGAGTTCACGAGCCCCGGCATGTCGGCGCGGCGGTACTTGTCGAGGTTCTCGCGGATGCGGTCGTAGATGACGATGGTGTCGTTGAGGGAGTAGCCGATGATGGTCAACAGGGCGCCGATCATCGGGAGGTTGACCTCGCGATGCATGACCGTGAAGATGCCCAGGGTGATGGCGACGTCGTGGAACAGCGCCAAGACCGCACCGGGCGCGAACACCAGGTCGAACCGGAACGCCACGTAGATGAGGATCAGGCCGAGCGTCGCCGCCATGGAGATGAAGCCCTGGCGGCGTAGATCGCCGCCGACCTTCGGGCCCACGCTGTCGAGCTGCAACACCTCGAAGCTCGAGTCACCGATCGCCTCGCCAATCATCGACTGGACCTGGCTGGGAAGCCCCGGAAACTTCACGTAGAAGGTGCGATCGTCGGGTGAGGCCTCCACTTTGGCGCCATCGAGTCCTTGCAGCGACTCGGTGATGAGCGCGAGTGGCACCGCGGGTGGGGCGTGCTCGATGGTGACCTGCGCGCCGACCTGGGCGTCAAAGCGGCTCTCGACGACCCAGTCGGCGCCGAACGTGGTCGCGAGCGCCTCGTTGACCGAGTCTTCCAGACTCTCGGCGCCGAAGGTCGCCTCCTGGATGCGGACCACGTACTCGTTGTCGTCCGGCGCGTTCACCTGCTGGACCGCATCGTCGGAGAGGCCAATCTCGGCGAGGGCGCTCCGGATCTCGCTGATGTCGGTCTGGTGGTCGAACTTCAGGTGGATCTCGGTGCCCCCCGTGAAGTCGATGCCCCAGTTCGGCTCGATGAAGAAGAAGGCCAGCAGCGACGCGATGACCGCGATCGCGGACACGATGGCGGCCGGGCGACGCTTGCCGATCAGGTCGAAGTTGCTGTCGGGCTTGATGAGCTGCATGCCGACCTCAGATGGCGAGGCGCGTCGAGGACTTCCGGACCAACAGATCCATGAAGGTCCGCGACACGAACACGGTGGTGAAGAGCGTGGTGCAGATGCCGATGAGCAGTGTGACCGCGAAGCCCTTGATGGGTCCCGAGCCATAGCTGTAGAGCACCACGCCCGCGATGGCGGTGGTGATGTTCGCGTCGATGACGGCGGTGAGGCCGTTGTCGAAGCCGGCGTCCACGGCTGCGCGCGCGTTCTTGCCGGTGCGCAGCTCCTCTCGGATTCGCTCGAAGATGATGATGTTGGCGTCCACCGCCATGCCGACGGTCAGCGCGATCCCTGCGATCCCCGGCAAGGTGAGCGTGGCCTCGAAGCCCGCCAGGAGCGCCATGATGAACACCAGGTTCAGGGCGAGCGACAGGTTGGCGATCATGCCGGGCCCAGTCACCACACCGATCGCGGTCGCGCGGTTCCGATAGAACAGGGACATGAACAGGACCACGGCGGCAGCGCCAATGCCCGTCGCCTCGACGCCTGCGATGATGGAGTCCTCGCCGAGGCTTGCGCCCACCGTGCGGACTTCACCGATCTTGACGGGCGCCGGCAAGGCACCTGTCCGGAGCACCAGGGAGAGCACCGAGGCATCGTCGAGCTGCTGCTGGTAGCCCCCGTCGCCCATGGAGATGCTGGCGCGACCGCCGGCGATCTTCTCCTTGATGTAGGGCGCCGACTTGACCTTCCGGTCGAGCACGATGGCGAAGCGCTTGCCGACGTTCTCGCCGGTGTACTCGGCGAAGATCCGGGCGCCAGGGGGCTTGAACTCGAGCGCGACGTAGGGCTGGTTGTACTGGTCCATGCCGACCGACGCGTCGTTGACGTCGTCGCCGGTGAGCACCACCCGATCCAGCAGCACATAGGGCAGCTTCCGAACGTCTCCACCCTCCTGGTCCTGGGCGTACTCCCAGAGCACACGGTTGTTGCGACCGAGGCGACCCGTCTCGACGAGCCAGTCGTTCAGCGCGTCGTCCGCGGCGAAGTCCTCGGGCGTGAGCGCGTCCCTGGCGGCCGTGATGGCCTTCTCCAGCTTGGCGTCGTCGAAGGCTTCGTCGACGGCGTAGAACTCCAGCACGGCGGTGGTGCCGATGGCGTCCACCGCTTGCTCGACGTTCTCGAGCCCCGGAAGCTGCACGTTGATGCGGTTGCCGCCCTTGAGCAGGATGCTGGGCTCCTTCACACCCGTGGCATCCACACGGCTGCGGAGGGTCTCGAGGGCCTGCTCGACCGCGCGCTCGGCCACATAGGCCTGCTGATCGTCGTCCAGGACGTACCGATGCCAGGTGAGGCCCTCGGCATCTTCGCGGCTCGACTCGTAGGCGTAGCCCACGTAGCGGCCCGCGAGCAGCCCGTTGATCGCGTCGAGACCCACGCCTTCGCCGGGAAGGATCTCGATGGCCGCCTCCCCGCGCACGCGCCGGATGTCGACGATGTCGACGCCCTCCCGCTCCGCAGTCTCCTCCATCGGCTGCACATCGCGCGCCACCGACGAGAGGACCGCTTCGTCGGTCCCGACCTCGAGGGTGAGGTCGATGCCCCCCTGGAGGTCGAGGCCCTTCACGATGCGGACATCCGGGAGGTAGTCCCAGTACCACTCCAGCCGGATCTCGTCGGCGACCTCGTCACCGCCGCCCATAGCGGACGCCTGCGCCGCGATGAGATCGGCCTGGCTCTGACCCAGAAAGGTCGGGATGAGGAGCCACACAGCCGCCACCACGCTGGTCACGACCAGCCAGAAACGGAACCACCAACTGCCTTCCATTGCTCAGGCTCCCTTCTTGTCCTGGGACGTCTTGGCGTCCTCGAGGCGGTCGACCGACTCCTTGAGCAGCGTCATGCGCGTGCCCTTCGAGACCTCGACCACCACGCGGTCTTCGCGCACCTCGACCACCGAGCCGCAGATGCCGCCCTCGCTCACGATCTTGTCGCCCTTCTTCAGGCCGGCGACCAGCTCGCCATGGCGCTTCCGCTCATCCGACTGGGGCTTCCAGAGGAAGAAGTAGAAGATGAAGCCCATCACCACGACGAGGAAGATGGAGCTCATCCCGCCGCCTGCTTGTTGGAGCGGGAGGCCGAAGGTCAGTGGTGAGGGATCAGGCATGCGCTACTCCGAGACCCCCGCATCCTCGTAGGGCTGCTGCCACGCTTCGGCCTCCACACGGAGGACCTCCAGGGCGGCCGAGCCCTGGTCGACGGCGTTGCGGACGCGGTCCATGAAGCGTTGGTAGAAGCTGAGGTTGTGGAGGGTCGAGAGCCTCGGTGCCAGCACCTCCTTGGCGAGGTGGAGGTGCCGCAGGTAGGCCCTGGAAAAAGACCGGCACGTATAACACCCGCACGCCTCGTCGATGGGGCGCGGGTCGTCTTTGAAGCGACTGTGGCGGAGGTTCATCCGCCCCTGGCTCGTGAAGAGCTGTGCGAAGCGCCCGGACCGGGTGGGAAGGACGCAGTCGAAGAGGTCCACCCCCTCGATCACCGCCTCGACGATGTCGATCGGATAGCCGACGCCCATCAGGTAGCGCGGGCGGTCTTCCGGCAGGCGGGGCGTGCTGACGCTCACCATGGCGTTGCGGACACGGCGCTCCTCGCCCACGCTCAGGCCGCCGATGGCGTAGCCATCCAGATCGAGCTTCACGAGCGCATCGGCGTGCGCCGCGCGAAGGTCGGCCTGGAAGCCACCCTGCACGATGCCGAAGAGCGCCGTGCGGTCTGGTGCCTTTCGGGCGGCGATGCAGCGCGACAGCCAACGAGTCGTACGATCCGTCGACCTCGCGACGCCCGCCCGGTCCGTCTCCGGTGGGATGCACTCGTCCAAGGCCATCGCGACGTCCACGCCAAGAGCCTCCTGGATCTCCACGGCGACCTCGGGAGTAAGCACCCGCCACTGCCGGTCCAGCGGTGACAGGAAGCGAATGCCCTCTTCCTCGAGCTTGACCTTCTCGCCACGGAAGGAGAATGCCTGGTAGCCGCCGGAGTCGGTGAGGATGGGACCACTCCAGCCCATCATCCTGTGCAGCCCCCCGAGCCTGGCGACGCGCTCGTGCCCTGGGCGGACCCACAGGTGGTAGGCGTTGGCCAGGAGCATGTCCGAGCCCGCGTCCCGCACCTCTTCCGGCGTCAGCCCCTTGACCGTACCTCGGGTTCCCACCGGCATGAAGCATGGCGTGCGCACCGTGCCGTGAGGGAGGACCATGCTCCCGCGCCGGGCCCGTCCGGCCCGAGCGTGGATCTCAAAGGAGCAGCATCGCGTCGCCATAGGAATAGAAGCGGTAGTTCCGGACGACCGCCTCCTCGTAGGCGCGCTGCACGCGCTCGCGACCACCGAGGGCGCACACGAGGTGGAGGAGGCTGGTCTCGGGGAGGTGGAAGTTGGTCAGGAGGCCGTCGACGCAGCGCGCTCGGTCGCCCGCTCGCAGGAACAGCCGGGTAACGCCCTCCCCCGCGATGGGCACCTGCGCCCCAGGTGCCGTCGCGCTCTCGAGGGCCCGACAGCTCGTGGTCCCCACGGCCACCACGCGCCCTCCGGCTGCACGGGTCTCGGCGATGGCGGCCACGGTCGCCTCCGGAATGCGGTACCACTCGGGGTGCAAGGTGCCCCGGGCCAGGTCTTCCGCGCGGAGGGGTCGGAAGGTGCCGACGCCGACATGCAGCGTCAGCTGGGCGACGCGCACGCCCCGTGAGGCCAGCCCGTCGAGCACTCGTCGCGACAGGTGCAGCCCCGCCGTGGGCGCCGCCGCAGCGCCCAGCTCGTCCGCGAAGACGGTCTGGTAGCGCGCCGCGTCCTCCGGTGCTTCCGGCCGCTGGACATAGGGCGGCAACGGCAGCGCACCGTACCGCTCCATCAGCTCG
>Ga0114932_10000517_pt1 | contig 45805 bp, 43 predicted proteins | sample 2SBtaG_2_FD_87286 | JGI IMG/M metagenome (GOLD analysis project Ga0114932, IMG submission 87286) | Deep subsurface microbial communities from Kolumbo volcano to uncover new lineages of life (NeLLi) - 2SBTROV12_ACTIVE470 metaG | ecosystem: Environmental > Aquatic > Marine > Volcanic ...
CGTGGAGGCGCGAGGCCGCCACGGCATCCTGCGCTACCACCCGCTGCTCCGCTGGACCCCGCTGATGGTGCACCAGTACCTCGAGCAGCACGATCTGCCGCGCCATCCCATGGAGGACGAGGGGTACTTCAGCGTGGGCTGCCAGCCCTGCACGCGGAAGCTCGACCTGTCCGGGGGCCTGGACGATCGTGGCGGGCGTTGGTTCGGCCAGAAGAAGACCGAGTGCGGTCTGCACCTCGGTGTGGAGAGCGAGGAGACCCCGTGAAGGTCCTGATCACCGGTGGCGCCGGCTACCTCGGCACGGCTCTGGCGCAGCGCCTGTCCCACGACGAGCGGGTGGACGAGCTGGTGGTGTACGACAACCTGGCGCGGCGGAACCACAACCTGTTCCTGGTCAACGACATGGGCCCGCGCCCGCTGCGCTTCGTGCGCGGCGACGTGCTGGACAGCCGTCGCGTGAAGCAGGCCCTCGCCGGTGTCGACGTGGTGTTCCACCTGGCTGCCCGGGTCACCACGCCCTTCGCCGACGCCGACTTCCACGGGCTCGAGCAGGTGAACCACTGGGGCACGGCGGAGCTCGGGTACCGGCTGGAGGAAGCGCCCTGCGCTCGGCTGATCTACACCTCGAGCGCCAGCGTGTACGGGTCGAGCGACACCGAGGTCGATCACACCCGGGAGCCGCGCCCGAAGACCGCCTACGCCATCGCGAAGCGCAACGGCGAGAAGATGCTGGACCGGCTCGGCGACCGGCTCGGGCTGTACCAGATCCGCAGCGCCAACGTCTACGGCTACAACGCGTCGATGCGCTTCGACGCGGTGGTGAACCGCTTCATGTTCGACGCGCACTACACGCGCCACCTCACGGTGCACGGCTCCGGGCGGCAGCACCGTGCCTTCGTCCACATCGACAACGCCATCACCGCGCTGGTCGCCTGCGGCATGGGCGACGTGCCGCCGGGCACCTACGATCTCGTGGAGCGCAACCTGAGCGTGCTCGACATCGCGGAGACCATCCATGGCCTGTACGACGATCTCGAGATGCTCTTCCTGCAGCAGGACCTGCAGCTGCGCGACCTTCGCGTGAAGCGCGACGAGCGGCTCGCTCACCTGCTCGACGGGCGGAGCTTCGAGGAGCAGCTCACCGAGTTCAAGGAGCGCTTCGCGTTCCTGCCCGGCCAGGTGCTGTAGACCCTACTCTCGGACCAGCTCGCAGCGACGGTTCGCTTCCCGACCGGACTCGGTGCGGTTCGTGTCGATCGGGCGGCTACCACCAAAGCCATCGTGGCTCACACGGTTGGGCGCGATGCCCCGGATCGTGAGGAAGAACGCGACCGCTTCCGCGCGGTCCTTCGAGAGCGCCGACGCCATGTCGGCGTCTTCCATCGCTTCGGTGTGGCACTCGACCCTGAGCTTCATGTCGGGGTGGTCTTCGAGCACCTTCACCGCGAGCTCGAGGGCGGCGTTGGAGCCCGGCAGGATCTTGGCCTCGCCCGCCTCGAAGCGCACGGGGTCGTCGAGCACCACCGCCGTGCTGGTGACCGTGACGCCGGTGGGCTTCACGTCGGGGCAGCCGTCCTCGTCGCCGTAGTCGTTCTCGGTCTCCGCTTCGTCGGGGCAGCGGTCGAAGCTGTCGGCGATGCCGTCGCCGTCGGCGTCCATGCTGGGGCAGCCGTTGAGCTGGCCGGCGTCGTCCGGGCAGAGGTCGTCGGTGTCGGCGAAGCCGTCGCCGTCGTTGTCCAGATCGGGGCAGCCGTCGTCGTCCTGGAAGCCGTCGAAGTCCTCGACGGCGTTCGGGCAGCTGTCGTTGAAGTCGTTGATGTCGTCGTCGTCGTTGTCGAAGTCCGGGCAGCCGTCGCCGTCTTCGAAGCCGTCCTGGTCCTCCTGGTCGTCGAGGCACTCGTCGATCTCGTCGCTGACGCCGTCGCCGTCCTGGTCGTCGTCGGTGATGCTGAAGGTGACGGAGCTGTCGAGGCTGGCGGGCTCGTCGAGCTCGGGGCAGCCGTCGTCGTCGGCCACACCGTCGAGGTCCTCGGCGAGGGTCGGGCAGCGGTCGCTCACGTCCGGCAGGCCATCGCCGTCGGTGTCTTGCGCGTCGCAGCGCTCGGACTCCGCGACCGCGATGCGGGCCGCCTCGAGGCTGGTGTGCAGGTGCTCGCCGGCGCGCACGCTGTTCCCTTGTCGGAACTCGATGCGCGCGAAGGTCTCTTCCGCCTCGGCCACCGCGAAGTTGCCGGGCGAGCAGGCCAGCGCGTTCTGGTTGCGCGCTTGTTCGAGCAGCCGTGTGAGCTCGGCGTGGTCGCGCTGGAGCGCCACGGGATCCGCGCAGGACGTCAGCCCCCAGAGGACTAGTCCAACCACTCGTCCCCCTCGAACTCGAAGTCGTCGGGCAGGTCTTCCGCCCCTTGCTCCAGCTCTTCCATCAGCTCGCGTTCCTCTTCGCCGTGCAGGGCGACCTGCTCCGCGGTGTGCGACAGGGTGGCCACCTCGCGGAAGAGCTCCTCGGCGTCGCCGTATTGGCAGTAGCCCCACTCCTCGAAGGCCTTGTCGCGGTAGAGCGACGCCTTCTGGAACTCGTAGGCCGCCGCCTGCTCGGCCCCGGCATCCCGGGCGTCCTTCCACGCCTTGTTGGCCTCGAGGAGGAACCAGGTGGAGCGCCCGGCCGCGCAGCCGGTGAGCCCCAGCACGAGGGCCACGCTCCATCCGAGGAACAGCCGCTGCATCCACGCTCCCGACAGGTCGCGTGCAACCTTCTCCCGGCCGGTCCAGCCTGTCAAGGCACGGCCTCGTGCTCGCCTGTTCCGTGGGGCACCACGGTGTGTCTCCGGACCTGGTGGGTGCCTCCGCCGGCGCCGCCCGGCGCGCCTTCTCCGTCGTCGTCGGCGAGGGACGGGAGGGGCCCGTCGTAGGCGTCGATCCAGGGGCGCAGGTCGAACACGGCCATGTGGTAGGTCCTGGGCATGTCGACGTCGGGGAGGTTGACCTCCTGGGCGGTCCACGGCAGGTACACGGGGCCGTTGGGCTGCGTGTACTGGTTGCCGGGGTAGTCGAACCAGGTGTGCTCGACCCGCTCGTCAGCCGCCAGACCGAGCCAGGTCTCGAGCCGCCGGAGGGCGTCGCGGTAGCTCACGCCGCCCTCGAGGGCGTCCTGGAGGTAGAAGCCGCGCTCGTGGAGCACCAGGGTCTCGTAGCCCCCTGCGATGAGCAGGTGGGCGAACGCGATGGGGTCGAGCTGCTCGTCGAGCGGCGTGTTGCTCGGCTCGGTCGAGAAGTTCACCAGGGTCTGCACGGCCTCCGTGCCCGCGATGTCCTGCTCGGCGAGGTAGCGCAGGCGCTCGCCCGCCTCACCGCCTCCTTCCTCGCGGAACCAGGGCGGGACCGCCGGTGGGGTGGCCCAGGAACGCAGCACCTTCTGGTGGTGGGTGGTCTGGTAGAAGCACATGAGGTCCTGCTGGGGATCCATGGGCAGCTCGATGATGCCGGTCATCGCGTCGGGATCCAGCTCTCGGTACCACTCCGGGACAGAGGTGGCGGACACCTTCACCGCGGGCCGCCACATCGTCGGCGCCACCGAGCCATCGGGAACGGGCCCGATCTCGAACCGGTAGCTCACCTGCGCGAGGGTGACGCCGATCGCCACGAGCGCTAGCAGGCCGCTGGCCGCCCAACCAGCCCGTCCCTGAAAGCGGCCCGTGAGCCGCGGGATGCCGATGGCGATCAACGCGACCGCGCCGACCACCACGAAGGCGCCCATCCGGTACGGGGCGAACATGCGGCTCATGCCCGGGATCCAGCGGAACATCCAGGTCCACGGCATGCGCACCACCTGGTCGCCGAACAGGATCACCACCTCGGCGCTGTGGTTCGACTGATCGCCACCGAGCTTCAGGAAGGGCCCGAGGGTGGCCAGCCAGTACACCAGGAAGACCAGCGCCCAGAAGCGCGCGCGGCTGCCCGGGAGCGGCTTCATCAGCAGGGCCGGGAGCAGGCCGAGCCAGAGCACCGCCATCGACAGGCTGCGGAAGTACGAGGGACGCCAGAGGTAGTCCGCGGTCCAGCTCGACACGATCGCTCGGTTCAGCGAGCTCAGCACGTTCTCGGCGTAGGTCTGTGGCCGCAGCGGCGCCTCCCGGACCACGTCGAACTCGGGGTAGGGCAGGAAGAAGGTGACCTCCGGGAGGGCCTGCGCCTGCGCGTCCCCACCCAGGAGGTACGGGCTGACGAAGGCCGCAGAGATGAGCACCGTGGTCGCAGCGAAGGGCACCATCCAGGACCAGAAGTGGCCGCCCACGAACCCTCGGCGCCGCCACAGCCAGTCGCCGAGCCAGAGCAGCACGAACATGCCTGCGAAGAGGCCGTAGAACCAGTAGAAGCCGGCGCACAAGGCGAGCATCGTGCCGGCGATCACGCCGTCGACTGGACGCTGTTGGCGCTCGACGCGGGCCAGCGCGGCCGGCAGCAGGAGCACCCACCACAGCAGGACCTGCCGCAGGCCCGAGCCGTAGAGGTCCTGGATCACCAGCGGGTTCACCACCGCGATCAGCGACGCGGCGAGGGCGGCCGCGCGGTTCTCGGTCAGGGTGCGCGCCAGGGCGTAGCCGCAGAGGCCGTTGCCCACCAGGATGATGAAGACCTTGGCGTTGTAGTGCGTGGGGAAGTCGAACACGCGCTGGAGCGGGTAGCTCAACAGCAGCACGTCGAGGATGTTTCCTGTCTCCGGGTAGCGGCCGAGCGCCAGGAAGGCGCGCGCCGTCTCGAAGATCGACAGATCGCTCGCCGCGATGGCGTCGAGCTCGGTGAAGTGCCACCAGTAGCGCCACATCCAGCCGCCGAGCTCGCCGCCGCCGATCACGACCTCGCCCATGTGGAAGACCGTCGGCCACGTGAGCACCGACGCCCCCACCAGGGCCAGCAGCGCGGCGACGGTGCCCTCGAGCACCCCGTTGGCGACGCGGCGAGTCCTCATTGCAGGGCGTAGAGGCTCACGCCGTCTTCGGGGTACTTGCGCGGCGGGCCGACGACCGCCGTGAGCACGGTCTCGACCATGGCGCGCTTCTGGCGTGGCAGCAGGCGGTCGTGCACCACGATGTAGGCGTAACCCTCGCGCGCGAGCAGCTGCGCGCCGCTCACGAGCTCGAGGTCCGGGAGCACCCTGGGCAGCGTCGCGAGGCGCCCGGCCTCCACGTTCACCAGGAAGTGCGTGAGGCGGTTGCGGCGAAGCGGCCCCGGGAGCGGCTCGTTGAGGCCGTAGGGGCTCGGCCGGCCATGGGCGGTCTGGTAGTAGGTGTAGACCGCGCGTTCGAGGTTCGGCACCGTGATGGGCAGGTCGAGCACCGCGCCTTCGGCGCTCAGGTCGTCGTAGGCCGCCGGGATGGTCGCCTCGGCGCGGGGCAGCGGCCACACCGCAGGCGACGCGAGGAGGATCTCGGCGCCGATCGCTCCGATCAGTCCCGTGGTGCCGAGCACCCGCATCGAGCGGGGCAGGCCACGTGTGAGCAGCCGCGCCCCGTCGCCTGCGAGGATCGCGAGCCCGAGCATCGCGGGCACCACGAAGCGGAAGGGGTGGGAGATGCGCGAGAAGAGGGGAAAGGCCTCGAAGAAGGGCAGGAAGGGGAGCGGCACCGTGCGCCCGGCGACCCGGATGTACTCGCCGGCCACGTGGAGGTAGGGTCCGAGCGAGAAGAGCCAGAAGATGCCGAGCACCCACCACCACAGCGCTGTCTCCTTCCGCCGGCGGTGCAGGGCCAGCCCCAGGATGGCCAGCCCCAGCGCGATCCACCCCACGTAGATCACGATGATCAGGTCTTCGCCGTACTGGGCCTTCAGGTCGGGCGAGTAGTTCTTGCCCGGCTTGAAGAAGCTCACGACGTCCGTGATGTTGTGCCGCAGGAGGCTGTCCCAGACGAACTGGGGGTCGCGGCTCACCATCGCGTCCGCAGCGTCCATCGACATCGAGAGCACCCGCAGCACGGGAAGCACCATCATGCCGAACAGCAGCGCCCCGGCGAGAGACGCGCCGACGAAGTGCTTCCACTTCACGCGCCAGGGGTCCCGGATGGCCTGGTGCACCACGGCGACCACGCCGAGGAGCACCGCGAAGAGTCCATAGTAGAAGTTCGACAGCGCGCAGCACCCGAGGATCAGGCCCATGGCCAGACCGCGCCCGAGCCGCGGCCGCTCGAGCGTGCGCATCAGCGCGAGCAGGAACAGGGGGATCCAGCCGGCGTTCACGGTCTCGGTGATGCCGTTGTAGGCCTGGCCCAACAGGTGGGCGTTGCAGCCGTAGACCGTGGCTGCGACCGACGCCGCCAGGGGGTCGCGCAGCACGTGGTGGGCGAGGAGCCAGGCCCCGAAGATCGTCCAGGCGGCCGCGCCGATCACCAGCAGGTTGTAGGTGACCGGCAAGCTGAAGACGGCCTGGAGCGGCACGCCGATCAGCGCGTTGAAGTTGTCGATGAAGAAGAGCGTGCCGCCGCTCGGGTAGTTCAGGAGCCCGGTGTGCAGCGGGAGGCCGCCTCGGTTGGCCACCGCGTCGGCGTACCACCAGAACCCCCACACGTGGTTCCATGTGTCGTTGCCCGGGTGCCCGATGAGCCCACCGTCCAGGTCGAGGACCGCGGGCCAGGTGATCAGCAGGGCGCCCAGCACGCCCCCGAGGAGGGCGAGGAGCGCGGTCCGGAGCTCGCGCGGCATCGCCGGCGATCCTCGCACAGCGCGGGCCGACTCGAGGCTACCTGTACACTTCGCTGGTGGAGACGTGGATGCGAGCCAGCCTGTTGTTCGGTGCGCTGTGTGGCGCGGCGGGTTGCATTGCTGAGCCGGATCCGTTGCCGACCGAGGTGCTGGTGGCCGGTGCGGACGCCCGCATGGATCGCGCCGAGGAACCCCCGCTCTACCAGCTGCTCTACGACTACGCGTTCTTGCCCGAGGTGCAGGCCGCCGAGCAGCGCGTGCGGATCCTGATCTGGCTGCGTCACATGGACTTCTCGAGCTTCCAGCTGAAGCTGTTGGCCGATCTGCACCACCGTGGCCAGTCCGAGCTCGCACGGATCGAGGCGGCGCAGGCCGGCATCGTGGCGAGCTACGAGCCGCAGCTGGTCGCCACCTACGATGCGCTGTGGGACGGGCTCACGTCCGGGCGCGCGCTCGACGACCCCGAGCTGGAGCGGGCGGCGCAGGCCCTGCTGACCCAGAAGCTCCAGTTTGCCCGCGAGAAGGAGCTGTTTGCGTTGCGCGCCCAGGGGGTGGCCGCGCTGCTCGCCGCCCAGCAGGAGCTGCTCGACACCCTCACCCCACGCCAGGAGGCGCTGCTCACCGACGCCTCCTTCTTCCTGCGGCACCGGCTCGACCCCTACGCGAACGCGGGCGACTTCCGAACGCTCATCGGCAGCATCTACGTGGCCGGTGAGTGGGGCACCCTCCAGAAGGGCAGCTGGGACCGCGACAAGGACCACCTGAACCTCGCGGCCCTCTGGACCGACCAGGCGATCGAGGACCTCCAGGGGCCGGTGTTCAACCAGCACCGCCGCGCGCTGGTGCTCTACATGATCCTGCTCGAGCCGCAGGTGCCCGAAGCCGTGCAGGGGGCCCTCGCCGCGGCCCAGGGCACGCCGTCAGGCGCGCAGGGCGGCGAGCAGGGCCCGTAGCCTCGCCGGGTCCGCCCCTTCGCGCAGGACCTGCAGCACCGCGTACCCCGTGACCCATGCGCGCCGCGTGCCCGGACCCACCAGGCGGAGGTGGCCGATCAAGGCGTCGCGGGTGGCCTCCGGTGAGCGTCGGTCCCGGGTGGCGCCTCCCAGGTGCACGCACCGCGCGGCCGGCTGGAGCACCACCCGTCCACCCGCCCTCCGCACGGCCCGGGCCAGGGCCACGTCCTCGAAGCCATGGGGGTAGCCCGGGTCGAAGCGCAGGTCACCGGGCATCAACAGGCACGCGCCCGAGAGGGCGTCGACGGCGCACGCCCCGGCGGGCGGGTCGCGCAGCGTGACCACGCGCCCGGACCGCTCCGAGAAGCGGATCCCGGCGCTCTCCACGGTCCCTCCAGGGGCCACCAACACAGGCCCGACGAGATCGGCGTCCACGGCGAGCAGCGCCTCGACGCAGCCCGCCTTGGGCGCAGCGTCGTCGTTCAGCACCAGCACCCGGGCACTGCTGGCGCGCGCCAGCCCGCGGTTCACCGTGGCGGCGAAGCCCTCGCGTCGCTCGTCGCGGACCACCTCCACGGGCCAGTCGCCGACTGCGGCCCGCGCCCGCTCCAGCTTGTCCCCCCCGGTGACGGTGGGGATGACCACGGTGAGGTCAGAGGCCGACGTCCACCTCGCCCTGGGGTGGCTCACGCCGCACGAGCTCCATCCTCACGCCGGTGACGTCGCCGGCGCTCACGTCGACCGGGTTCTGCGCGTAGACGCCGGTGGGCTCCACCGGACCCGGGCGTCCATCGCTGTTCTCGTCGTTGAACGCCGAGAGCCAGACCCGGCCGGTCTCGACGGGGACCCGCGCGGAGAAGCTCCCGGGGGCGTCGATGGTCTCGAAGGCCACGAGCTGCTTGTTGCCGGTGAAGTCGAGCGGATCGGCGTCGAAGATGTCGATGCGCACCGGCCCCGAGACCCAGCCGTCGATCTGCACCGTTCCCGACACGGTGTTCGACGGGATGTTCGACCCCGGCTCGACCGGCACGCCCCGTTCGCCGCCGGGTGGAGGCGCCGCGTCGCCGGGCGGCGGCACGTTGGGGTCGCCCGGTGCGGGCTGGTCGGGCACGCCGGGTAGCGGCGCGTCGGGCGAGCCGACCCCGGGCACGCCTTCACCCGGCGGTGGGTCGGTGGGGATGCCCGGCGTGGGCTCGCCGGCGATTCCGGGTTGCGGCTCCCCAGCCTTGCCCTGGAGGCCGGCGGCCGCCCCGCCGTCGATCGGGTGGCCCCCGCCGGTGCCCGCGTCGACCGTCGTGGCGCCGCCCGAGGTGGTGACGGGACCGGGGGCCGCCTCGGCCTGCTCCTCGCGGCGTGCCGCCTCGAGTACCGGATCGCCAGAACAGGCGAGGAGGGCCGACATCCACATCATCGTCGGTATAGGCTACTCCACGCGCGCAAGCCAGGGAGTCGGATGCTCGCCAGGATGGTCCGGGTGGCCCTCTCGGGGCCGATCGTCGGCATGGTGACGAAGGTCTACATCCCGGTCCTGTTCCCGCTCACGTTCCTCATTGCCCTGGCGGCGCTCAAGCTCGACGCGTTGTTGGGCTTCGACGCGGGGTTCCTGCCCAGTCCCGCGAACTTCGGCGTGGCGGCGGCCAGCTTCGTCGTCGGTGCCGTGTGGTGGATCTGGGTCTACACCCAGCTGGTCACCGAAGGCGCCGGTTCGCCGTCCCCAACGGCCGGTCGCACCACCAAGCTCGCGCGCACCGGTATCTACGCGTACTGTCGCAATCCCAGCGTCCATGGCAAGCTGTTGGGCGTCCTTGCGGTCGGATTCGCCCTCAACAGCTTCAGCTTCTGCTTCCTCCTCGTCCCCATGCTCCTCGCCGGTTCCCTCGTCGAGAAGGTGGTTTGCCAGGAACCGCAGCTCATCGAAGTGTTCGGCGAGGAGTACATTCGTTACCGCGAAGAAGTTCCCCTCTTCATCCCCTGGGGGCTGTTCCTTCCCTGGAAGCGCCCCAAGTCGTCGTGAGGTCGTAGATGGACATCACCCTGGTCAACCCCCCCGAGCAGCTCCGCATCTGGGCCGGCATCCCCAAGGCCATGGCCTATGGCGTGTACTGCTTCCCGCCGCTGGGGCTCCAGTACATCCAGGCCTCGGTCGAGAAGCGCACGCCGTGGAAGGCCGAGATCTACGACCCGGTCGTCGACGACCTCGACTACCCGGACTTCGAGGAGGAGCTGAAGCGCTACCCCCTCGACCTCGTCGGCATCTCGACCTACACGCACTCCCTGCCGGACGTGCAGCAGACCGTCAACGTGATCCGCAAGATCAACCCGAACGCGGTGATCGTCGCCGGTGGTCCGCACACGTCGATGTTCCCCGACTACGCGATCATGCTCGACGGCGTGGATGCCATCACCACCGGCGACGGTGAGGATGCCTTCGTGGAGATGGCGCAGGCCTTCGACGCCGGCAAGGACTTCGAAGGCATCGAGGGCGTCTGGTTCCGCAAGGACGGCCAGATCGTCAAGAACAAGAACCGGGCCTCCACCCGGAGCCTCGATGCGTACCCCTGGCCGGATCGCAGCCGCACCCGGTACCGCGACTACTACCTCCCGGGCACCAAGCAGCCGCTCTCCACCACGGCCATCACGAGCCGCGGTTGCCCGCACAGTTGCCCCTTCTGCCTGACCTACAAGAAGCAGTACCGGATCCGCGCCATCGACAACATCCTCGACGAGATCGAGCACTGCCTGTCGCTCGGCATCACCGAGACCCACTTCATCGACGACCTGTTCACGCCGAACAGCCAGTGGGTGTTGAAGTTCTGCGACGCGGTCGAGCGTCGCGGGATCAAGTTCAGCTGGGGCTACAAGACCACGATCGCCGGCACGACCCGCGAGCAGATCCGCCGCTGCGCGGAGACCGGCTGCACCAAGATCCACTTCGGGGTCGAGTCCGCCAACAACGAAGGGCTGGACGTCTGGGGCAAGCACTGCGACACCGAGGACGTGCACCGCGTGTTCCGCTGGTGCCGCGAGGAAGGCGTCCGGAGCGTGGCCTACATCATGCTCGGTGGTCCTCACGAGCGGACCATGGACGAAGCGATCGTCAACCTCGACGAGATGCTGAAGCTCGACGCGCACTTCGCCGTGTTCGCGGTCTTCTCGCCCTACCCGGGCACCGAGTCCTTCGAGGACGGTGCGAAGAAGGGCCTGTACCCGGCCGACTGCTGGGACAAGCTGATGAAGGATCCGCTCTGCGGCGTGGAGGTGCCCGCGTGTTGGGAGGAGCACCTGTCCAAGGAAGAGATCCTCGAGCTGCTCAAGATCGCGCACCGCAAGTTCTACTTCCGGCCCAAGTTCATCGCGCGCTCGGCGGCCCAGCTCGCCACGCCGTCGGAGTTCAAGCGGCTCGCTCAGGGCGCTCTCTCCATCGTGAAGCTCGAGCTGCTGAACCACCGGAGCCGGACTGCGCCGGTCTAGGGACCTGGTGCTGGGGGTGGTCCTGCTCACGGGCGGGGCCGCGCTCGCGGGTGACTTCTTCTCGGCCCTGAACCAGGTCGAGGAGCAGTCGGAGAACGTGCGCGTGGCAACCACACGCTTCCGGACCACGGCGGCGCTGAGCCAGGAGGCCGGACGGCCGGTGGCGCTGAGCGCGCTGGAAGCCGACGCGGCGGACCTGCGTCGTGAGCTCACCCGCATGGAGCAACGGCTCGCCAGGCTCGAGGCGCAGCCCCCGCCCGAGACCGAGCGGCCCGAGCAGCCCGCCCCGCGGTAGGCTGCGCCGTGGCCAGGACGTCCCGCAAGTTCCACCTCAAGCGCGAGCTCGGCACGGGCTCGTTCGGCACCGTGTACCTGGCCGAGATGGTCAGCGCGGGCGACTTCAAGAAGCTGGTCGCCGTGAAGGTGTTGAAGCCCGAGGTCGAGAGCACCACCGACGCGGCCCGGCGCCTGCGCGACGAGGCCCGTATGCTCGGTCGCTTGCGCCACCGGAACATCGTGCAGGTCGACGACCTGGTGCGGCTCGAAGGGCGCTGGGCCGTGGTGATGGAGCACGTCGAGGGGCCCGACCTCATCGCGGTGCTCACCGCGGCCGGTGTGGCGGAGGGCAGCTACCCGGTGCGCGCGGCGCTGGAGACCATGGCCCAGGTCGCCCGCGCCCTGGATGCGGCTTACGACGGTGCGTCGACGGTGGGCGGTCGCGCCCTCCGCCTCATCCACCGGGACATCAAGCCGTCGAACCTGAAGCTCACCAGCGACGGTGACGTGAAGGTGTTGGACTTCGGCATCGCCCGGGCCGACTTCAGCGAGCGCGAGGCGCGCACAGGCTCGATGCGCTTCGGATCGGTTCCCTACATGGCCCCCGAGCGGTTCCTGGGCGAGCCGGAGGTGCACGGTGGCGACGTGTACTCGATGGGGTGTGTGCTCTTCGAGCTGCTCGTAGGGAAGCGCCTGGGCCAGCTCCCGCTCGACGAGGACGAGCGGCGTCCAAAGCTGGACGAGAAGCTCGCGCCGTTGGCGGAGCGCTTGCCGCGCGTGACGGAGTTGCTACGGGAGATGCTCGCGTGGAACCCCGAGGCGCGTCCCGGCGCCTTGGAGGTCGCGAGCCGCCTGCAGCGGCTCGCCGAGCGCCACGACAGCGAGTCCCTCGACAGCTACGCACGCCGCTTCGTTCCCAAGGTGCCGCTCTACGTGATCGACGGCAGCCGCGATGTCGATGGCCTGCTGGAAGAGGAGGTCGACACGCTGGAGGTTCTGCCCACCGAAGCCGTGCAGCCCGTCGGAACCGCGGGGCTGCCGTTCCTCCCGTCGTCGTCCAAGCTCACGTGGCCGCTGATCGGCCTGCTGCTCGCCGTGCTCGGCATGCTGATCGGCTGGTACACCAGCCGGCACGTCTGGTACGCCGACCTGAACCCGGTCGGTCCGGGCACGGAGCGTCCGGTCCCGGTGGACTGACCTCGAAGGCGTGCGTGGTGCCAGGCGCCGGGACGGCGCCGCCGCCCGACCCCCTCTGGAGGGGGGCAGCACGCCGGAGGCGTGCGTGGGGGGAACACGTAGGTTCCCCCCTCAGCAAGTCGAACACGATCATCACCGCGTGAGGCAAGGCGCCGGGACGGCGCCGCCGCCTCACGTGGTGATGATCGTGTCCATGTTGGCCCAGCGCCGCCAGAGCGTGTCGGTCATCTCGCCTTCGACCGCCATCTTGCCGGCCATCATGCCCATCTTCACGAAGTTGGTTCCCGTGGCGAGCTGGATCAGCGGCCAGGGGTGCTTCTTGAGGAACGTCGACTTGGCGAGCTGTCGCAGCACCGGCCGCGGCACGAAGTCCTTGCTCAGCATCTGGGTGAGCGCGATCCAGAAGGTGTGCTCCACGGGTCGCGGGTACTGCAGGTTCACGCGGTGCTGGTAGAAGACCCGGGTGTTCTTCCCCTCGACGTCGTACTCGCTGATGATCCCGTTCTCCAGGAGCTTCTTGACCAGCTCGGAGCCCGGGAACACGGTCATCGAGAAGAGGTAGAGGTCGAAGGGCCTGGGAAAGCTCGACACCATCTTGAACAGCGCTTCCTGGTCCTCTGCGGTGGACACGGGGTCGTCGAAGATCAGCTGGAAGTGCGGCTTGATGCCGAGGCGGTGGTACAGCTGCGCGATCTCCTCGATCGACTGGTTCTTCACGCGCCGATCGTAGAGGTGCCCGGTCACCCGCTCGGACGACTGGATGCCCATGTAGACGCCGACCAGGCCCGCGTCGCGGAGCATGCGGAAGCGCTCCTCGTTCACCAGCTTCGGCTCGATGAAGATCTCGAAGGGGAGCCCGACTTCCCTGGGGTAGATCTCGCAGAAGTCCTCGAGCCAGGCCTTCTGGAAGTTGAAGACCTCGTCGTCGAAGCGGATCCGCTTGAAGTCCCAGGTCTTCCGGGCCTCCTTGATCTCGTCGACCATCGAGCGCGGGCTGCGCACGCGGAACCACTTCTGGCCGGGGTAGATGTCCTTCTTGTAGGTGGAGTTGTAGCAGTAGCTGCACTTGTAGATGCAGCCCCGGCTTCCCATCAGCTGGTAGACCGGGTCGCCGACCATCGGGTCGCCCTTGTCCAGCCGCTTGCCCTGGATGAAGAACTTGTGGTCGTGGGCGAGGTAGTCCCGGAACGGCAGCTCGTCGAGGCTCTTGACCAGCGGGCGCAAGGCGTTCTGCTGCACGGTGCCGTCGGCGTTCTGGAGCCAGACGTTCGGGCAGTCCTGGATGTCCTCCCCATCGCGGAGCCGGTTGGCGAGGTCGGTGAGCGCCAGCTCGCCCTCCCCCTTGATGATCATGTCGGCGGTGTCGATGCACTCGTCGGGAGCGATCGTGGGGTGCATGCCGCCCCAGAGCACGGCCACGCTGAGCCGCTCGTGGAGGTGACGGGTCATCAGGCGCGCGGCGTTGAAGTAGGCGCTCGCCCGGATGCTGACGCAGACCAGGTTCAGGCGCTCGTCGGCGATCACCTTGCGCAGGCTCGCGTACTCGTCCGCGGTCGCGGGGAAGAGGTGGTTGGAGACCCAGTCCTTGAAGTAGATCTCGGACACGTGGTGGCCCGCTGCCCGCAGCGTGGCCGCGATGACGCGGACGGCGTTGTTCTCGACGTCGTACATCGAGACCAGACCGATGCGTGCCCCGTCCTGGCCGGCCTTGGCGACGAGCTCCGCAATCCGCTGGTTCATGTGCTGCTCCCTACACGCGCAGACGGTGGAATGTAGCACCGGGTCGTCGCGCCCCCTTCCGGGAGGCGCACCGGATATGCTCGGGCGGTGAGCAGGCCCACGGTACGTGACGGAAAGGTGGTGGTGGTCGGCGGCGGTGTTGCCGGGCTGGTCTCCGCGCTGCTGCTCCAGGAAGCCGGCTGCGATGTCGTGGTCATCGAGAAGCTGCCCGAGCTGGGAGGGCTCGCACGCTCCACCCGCTACGACGGCTGGACCTTCGACATCGGTCCGCACCGCTTCCACACCGAGAACCCGAACGTGAAGGCCTTCCTCGATCGCGTGATTCAGGGGGATGGCACCTTCTTCCCGCGGGTCAGCGAGGTCTACTTCGAGGGCAAGTACTACGGCTGGCCGATCAAGCCGCAGAACCTGGTTCAGCTCCCGCCCGAGATCGCGGCCAAGGCGTCCGTCGACCTCTTCGCGAACACCTTCAAGGAGTACCAGGTCGACAGCTTCGAGACCTACATCTTGAGGCAGTATGGCCCCACGCTCTACGAGCACTTCTTCAAGAACTACTCGCTGAAGTTCCTCGGGATCGACCCGGCCGACACCCACCCCGACTGGGCCAAGGTCGGCATCAACCGGGCGATCATCGACGACAACGCGCAGATGCAGAACCTGGCGCAGCTGTTGAAGTCGACCCTGCTCAACTTCGATCAGAAGGTCGTTCGGTACCTGTACCCGGCCAAGGGCATGTTCCAGGCCTGGGACACGATCGAGGCCATGTTCCTCGCCCTCGGCGGTCAGGTCGTCAAGGGAACAGGGGCGGTGCTGAGCGGACAGAACGGCCGCGTCACGGAGGTGCGCACCGAGAGCGGCGAGACCTTCGAGCCCTCGGTGGTGATCTGGACCGCACCCATCACCCTCGCGATGGGGCAGCTCGGCCTCGACGTGCCGCACCTGCCGTACCTGGGCCTGCTGCTCTACAACGTCTGCATCGAGCGCGACGTTCCGCGCGACTACCAGTGGTGCTACTACGGCAGCAAGGACCTGTTGATCAACCGCATCAGCGTTCCCAAGCACTTCAGCGAGGCCACCGCGCCGCCGGGTTGCTCGGGTCTCTGCGTGGAGGTCACCTGCATGAAGGGTGACGAGCGCTGGAACCACGCCGAACGGCTGAGCGACTGGGTGGTCGACGATCTCATCCGCGTCGGGCTCATCCCGAGCCGACGCGTCGTGCACGACGTGTACGTGGAGCGGGTGCCCAACAGCTACCCCATCTACCACAAGCACTACCCGCAGGAGCTGGAGAAGGCGCGCAAGTCGCTGGGCCAGTTCGACAACCTGCACCTGGCTGGCCGGACCGGCATGTTCTGGTACAACAACATGGACCACAGCATCGAGAACGCGCTGCAGCTCAGCCGTCGCCTGCTGAGGGACGCGGGCCACACCGAGCTCACCGAGCTCGCCCTGGCCGACGGCACCAGCGTGGGCGAGGCCCGGGCCCGGACCGCGTAGCCACGACGCAAGCCCGGAGCGTGCTCGCCACACGGTAGACTCGTCCCGTGTTTGCGATCCCGACCCTCGCGTACCCGATGTTGGTGCTCTTCTGGTCGGCGGTGTTCTTCACCGCCTACCAGCTGGTGCCGAGCGGCGAGAAGGAAGAGGTCGAGCGTCGGCTGGGCGTGCAGGGCGTCAGCTCCGAGGCCTCCGACTTCATCAAGGCCATGCAGCCGATCTACGCGCTGCTCTCACCGGCCTTCGCCTGGATTCCCGCGCCTCGCTATCGCAACTGGATCGACCGGAACTTCGTCTCCGCCGGCATGAGCGGGGTGATGTCGAGCGACGAGTTCTTCGGGTACAAGGCGGCGATGTCGGTCGCCTTCTGGACCCTCTTCGTGGGCATCGCCATGAAGACCATCATCCGATGGGACGAGCCCCTGAGCGTCGACGTGCTCGTGCTGCTCGTGGGGGCGTTCTTCCCCGACATCTGGCTCACCTCGGCGGTGAAGGACCGGCAGCAGCGCATCCGGCGAGCGTTGCCGTACGTGATGGACCTCCTCACGCTGTCGGTCGAGGCGGGCCTGGACTTCGTGGCGGGCCTGAGCAAGGTGTGCGAGAAGGCCAAGAAGGGGCCGCTCATCGACGAGCTGAGCTACTTCCTCTCCGAGATGCAGCTCGGCGCCAGCCGTCAGCAGGCGCTTCGCAACCTGTCCTACCGGGTGAACATGCCCGAGGTGCGGAGCTTCTCCGCCCTGCTCATCCAGGCCGACATCCTGGGCGCGAGCGTCGGGCCGGTGCTCCGGGCACAGTCCGACCTGATCCGAACCCAGCGGTTCCAGCGCGCCGAACGCATGGGCGCCTACGCCAGCCAGAAGATCCTCTTCCCCCTGATCATGTGCATCATGCCGGCCGTGTTCATCGTGATCTTCGGGCCGATCCTGCTGAACTTCCTCTACGGCGACGGCACGATTGGCCTCTGAGCTCCGCGTGGACAACCTCACCCGCCGCACGACCCTGGCGGCACGCGCGCGCCACGCCGCGACCTTCTGGGCCCGCATGCGCGGCCTGCTCGGCACCACGGGACTCGCCGAGGACACGGGCCTCGTCATCGAGCCCTGCAACAGCGTGCACATGCTCGGCATGAAGTACGCTCTGGACGTGGTCTTCGCCGACCGCGACGGGCAGGTGGTCGGGGCCGTGCGCTCCCTGCGGCCCTGGAGGATGAGCAGCATGTACCGCGGCGCCCGTTTCGCCATCGAGCTGCCGGTCGGGGTGATCGACGCAAGCCACACCGAGCTCGGCGATCGCTTGAGCCTGGAGCCCACCTGATGCGCCTGCACGTGCTGAAGGGTCCGCAGGAAGGTCACGTCGTGGGGCTGACCGACGGCGAGTTCGTGGCCGGTCGTGAGCCCGGCGTCGAGGTCCACCTGCCGAGTCGACGCGTGAGCCGGCGGCACTGTGTCTTCCAGGTCGACGGCCTTCGGGTGGTCGTGCGGGACCTCGGAAGTGCCAACGGCATCGTGGTCAACGGCCAGCGGGTGGAGGCGGTGGAGCTGACCCACGGCAGCCGCGTGCAGGTGGGGGACTGCCTGCTCGCCCTCGATGCGCCGGAGCTCCTGCAGGCGCCCCACGCTGCGGCCGCCGTGCAGCAAGCCGCTCCGGCACCGCAGCCGTCCTTCACGCCCGAGCCGGGCGGCTTCGGCGGACCGCCGCGGGGGTCCCTCGCTCCCGGTGCCTCGCAGCAGCCCTTCGCCTCGGGCGCGCCGCAGCAGTCGTTCGCACCGTCCGCGCCTGGGCAGTCCTTCGCGCCTGCGGCGCCGCAGCAGCCCTTCGCGCCTTCACCGGTCGAGTCGGGCCTCGGCAGCGCGGCGCCGGTGCCGGTCACCCCCGAGGGGGGACCGCCGGCCTGGTCCCCGGCGGGCCAGCAGGGGCCGACCACCGACACGGTGCCCAAGTCGGAGTTGCCGGACGGGGCGGCGGCTGGTGGCGGCTTCGACTTCGGCGCGCCCCAGGGCGGTGGCTTTGGCGGCGGCGGCTTCGGCAGCGACCCCCATGCGCCGATGGACTTCGGCAGTGGAGCCGGCCAGCAGCTGGCGGATCCGCACGGCCAGGGTGGGTATGCGCAGCCGGCCAGCTCCGATCCGTACGGCGGTGGCGGGTTCGGCGGCATGGACCAGGGCTTTGGTGCGCCCCAGGCGGGTCAAGGGGTCGCCGGCGCGGCCGACGTGCAGCCGGCCGAAGCACCCGAGGAAGCGGAGAGCAAGCTCAACGCCCGCCTGAACTGGGCCGTGACGAAGTTCCGGTCCCTCCCATGGCGCGTGCACGTGGGCATGATGTTCGGCTTCGGCCTGCTGTTCTTCGTGCTGAGCCCCATCGGTGGGCTCCTCGGTGTGAAGGGGTCGGCCGACAGCGCCATGGAGCAGGTGGCCCTCGAGCGCGGTGTCGCCATCGCCGAGTCCCTCGGGCACCGCAACGCCAGCACCCTCATCGGCACGGGCGACCGCGGCTACGACATGGGTCCCGTCAAGGGCAAGCTCGGGGTGAAGGAGGCGCTCATCATCGACGCGCGGATGCGCACCCGGGCGCCGCCCGACAGCCAGAGCCGGAACCTCGCCAAGAACGGCACGCTCATGTCGGCCGCGGCCACGCGCCAGCCGGCCACCATGAAGCAGTTCAGCGGCCGTCACGAGATCGCGGTCCCGGTCCGCGCCTCGCGCGGCGATGGCGCCCCGGCCAGCGTGGTCGGCTTCATCTGGATGGAGTACGACGCGGGCGAGGTGGCGTCCGAGGCGGGCAACGTCGGCCCTCAGACCGTCGCTGCGGCGCTCCTGGCGCTTGCGCTCGCCGGTGGCTTCTTCTTCGGCATCTGGAAGCTCGCCGTGGAACCCGTGGCGCGGCTGCGGGAAGACACCGAGCTGGCCCTGCGAGGCCACCTCGAGCGCGTCGACGTGCGCGTGAAGTGGGCGCAACTGGAAGAGCTCGCGCACTCCATCAACCGCACCTTCCAGCGGGTGTCCGGAGGCCCCGACCGGCGCCTGCCGTCGGTGCTCGCTGCGTCGCCGTACCCCATCATCCTGCTCGAAGGGGTGCGTGTGAACGAAGTCAACGACGCAGCACTCTATGTGCTCCAGAAGCCGCGGGAGCAGGTGCTCGGCAAGCCCTTGACGGAAGTGGTGGCGGACCCTGACGTGTCTGCTAAGCTCTCTGCTCTGCTGCAAGCGATCGCTGCCCGTCAGGCACCGGTCGTCGCAGAATCCGCGGTCATCGCCGGCGCGCAGCGTCGGATCACGATGGCCGGGGAAGCAGGCGCTGGAGGCGCTGTGTCGTTCGCTGTGGTCGTCATCGCATGAACACCCCCATCTTGATCGGTACCGAAGGCTCCCTGAAGGGGTCCAGCTACGCCATCGACACGCAGGGACTGCGCATCGGTCGTGACCCGAACAACGAGGTCCACCTCGACGACCCCGACGTGTCCCGCCACCATGCGCGCGTCATCCTCTACAATGGGGCCCTCTGGGTGCAGGATGCCGGCTCGCGCAACGGCGTGTTCGTGAACGAGAACCGCATCTCGACCCACAAGCAGGTGGGCCCGGGGGACGCGCTCCGCATCGGCACCCACGAGTTCCGCATCGACGTCCAGGTGCCGATGCAGATGCCGCAGCAGGCCCTCCCCCCGCAGGCCATGCCGGTGCCTGCGCCCGCCGGCGGCCCCACGACGATCGGACAGGGCACCCAGATGCCGCTCCAGGTCGGCGGTCAGAAGCCTCCGAAGAAGGGCGGCTTCAAGATCCTGCCCTTCGTGGTCGCCGGCGTGCTCGTCGTGGGCTTGATCGGCCTGATCGCCATGCGAGGCGGCGGGGAGACCGCCCCTCCCGAGACGGCGACCCAAGGCCAGGCCAGCACGGTGGAGAGCGTCTTCTCGGCCATCAACGAAGGGCCGTCCGAGGAGGAGGCCGCGCCGGTCGTGCCGACCAAGCCCACCGACATCTTCTCCGCCCTCGACGACGCCGCCGACGGTCACTACGCCGCGTCCATGGAGGACTGGCCGGAGCCGCCCGAGGGCGCCAACGCCCTGGAGTTGAAGGCCCAGGCCGAGGACTACTACGCCCGTCAGGGCCGCTTGCGGGATGCCCTCGCGCACTACCAGATGGCCTACCGCGTCGACGCGACCTGCGATCTCTGCATCCTCCGGATCAAGTCGATCACCGAGGACATCAAGGAACAGACGCAAGACCAGTTCGACGCCGGCCGGAAGTACTACGAGGCGATGCAGTACCGGCAGGCCGAGATGGCCTTCGAGATGGTGCTCCAGCTCGAGCCCGATCCCGAGAAGCAGATCCACATCCAGACCACCGAGTACCTGGAAGGCGTGAAGAGCGCGATGCGGGGTCGCTTCTGATGTCAGCGCGATGACAGCGCGGCGGCCGGAGCGTTGTCGGGTAAGTGCGACGCTATACTGTCCGTCTCCGAGGCCCAGGAGGTCGCACCGATGTCGGAGTCCGTCACCCTCGTGATCCAACGCGAGGGCTACCCCGATCGCCGGGTGCCGCTCTCCCCGGGCTCCGTTCAGATCGGCCGTGCTGAAGACAACGACATCGTGCTGAGCGACATCGGTGTGTCCCGCCGGCACGCGCGCATCCTGGTCGAGAACGGCGCAGTGGTGTTCGAGGATCTGGGCTCGGGGAACGGCAGCTGGATCTCCGGGAAGCGGGTGCGCACCCACAATGTCGACGATGGCCACGCCATCCACGTGGAACCCTTCATGCTGCGCTTCGAGGTCAAGAGCGCTGTCGCGGTGGCCGAGGTCGTGGTCGACGAGCCCTCCGCCCCCTCCCCGGAGCCCGCACCGGTCCGCGCTGCCCCCCCGGTGCCGGCACCCGCCGCACCGGTTCGGGCCGCCCCACCCGCGCCGCCACCCCGGCCGCCGGAGCCCGTGCCCGCGCCCGTGGCGGCGCCGGTCCCCGTGCCCGTGGCGGAGCCGTCGGCCACCCAGGAGCTCCCGGACACCGCTCCCGCGGCCGTGCTCGAAGCCGTGAACGGTCCGGGAATCGCCGGAAAGCGCTTCGAGATCCCGCCACAGGGACTGACCATCGGGCGCCACGACCAGCGGGACATCGTGCTGCAGGACGTGGCGGCCTCGCGCTTCCACGCCGAGGTCGCGCCGCGTGGCGACGTCTACTGGGTGCGGGACTGCAACTCCGCCAACGGTGTCCTGGTGAACGGCCAGAAGGTGCGCGAGAAGCCGCTTCGCGACGGCGACGTGCTCAAGATCGGCTCCACGGAGCTGCGCTTCGGCGCTGACCTCCAGCCCGCCTACATGACCGACGTCATCGACGAGGCCGCCCCCGACCAGACCGACGCCTTCGACCACGTGCTCGACTCCGAGCCCGCACCGTGGGGCAGTCAGGCTCCGCAGCACACCCAGACCCCGGCCGCGCCGGCCGTGTCGCCGGCCTTCTCGGCGCCGCCGCTCCCCCACCAGGCGCCCGGGTTCACGCAGCCCGCAGCCCCGCCCGCCCCCGCCTTCGCTCAGCCGGCGGCCCCCGCCGCGCAGCCCTACGCGCCCCCCGCCGCGTCCGGCTTTCCGGCCCCGGCGGCCTCCGGTTTCGGCGCACCCGCGGCGTCGGGCTTCGCGTCGGCGGCGCCCGGCCAGCCTCACCTCCAGCCTGCGCAGACCGGGCAGGTGTTCAACCCACAGGCCCACGCCCCCGCGCCGGTTGCGCCCGGCACGGCGAGCTCCTTTCCGCCGGCCGAGCAGCCGGGTGCGGCGCCCGCAGCGTTCGCTGCACCCCCGATGGCGGCTCCCCTCGGTCCGCCCCCGGATCTGGGCGCGGCGCCCGATGGCGGCGGCTTCGGTGGCCTCGAGATGCAGCTCGACCCCGGAAAGGGCGGTCGCGGCAAGAAGCTCAAGGTTCGCAACAGCGGTGGCTTCCTCTCGAAGCCCATCAACCGCATCACGGTGGGCCTGCTGCTGTTCGCCGTCGTGAGCGTGGGCGGCAAGACCGTCTACCAGGAGCTGTCGAAGCCCAGCACCGAGACCCTGGTGCGGTCGGACGATGGCCCGGACCCCGTGCAGCTCGATCACCTGCCGCCACTCGAGGCCGCCGAGGTGAGCCGCCTGATGGACGACGGCATGTCGCTCGTGAAGGCCGGCAAGTACTACGAGGCCACCGCGAAGTTCCGGCGGGTGCTGCAGCTCGACCAGACCAACCAGGCCGCCCAGGAAGCCGGCTACCTCACCTGTGAGCTGATCGTGGTCGACGCGCTGCGGAGCCACGTCGAGGCCCGCTCGGTGGACGCTGGGGAGAAGGCCGAGATCCGGCTGGCCGCCATCGAGGCCGGCCGTGAGGCCCTCGAGACGAGCCGCGGGGTGATCGAGGCGGTGAAGCTCGTCGAGGATGCGCTCCAGGCGCTGCCGTCCGACGAAGAGCTGCGCACCTTGCTCGAGGACCTTGGCAGCAAGCGGCAGCGCATCTACGTCAACACCGTGAACCGCAAGAAGGAAGAGCTCGAGGGCTCGGTCCAGGAGCTCTACGACAAGGGCCAGAAGGAGCTGGCGCGCGGCAACAACATGGGCGCGCACAAGTACTTCGAGAAGGCCATGGAGGCCGACAAGGAGCGGAGCACGTCCGTCTACTTCCAGGCCCAGGACGGCCTGAACCAGGCCAAGCGCGCGATGGACCAGGAGTCCCGCCAGCACTACCAGGCGGCGATGAACGCCATGCGCACCGGCGACTACATGGGCGCCCGTTCGGGCTTCAAGAAGACCCTCAAGGCCAACCCCTTCAACCAGGCGGCCAAGACCAAGCTCACCGAGGTGCAGGCGGCGCTCGAGCAGCAGGGCGTGCAGGAGTTCCAGGCCGGCAAGCGCATGGAGGCGGCCAACCAGTTCGAGCGCGCCATCACGCACTACACCAAGACCATGCAGCTCATCGACGACCGCTCCAACCAGACCTTCCAGAACGCGCAGCAGCGGGTGAGCATGTTGTCGTCGGTGGTGAAGTAGGCGCCTTCTGGACATGGGTCCTGGTCGCTGGATGCGCCAAGGCCCCGTCAGCCCTCGAGGCGGGCGGCGACCCGTCGGAGCAGGTGGCCTCCGGCCGTCAGCCCGTCGACGTGCTCGTCGAGGCTGCGGGGGATCTGGATCCCTCGGCTCGCGGCCGCGCCCTGGCGCTCCTGATCCGCCACAGCGACGAGCCGGCCGGTGGCTCCTGGGCGCCGCGCGCCCTCTACGACCCCAACCCGTGGGTCGCGCAGCTCGCGATCGAGGCGGTGCACGCGCGGGCGCCGGAGTCGGCCGCCTTGGAGCTCCTGGAGGCCACGGCTGCCCGTGCCGATCTCGACGCGTACACCCGTGGCGCCGCAGCGGTGCGTGCGGCCTGGGAGGGTTCCGACCTGGTGCTCGAGCCCATGCGATCCGCGTGGCGGGGCGCGGAGCCTTGGGACCGGCCCCCCCTGGCGCTGGCGGGCGCGGTGCTCGGGGACGAGGAAGCCGTCCAGGTGCTCGCCGACGCGCTGGCAGCCGGCGACCTGCCCCTGGAGCTCCGCTTCTTCGACGACCTGGGCGCGTCGGGCCTGACCGCGGTCACGCCGGCCCTCGCCACCTGCGCGGGCCGGGTCGAACCCGAGCTTCACATGGCCATCGCGGCCGCGCTGCTGGAGCTCGGAGCCTCACAGGGTGAGTCGCTGATGCGCGAGGCGCTCTCGAGCAGCGACCTCGAAGAGCGCCTCGAGGCGCTCGACTTCCTGGTGCACGTGGACCTGCCGGCGGCGGATGCGCTGCTGGTGCGCGCTGCTCGTGGGGCGACGCTCGACGCGCGCTACGCGGAGCTGGCGCTCGTCGCGCGCGGGCTCGCCCCCACCGAGGTCGCCATCGAGAGCTCGCAGTCGCTGGACCGGGAGCTCCGCCGCCTGGCGGTCTGGGCCTTGGGCCAGGCGCCTCCCGCGCGCAACGAGCGCGCCGCGCGTCCGGCGCGCGAGGCGCTGGCCGCTGCCTTGGACGACGCCGAGTACGCCGTGGTGCTGGAGGCCGTGCAGGCCATCGCAGCCCGCGGTCGGAGCAACGATCGCGCCCTCGTGGAGCCCCTGCTCGCTGGAGAGGTGGTGGTGCTCCGCGTCGAGGCGGCCGCTGCCCTGCTGGCCTTGCCCACCGGGGGCTGACCATTCGGAGTTAGGCGGTTGGCATGCAGCTGGTACGTCCCGTCGTCCGCACCGTCGGCACCTTCACCGTGGCTGCCCGCGACCTCGGGCGCCTCCAGGAGGTCGCTCGGGTGCTCATCCGGCACGGGCTGGGCCTGCTGGTCACCAACGTCGACGTCCCCGGCATAGCGAAGCCCGAGGCGACCTTCGAGTCGAACCCCGCGCGGGTGATCGCGGCCATCCAGGCCCTCGGGCCCACGTTCATCAAGCTCGGCCAGGTGCTCTCCACCCGTCCCGACGTCATCCCGGCCGCCTACGTGGACGCCCTCCAGAAGCTCCAGGACGACGTGGAGCCCCTGTTGCTCTCCGACGTGCACGGGCAGCTGGTCGCCGAGCTGGGACAGGGCTGGCGGGACCGCATCGCGACCTTCGACGAGACGCCGCTGGCCACCGCGTCCATCGCCCAGGTGCACCGCGCCACCACGGTCGATGGCCAGCACGTGGTGTTCAAGGTCCAGCGCCCCGGCATCCACGCCAAGGTGAACGCCGATCTGTCGATCCTGCACTTGATCGCCCGCCGCACGCTCGCGGAGTTTCCCGAGGCCGCGTACTTTGATCCCGAGGGCATCCTCGACGAGTTCGAGCGCTCGATCCGGGCCGAGCTCGACTTCCAGGCCGAGGCGCAGAACATCAGGCAGTTCCAGCGGAACTTCGCCGCCGATGCGCGGGTGCGCATCCCGGACCTGCACGCCGAGCTGACCACGTCCCGGGTGCTCTGCATGGAGTTCCTGGACGGGGTCAAGATCCGCAAGGCGCGAGACGCCGGGTACCTGATGGACGAGGTGGGCGACGCCTACCTGCACGCCGCCTACAGCATGCTCTTCGACCACGGGTTCTTCCACGGCGACCTCCACCCCGGCAACGTGCTCGTGCTCCCGGGGAACGTGATCGGGCTCCTGGACTTCGGCATGGTGGGCTTCTTGACCCGCGACATGAAGGACGCCCTGGTCACCTTGCTCTTCGCTGCCGAGCGCGGTGACTTCCGCACCTGCAGCCGGGTGTTCTTCGACATCGCGATCAAGGAGGTGCGGGTCGACTACTCCGCCTTCGAGCGCGACTCCATCGAGGTGATGCGGCGGAACTGGGTGGGCACGTCGGTCGCCGACATGCAGATCGGGCGCTTCCTGCTCGACGTCACGCGCGGCGCGATCCGACACCGTGTGCGGGCGCCCCAGAACTACAGCATGTACTTCAAGGCGCTGTTGACCACGGAGGGGCTGGCCAAGGCGCTCATCCCCGAGGTCGACCCGTTGCGGGCAGCGCGTCCCTTCGTGGACCGGCTCATCGCCGAGCGCTTCTCGGACACGCGCTTCCGCGAGGACCTCTTCTACCACGCGGTCACCCTCTCGGGGCTGCTCCGGAGGCTGCCCACGTCGCTGTCGCAGGTGCTCGACGATCTCGACCTCCAGCGCTTCAGCATGGAGGTCCGCCACCGCGCGGACCAGCACCAGATCGACGCCGACGATCGGCGCCAGAACCGGACCATCCTGGCTCTGCTCTGCATCGCGGGGGCGCTCTGTGGGTCGATCACGCTCTCGAGCGACCTGTTCCCCGTGTTCGGGGTGCCGCTCCCGAGCATCGTCTTCTACGGCACCGCGCTGCCCATCTTCCTCATGGTGGTGTGGATGACGTTCCGGAACCGCGGCTGAGCCACTGAGGGACCGCCTCCCGGAAGCCTGGCAGGCTGGCGGGCTCGAGGCGAGCATCGTCGGGCCGCGGCCCCAGGGACAGCGCCGCCAGCGACACGCCTTCGACCCGGCCGCGTCCGAGCTCGGCCGACACGGCACGGGCGAAGCCCTTCCACGTGGTCTCGTCGCGTCCGATCAGGTGCGTGATGCCGGTCGGCAGCAGGAGCAGCGCGTCGGCCAGGTGATCCGCCCAGGTGGGCTGCACCGGCCAGTCGTCGATCGCCCGCCAGGTCCCCTCGAGGGCGGGGAGCCGAGAGGCCCAGCCTCGACCACCGTGCCCGTAGACCCATCCCGTCCGGACGACGTGTCCGCCCGCGGCCAGCACCGCTTCCTCGGCGCGTGCCTTCTGGCGCCCGTAGGCGTTCACGGGCCGCACGACCGCGTCGGGGGCATGGGGACCCGGCCCCGAGAACACGAAGTTCGAGGACACGAACCACACCGGGACCTCGCGTGCCCACGCCGCGGGGGCGGCCACGTTGATCGCCTCTGAAAGCGGGTCGGTGGCGCATCGGTCCACCTCGGTCATCGCCGCGCAGAAGATGACGGCGTCGGGGGCGTGCGCCGTCAGGATCTCGTCGCGGGCCCGCTCGTCGGTCACGTCCAGCGCCGGCCGTCCGAGGGCCGTGGCTCCGCGAGCCGCGAGCGCGCGCCCGACGAGTCCGCTGCCACCGGTGACGAGCACGGTCATGCGGGTAGCTTAGTCGTGCGCGTCGCAGCGAGGCTTTGACAGGACGACGACGCGCTTCGTAGGCTCGAGGGGAGGGGAGCGCCCCCTCGAAGGCACACCATGGTTCAAGGCATCGAGTTCCACGGTCGGCTCTGCCGGGCCGACGGGGGCGCGTCGGCTGCTGGCAGCTACGATCTGTGTTTCACCCTGCACCCGGATCCCACCACCCGTCGCAGCGGCTGGAGCGAGGAGCACCGGGGCGTGCAGGTCGACAGCCACGGGCGCTTCGCCGTGGTGCTCGGCACGATCACCGAGCTTCGAGCGCGCCACCTGAAGAAGGCACCTCGGTGGGTGTCCGTGCGTCGACTGATCGACGGCCGTCCGGAAGAGGAGACGGGGAACCGGATCCCGATCACGGGCAACACCTTGGTGCTGATCGATCTCGTGGAGCGGCTCGTCAAGCGCGTCGAGGCCCTCGACGAGAAGCTGAGCGAGCGCACCCATCCCACGGGAGCGGTGCTCCAGACCCAGCTCGATCGGGTGCAGGACCGCCTGGATCGCCTGGCCGGGCCCGCCATCGCCGAGCTCCAGTCACGGCTCGGGGCGCTGGTCGCGCGCGTCGAGGCGGTCGACGGTGAGGACGGGAGGCTCGACAAGGTCGAGGATCGGGTCGAGGACATGGACGGCCCCGACGGCGATCTCATCGATCTTGGCGAGCGCGTGGACGCCCTGGAAGACGCAGGCTCCGGCAACTCCCTGGTGGCGCGACTCTCCAAGGCCGAGAAGGTGCATCGCCAGTTGTCGCGCCGGCTCGCGTCGTTGGAGGCTCGCCTGCCCGCCGAAGCAGCGGCCGAGGCGGCCGAGTAGCGAGGGGAATAGCGGAAGCGCGCGCGGAGTAGTCTGCGCAAGTCCTTCCCTGGAGCGCCCCTGATGACGCGTGATCCCGTGCTGCCCCCGTGGGCGGAGGAGCTGCGCGAGCGCTACCTCGCCGGTGAGTCGAGCCTCTTCCTCCTGCACGGCAGCGTGCGCGACGTCTACCCGTGGGAGACCGCCGACGGCCAGGTGCGCTACCTGCCCCTCCGTGGCTTCCTCGAGGCCTTCCTCGGGCGCGCGAAGGACATCGTGGTCACCTACAACCTGTCGGAGGGGCTGGCCTTTCCGGACAAGGCGATGGCGGGCCGCTTCAAGCGCGCGGTCAATGCCCGTCGCGTGCTGGACGGCCGGGAGGAGCTCGTCGTGCTCCCTCGCACACCGGGCGAGGTGCTGCCCGCCCTGGAGGACCTGGTCACCGACACGGCGCAGAACGCGGCCGTCGTCATCGACTACGCCGACGCCATCGTGCCGGCCGGCGACCTCTCCTACATGACCGACACCGACAAGGCGAACCTGATCACGCTGCAGCGGTGGTCCTCGGATCCCTCGCTGCTGTCGTCGGACAACCTGGTCATCCTGGTGGCCGAGTCGCTGCGTGACCTGTCCCGCCGGGTGGTCTCGAGCCCGCAGCTCGCCGCGATCCAGGTCGGCTTGCCGGGACCCGACCAGCGCTCGGCCTTCGTGAGCCGTCACGACCTGTCGCGCGTGACCCTCGAGATGGAACCCGCGCAGCTGGCGGAGCACACGGCTGGTCTGTCGCTGGTCCAGATCCGAGGCATCTTCCGCACCGCCCACCGCTCGGGTGCGCCCATCACCTTCCAGGCGGTCTCGCGCCGGAAGAAGGCGATCATCGAGCAGGAATGCCACGGCCTGGTGGAGTTCGTCGACCCGCGCCACGACTTCAGCCACGTGGGGGGCATGGAGCGCATCAAGGCCGACCTGATGGGCATCGCAGACGCCATCCGGAAGGGGCACCACAACCGGGTGCCGATGGGCCTGATCTTCGTGGGGCCGATGGGCACGGGCAAGACCTTCCTGGCCGAGGCCTTCGCCAAGGAGAGCGGCCTGACCTGCCTGAAGTTCAAGAACTTCCGCGAGAAGTGGGTGGGCTCGACCGAGGCCAACCTCGAGAAGATCCTCCAGGTCGTCGATGGCCTGGGCTACACGCTCTTGATCATCGACGAGGCCGATCGCAGCCTGTCGGCGGGCGAGGGCGACTCGGGCACCGGCAGCCGCGTGGTGGCACGGCTCAAGGAGTTCATGTCCGACACGAGCCACCGCGGGCGCGTGGTGATCCTGATGCTCACCAACCGGCCCGACAAGCTCGACACGGACCTCAAGCGACCGGGCCGCTTCGACGTGAAGGTGCCCTTCTTCCACCCGGAGACCGCTGCCGAGCGCGAGCTGATCTTCGCGGCGAGCTCGCGCAAGAACGCCATCTCCTTGCACCCCCAGCTCGACGTGGCCGGTCCGATGGCCCGGATCGATGGCTACTCCGCGGCCGAGCTCGAGGCGGTGTTGCTGGCTGCGGCGGGCCGGGCGGCGTCCGAGGATCGCCCGTCGGTGGAGCAGGAGGATCTGGACCAGGCGGTGCACGACGTGATCCCGAGCCGGGACGTCCGCATGCTCCAGCTGATGGAGCTGTTGGCGGTCTTCGAGTGCTCCGCGAGGCGCATGCTGCCCGATCGCTACCGGAAGATGGAGACCGACGAGGTGCTGCAGCGCCTCGATCAGGCCCGGGTGCAGGTCGGAAGGAGAGCCCTCTGAGGCGGATCAGGAGGGCGATCGCGCCTTGACACAGGGGCGCTACCGGCGTACCTGAGGCCGGCTCGCGTCCAGGTCCCGAAACCCTCGGAACGGCCTCGACGCCCCTGACGCCCTGGCGGGCGCTGCGGAGAAGGAATCATGTACGCGGTCATCGAGTCCGGCGGCAAGCAGTACCGGGTCGCCCAGGGCGACTCGGTCGTGGTCGATCGTCTGGACGCCGAAGTCGGCAGCCTGCTCGAGCTGCCCGTCCTGTTGGTGAGCGGCGACGAGGTGAAGATCGGCGCCCCCACCGTGGAAGGTGCAGTGGTCAGCGCCAAGGTCGTCGAGCACACGCGCGGCGAGAAGATCATCGCCTTCAAGATGAAGCGCCGCAAGCGGTCCCGTCGCCGGATGGGCTTCCGCGCCAGCCACACCACTCTCGAGATCACGGCCATCTCGGCCTGAGGACGACACCATGGCTCATAAGAAGGGACAGGGTTCCTCCAGGAACGGCCGCGACTCCAACCCCCAGTACCGGGGCGTGAAGCGCGGCGACGGTCAGTTCGTGACCGGCGGCAGCATCCTGGTGCGGCAGCTCGGCACCAAGTTCCACCCCGGCAAGAACGTGGGTGTGGGCAAGGACTGGACGCTCTTCTCGAAGATCGACGGCACCGTCAAGTTCGAGACCTTCCGCGGCAACAAGCGGCGGATCTCGGTCTACCCCGTCGAAGAGGCCGCCTCCGAGGCCTAGGCCTCTGTGGCTCCTCGTCGGAGCGTACGATGCGCTTCGTCGACGAAGTCGAGATCACCTGCATCAGCGGGAAGGGTGGCGATGGCGCCAGCTCCTTCCTGCGTGAGAAGCACCGGCCCCATGGTGGCCCCGACGGGGGCGACGGCGGGCGCGGCGGCTCGGTGATCCTGCGGGCCGATCCCGGTCGCACCACGCTGGAGCACCTGCGCGGCCGTCGGGTCTACAAGGCGAAGTCGGGCGGTCCCGGTCGTGGTCGGCACATGCACGGCCGAGGCGCCGACGACTACGTGATCGAGGTGCCCGTGGGCACGGTGGTGCTCGACCGTGAGACGGGCGCGCAGTTGGCGGATCTGACCGAGCCCGACGCCTTCGCGGTGGTCGTGCGCGGCGGTGGCGGCGGTCGCGGGAACATGCACTTCAAGACCGCGGGCAACCGCACGCCGCGGAAGTTCGAGCCCGGCGAACCCGCCTCGACCATCGAGCTGGCCCTGGAGCTGAAGCTGCTCGCCGACGTGGGCCTGGTCGGCTTCCCCAACGCGGGCAAGTCCACCCTCATCTCGGTGATCTCGAACGCGCGCCCGAAGGTGGCCGACTACCCCTTCACCACCCTGGTTCCGAACCTCGGCGTCGTGAGTCGCGGCTGGGAGGGTGCCTTCGTGGTGGCCGACATCCCGGGCCTCGTGGAGGGTGCGAGCGAGGGCGTGGGCCTGGGGCACCAGTTCCTGCGCCACGTGGAGCGCTGCCGCGTGCTGGTCCACCTCGTGGCGGCCTCGGGCTACGGCGAGCCCGTGGAGGACCCTGTCGAGCGCTACCAGTCCCTGCGCGGCGAGCTCTCCCGCTTCTCTCCGGAGCTGTCCGAACGCCCCGAGCTGGTGGTGGTCTCGAAGATCGACGTGGCGACCGAGCACGAGGTGGAGGACGCCGTGGCACGCTTCACGGAGCTGCTCGGCGCGCCCCCGCTGCTGTTGTCGTCGCTCCGGGGCGACGGCACCAAGGCCCTGACCGAGCGCTGCTGGGCGCTGGTGCAGGAGCGGGACGACGGCTGAACGGGCCGAGAGCGGGGGGGGCGCAGAGCCGTCGTGCGGGAAGGAGCCCGGCGCGGCCGCCCGCGTCAACGTCGTCGCCGGAAGGCCTGTAGACTGCAGCGGGAATGCTGTCGCTCCTCGTCGTTGCCTGCACCTCGGGTCCTTCACCGGAGGACGAGCTCTGGGAGGCGTCCAAGAGCATCCAGTTCGCGTCCCAGGCGGCCCTGGGGCCCCACCACCTCCAGGCCACGGTGATCGAGCAGTGGCCGGCGGGGAACGGACGGGACGACAGGCACACCCTGGAGCTGTCCTGGGGCGACTGGGATCACTTCGAGCTCCAGCGCGTGCGGGATGGCAAGGTGGTGCAGCACGTCCTGGTGGTCGACGGCACCGCCTGGACCGACAAGGGCGGCGGCTGGCGGCGCCGGGACGACGCCGAGCTGTACCGCGGCGAGCTGGCCCAGAGCTGGGACCTGCTCTCCCCGTTCCTGAACGACTACGCGGACCACTTCGTGCTCGAGCCCCTCGGGGACACGGTGGTGGAGGGACGCCCCGCGGTGCGCTACGGCGTGCGCTTCCAGGCGCCCGAAGTCGAAGAAGAGCCCGAACAGGAGCATGGCAAGGCGCGCCGGAAGAAGAGGAAGAAGCGTCGCTACCGCCCGACTGCGTTGGCAGGTGAGGTGGTCCTGGACGGCGCGAGTGCCGTGCGGCTCCAGGTGTCGATCGAGGGCGTCGTCGAGACCGGTGGAACCGAGCTCCGGTCGCGCACCGACCAGGTGCGGATCGTGCGATCGAGCTTCGGCACGATGCCGGTGCTGGAGCCGCCAGAGTGACGATTCTGAGCGGCCTTTGCTTGACCCCCATGCGCCGAGGTACTAGTCTGACTGCAGACGGACACGGGAGTTCATGGTCACGAGGCGCGTCGCTTGAGCTACGAGCTTGAAGCTGCGCGCACGTGCGTCCTCGTCTCTGTCGTCCTGTCCGCGCACGCCACCGCGTGCCGGCATCACCCCCGGAGGTCGGTATCACCTCGCTCGAGCTCGTTCGCGCCCTGACCGGTGCGGCCGTGGAGAAGAAGGCCAGTGACATGGCCATCCTGGAGATGGAAGCCCGCGTCTCGTACTGCGACTACTTCCTGCTCTGCAACGGCACCAACAAGCGCCAGGTGCGCGCCATCGCCCAGGCGGTCATCGACACCGCCCGGGAGCACGGCGTGCGGCCGCTGTCCACCGAAGGTCTCGACAGCAGCAAGTGGACGCTGATCGACCTCGGGGACGTGGTCGTGCACGTGTTCGACCAGGAGCTTCGGGACTTCTACGATCTGGATACCCTCTGGCAGGACGCACCTCGGGTCGACGTGCCCGAGCTGGGCGATGCGAAGCTCAGCGAGCGGTGGACCGGGACGGACGTCTGAAGCTTCGGCTGGCCTACGTCGCCAAGGGTCGGACCGCGTGGGCCGACGAAGCGGCCAGGGACTACACCAAGCGGTTGAAGCGCTACGCGCCCTTCGAGGAGTGGCAGCTCAGGCCGGGTCGGGAGGGGGCCTTGCCTGGTCGGCTCGGCCCGTCTGACCGGCTGGTCGTGCTCGATCCGAGCGGCACGGCCCTCAGCTCCGAGGGCTGGGCGGGCTTGGTCGATGGCGCCCGGAACGATGGCGTCGGCCAGCTCGTGGTCGCCATCGGCGGCGCGTCCGGTCACCTGCCCGAGGTGAAGGCCCGGGCTTGGCGCACCGTGCGGCTCGGCCCCTGCGTGCTCAACCACCAGGTGGCGCGCGTGGTGGTCCTCGAGCAGCTCTACCGCGCGTGGACCATCGTGAACGGCGAGCCGTACCACCGGGCTTGACCCGGCGGCCGCCGTGCCGAGCTTGACGCGATGCTGGAGCTCATCGCCCCCACGAGCTGCGCCGCGTGCGCTGGTCCCGAAGGGCCGCTCTGCCGCTCGTGCCGCCGCGGGCTGCCCTCCATCACCTGGCCGGTGGCCCCGCCGGACCTCGTGCGCTCGGCTCGGGCGCTCGGCCCCTATGAAGGCCAGCTGGGCCAGATGCTGCGGCGCGCCAAGTACGGACCCGCGGAGCACGTCACCCGCCTCCTCGCCGAGCGGCTGGCGCTCGCCACCGAGGACCTGCCCGGCGCCCTCGTGGTGCCGGTGCCCCAGGCGCCCTTCACCACGCTGAAGCGTCAGCACGAGGTCACGCTCTGGCTGGCGGAGGCGGTCGCGCGGCAGCACCGCCTCCCGCTGGAGGAGCCGCTGCGCCGACGAGGCTGGCGTCGGCTCGCGGGGGCGTCCGACGCGGAGCGCGCTGAGCTGGTGCGGCACGCGTTCCACGCCAGCGCCCCCGTGCAGGGGGAGGTGTTGTTGGTCGACGACGTCCTCACCACCGGCGCCACGGCGTCGGCTTGTGCGGCCGAGCTGATCGACGCGGGTGCGAGCGCCGTGCACCTGCTGGTGGTGGCCGCACGGGATCTGTGACGTACGTCCCACTTCCTTGACATCGTCCGACGAAGAGAACGGTGCCGACCGGGGTCTGTACCCGTGCAGGCCGACAGCGTGCGCATCCCGCTCCCATCACTGATGGCACGGAACCTGCACTTGTAGTCAACGAGCTCAACGAGCCCCCGGTCGGGGCAGAACCACTGGGGATGGCACCCCTGCTGGAGTCAACGATGAACCGCATCCACACCACCCTGGGCGACCTGGTCGAACTCTTCTACGAGGAGTACCTCGCGCTCTACGGCGACCCCGAGCTGGCGCGCATCGCCACCTCGGCGACCCTCAACGACCTCGTGCTCGACCAGCACGAGACCTCCGCACGGCTGGCGGAAGGCGAAGCCGCGTAGCTCCGCGCTCACCCGGGCTTTCCGGGTGATACGGCGCGGCCATGTCCGCGCTCGACTACGCCGTCATCGCCGTCTACCTCCTGGGCATCGTGGCGCTCGGCGCCTGGGCCGGTCGCGCGAAGTCCCTGAGCACGGTCAGCGACTTCTTCCTGGGCGGGCGGCGCTTCCCGTGGTGGGTGGTCGGCACGTCCATGGTCGCCACGACCTTCGCGGCCGACACGCCGCTGACGGTGGCCGGCCTGACCATCAACGATGGTGTGGCGGGCAACTGGTTCTGGTGGTCGATGGCCATCTCCCACGTGCTCGTGGCGGTGGTGTTGGCCAGGCTGTGGCGGCGCGCGGGCGTGGTCACCGACGCCGAGTTCTGCGAGCTCCGGTACCAGGGTCGCGGCGCCACCTTGCTGCGCGGGCTCAAGGCCTTCTACTTCGCCGTGCCCATCAACTGCATCGTGATGGGCTGGGTCTTCCTGGCCATGTTGAAGGTCTCCGCGGCGGTGTTGCCCGAGGTGCCGCCGTGGGGCGTGGTGCTGGGGCTGCTGGGCCTCACCCTGGTGTACAGCGTGCGCTCCGGCTTCCACGGCGTGGTGATCACCGATCTGGTGCAGTTTCCGATCGCGCTGATCGGTGCCCTGCTCCTCGCCTGGTTCGCGCTCGACGCGGCCGGTGGGTTGGACGCGGTCGTGGCCGGCGCCGTCGCGGCCAAGGGCCCGGCGCTCATCGACCTGTTCCCCGTCGGCGGCGAGTTGCTCCCCTGGGAGTCGCTGGCGGCGTTCCTGGGGGTGCAGTGGTGGGCGCAGAAGTACGCCGATGGCGGCGGCATCTTCGTGCAGCGCATGCTGTCGGCCCGGACCGAGCGGGACGCAGAGCTCGGCGGCCTCTGGTTCGTGGTCGCGCACTACGTGCTGCGTCCGTGGCCCTGGATCCTTGCGGGCATGGCGGCGATCGTGCTCGTTCCCGAGGCGGTCGCCCTCGACGCCGAGGCCGCCTACGCCCAGCTCATCGTCGAGGTGCTCCCGGCCGGATTCCGTGGCCTGCTGGTCGCCAGCTTCCTCGCTGCCTTCATGTCCACCATGGACACCCACATGAACTGGGGCGCCAGCTACGTGGTCAACGACCTCGTCGGGCGCTGGTGGCCGCTCTCGCCGGAGCGGGTGCGGCTCGCGAGTCGTGTGTGTGTGGCCGCCATCGCCGGGCTCGCCCTCGTGGCCACCGCGATGATGGACTCGATCGCGGGCGCCTGGGAGTTCCTCACCGCCTTCGGCGCCGGCGCGGGCGCGGTGATGCTCTTGCGTTGGTACTGGTGGCGGGTGAACGCCGCTGCGGAGATCAGCGCGATGGCGGCGTCCACGGTCTTGTCGGTCGGGGTGTACCTGTTCGCGCCGGAGTGGACCTACCTGGCCAAGCTCGGTCTCATCGTGGCGGGGAGCACGGCGGTCTGGTTGCCGTGTGCGCTGCTCGGCAGCCGGGATCCCGCCGCACTCGTGCCCTTCTACGAGAAGGTGAGGCCGCCGGGGCCCGGGTGGGGCAGTGTCGCGCGCGCCGCAGGCCTTCCGGCGCCGACCCCGCTCGGACCGGATCTGTTGCGCTGGCTGGCGGCTCTCGCCTGCGTGATGGCGTGCCTGCTCGGCACGGGCAAGGCCCTGCTCGGAGCGCCCGCGTACGGCGTTTCCGTGGCCGTCGCGGGCGCGGTGGGCATCGGGCTTCTGGGTCGTTCCAGGGCGCGTGTGACAAGTGGCTTGCACCAGGCCGCCACAGGACTATGATTGTCAAGACATCACCATAGAAATTACCTGAGGGATTGTCGTGCACCTCCCACCCGACTGCGGCTTCGGCAGCGTGCGCGAGCGCAACCTGTGGGCTGCCGTCACGGTGCGCTGTGCCTGGGAGTTGCACCTGGCGCGCGTGAAGTGCGCGCCACAGGTGCTCGCGAGCGTGCGGCGGCACGTGCTGCTGAGCCTCCCCGACGAGCGCGACGAGGAGCTCCTGGGCGCCGTCACCAGCGCCGCCGTGCAGGACTGGTTGCGCCGGGTGAGGCGCGGCCGCTACCCGCTGAGCCAGGAACGGGTGGTCTCGTGGGGACTCCGGTCCGCCTGGCGCGATGCGCTGACCGCCGACCTCGACATGGTCGGCCAGGCCGTCTGGCACCTGGCCTACGCGGACGGTCTGTCGTTGGAGGAGGTCGTCGAGCGAACCGGCATCGACCCGGTCGCGCTCTCGGCCTCCCAGAGCGCGCTGCGGGCCATGGCCCGGGCCGTCATCGAACAGGCCGGCGGTGCGCTCCCGGCTGACGACGTCGAGCTCGACGGCGTGCTCCGGCGTCTTGCGCAACTCCCGGCGGAGGACTGCCGCGGTGCCTGGCGGGCCCTGCAGGCGAACCGCTTGCACCTCGAGGCCTGCCCGCGCTGTGTGCGCGCCGTGCGCCTGGTGCGCGCCAACGTGCTCGACGCCCGCGAGCTCCTCCTGCCGGCTGGCGGCACGGTGCGCCCTCAGGACGAGGCGACGTTGCTCGCCCTGCACCTCCACCCCGACGGTCGCCAGCACCTGAAGAGCGTGCTCGAGAGCTTCCCGGACGCGGCCCTGAAGGCGGGCGACGACCTGGTGCTGATCGACATGGACAAGGTCGGCAACCACGTGGCCATCCTGCACGGACTCGCCGAGGAGGGTGCCCCGGCGCGCGATCACCTGCGCGGCGCCATGGTGACCGGACGCGGTGTGCTCACCAAGCGCGCGCTGCTCGGGCCCCTGGCCGCGGAGTCCTGCGAGGCCGTTCGCTCGCGCCCGTGGGGCGAGGTCGACGGCGTCGGTGCGCTGCCCGAGCCGCTGCCGGAGCCCCCGTCTCCGGCCCGGTGGTGGGCGGCCGCGGTGCTCGTGTTCCTCCTGAGCCTGCTCGCGGGTCGTGAGGCCATGCAGCCCCTTCCCGCCCTGCCCACCTGGCCGGTCGAGGCGGCGTTCCACCGAAACGCCGAGACCGTGTCCGTGCGCTTCGATCTCGACGATCGCGCGCTGGCCCTGGTGGTCGTGGACGGCCCGGACGGTGTGGAGATTCTCCACCAGTCGCGCGATGCCGCGGACAAGGGCCGCCTGGCCACGGGCGGCGGCGACTACGCCATCTCCGCCCGTGGACGCCGGCTGCTGGTGGCGGCCTCCTCCGACGCGCTCGACGACGTCGAACGGCTGGTCGCCCTGGTCGAGCTCAGCGAGGATCCCCTGCCCGAGCTGGCCCGAAAGCTCCGCGCGCTCTACCTCGACGAGAGCGGCCGTCGCACGGGCGTGGACGTGCGCGTGCAGCCGATGGTCACGGAACGGTTCGCCGCCGTGGTGCCCTGAAGGATACGGGGCTTCATGCGCATCACGCCCCTCGACATCATCCAGAAGGAGTTCACCTCGGTTCGCCGGGGCCTGGACCCCGACGAGGTGGGCCAGTTCCTCGAAGAGGTCCGCGAGACCCTCGAGGAGGTGCTCCGGGAGAACCGCACCCACAAGGAGGCCATCACCGCGCGAGAGCGCGAGATCGAGGACCTCCGGGCCCGGGAGTCCGAGATCCACCAGACCCTCATCCTGGCCCGCCGCATGACCGAGGAGCTCAAGGACACCTCCCGCCGGGAGGCGGACCTGCTCCTGGGCGAAGCTCGGCTGGAGGCGCAGCGCGTGCTGAGCACCGCACACGACGAGCACCGCGAGCTCCTGCAGGAGGTCATCCAGCTCCAGTCGATGCGCAAGCGCCTGGCCGCCGAGCTGCGCGCCGTGATGGAGACCCACCTCCGACTCGTGCGCGAGCTCGAGCAACCGGTCGACGGGTAGCCGGATGAGCACCCTCCGCACGCTGCCGCCCAACGCGCGCTTCGATCTGCACCTCCACAGCCACCTGTCCGACGGCAAGGTGGCCCCCGCGGAGCTGCTCGACCTCTGCGGTCGCGGCGGGCTCGACGTCATCGCGTTGACCGACCACGACCTGCCGCCCGCGCTCTCCGCGGGACGTCACCTGGTCGGGCAGCGGGTCGTCACGGTGCTGCACGGCGTCGAGCTCAGCGGGGTGCACGAGGGCAAGGAGCTCCACCTGCTCGTGTACTTCCCGGGGGAGATGCCCGCGGACTTCCGCGTGTTCCTGGCCGGGCGCGCCAGGGCGCGGGCGGATCGCTACGACGAGGCGGTGCGCAGGCTCGATCTCGAGGGGCTCGAGGTCGCACCGCCGGCCGCCCGCAACGGGGAGCGCTCCATCACCCGCTTCCACCTGTCCCAGGCCCTGGTCGCCAGCGGGCACGCCCACAACCTCAACGACGCGTTCCGCCGCTTCACGGGGTCCGAGCACGGGAACGTCCCCCCGGTGACCCTCGGCTGGCTCGAGGCCATCGCCAGCGCCCGTGCTGCGGGGGGTGTGACCTCCTGGGCCCATCCAGACGTCGACGATGCGGAGCGGTGGACCGCCGCCTTCGCCGCCGGTGGCCTGCAGGGGCTGGAGGCCCTCCGTCCGGCGAACAAGCGCCAGCAGCGCAACGCGCTCCGTCGGCTCGCGCGGGAGCACGGGCTGTTCGTGACCGGCGGCTCCGACTGGCACGGCTGGTGGAACGACCGGCCCGGCCGCTTTGCAGCGCCGTTGCGCGAGCTGCAAGGCTTCGCCGAGGCGCTCGCGGCCGCCTAGCATGCGCGTCTGCATCGTCGGAGCCGGCGTCGTGGGCCGTGCGGTGGCGCGGAGGCTCGCCCAGCGCGGCGACCACGTGGTGCTCGCCTCCCCCGCGCCCCGCGAGGGCGCCGGGCTCTGGCGTCGGGCGGACGCGCTGACGGGCGTGGGCATTCGAGATGCCCTCTACGCCGCCGATGCCGTGGTCTACGCCGCCACCGCGCCGCGGCAGGTGGTCGCGCTCGCCGGGGCGGGCGCAGAGCAGGTTGCCCGGGCCGCACGCCAGGGCGCTGTGGAGCGCTTCGTGTGGGTGCAGCCGGTGGGCATCAACGGAGCGCTCACCCACGTGGTGCAGTCCTACCAGGAGGCCCTCCCCGTGGTGCGGGCGCAGGCACCCGAGCTGCGGGTGGTCGGACTTCCGCTGCTCTTCGGCGACGGCGACCGGCTGTTCACGCCCTGGGTGGAGGCGGCGCGGGCGGGCAAGGCCGTGCCTCAGCCCCCCGATCTTCGGCTGCGGCCGCTCTGGTCCGACGACGCGGCGCGCCTCGTGCTGCGGGCCGTGGACGGCGAGCTCGACCGCGACGTGGGGGTCCAGGGGCCGCGCCCCGTTCGGCTGCGTGCCCTCGCCGACGATCTGGCGGGCAGCTTCGGCGCCAAGGTGTCCCGCATGAAGCGCAGCGCGCTGAAGCCCTGGGCGGAGCTGCTGGCGTCGCAGGGCGAGGCTCCGGACGACTGGGATGGCCTGGACCTGGGGCGTCGGCGCGACCCGGAAGATCACCTGAAGGCGCTGATCTGAGCGGCCGTTCATTTCCTTGACGGGCGCGGTGGCGGGAGCGGTTACGGACTCGGCACCATCCCCACGGAGGACCCATGGCCGACACCGTCTCTGACTTCTTCAACGTGACCCTCGCCGAAAAGATCGGCCCCGATCTGGTGGCCTCTGTCGGTGCGATCTTCCGCTTCGACATCGAGGGTGCGGGCACCTGGGTGGTCGATCTGAAGAACGAAGGCAAGGTCACCCAGGGCGAAGGCGACGCCGACTGCGTGATCGGCAGCGACGCGGCGAGCTGGGCGCAGCTCGTGGAGAACCCTTCGAGCGCCATCGCGCTGTTCATGGACGGAAAGATCACCGCGAGCGACTTCGGCCTCGCCACGAAGCTCCAGGAGATCCTCGCCTGATGGCGGATCCCAGGACGCACCTGGGCATCGACCGCTCGCTCTGCGGGGAGCCCCTCGCGCTCTCCGAGGGGCGGGCGGTCGTCGCTCTGTCCACCACCGCCGCCATGGGTGCCGACGAGCGCGGGCTGGTGCACGGCGGCTTCGTGTTCGGCGCGGCCGACTACGCAGCCATGTTGGCGGTGAACGACCCCAACGTGGTGCTCGGCGCCGCGGAGCTTCGCTTCCTCGCCCCGGTCACGGTCGGCCAGGTGGTGCGCTGCGAGGCGAGCGTGAGCGCTGAGAAGGGTCGGAAGCGCGTGGTCGACGTGCGCTGCGAGGTCGGCCCCACCGCGGTGGTCACCGGCACCCTCACAGCCTTCGTGCTCGACGAGCACGTGCTGGGATAAGAGGCCGCGCCGCGTAGGGCCTGGCGGCACCGCGGGGCGAACCGCCTCTGCGGTGGGGGTTCAGCGTGCCCATCGGGCACGCGAAGGGGGCCCATCGAGGGGCCCCCTTTCAGAGGGGAAGTGGCCCCGTCGAACGCTCGCAGGGCCAGAGAGGCGGGAGCGCGGGGGCTGCGCGTGGAGCGCAGCCCGTGCGCTACAGCTTCCGGCGCCTCGCCCAGGTGCCGATGGCGCCCGCCACCGCGAGCCCCGGCGCCGCGAGCAGGCAGAGCAGCCACACGAGCAGCCCGTCGATCTCGGTCATCGTGAGCGTGCCGGAGCCGGCCTCGTTGGGTCGGATGCTGATCTGGTCTTCCTCGCCGACCATCCAGGCCACGCTGTTGAGGAACAGATCGAGGTTCGAGCCCTGCAGGGCCAGCTCGTTGCTCACGAAGTCGCTGTCGCCGAACACCACGACCTTGCCGCCCGCGGCTCGGGCCACGTCCACGACCTCCGGCACCGGCGTGTCGGCGGGCAGCGGCGCTTCCGAGCTGCCGTCGAGCACGCGGCTGCCCACGTGCACGGCGCCGGGTTCCACGACCTCGACCACGGCGGCCACGCCGACCGGACCGGCCACGTCGGCGGCGTCGAGCACCGGGTTGGGGCTCTCGAGATCGGTCTCCGCCCAGCCGTTGGCGCTGGAGCGGGCCAGGACCATGGCGTTGAGCCCCTCGACCTCGGGTCCGAGCCGCACCGAACGCGCCACCCTCAAGAGCGCGATGCCGGTGAGGTCGGCGACGATCGGGTGGAAGTCGAAGCTCTGCTTGTCGAGCACCAGGTACGACGCGTCGCCGCCGACCAGCTGGTAGGCGGGGTTCTGTTCGAGCACGATGTCGTCGCCCAGCAGCAGGCCGTAGCGCGCGAGCGAGGCCGCGAAGGCCGGCGCGTGCATCGGGTCGAGCAGCACGATCATCGAGCCGCCCTCGGCCACGAAGGCCGCGAGCATCTCCACCTCGGGAGCGAGCAGGTCGAGCTGAGGGTCGGCGACCACGGCCACCTCGCAGCCGTCCGGTACGCCGCCGTCGGTGAGCGGCACGAAGGTGGTCACCGTGTAGTTCTGCCCCTGGAGCTTGGCGACCACGCCGCCCAGGCCGTCGGTACGGTAGTCGTCGTCGACCGCGCGCTCGCCGTGGCCGGTGGTGAAGCAGACCTCGTGGTCCACGCCCGCGGTGACCTTGACCAGGGCGTTGGTGAAGGCCTCCTCCCCGAAGTCGGCCTCGAGCCGCTGCTGGTCTTCGCCGTGGGTGAGCACGATCGTGCCGAAGCTCGACGTGACCTTGAGCTGCTCGGCGAGCAGGGGCTCGCGGATCGGGTCGACCAGCTGGAAGTCCAGCCACGGCGTGTGCTGCTGGTAGGCCTCCACCAGGTCCTTGAACTCGGCGCCCTCGAGGCTGTCGGTCGGGAAGAAGCCCAGCACGTCGACGGCGCTCGCCAGCCCGTCGGCCACCTGAACCGACTGCTCGGCCAGGGTGTGCCGGCCGCTCTGCGTCCAGTCCCAGCGCTCGTCGTACCGCTTTCCGGCGACGTTCACGGCGATGGTGATGCCCAGCGCGACCACGACCATCAGGGTGGCCATCGAGCTGTTCCGGAAGCCCGGGGACTGCGACGCCTGATCGAGCTCGTCGCGGTCGAGCCAGAGGTAGAGCGCGAGGAGCGCGAGGCCGATCCCGCCGACGACGTTCCAGACGACATCGAAGGAGCCGGTGGTGAAGCGGTGGATGGCGAAGGCCACCGTGAGCAGGGTGCCGAGCACCCCGGCCAGCCAGGAGAAGCCCCTCATCAGCGCCACCGGTAGGCGTCGACCCGCTGGTGGGTCGCGAAGAGGAAGAAGGCGATGAAGCTCAGGTAGTAGACGAGGTCCCGGCTGTGCACCAGGCCCTTGGCCAGCTGCTCGAGGTGGGTGAGCATCGAGGCGTAGGCCAGCCACTCCCCCGCCCCCGTGGACGTGCTGGCGTCGGCCCAGGAGAGCACCCAGAACATCAGGAGCAGCCCGAAGCCGATGACCAGCGCCACCACCTGGCTCTCGGTGAAGGCCGAGGTGAGCATGCCGACGGCCACGAAGCTGCCGCACAAGAGCAGCACCGAGACGTAGCTGGAGACGAGCACACCCACGTCGGGGCTGCCGAGCCACAGGAGCAGCGCCGTGTAGTGCCCGGTGGCCAGGAGCATCACCGAGCAGAAGGCCATCGCACCCAGGTACTTCCCGAGCACGATCTCCAGGGTGGAGACGGGGCTCGTGAGCAACAGCTCCAGGCTCCTCGAGCGGCGATCCTCGGCGAAGAGCCGCATGGTGAGCGCTGGGCACAGGAACAGCAGGATGACGCCAGTGTTCGCGAAGAAGGGTGCCACCAGGTACTCGTCGACGTTCATGTCGCCGGTGCCGTAGGGGTCGAAGCTCATCTGCGCCGACTGCAGGTTGTAGAAGCCGATCATCGACGCGAAGAAGAAGCCCGTGATGATCAGGAAGGCGCAGAGCGCGATCCAACCCACGGGGGTGGCGAAGTAGGCCGCGAGCTCGCGGCGCGCGATGGCGAGCACGTTCATGCGTTGCCCTGGGTGAGGCTCAGGTAGATGTCTTCCAGGCCGCGGCGCGCACCCAGCGCGAGCAGGCCGTGGGGGGCGGCGGCGGTGGCGACCTCGGCGCGGAGGTCCGCGTCGCAGCGCAGGAGCAGGCGGCCTTCACCGGCGTGCTCGACGAGCTCGACGCCGGGCAGGGCGCGGAGGGCCTCCATGGCTGGCCCGACCTGCTGCACCTCGATCGCGACCTGGCGTCGACCCCCGGAGAGGTCGTCGAGGGTGTCGGTGGCGACCACCCGACCGCGCGCGATGATGACGACTCGGTCGCACAGGGCTTCGACCTCCGCGAGCACGTGGGTGCTCAGGATGATGGTCGCGTCGCCAGCCGCCAGCTCCTTGAGCAGCGCCCGGATCTCCACGCGCTGGGCGGGGTCCAGGCCGCTGGCCGGCTCGTCGAGGATGAGCACCTCGGGGTCGTGCACGATGGCCTGGGCGAGGCCGACCCGTTGCCGGTAGCCCTTGGACAGGTGGTCGATGATGCGGTGGCCGACGTCCGCCAGGCCGACGCGTGCGAGGGCGCGATCGACGGCGGCCGGGTCGGTGACTCCCTTCAGGCGACCGGCGAAGGCCACGTAGTCCCGCACGGTCATGGTGACGTAGAGCGGTGGGACCTCGGGGAGGTAGCCCACGGTGCGCTTGACCGCTGCGGCGTGGGTGGAGACGTCGCGACCGCCGATCCGGGCCACGCCCGCGGTGGCGCCCAGCGAGCCCGTCAGGATGCGCATCGTGGTGGTCTTCCCGGCGCCGTTCGGCCCCAGGAAGCCCACGACTTCGCCCTTGGCCACCGAGAACGAGACGTCCTCGATGGCGTTGTCCGCGCCGTAGCGCTTGGTGAGTCCTTCGACCTCGATCATGGGCCCTTCCGGTGGCCGCTTGAGGTATCGAACCAGCGCCCACCGTCAAGAGCAGCGAGACCTGTCGCTACAAGTCGTCGAAGTTGCTGACGTAGAACAGGCCCCCGTCGTGCGCGTGTTCGCCGGCGGGGAGGCGCTCCGGCGCGCCCCACGTCACGTGGAAGGCCCGCGCGCTTGGTGACCGTCCGCCGCCGGCGTCGACTCCGTCCGGTCCCTGCCAGGCGCACCGCACGGCGCCGTGGCGCAGGCCGCACGGGAACAGCTCGCCGACACCATCCAGGCGCTCGCTCGGCAGCACCGTCGCGGAGCCGGCCCACCGGAGAGATGGCCACGCCCGTGTCGGTCGAGGGCGGCGGCTCGTTCGTCCGCCGCTGGTGTCGGTCGGTCCCGGATCGCTGGACGGAGCCGCGTCCGAGGCCTGGAAGCCCGGAGCTGTGAGCTCCCGGAGGAGGTACAGCGTGCGCCGCACGGCGGCCCTCCTGGCAGGCGCTGGCGCCGCTGCCCGCGCTGGAACCCAGGCGGCCGGATCGCCATCGCCCGGCCCTGCGAGGCGCCGTTGCTTGAACAGCACGCCCGGCCGCGGCTACGCTGCGTCCCAGACGAGGCACCGCATGCGCTTGACGTTGATGGCTGCAGCCGCCCACCTGCTCTTGCTGGCAGGCTGCAAGACCGACTGGGTGGTCGTGGACCTGGACGGCGACGGCTTCGCGATGAGCGACGGCGACTGCGACGAGGCCGACGCGTCCATCCACCCCGACGCTGCCGAGACCTGGTACGACGGCGTGGATCAGAACTGCGACGGCAACGACGACGACGCCGACGGCGACGGCTTCGTGGCGGTGGCGGCCGGTGGCGACGACTGCTGGGACGACCCGGCCTCCATCCCCGACGGCTACGCCGTGGCCACGGGGACCGACAGCGCCGGGGGCTCGCTGGGGTGGGCCCAGCCCCAACCCGCCGAGGTCCACCCGGACGCGGTCGATACCTGGTACGACGGCGTCGACCAGGACTGCAGCGGAAACGACGACTTCGATCAGGACGGCGACGGCTACCGCAGCGACGGCTACCCGGACCAGCAAGGCGCCTACGGGGACGACTGCGTGGACGGAGCGTCGCTCGACCAGACCTTCTACGACGACGACGACGTCGCGATCGACCTCGACGCCGTCGGCGTGGCCGCCACCGACATCCACCCGGATCAAGACGAGACCTGGTACGACGGCATCGACGTCGACTGCGACGGGTGGGACGACTACGACCAGGACGGCGACGGCTACCGCGTGGACTCGGAGTGCGACGACGAGGACGCGGCGGTCTTCCCGAACGACGCGACCGACACCTGGTACGACTGCCTCGACTCCAACTGCGACGGCAACGACGGCGACCAGGACGGCGACGGCTACGTGCCCGACGACTACGCGGCCACCTGTGACTGGGAGCAGTTCGCCGGCCACGACGGCGCCGAGGACTGCTGGGACGATCCGGCGAGCACCCCCACCGAGTACACCGCGCTGCACGGCAAGGAGGCCCTGGACCCCGAGGAGGTCTTCCCGGGCGCCGACGACCGCAGCTACGACGGCATCGACGCCGACTGCGCCGGCGACTCCGACTTCGACGACGACGGCGACGGCTACGACACCACCGATCTGAGCAACCGCGACGGCGACTACGGCGAGGACTGCGACGACGCCGACCCGCTCGTGAGCCCCGGCCAGAACGAGTCCTGCTCCACCGACTACGACGACGACTGCGACGGCGAGCTCAACGACGTCAACGCGTCGGGCTGCACGATCTTCTACGAGGACCGCGACGGCGACAGCTACGGCACCACCACCACGCGCTGCTACTGCGAAGCCTTCGACGTCTACACCTCCGACAACCCCGACGACTGCGTGGACACCGGCGACCAGTCCGCGGTCGAGCGCGACGGGCTCGGCACCTCTGCGATCACCATTCCGCCCGAAGACGTGAACCCGGGCGCCACCGAGCTCTGCAACGAGGTCGACGACGACTGCGACGGTCGGATCGACGACGACGACAGCTCGGTGAGCGACCCGTGGGTCTGGTACGCCGACGACGACAGCGACGACTTCGGCGATCCCGACGACAGCACCTCCCAGTGCTTCCGGCCCGGCACCGACGTGCTCGACGACACCGACTGCGACGACACCCGCGACTGGGTCTACCCCGAGGCCCAGGAGCTCTGCGACGACGAGGACCTCGACGAGGACTGCGACGGCCTGGCCGAGAACGACGACCTCGCCGACGCCGACAGCAGCACCTACACCACCTTCTATGTGGACGCCGACGCCGACACCTTCGGCGACCAGGACGACGCGGGCACCGAGCTCTGCGACGCCACGGCCGGCACCCCGGTCACCGACCACACCGACTGCGACGACACCCGCGACCACGTCTACCCCGACGCGCAGGAGCTCTGCGACGACGAGGACCGCGACGAGGACTGCGATGGCCTGGCCGAGAACGACGATCTGGCCGACAGCACCACCGCGAGCCGCACCACCTTCTATCCGGACGCCGACGACGACGACTACGGCGA
>Ga0114932_10000518_pt1 | contig 45785 bp, 38 predicted proteins | sample 2SBtaG_2_FD_87286 | JGI IMG/M metagenome (GOLD analysis project Ga0114932, IMG submission 87286) | Deep subsurface microbial communities from Kolumbo volcano to uncover new lineages of life (NeLLi) - 2SBTROV12_ACTIVE470 metaG | ecosystem: Environmental > Aquatic > Marine > Volcanic ...
CCTCCGGCGGCGGGTCGAAGGCGAGCTCGAGCTCCGAGCTGAGCAGGGCGGCGATGGTGAACAGGGCCACGGTTCCTCCGGCGGGTGTCGACACCCGAGCGCACGAACTCTATCCGAGTCGGCACCGAGGCCACCGACTTGAACGACAGCGCGCCCATGGCCGCGATGCCCTCGCCGCGATAGCTACGGGGGTCCCTCCCCCACCCGGAGATCAGTTCCGTATGGCTACCGATAAGCCCGCAAAGCCCGTGAAGCTCGCGTCCGTCGCGAGCATCGTCCGCGAGGCCGGCGCGTCCGCCAACGCCTTCTTGACCGTCTGCGCCGATGTGCTCGACAACGAGAGCGACGAGCGCATCGTCGAGATCTACGGTCGCCTGAGCGTGCCCAAGGGCTTCACCGCCGAAGAGCAGCCCGAGGTCGATCTGGACGCGGTCTCCATCGTGCCCACCGACTTCGAGCACGAGGCCGTCCTGGCGGAGTCGCTCAACACCGTGATGGATCGTCACCACCGCAAGCTCAAGTGGAACTGCACCCACCCAGCGGTCGAGACCCTTCCGATCGTGATCGACATCTACAACGTCATGGGCTGGCTGAGCCAGCTCCGCGTGCGCCGCGTCATCAAGCTGGTCAACAGCAAGGACGTGATGACCCCCTACGAGTGGGGCGTCACCCGCGACCAGGTGAACCGCTCCTACCGGGACTTCCGCATCGCCACGCGCCTGATGGCCACCCGCTGGATCGACTCGATGCTCGAGAGCTGCGATCGCACCGAGGTCCGCCAGGGCGTCGAGGGCCTGCCGCGCATGTTCAAGGCACGGCTCGAGGAGCTCTCGCTCCTCCGCGACGAGTTCGAGATCCGCCGCGCGGAGATGGGCGTTCAGCCCCCGGGCCGGCCCGTCGTGAAGCCCCCCCGCTACTTCGGCGGCGACCTGCTCGACGACGGCGCCTGGCAGATCTTCCTGGGCGACGTGCAGACCTCGACCGAGACCCTGCTCACCTCGCTGGACGGCTGAGCGTGACCCTCCCCGTCGAGGGCATGAGCTGCGGCGGCTGCGTGGCGTCGGTCACGCGCGCCCTGCAGCAGGTACCCGGTGTGACCGAGGTGCAGGTCGACCTGGACGCCAAGCAGGCCACGGTCAGCGGCACCGCAGACCGGGCAGCGGTCGTGGCCGCCATCGAGGACGCGGGCTTCGAGGTGCCCGACCAGGGCTGAGCCGCCGCCGTCTTGCACGGTCGCCGCTCAGACCCCTTGGGCCCTCGGGTCCCAGACCACCTTGTGCAGCTGCAGGTTGAAGCGCGCCTTCAGGCCGTCCTCCAGCATCCACGCCACCAGGTCCGCCGGCTCCACCTGCCCCCAGGCCGGCGACAGCAGGAGCTCGAAGCGCGCTTCCAGGCCGTGGGCCCGCGCCACCTCGCGAGCCCACTCGTAGTCGCCGCGCGAGGCGATCACGAACTTGATCGCGTCGCTCGCCTTCAGGTGTTCGAGGTTCTCCATCCGGTTGGCCCCGCACTCGCCGGAGTCGGGGGGCTTCAGGTCCATCACGATGTGGACGCTGGGCGGCACCTCCGCCACCGACAGGCTGCCGCTGGTCTCCAGGAGCACGGTGTGGCCGCGGGCCACGAGCCGCTCCATCAGCGGAATCGCCTGACGGTGGGCGAGCGGCTCCCCGCCCGTGACCTCCACCACGTCGATCCCGAAGGCCGCCGCGGCCTCGACCACCTCGTCGATGCTCCGGTGTTCGCCCCCGGTGAAGGTGTACTCGGAGTCGCACCACGTGCACCGCAGGTTGCACCCGGCGAGCCGCACGAAGACGCACGGGACACCCACGTACCGGCTCTCGCCCTGCACGCTGGCGTAGACCTCGATGACGCGAAGACGCTCGTCGATGGGAATCACGGGATCCGCCGATTAGGGAGCCCCCTCGACGGAGGCCCCATGCCCGCGTTCCAGTACCAGCCCATGTTCCCCCTCGCCAAGTCCTCCACGCCGTGGCGCGCCCTCGGGGCGGACGGGGTGCGAAGCAGCAGCTTCAAGGGCAAGCCGCTGCTGGAGGTGGACGCGAGCGCCCTCACGCGCCTGGCGGCCACCGCGATCAGCGACGTGAGCCACCTCTTCCGGCCGGGCCATCTGGCCCAGCTGAGCGCCATCCTGAAGGACCCCGAGGCGAGCGGCAACGACCGCTTCGTGGCCCGGCAGCTCCTCCAGAACGCCTGCGTGTCGTCTGCTCGGGTCCTGCCGAGCTGCCAGGACACGGGCACGGCGATCGTGATGGGCAAGAAGGGTCAGCAGGTCTGGACCGACGGCGACGACGCCGAGGCGCTGTCGCTCGGCATCTACGAGACCTACCAGGCCTCCAACCTGCGGTACTCGCAGCTCGCCCCGATCTCGACCTACGAAGAGAAGAACACCGGCACCAACCTCCCCGCCCAGATCGATCTCTACGCCACCACCGGCGACAGCTACGACTTCCTCTTCGTCACCAAGGGCGGCGGCAGCGCGAACAAGACCTTCTTGTTCCAGGAGACCAAGGCGCTCCTGAACCAGACGAGCATGGCCGAGTTCTTGCGCCGCATGGTGCCCAAGCTCGGCACGGCCGCGTGCCCGCCGTACCACCTGGCCATCGTGATCGGCGGCACGAGCGCCGAGGCCAACCTGAAGACCGTGAAGCTGGCCAGCTGCCGCTACCTCGACGGCCTCCCGAGCCAAGGCAACCTGCTCGGTCATGCGATCCGTGACCCCGAGCTCGAGGCGCAGGTGCTCGCCATGACCCGGGAGCTGGGCATCGGCGCCCAGTTCGGCGGCAAGTACTTCTGCCACGACGTCCGGGTCATTCGGCTCCCGCGGCACGGGGCGAGCTGTCCCGTGGGCATCGGCGTGAGCTGCTCGGCCGACCGCCAGATCCAGGGCCGCATCACCCACGAGGGGGTGTTCGTGGAACAGCTCGAGGACAACCCCGCCCAGTACCTGCCGGAGGTCCAGGTGGACCAGCTCTCCGAACAGGTGGTGCGCATCGACCTCAACCAGCCGATGAGCGCCATCCGCGCGAGCTTGAGCAGCTACCCGATCAAGACCCGGGTGCTCCTCAGCGGCCCGATGGTCGTGGCCCGCGACATCGCCCACGCCAAGCTCAAGGAACGCCTCGACGCGGGGGAGGGTCTGCCGGACTACGTCAAGAACCACCCCATCTACTACGCGGGCCCGGCGAAGACGCCCGAGGGCTACGCCTCAGGCTCCTTCGGCCCCACCACGGCCGCTCGCATGGACCCCTATGTGGGGCTCTTCCAGGAGCACGGCGCGAGCCTGGTGACCGTGGCCAAGGGCAACCGCAGCAAGCAGGTGACCGACGCGTGCAAGGCACACGGCGGCTTCTACCTGGGCAGCATCGGCGGCGGTGCAGCGCTCCTGGCCAAGGAGAACATCACCAAGATCGAGGTGCTCGAGTACGCCGAGCTCGGCATGGAGGCCGTGTGGCGCATCGAGGTCGCGGACTTCCCCGCCTTCCTCGTGGTGGACGACAAGGGCAACGACTTCTTCGCCTCGGTGGGCTGAGGCCCGCGATCGGCGAACAGCCCTCAGTAGGTGTCCACGAGGTCGTTCAGGATGTTCGCCGTGTCGTTGCTGACGACCCGCAGCGCTTCGTCGAGCAGCACGATGAAGGGGTAGCCGCGGAGGTTCCAGTAGCTCGGTGCGAACTGCCAGACGTGGGCTCAGTAGCCCTTCTCGGTCTCGAGCCACTCGACCGCCTTGTCGAAGGACTTCGAGTAGTTCTTGATGTTCTTCTCCCAGACGAACTCGTCGTTCAACAGCCCCACGCTCGGGAAGCCCGAGATGCCGAGGTCGTAGAGCGACTGCTCCGGATCGGTCATGACCGGAACCTTGTCGTGCGGGTACTTGCTGGCCCAGTTCTCGGCGTCGGACTGGGACGGCGAGCCGCCGGCGTTGTTGCCCGTGAGGATGGTGAGCCAGATCAGGTCGCCGCTCTCGACGGCCTCCGGGATGGCCGACCACTCGGGGTAGCTGTCGTAGAAGCTGGAGCGGCCCTCGAGCCACTTCGCCATCTCGGTGCAGTAGCCGCACCAGACCTCGGAGATGTCGAACAGGATCCAGGCGTCCTGCCCGGCGAAGTCGTAGAGGTCGACCTCATCGCCGTACTGGTCGGTGAAGGTCAGGCGCGCCATCTGGTCGCCCACGGACTTGGAGAAGGTGCCTTCTCCCATGTCGTCCTTGTTGGGGTTGTAGGGCCAGAAGCCTTCGTACACGCGGCTGTAGTAGTCGCGAGGATCCGTGCCGACCTCGACCTCGACGCCGTCGTCGTAGGAGTCCTCGTCCGTGTCGACCACGGTGGGGTAGGTCCCCAAGGTGACCTCGTCACCGTCGGACAGACCGTCACCATCGGTGTCGGCCGCGGTGGGATCCGTCCCGAGCTCGTCCTCTTCCTTGTCCGAGAGGCCGTCACCGTCGGTGTCGGCCGGTTCGCAGGCGGTGGTGAGCAGCAAGCCGAGGGCCGCGAGGGGCAGCGTGAGAGCACGAAGAGTCATGGAGCCGATCCTTGACGGGGTTACAGCGCACGTCGGTATACCTGAGGATTTCGCGGCTTGTCGCGGGTGTTCGATTCCTGACGTGGAGGTGACAATGTTTGCGCTCGTCCCCCTGGTGTTCGCGGCCGACGCCAACGAGCCTCACGAGCACCGTGGCGTGGTCTCGGCCTACAGCGGTGCGCCCCCGGCCGTCAGCCTGACCGCCACCGACGTCGCCACCCTCGAGGCCGGGCAGCTCGTGCAGAAGCAGATCGTCGCCGACAGCGGAGGCCGCGGCGTGGCCGTGATGCACGTGAACGCGCCGCCCGCCACGATCTGGAAGACGATCCAGAACTACGGCGCCTACCCCGAGTGGGTCGACGGTCTGGACGGAACGCGCATCTACAAGAGGCAGGGCGATCGGGTCTTCGTGGAGTTCAACCTGTCGAAGATGGGCATGGGCGTGGACTACTTCATCGAGCACAGCGTGCACACCGACGAGGGGTGGGTCACCTGGACCCTGGACTACGACCGCCAGTCCGATCTGGACGACTCCGTGGGCTACTGGCGGGTCACGCAGCTCTCCGAGAGCCCCATCGTGTCCCGGGTGGAGTACTCCGTGGACCTCAGGGTGAAGGGCTGGGTGCCCGGCTTCATCGAGGACCTCCTGATGGACAAGGGCCTGGTGATGGCCACGAGCTGGGTGAAGACCCAGGCGGAGGCCGCCTACAACCCGTGAGGCGTCGCACCTTCCTCGGGGGGCTGATCGCCGCGGGCGTCGCGCGCCCCGCGTTTGCAGCCGAGCGCCTCACCGCGGTGGTCGGCAGCGGACTCGGCCCGTGCCTGGCCGCACTCGAGGCCGCACCGAGCGGACGGGTGGTGCTCGTCGCACCCGAGGGGATCGGCGGCGCCCTCGGGCAGGGCCTGTGGGCGCGCTCCACCCACCTCGAAGCGTTGCTGTCGAAGCATGGCCTCCACCCTTTCGGCGAGCAGACCGTGGAGGCCCTGCGCTTCGCCGATGGGGAGATCCATCCGGTCGACGGCGCTGGGCTGCGCGCCCTGGCACAGCGCGAGCTCCTGGCGCTCGACGCGCTCGACGTGGCCCATCCGGCCGCCACCCTGCGCGACGCTCGGAAGTGGCTGCGCCACCAGGACCCGGACGCCCCGCAGCTGTGGGGACGCCCTGCCACGGAGGGCCCGCTCACACCGTGGCGCCTGCACGCGGACGCGTGGGCCCAGGCGCGGCTGGCCACGCCCGCCTCCGAGCTCGATGCGGGCCACTTCGCCCTCGCCGAGCGCTTCCACGCCCTCGACCGCGACGCAGCCCGGGTCCGCTGGTTGCGCGGCGAGCCGGAAGAGGTGCTGTGGGGACCGCTGCGCGAAGCGCTCGGAGCCGCCGGCGTGGAGATCGTGGTCGCGCCCATCGCGGAGCTCCAGCTCGATCCCCTGAGCCTGGCCCTGGGGCGCCGCGGACGGGGCGTCGCGGTGAGCGAGCTGGAGCTGGGCTGGAACCGCGTGGAACGCGTCGACCAGGCGCCCGTCTTCGTCCGGGCCGTGGTCGAAGGTGTCGAGGCTCGCGTCGGGCGATGCCCCCGGTGTGGCGCGCTCGTGGATCGACACGCCGGCGCGTTCCGTTGCACCGACGCCCACGCCCTCGAAGCCAGCGAGCTGCCGCAACTCTTCGCGGACCTCGGCGCCGACGGCATCGTGGTCGAGGGCGAGCTGCCCTTCCGGCACCTCGCGCCGACCGAGGTGATCCTCGACCAGCGTCAGGCCGCTCTCTGTGGCTCGGTACCTCCGCGCCAGCGCTCGGCGCTGGTGGTCGAGCTGCTGCTGGAGCGCGGCGCCGACGGGGCCGCTGCAGCGGTGCTCGTCGATCCCCACGCGAGCCATGCGCTCTGGCTCGACCGCGTCTGGGGCACGCCCCAGCCCAGGATCGCTCTCCAGCTGGTCCACGGAGAGCAAGACGACGAGAGCGCGCTCCGGACCGCAGAGACCGCCGTTCGACGCCTCTGGCCGGAGCTGGCCGACGTGGCGGTGATCGCCACGAGGGTGCACCGGGAGCGCCGTACTTGGTTCGCGCCGGGCTTCGGGCGCCTCCCGCGACAAGCGGCGACCGGCGTCCGGATCATCGGCGACGCGGTGATGGGGCTCGGCGATGCCCAGGGGTGGGAAGCGGTCGCGCGCAGCCTGGTCTGAGTGGAACCCGCCGCCGCAAGCGGCATCATCCGCACTCGGAGGTCGGATGCTGATCGTGCTGCTCGCGTGCAAGGGAACCCCGGAGGCCGTCGACAGCTCGGCGCCGGTCGAGCGCGACACGTCCTCCGCGGCGGACTCGGGCACGGACTCCGCCAGCGACGACTGGGCCGCCCTGCCCGACGTCTGCGCAGCGCCGGACGAGCTGCCCGACGATCCCATCACCTGGGTCGGCGGCTTCCTCCAGACCCAAGAGGCACAGAACACCTTCTTCGTGGAGCTCATCGACCTCGAGATCGACGGCGACATCGTCTTCGGCGTCGGACAGGGCGGCGTGATGTCCTACGACATCTCCGACCCCAGCGACCCGCAGCTGGTGGGGCACGAGTCCGGTCCCCACGCCCGCTTCCACCGGGTCGAGCTGCTGGCGGACGGCATGCTCGCTGTCGCTCACCGCGACTACGGCGTGTCCATCGTCGACGCCACCGACCCCACCGACCTGTCGCTCGAGCTCACCCTCTCGGTGAACGGATGGGAGGGCATGGCGCGCGAAGGCGACCGCCTGTACGTGTCGTCACGCACCGACGGCACGATCCACGTGCTCGACGTCAGCGTGCCCACCGCGCCGGTCGAGCTCGGCACGAGCAACAAGGGGCTATCGTCGCCGTGGGATCTCACCCCCATCGTGGACGGCTGGACCTACGCCGCCGACAACGATCTGGGCCTGGTGCCGATCGGGGTCGACGGCGACTCCGCGACCATCGGCGAGCCCGTGCCGCTCGACGGCGCCACGCTCCACGCTGCGGTGGACGGGGACCTGCTCTACGTGTCGCTGGGCTCCAAGGGGGTGGCGGTCCTCGATCGCAGCGACCCGGCTGCTCCGGTCGAGATCGCACGGATCGACGTGGGAGGCTCCGCGGTGATGGCCTGGGCGGAAGGCGGCTGGCTCTGGGTGGTCGACCACGAGGGCGTGGGGGCGTGGGACGTCTCCGAACCGAGCGCGCCGATGCCTCGTGGCTACGAGATCACCGAGCAGTTCGCGCTGGCGGTGCGCAGCGAGGGCACCCGCGCCTGGGTGGGCGACTGGAACTGGATGGCGGGCTTCGACCTCGATGCCGACGCGGTCGCAGGCGAGCTCGACGTGGCCAGCGACACCATCACGGTGCCCGTGGACGGCGGCGAGGCGACGCTCGAGGTCACCAACCGTGGCGGCGGCACGCTGCACCTCACGGGCGCCCGGGCGGTCGACTCACGCATCTCGGTGCTGGCGGAGACCGCCACCCTGGAGCCAGGAGCGTCCACCACGCTGAAGGTGGTCTACGAGGGCGGGGACGACCTGGACACCACCCTCTGCCTCTCCAGCGACGACCCGGACGGCCCGACCACCGAGCTCACCCTCCAGGCCGGCGACAGCGACTACGGCCTGGGCTCGTACGCCCCCGACTTCACGCTGACCGACGTCGACGGCAACGACTTCACCCTGTCCGATCACCTGGGCGAGCCGGTGATGATCGCCTTCTGGGCCAGCTGGTGACCGGTCTGTCCGTCCGAGGTCTCGGACATCGACGCCACCCTGGTCCCCGCCTACGAAGGTGAGGTGCACTTCCTCGCGATCAGCGACGAGGGCACGGACACCGTGGAGAGCTTCCGCGACGCCTACGGCCTGGAGCTCCGGATGTTCGCGGAAGGTGGCTCCGTGCACACGCAGTACCAACAGGAGCTCGCCTTCCCCACCGGGGCCTACCCCCAGGAGTGGATCGTCGGCACCGACGGGCGCATCGCCTACGTGAACAACACCTTCGAGGTGGACGCGGTGGTCGAGGTGCTCGACGCCCAGCTCGGGCGTTAGCCGGAGGTCATGCTCGCGCTGCTCCCCGTCGCCTTCGCGCTCACACCCGACAGCGTGCGCGCGGCCATGGACGGCCTCGGATGGCAGGACGTGGGCGAGCGCCAGACCGAGGTGGGCCTGGTCGCAGTGCGCCACCTGCCCCTCGACGGCATCGACTGCCTCGAGGCCAGCGCCAGCACCACCCTCGACCTCGAGCGCATGAAGACGATCGTGGTCGACATCCGGGGCAACCCGGAGTGGTCGTCCGCAGCGCTCACACAGTCCCAGGTCCTGGCCGAAGCCGAAGGCACCGTCGACTACCTGCAGGTGCTCGACAACCCGTCGCCCATCTCGGATCGCTACTGGTACCTCCGCGGCACCTGGGGTCCCACGGGCGAAGGGTGGGCGCTGAGCTGGGAGCACTTCGACGGGGAGGCCGAGTACCCGAAGGCCCATGCGGAGCTCCGCGCGAGCCACCAGGGCGCGGTGCCGGTGACCTTCAACGTCGGAAGCTGGGCGTTCCTGCCGCAGGGCAGCGCCACCGTCGCGCGCTTCCGCAGCTGCAGCGACGCGGGCGGCAACGTGCCCCGGTGGGCCGGCGAAGCTGCCGCCCGTCGCATGTTGCCCAACAACATCATCGACCTGTTCAAGGCTGCCGGCGACGCATCCTCGGGACGTTAGCAGGCAGGCATGAACGACCTGCTGCTACGCGCCCTGAACAACGAACCCGTCGAGCGCCCGCCGGCATGGTTCTTCCGCCAGGCCGGCCGCTACCTGCCCGAGTACCACGTGACCCGTGCAGAAGCGGGCTCGTTCCTGAACCTCTGCCGCAACCCGGAGCTGGCGGCCGAGGTCACGCTCCAGCCCCTGCGTCGCTTTCCCTTCGACGCCAGCATCGTCTTCAACGACATCCTGGTGCCGCCGGCCGCGATGGGGCTCGACCTCGACTTCATCCCGGGACGCGGTCCGGTCTTCGCCGACCCCGTGCGCCACGCCGCCGACCTGAAGCGGCTGCACGTGCCCTCGATCGAGCGGGAGATGCCGCACGCGCTGGACACCATCCGCCTGCTGGTCGAGCAGCTCGACGTGCCGCTGTTCGGTTTCGCCGGCGCGCCCTTCACGCTGGCCGCCTACATGGTCGAGGGATCGGGCTCACGGCACTTCGAGCACGCCAAGGCCCTGATGTGGCGCGACCCGAAGACCTTCCAGCGCCTGCTGGACATGAACGCCGAGATCGTGGGCGACTACCTGCAGGCGCAAGCCGAGGCGGGGGCGGCCGCCGTCTGCCTGTTCGACACGTGGGCCGGCGAGCTGTCGCTCGAGGACTGGCGCCGGGTGGCCCTGCCGGCCGCACGGAAGGCCCTGTCCAAGGTCTCCGGGGTGCCGCGCATCTACTTCACCAAGAACGCGTCTCCGTTCCTCCACCACCTCCACGAGGTCGGGGCCGACGCCTTCGGCCTCGACTGGCGTGTCGACCTCAAGCGTGCCCGCCAGGTCCTCGGCGCCGACGTGCCGATCATGGGCAACCTCGACCCCATCGCCCTCTTTGCCCCCCGCGAGACCATCCACGCCAAGGTCCGCGCCATCCTCGAGGACGCCGGGCCCACGGGCCATGTCTTCAACCTCGGTCACGGCGTGATCCCCACCACCCCCCACGAGGGCGTCGACGCGACCCTGGAGGCGCTGCACGCATGGAGCTGGTCAGCCCGAGCGAGCTGAGGCGCTGGGACCGGCCCGGTCCGCGCTACACGAGCTACCCGACCGTGCCCGTCTGGGGCGCGCTGTCGCGTGCCGAGACCGACGCCGCCCTCGGGCGTGCTCGCGAGCCCGCGCAGGTCTACCTCCACGTGCCGTTTTGCGCCGAGCAGTGCACCTTCTGCGGCTGCAACATGGTGGTGGCCGGACGCCGCCCGATCGGCGAGCGCTACATCGCCCTCGTCGAGCGTCAGCTCCACGAGCTCCCGCTGCCCGCGGAGCGCCTGGCCGTGCAACGCATCCACTGGGGCGGCGGCACGCCCACGTGGTTCACCCCCGAAGAGATGGTGCGGCTGCACCAGCTCCTGCTCACCCGCTTCGAGCCCATCGAGGGGGCCGAGCTCTCGATCGAAGCCGACCCGCAGATCACCACCCGCGCGCACCTCGAGGCCCTCGCCGAGCAGGGCTACAACCGCCTCTCGCTGGGCGTGCAGAGCTTCGACGACGGCGTGCTCACGGCGGTCAACCGTCCCCAGTGGGGCGAGCGCATCGCCGACCTGCTCGCGATGGCGCGGGAGCTGGGCTGGTGGGGCCTGAACCTCGACCTGATGTACGGCCTGCCCACGCAGACCGAGGCCACGTTCCGCGCCACGCTCCAGCGCACCATCGCCCTGCGACCCGACCGGCTGGCGGTCTTCGGCTACGCCCACGTGCCGTGGTTGCACAACCACATGAAGCGCATCGACGAGGCCACGCTCCCCGGCGTCGACCTGCGCGCCACCCAATACCTCATGGCGCAGCGCGCGTTCGCGGAGGCCGGCTACGACCCGCTCGGGCTCGACCACTTCGCGGTCGCCGAGGACCAGCTCGCCGTGGCCCAGCGGAGCCGAGGGCTCCACCGGAACTTCATGGGCTACACCACCCTGGCCGACGTGGACATGATCGGGCTCGGCATGAGCGCCATCAGCGAGGTCGGCGGGGTGTACTGGCAAGCGGAGACCAAGCTCGCCACGTGGATGCAGCGGGTGGAGGCTGGCGAGAGCACCGTGAAGCGCGGCTGGGTGATGAGCGACGAAGATCGCCTCCGCCGCCACGTGGTCAACGCCATCATGTGCAACCTGCACCTCGACATCCCCGCCGTGGAGCGTCGCTTCGGCGTGGACTTCGCGGAGCACTTCGGCCAAGCCCTGCTCGAGCTCGCCCCGTTGGAGGCCGACGGCTTCGTGGTGCGCGATGCCGAGCACATCCGGGTGACCGAGAAGGGCCGCGTGCTGGTTCGGCTCGCGGCCATGCCCTTCGATGCCTACCTGAAGAAGAAGCAGGACGGTGCCCCGCGGTTCAGCCGGACGATCTGATGAAGACTGCGGTGTGGCTCTTGAACATGGGCGGACCGGACGGCACCGAAGCGGTGCAGCCCTTCCTCTACAACCTGCTCAACGACCACGACCTGATCCCCTTCCCGATCCCCTGGCTCCAGTGGGTCTTCGCGGCGATCATCAGCCGCCGGCGCGCAGCGATCGTGGCCGGCGACTACGAGCGCATGGGTGGCGTATCTCCGCAGCTGGCCATCGTGCGAGAGCAGTGCGCGTTGTTGCAGGCCGAGCTGGGTGAAGCCTTCGTGTGCCGCCCCGTCTTCCGGTACTGGGGCGAGGGCGCGATGCAGGCAGCCGCCGCGCTCGAGCCCGGTCAACCCGTGGTGCTCCTGTCGCTCTACCCACACGCCTGTGGTGCGACGACACGGAGCTCCCTGAACGACGCACGACGAGCCCTGCGAGGACACACTGGAGACGTCCGGGTGGTCGAGAGCTACCCGGATCACCCCGGCTACGTCGCCGCGATGATCGAAGGCGTGAGCGAAGGTCTGGCGAAGGCGCCCGACGCGCACCTGGTCTTCTCGGCGCACGGCATGCCGCAGAAGCGCATCGACGACGGCGATCCCTACCTGGACGAGATCGAGCGCACCGTGGCCGCGGTGCTCGCCGGCCTGGACCGGCAGGTCCGCCACACGCTGTGCTTCCAGTCCAAGGTCGGCGTCACCAGGTGGCTCGAGCCGTCCACCCTCGACACGATGGAGCGCCTCGGATCGGCTGGTGAGGCCGCGCTGGTCGTGGTTCCGATCGCCTTCACCAGCGACCACATCGAGACCCTGGTCGAGCTCGACATCGAGAACCGGGAGGTCGCCAGCCGTGCGGGGGTGGAGACCTTCGTGCGTGTGCCGGCACTGAACAGCTCGCCGACCTACGTCACGGCTTTGGCCGACCTCACGCGCGGGGCCCTCGCGCAAGAGCGTCCAGCCTGAACCCGCTGCTTCCCGCAGGGCGCAGCCCCATGTCCCTGAGCGGCTGGTGCGGGGTGACCGATCGCCTGGCGAGCGCTGGCCTGACGCCGCCGGAGTTCTTCGGGGAGCTGGTGCAGACGGGGTCCCACCCCGCCTCGCTCGCCGCCCTGGCTCGGCGCGGCATCGACGTGGCCACGATCGACAGCACGATGCTCACCCTGGCCGCCCGCGGCTGCCACCCCACGGTGCGGGCGGAGGGCTACCGCGTGCTGGACTCGATCGGCCCCTGCCCGGTGCAGCCCACCGTGGTGCGGGCCGATCTGCCCACGGCCCTCGCCGGAGCGGTGAGGCAGGCCCTTCGCGCACTGGGACCCTGGCCCGAGTTCGCTCTCCACGGCTTCGCCGACCAGCCTGGCCTCTCGAACCCCGAGCGCTCACGAGGGCGCACCCGAATGAGCGGGTTGCCGCTCGGCGCGGCCAGGTGACTCGCTAACGACCCGGTTCGCCGAGCCAAGACGCCACCGCACCCGCGGCGATGGCATGGGCCTGTCCGTTCGGATGCCGATCGACCGCTTGCACGTGGAGCGCGGCTTCGTCGTGCCCGGCAAAGGCTACCGCCAGGTCCAGCACCGGCAGGCCCGCGTCCCGAGCGCGAGCAGCAACGGCCTCGTGCACCGAGGTGAGCGGGTACGCATCCAGGTCCACGAGGAAGGGGTAGAGCACCACGGCGACCGGGTGGCGGGCCATCGCCGCGAGCGCCCGCTCGAGGCGCGCCAACCCTTCCGGATTGTGTGCGGGGTCGTAGGCGCGACCGTAGAGCGCGAGGGTGGCGTCGCGCGCCTGCCGGAGCGCCACCGCCCGCGCCACGAGGCGGGTGAGCCGCAGCTGCCCGGCGAAGCCCAGCTCGGGCTCACGCAGGTTGTTGCTCCAGCCGATAGCGCGCTTCTCGGCCTTCAACGCGTCGGGCAGCCAGATGTCGTTGGGCACGAACACGTACACCGCGCGGCGGAACCAGCCACGCTCCATGCCCTGTTCGATCGTGGCCGCGGCGTCCTCGGCGCTCGCGCCGGACCGACCGAGCGTCATCACCCGCTGATCGAGCAGCTCCTCGAGCTGGGCACCCAGCGTGTCGTCGTAGCCGAGCCCCTCGCCGACCGTGAACGAGTCCCCGACGAGCCCGATGCGTCGTCCCTTCCGAGGCGTTGCGGAGGGATCGATGCGGAAGCCCTCGGCGGAGATGAGGTATTCGACGCACCAGGGGCTCCCAGCGACGGCCTCGGCCGGGGGCATGGCCTGCTTCGCACCCTCGTGGCGGGCCGTCCACGTGCCCTCGAGCACCGGAGCAGCCTCGAGGCCCGGACCTGGCTCCGGGTAGCAGTGGAAGAAGCGCTTCATGGGCGCCGACTGCGCCAGGAAGACCTTCGCGCCGGGGACAGCCGGCTGCCAGCCCACCAGCGCCAACGCGAGCTCCGCGAGCAACAGCGCAGCTGCCAGTCCCACCGCGACCGCCGCCGCACGCAGGGTCGTCGCTCGGCCCACGGCTCCTCCGAGGGCCGAGCATAGACGAGGGCGATAGCTGGACCGACCACCCCTGGAGGTCTCCGTGGACCCCGTCTTCCTGGGCCGCACCGGCGTTCGCGTGTCGTCGCTCGCCATGGGCACGATGTCCTTCGGCGGCGACGCCGACGAGCCCACGAGCGCCGCGCTCCATGAAGCGGCGCGTCGGGCCGGCATCACCCTGTTCGACTGCGCCGACGTCTACGGGAGCCGCTGAACGTGGCGCGCGTGGTGGTCCTGGGTGGCGGCGTCTCCGGCCTGGCGGTCGCGGAGCACCTGCGCCACGACCACGAGGTGACGGTGCTCGAAGCCAGCCACCGCGCTGGCGGCAACATCGCCACCGACACGGTGGGCGACTGCCTCGCCGAGCGCGCTGCCAACGGCTTCCTCGACAACGAGCCTGCGATGCTTCGGCTGGTCGAGCGGCTCGGCCTCGGTGATGACCTCGTGGCGGCCACCCCAGGCGAGCGCTTCATCTACCTGGCCCCCGACCTGGTGCCGCTCCCGCACAAGCCACCCGACATGATCACGAGCCCGATCCTGAGCTGGCCGGCCAAGCTCCGGGCCGGGCTCGACCTGGTGATGCCCCGCGGCCCCGCCGACGAGAGCGTGGCGAGCTTCGTGCGGCGCCGCCTGGGCGAGGAGCCCCTGCAGCGCCTGGTCGGGCCCATGGTCTCCGGGGTCTATGCCGGGGACCCGGAGCTCCTCAGCCTCCCAGCCTGCTTTGCCAGTATGAAGGCGATGGAGGAGGAGCACCGAAGCCTGCTGCTGGCTGCGCGAGCGAGGAAGGCCCGGGACTTCGGGCCGCCGGGCAGGCTCCACAGCCTCCGGGCGGGCATGGGCTCGCTCATCGAGCGGCTGGTGGAGGGCGTGGACGTGCGACTCGGGGCCGCGGTGACCGGGCTGCGTCCGGCCTGGACGGTCGAAACGGCCGACGGGTCCGTCCAGGCGGACGCCGTGGTGGCCACCACACCCGCGTGGGCCACGGCCCGACTGCTCGGCTTCGCGCCAGAAGCCGCGGCCGCGCTGGCCGCCATTCCCTACGCTCCCATCGCAGTCTCCGTGAGCGCGTACGACACCTCGACCTGGACGCCACCCGAAGGCTTTGGTGCGCTGGTCCCGCGGGGCCAGGGCGTGCAGGTGCTCGGCACGCTGTTCACGTCCTCGATCTTTCCGAGCCACGCGCCAAGCGACCGGGCGGTGCTGCGCACGATGCTCGGAGGCGCGCTTGCACCGGAGCTGGTCGAGCTCGGCGAGCAGGCGCTCAACGCCCTGGTCGATCGCGACCAGCGCGCCCTGCTCGGCCACGTCCCCGAAGCCTTGGAGCGCCGCATCTACCGCCACCCCCGCGGCATCCCTCAGTACACGCTCGGGCACCTCGAGCGGGTGGACCGCGCCCTGGCCGTCGAGCACACCCACCCCGGGCTCTTCCTGGCCGGAGCATGGTGCGGAGGCGTCGGGGTGAAGGACTGCGCGCGCACCGCAGAGCAGACCGCCGGCCGCGTGCGCGCCTTCCTGGAGACCGCATGACCTGGCTCGCCCTCCTGATCGGCTGTGGCGACCCGACCCCGGTGGCCACCACCCGCCACGTGGCCACCCCCGCCGACCTGGAGGCGCACTGCGCCGAGCAGGTGGGCGACCCGCGGGTCGAAGAGGTCACCGACGGGGTGTTCGTCGCGCGGGGCTACGACCTGGCGAACACCGTGGTCGTGCAGACCGACGACGGCCGCGTGGTCATCGACGCCGGCATGAGCCCGACCCGCGCCCACGGGGCGCGGCTCGCCCTCGACGAGGTCACCTCGGGGCCCGTTCGGGCGCTGATCTACACGCACTCCCACGTCGACCACGTCGGGGGCGCGGCGATCTGGGTCGAGAGCGGCACCCAGATCTGGGCCACCGAGGCCTTCGAAGACCACTTCTTCAAGCAGTACGGCGTGTTCCTCCCGGCAGAGACCACCCGTGCAGCCCGCCAGTTCGGGCTCGATGTCCCGGACTCCGAGCTGCCCTGCTCGGCGCTGGGCCGCAACGTCGACCTGCGCGCCGCGTTGCAGAACGGGGCACGCCTGCCGACCCACACCTTCACCGGCCAGACCCGGCTCACGGTCGGCGGCGTCACGCTGGACCTCGTCGAGGCCCACGGCGAGACCGACGACCAGCTCTTCGTGTACCTGCCGGACCAGGAGGTGCTGCTTCCGGGCGACAACGTCTACACCTCGTTCCCGAACCTCTACACCATCCGCGGCACCCGTCCGCGCCCCACGCGCGACTGGATCGCGAGCCTCGACGCCATGCGGGCCCTCGACCCGGCGGTGCTGGTGCCGTCGCACACCAACGTCGTGGCCGGGCGCGACGCGGTCCGAGCGCGGCTGCGGACCTACCGCGACGGCATCCAGTGGGTGGCCGACAGCGTGGTGCGCGCCGCCAACGCCGGCACGCCGCTCGAAGAGGCCGTGGCCGCGATCGGTCTGCCCGACCACCTGGCCTCGGCCCCCGAGCTGGCGGAGCTCTACGGCCAGCTCGACTGGTCCGTGCGCGCGCTCTACACCAACGAGCTGGGCTGGTTCGACGGGCGCGCTTCGCAGCTCTACCCCCTGCCCCCGGGCGACCGGGCGACGCGGCTGATCGCGTCGATGGGTGGCGTGGCCGCGGTCCGTTCCCAGGCCCAGGCGAGCGACGACCCCCGCTGGGCCCTGGAGCTCCTGGAGCTCCTGGAAGCCGCGGGCACCGAGGAGCTCGACCTGGCCTTCGCCCAGGCCTACGAAGCGCTCGCCGAACAGACCGCCAACACCAACGGCCGCGGCTACCTGCTGGTCGCCGCCGCCCAACGACGCGCCGGCGAGGTGGTTGCCCCCGGGCAGGCCGCGCTGTCCCCGGCGTTCGTCGCTTCGATCCCCATCGAGCACGTGCTCGGCAACCTGGTCGCCCGCCTGCGCCCCGAGGAGGCGATCGGCGTGCACGAGACCGTGCTGCTGGCCTTCACCGACCACCCTCACGCCTGGCTCACGGTGCGACACGGCCTGCTGGAGATCGTGTGGGGCACCCCGCTTCCCGGCACCCCCGAGCCGGTGGCGACCGCCACGCTCAGCACCGGCACCTGGAAGTCCCTCGCCCTCGGCCACGAGACCCCCGCGGAGGCCCTCGCGAACGACCACCTCGAGGTCGACGGCCTGCTGGCGCTGCGTGGCTTCCTCGCCCGCTTCGATCAAGGCTTGATCCAGGTCGCCGAGCGCCTTCCGTAGAACGCCTTCGCGTCTACCGGAGCGACCCCGGTTCGAGGGGCGGATCGTGCTCCCAGTCCCCAGAGCCGGTCCACAACGCCGCACTCACGGCCCAGTCCGTGTCACTCCATCCGAGCGCCCAGGCCCACACGCCGGGCGGGATGATCAGGTCCTCGCGCAGCACCTCGCCCACGCCGTCGACGTCGTAGCTGGCCACCAGCCCGCCGTCGGTCCACACCTCGACGGTGCGGAGGCGTCCGGAACTGCCTTGTTCGAGGCTCAGCGTGAGCCCTACCTTGGGCCAGCCGAGGCGCGGGTCGCGCTCGAGCACGAGCCGCGGACCGGTTCCCGCCGACGTGGCCGCGGACGCGAGGCCGCGTTCCGACGCCGCCACACTCGGGAGCTCCGTGGTGTCGGCCGCCGACCAGGTCACGGGACCCGAGAACGCTGGACGGAAGCCCGCGTCCAGCAGGGCCATCACACGGTCGGCCGAGTCGACCCCGTCCAGCTCGAGCACGGCGGGCTCCGGGCGCCATGCGTGGACCTCGGGGGCTTCGTCGACCCAGTCCAGGCCCACGACCGTGAGGCGGTCGGTGACCTCGCCTCCCTGCGCGACGGCGAGTCGGTCGAGGGCGTCGAGGCCCACGGCGTCGGCGGCTCCGTGCCCGGGCTTCTTGCTGTTGGACGACCACGGCCACGACACGATCGAGGCGGGGCCCTCGGTCAGGCTGCCCGCCAGGACCCTCGCGTGGTGGGCGGTCCAGTCGGCGTGCTCGGGCTGGGCCACCTCGCCGCGCGCGTGCTGCACGACGAGCACGTGCCCCTCGCCGATCGCGCGCTGCAGGTCCACGCCAGGGTCGAGCCGGCTGGTCCGGGATGGCCAGGTCTCACGGCCGAGGTCCACCGTGATCCACCCCTCCGAGAGCTCGCGCTCCAGGAGGACGTCCATCGCCCCCGGAACCTCGACCGTGCCCTCCCACGTCCCGAACGCGGGCCCGTGCTCGACCACGAGATCGTAGGATCCGGGCGGCAGGGCCAGCGGGGCTCCGGTGGGCGCAACGGCGTACGGTTCCCCGTCCACCCAGGCCAGCGCAGGGAGCGCTTCGCCCCGTTCATCCTCGACCCGGAGGTCGAGGCCGCCTGCGGCGCCGGGCTCGAGGGTGAGGTCGAGGCCCGGCGCGGTGGGTTCACCCGCCGCGTGGGCCGGAACCTCGCAGACGAGCTCCGAGTCGATCGGCACGCGCACCGCGAAGGAGCCCGGTAGCCGCGCCACCACCTCATCGTCCGACCAGACCGCCACCGACCCGCCTTCGCAGCGGCCGGAGGCGTGCACCCCGTCGGCGAACAGCACCTCGTGCACGTCGGCCGCCGACCCCACGAGGAGCTCGGACGAGCGGTGCACGCGGGCCCCTCCGAGGTCCTCCGCGAGCTCGCCCACCACGCCCAGCGTGCGGTCGTCCCACCAGAGCCCGGTCTCGGTGACCTCGCCGAGGAGTCCGTGCACGTACAGCTCGTCGGAGCCTTCGACGTCCACCCCGAACCCGTCCACCGGCAAGCGCCAGGTGAGCTCGACGGGCTCCCCCTCGGTGCCCCCCAGGAAGTCCACCGCGGTGCTCACCCCGGTCAGCGTGACCCAGGCCGAAGCGGCGTCGCTCCCCCAGCTCACGTCGTCCATCGTGAACCACCCACCGGCCAGCAACGGGACCACCTCGAGCACGGTGTCCAGGCCACCCGCCGGTGCGAGGTCGATCAAGCCACCGCCTCCATGCCCGGCCCACGTGAGCGACGCGTAGGGGCGGACCACCGCCACCACGTGCGCGTTCTGGAGCAACAGGTCGCCTGTGCGCCCTTCGCCACCACTGGGCACCTCGTCGCCACAACGGATCTCCTTCGCGCGCACCTCGGTCGGGTCCAGGAAGCGGGGGTCGCACGCCTCGGAGTCAGCGGGCGGAACGACCGAGCAGGCGAGGGCCAGGATCACGTGGCGCAGCGTACCGTCTCGCGCAGCGGCTGGTCCCTTTCTCCGTTAAGGTGCGGGGCCCCTGGGAGCCCCTCCATGCGCGTCCTCCTCGTCCAGGCCTTCACCGCCCTCGAGCTCGAGCTCGTGTGGCCGATCGGCCTGAGCTACCTCGCAGCCCACCTGCCCGATGACTACCAGGTCGAGATCTTCGACGTGAACATCGTGCGCGCCCAGGGCGATCCCTACGACCTGCTCCGGGACAAGGTGGCCGCCTTCAAGCCCGACGTGGTCGGCATCTCGCTGCGCAACATCAAGGTCGCGACCCCTGGCGTGCACGCCGACGACTTCGAGCCCCAGGAGAAGACCGTCCGGATCATCCGGCAGCAGGCGCCGAGCTCCAAGATCGTCATCGGCGGCACGGCCTTCTCGCTCTATGCCGAGCCCTTCATGAAGCGCCTCCCCGAGGTCGACTTCGGCATGTTCGGCGAGGGTGAGATCCGCTTCCGCGACCTCGTGGCCGACCTGGAGCACCCCGAGAAGATCGGCGGCCTCTACATCCGCAAGGGCGACCAGATCGTCTACACCGGTTCGCCTCCCCCCACGGACTTCCTCGAGATCAAGAACCCGAAGAAGGGCCTGGTGCCCTTCGAGCCCTACGCGGCCTCGAGCTTCGCGAGCATCGGGCTGCAGTCCAAGCGCGGCTGTGCCTTGCACTGCGTGCACTGCAGCGACACCTACCTGCTCGGCAACAAGGTGCGGTGCCGCCCGGCGGCCGACGTGGTCGACGAGATGGAGGAGTTCGTCTACGACTTCGGCGTGAAGAACATCTTCTTCTGCGACCAGATCTTCAACATCCCCGTGCAGCACAGCATCGACATCTGCAAGGAGATCGTCGACCGCAAGCTCGAGGTGCGCTGGGCCGCCTGGTTCAACGAGAAGATCAACACCCTGCCCGACGAGCTGATGGTCTGGTTGAAGCGCGCGGGCTGCGGCCTGCTGTCGTTCTCGCCCGACCACGTCGACGACCGCATGCTGCGCAACCTCGACAAGAACTTCCGCTACAAGGACCTGGTCTACACCTACGAGATCGCGAAGAAGTACGACATCGACGTGGAGTACAGCTTCTTCCTGAACGCGCCGGGTGAAGACTGGAGGAGCCTCTACAACCTCTACAAGTTCATCTACGACGCGAAGATGCACTGTGGAAAGAACTTCCGGCTCTTCACCCTCCTGATGATGCAGCCCATCCGCCTCTACCCCCACACCCGGCTCTTCGAGCTGGCGAAGGAGAGCGGGATGTGCGACGTGGACGCGGAGCTGATCGACGGGCGCTTCTGGAACCCGGGCGGCATCTCGTACGCAGTGGCGGGCATCCAGGCGGTCACCAAGAAGGCCTACTACGCCCGGCAGTCGTACAAGGACTACAAGGGGATCGACACCAACGTGCTCTGAGCGCCCGTCGGAGCACCCATCAGTCGTAGATGGACACCGTGACGGTCGCGTCGAAGCTGAGGTCGCTCGAGGTGGCTGTGGCCTGGTGCACCTCCACGGCCAGCACGTTCTCCCCCACGAGCAGCAGCTCGGGATCGATCGTGTAGGCGAAGTAGGTGGTCTCGTCAGCGTCGCCGCGAGCCGCCGACGCCAGGGTGCCGTGGGTGATGTCGCCGTCCGGGAGGTTCACCCGCACCGCTTCCTCACCATTGAGCCAGGCGACGGCTCCGTCGTCGATCTGGAGGCCGAAGGCGAGGGCCACCGGTTCCGAAGGCCCGGTGAAGGTGCGACGAAAGTAGATCGCCGGCGTTCGGGCGTCGGCAGCACCGCCGTCCACGACGGTCACCTGGTGAGCATCGCCGAACCCGAGGGGCCCGAGCCCTGTGGACCAGGCGGTCGCATCGTAGAGCGCGGAGGTCCAGTCCCCTTCCGGCTCACCGGCGTCCCACCACGACCACACGCTACCGGCCGTGATCACCTCGATCTCCACGGGCTCCGGCGGGTCGTTCAGCGCCCCGGGCGAGCCGCGGAAGTCGTGGGCGAGGCAGCCCGGACCGGTGCAGCAGTCCGGCACCCGCGCCACGGAGAAGTCGGACTCGACGGCTCCATACAGCACCACCTGCCCGCGACCGTCGGGCGCGTACAAGCCCACCTCGCCGCCCTCCGCCGCCAGACCGAAGTCCAGGTGGTCCGAGCCTGCCGCGGGAACGCCGTCGGCGTACAGCACCAGGAAGCCCCCCGCGTCCACCACCAGGCGCGGGTCCAGCTCGGAACCGGAGCCGTCGCCTTCGTCGGTGAGCACCCAGCCGTCCAGCGACACGGGCTCGTCGCCAGGGTTGTGGAGCTCGATCCAGTCCGGGGTGGTGCCGACCGCCTCGACGATCACCGACTGGTTGTCGGGCATGAACTCGTTGAGGCAGAGCTCCAGCGGATCCCACCCGGTGTCGATCGGGTCACCCACGTGCTCGATCTCGGTGGCGACCGACTCCTCGTGCGCCGGGCGCGGGGACGTGTCGACCTCCGCCGGCGCCCCGGAGGTGCACGCCCAGAGGCCCAGCATCACAGGCCCCACCAGGTCCTCATCTGCACGTTCTGGTCCTCGAGCCAGCCGCGCACGTAGGCCTGGGTGTCGGTGACGCTGCTCGTGGCGCACTCACGCCGCGGGTCGCTGGCCCCCGAGTCGGCGATGACCGCGACCATGGCGTCGAACTGTGCGACTGGATCCGCGGCCTCGATGGCCTCGAGCACCTCGGCCATGACCGCCTGGTGGGTGGCCACGCACGCGGCATCCTGCAGGCAGCCATAGGTCAGGTTGCCGCGGGTGGACGACCACGACAGGCCCCACTGGTGGTCGTAGAGGAACGAGTAGTCCAGGTCCCACGGGATCATGTCCGCCAGGCCGTCGCTGGGATCGAAGTACACCCGGTAGTTGTTGGTGTTGAGCGAGTAGCCGTCGTTCTGGCCGATCCACTGCTCGACCGCCCACATCCGGTGGTGCACGTCCCAGTCGATGACCGAAGCCATGTCGGCTTCCCAGCTTGGCAGCCCCCACGACGCGGCCATGGCCTCGCTCACCGCCACGATGTCGGCGTTGCCGACGTCGAGCCCTTCCTCCAGCTGGAAGAGGCTGTCGACCCCGTCGCCGAAGTCCAACAGCGTGTAGCTGTAGCCGCCGTACCAGACGTACTTGCCGTCGTACAGCCGACCGGAGGGGTCGGCCCAGTGCCGCCGCAGGAAGCGGTCGTCCGGCACCTCCACCACCACGTAGAGCCCATACGCGGCCCCGTTGACGGTGACCTCGGCAAAGCCGGTCCGCGACGCCGCCACCCCCGCGGCCTCGAACATGCGGTAGCCGATGGCTTCCTTGAGGTAGCTGCAGTCCACGATCGAGTTGTTCAGCGACAGGGTCTCGAGCCCGTAGAAGCGCTGGTCCTCCACGTACTGGTTGAAGTCGATCTTGAACTTCGGCTTGCCGCCCAGATCGCGGAACGAGCCGATCTTGCCGCGCAGGCGCAGGCCCACGGGGTCCATCACCTCGCCGTCGATCGTGACGCTCGCTTCCGCGTAGGTGTAGGGGTCGGCCGCCAAGGCATCGATCGTGGCCTGGGGGAGCTCCAGCGCGATCTCGTGGATCACCTCCGCCGAGAAGATCCAGCTGTCGTCCAGCTCCTGGTCGCCGATCGTTCCGACATCGATCGGGGGGTCGTTCGCCACCTCCCCGGTGTCGGGCAGGGGGTCTTCAGTCGCGGCGTCGGTGTCCGCGGCCGGTTCGGCGGTCTCGGCCGAGACCACAGACGCCGGATCCGCGCAAGCCAGCAGGAAGGAGACGACCACCGCCGAACGATACCCGACGCGTGCCGACGCCGATCAGTCCCTGTCGCGCGCCCAGGTGCTGATCCAGGTGCCCGCCAAGAAGACCGCAGCGAAGGCGAGCAGCGCTCCGACCAGCATCGGCTCGGTGAGCCCCACGTCCTCGACCCCCGCCCCCTTCAGGCCGAGGTCGTAGAGCGGTCCGGAGATGGGCTTCTTGTCCCACTTGCCGGGCACCCGGCTGACGTCCTCGAGGTGCGTGCCCACCTTCAGCATCAGATCGTAGGCGTAGCGCTCCGGCGTGACCCAGGTCAGCGCCAGGGCCGCGGGCGCCATGTCCTTGAGCGAGACCATCACCGAGCAGAAGCAGATGTTCGGGATGAGGAGCAGTGGGAGCGTGCCCACGGCAGCTTCCGAGCTGGTGTACAGCGCGCTGACCAGGAGCCCCAAGGACACCCCGGCGAAGCCCGTGAGCGCTGCGACCGCCGCGAGGTCGAGCACGCCGTAGCCGTAGTCGCCCAGCCGCATCATCGCCCAGACGATGCTGGTGAAGAGTCCGCACTGCAGCGCGCAGAGCACGCCGAGCACGCCGGTCTTCGACGCCAGGTAGGGGGTGACCCCCACCCCCACCTTGCGCTCGCGGCGCCAGATCGTGCGGTCGCTGATCAGCTCCCGGACCGCCATCGACATGCCGAACCAGAGGCACGACAGCGACATCATGAACAGCAGGCGGGACGTCGGGACCGGGAACACCGCCCAGATCACGATGGCCAGGACGAGGGGCTGCAACGCCAGCACCCCGAGCCCGATCCGGTCACGCACCTTGGTCAGGGCGTAGCGCTGGGTGAGTGCGCGCAGCTGGGTGAAGAAGCCCGCGCCCTTCAGCGGCTCGTCGACCGTCTTCTTCCGGGCGGGGGTGGCCTCGTGCCCGGCCTGGGCGCCGAGTCGCTCGAGCATCACGCCGCGCGTGGCCACGTAGGTGCGGTGGTGGCGGCTCTCCTTCCAGAGCGCTGCCCACTCCTCCGACGAGCGCTCGCCGAGCCGGTCGAAGAGCAGGTCCGGGCTCGCGACGCCGAAGTACCCGCTCGCTTCGGCCGGCGGGCCGAAGTAGGCGATGCGTCCCCCCGGGACCAGCACCATCAGGTGGTCGACCTGCGCCAGGATGCCCGGCGTCAGATCGTGCGTGACCAGGAACACGATGCGCCCGTGCTCGTCAGCGAGCTGCCGGACCTGGCTCACGATGTCGTGGGCGGACCTCGGGTCCAGGCCCGACGTGGGCTCGTCCAGGAAGAGCATCCGGGTGGAGCGCGTGAGCAGCTCCTGGCCGAGGTTGACCCGCTTGCGCTGCCCGCCCGAGATCCCGCGCTTCAGGGCATCGCCGATGCGCGAGTCGCGGATGTGCTCGATGCCGAGCTCCTCGAGCACGCGATCGACCTCGCGCTTGACCTCGCGGTCGCCGAAACGGCGTTCGTGCCGGAGCCGGCCCGAGTAGAACAACGACTCCTCGACCCTCAGCTCGGGGTGCACGAGGTCGTCCTGCGGCACCAGGCCGACTGCCGACTTGTCCTCGGCGAGGATGGCGTGGAAGTCGTCTCCGTCGAGCGCGACCTCGCCGGTGTCGGCCGGGGCGATGCCGCAGATCGCGTTGATCAGGGTGGTCTTGCCCGCTCCCGAGGGCCCCACCAGGGCCACCACCTCGCCCTCGAAGAGGGTGAAGTCGACGTCCTCGAGCAAGGTGACCTCGCCGATGTGGCGCGTGAGCCCGCGAGCGGTGAGCGCGGAGAAGGTGCGGTGGCACTGGGCCTTGAGCACCGTGTCGATGACCTGCAGGCGCCACGGTCCGATGCGGACGACGGCGCCCATCGACATCGGGGCGGAGCTGATCGGCACGCCGTCGAGCAGCACGGGGCGACCGCTCCCGGCGTCGACCACCCGCCAGCCCTCGCCGGAGCGGATGAAGGTGCAGTGGTGCGCGGCCACCTGCGGGTCGGGGATGACCACGTCGTTGGCGGCCGAGCGGCCGACGGTCACGCGCTCCGACGCGAGCCGCCAGGTGAGATCGCCCGCGCCATGACGCGGGTCGTAGCGTTGGAGCAGGCACGCGTAGACCACGCCTCCGATGCCGAGGTCGTCGGCGGCCTGCTCGAGCGCGCGGGACTCGCGGCTGTCCACCCGACCGTCGGCACCGGCGATTCGGAACAGACCGTCGAGGAGCAGCAGGGCCTCTTCGGGACCGTAGCGCTGCGCGAAGCCGGCGAGATCGACCTCGTCGGCGCGCTCCGCCGCCAGTCGCTCGGCCGCTTCCTGGCCAAACCGCCACCGGAAGGCCTCCAGCTCGCTGTCGGAGAGGGAGCTGCGGAAGCGCGGGTCGAGCACGAGCTCGATCAGGAGGCCGCGCGCCTCGGGGGAGAGCTCGGTGCGGCGAGCGAGCGCTTCGTCGAGTGCACTGCGCTCGACCTCCGCGAGCGGTGCGCCCGAAGAACGCACCAGCAGGCGAGCCAGGTCGAGCGCGAACGCCACGGCGTCGGCCCGCGCGACGATGCCCCGTCGATCGAGGGCGTCCTGGAGCCTCCGCTCCAAGGCACCCGCCCCCCCGGGACGTGTGTTCGGGCCCATGCGGGCGCTAGCGGAAGGTGACGGCCATGCCGATGCCGGACTTGCCTTCGGCGTTGTTCAGCTGGCTGGCGTGCACGACCACGAAGTAGGTGTCCGTGGCGGTCGGGGTGTAGCTGACCAGGGGTTCACGATCGGCACCCTCGTCCTGCACGAGCACGTTGCCGTCGGAGTCGTGAAGCACCAGCCCCACATCCTTGGCCTCGGCGTCACCGCAGGCGAACATCTTGTACTCGTTCCCCTTGTAGAGGGTGACGAGGTAGATGCGGTACTCGGCCTGGGCCAGCGTGGCGGAGGTGGCGGTGCGAACCCGCCAGCCATCGCTGTAGCCATCCCAGATCTTGGTGCGGAGGCAGCTTTCGGCCTCCTTTTCGTCCGCCTGCACGGGCTCCGAGCCCAACAGAGCGGTGGCGCCGAGCGCGAACGTGAGAAGCAATGCCCGCTTCATCGGAAGCTCCTAGAGCAGGTCCAGGACCGCAGAAGTGGTCGTGTGGATGGTGTTGACGTCCTCTTCGGACAGGGTCTCGTGCCCGCAGATCTCCGCGAGCGTGTCCAGCGTGGTGGTCAGCTGGGCGATCACATCGGAAGGGGCCTTGTCGGCGCCTTCGTTGGCCACGTACTTCTGGAAGTAGCCCACGACCGCCGGCTGCTTCAGCAGCTCGTCGGCAGCGCCGAAGTTGCCGCTGGCCCGAATGGCACCGGCGACGAGGTTGGCGCCCTCGAGCCAGGATCCGGCCTGGATGAGCGGCACCGCACGGTCGCCCGACTCGTACTCGAGCTCCGGGATGACCGCACCGCTGAGCTCGTCGAGCTCCTTGATGAGGTCATCGCGTGTGACGGAGTCGTTGTCGATGCGTGCCTTCATGTCGTCGATGGTGGCCGGAATGTCCGACCCCGCACCGAGCTGGGTCATGCCCGCCTTCACGCTGTCGAGGTGCCCGACGAGGGCCGCCGTCTCGGCCGACTTGACGGTGAGCAGCAGGTCGGCCAGTACCACGCCGGTGCGCACGGCGACCTGGTCCTTGTTCGGGACCTCCATCTTCAGCGTGCGCGCCTGCACCGAGTCGGCCAGCTGGGCCTGGATGCCCGCCGCATCGAGCGCGCGCTGCATCTCCCCAGGGCTCGGGACGAGGGCGATCTCGTCGGCCGCGGCGGTGAGCTCCGCCAGGTCGAGCTGAGGCGGCGGCGTGTTCTTCACCGGCTCGGGAGCCGCGGCGGGCTCCTGCGGCGGCGCCGCCTCTTCGCCGGAACAAGCGGTCAAGGCGAGGACCAGCGTCAGGGACGCGCCCTTGACCAACATCCGGGTGAGCTGCTGCATCAAACCACCTCCACGAGACCGGGCCATCGACAGAGGTCGCGCCGCGGCTGGCGTCGAAGCGTAAGCAGTTCTGACCCCTGCGCGCAACCTCGCCCGACCGCCTACGCGGGCGCGCGTGCCGTCACGACGTGCGCCGGAGCCTTCGACCACGCCACCGAGACGTCCCGGAAGCCGAGGCTCTTGAGCACCTCCACGAAGACCACGGGGTCGCGCCGAACGGTGGGCCAGCCCAGCAGGTGTTCGAAGAAGAAGGAGTCGGCTCCCGGCGAGAGCACGCTGACCACGAGGTGCCCGCCGGGGCGCAACAACTTCTTCAACACCGGACCGCTGGCTCCGACCACGCGGTCGGGGAGGTGATCCACCACACCGTGGAGCACCACCACGTCGTGGGCGTCGATCCAGGTCTCCGAGCGACCCCGGAAGAGCGCGGCGAGATCCTCGTGCTGGAGGCGGAGCTTGAGCTTCGAGGTGTGCCCTTCGGTCCCCGACTGGAGAAACGCGAGCGCGCGCCGGTCGTTGTCGACACAGGTCAGCTCCGCGGCGCGCCGGCCGTAGACCTGGCCGAGGGCTGCGACCAGGGCGCCGCTGCCCACGCCGACCACCCCCAGCTTCAAGGAACCGTCGGGAAGGCTCGGGGCGAGCGCCTCGAGATGGTCGGCGGTGGCCTCCATCCGTCGGCGCAGCCCGCGCGCGGTGGGCAGCTCCAACAGGATGGCGTCGAGCAGCCGTCCGAGGGGGTCGGTCCCCTCGGGCGCCGCCACGAGGAGGTGGCCGAGCAGGGGCGCGCGGCTGGCCTCGTCCTGCCGCCGCGCGAGCTCCGCGAAGCGCGACCGGGCGAGGTAGGGATGCAGCTCCCGGGACAGCAGCTTGCCAGCTCCGATGCGGGCCTCGGGCTGCAGCGCCTTGAACAGGTTCTCGCCCTGCCCGATGAACGCGCCGAGCGCAGTGCCCAGCTCCCGGCGGTGGTCGAGCTCCCTTCCTGGCACGAGCTGGTTCTCGATGTCGATGAAGGCGAGCTTCAGGCTCTCGGCCAGCCGACGAACGCGCGACGCGTCGTCAGCGCTGACGGCGGCGCTGCGATCGACGAAGCTTCCGCTCGCCGCCTCGCGGTTCAGACGCTCCAGGCGCTCGGCAAGCACCAGGCTCACCGCGCGGTGGAAGTTCGCCGAGGCCGCCGCGTCATCGCCCAGCCACGTGTTCAGCGTGGACCTGGGCCAACGCAAGAGCACCGTGTCGGACCCGGCGCGCACATCGGCGCTGCGAGCAGAACCGGCCACGAAGGCCATCTCACCGACCACCGCGCCGGGACCGAGCACGCCCAGCACGAGCTCCGGTCGGGAGCGCCCGTCCACCACCTCCAGCCGTCCGCTGATCACACGGAAGAGATCGCCGTCGCGTTCACCACGCCGGATGATCCGCTCACCGGACCGCGCGCGAACGGTCTCGGCGAGGTCGTCCAGGCTGGCTCGTACCGCCGCGTCGAGATGGTCGAAGAGGTTCACGCCGGAAGCCTATCCTTCGCGTTAGGCCAAGACGCCCAGGAGGTTCCATGGACGAGGTCGACGCGCTCGTTGCCCGCATGCGCACAAGCGGACACGACGAGCGCGCAGCGATTCGCGAGCAGCTGCTCGCTCTCTGCGCAGGCCCGGAGGGCGGGCAGGTTCGCGACCACCTGGAGCGCGCGGCACGCGGTCAGGTGCTCGAGATCCAGTGGGAGCTCGAGGAGATCGTCGAGGAGACCGCCCCGGCGCCCATCACATCGCCCGAGCCCGAGCCGGAGCCCGAGCCCGAGCCCGAGCCCGAGCCCGAGCAAGGCGGCCAGCTCACCTCCAAGGACCTGGACGTGGTCTACGACGATCCCCGCGGCTTGATCCTCCACCGCACCAAGGACGGCACGCGCTGGTTCGCCACCCAGATGGATCCCCGCACCGGGCAACCCCAGACCTTCGAGCTCCACGCCAACGAGATCGATCAGCTCAAGGCCCAGCTGGCTGGGAGCCCCTACTGGGCCATCGGAGGCGCGCCCGCGTGAGCGCGAGGCGTCTGACCGCGATGCTCCTGGTGGCCCTGGGCGCCACGGCCTGCTCGTCTGCTCGGCGCGCCCTCCGGCAGGGCGACGAGTGGATGGAGCAACAACGCCACCACGCGGCGGCCCGAGCCTACGAGCGTGGCCTGGACGACCACCCGGACCACTTCGAGCTCGGCGTGGCGGCAGCGGAAGCCTGGCTCGAGGCCGGCGAGCCGCAGAAGGCCCTCCTCCACGCGCGGTCCACGGCCGACAGCGGTGACCCGCACGCCATCGGTGTCCTGGCGGAAGCGCTCATCGCCACCCATCAGCACCGGGAAGCCCTCGACGTGCTGCAGGCCCAGCTGGAGAGCGACCCGAGCAACGCCCGGTACGCGCTGATGGCCGAAGCCCACCTCGGACTCGGCGACCTGGGCTCGGCCACGCGCCTCGCGGCCCGCGCCGCTGCTCGCGGAGCTCCGCGCGCCCTCGCCCTGCACGGCTGGCTCCTGGCGCGCCAGGGCGAGCTGCAGGCGGCACAGGAAGCCGCGAACCGCGCCCGGAAAGTGGCCCTCGACGACGCCACGGTGCAAGCCGAGGCGGCCGCCACCCTGCTGCTCGCCGGCGACACCGGGGGTGCCCAGGAAGCCGCTGGGCGGGCCGTGATGCGCAACCCGGCGGTGGCGGACGGGTGGGCCGAGCAAGCCGCCCGTCGCTTCGAGGCCGACGACCTCGAGGGTGCGCTCCGCCTGTCGATGCGCGTGTTCGCCCTGCGCACCGACGACGCCGGCACCGCATGGCGTGCCGGCGTCATCTGGTTGCGCCTGGGCGTCTACGAGCGCGCTGCCGACATGCTGACGCAGGCCCTGAACCTCCCGCCCTACGCCTCGGGGGAAGCCGGCAACGACGTCTACGTTGCCGGCAAGGGCGACATCGCGCCCGAGGATCGCCAGCAGGCTCGGCGGGCCATGGGCATCGCGCTCGCCGACGCGTACCGCGCGCTGGGCGACCTCGAACACGAAGGCGAAGCGCTCCTGCTGGCGGTGCACGCCGGGGCAGGCGCTGACGAGATGTACCGGCTGTCCAAGGTCTGGAAGCAGCTCGGGCACCTGCTCGAAGCCCAGGACATGGCCGTCCGCGCACTCACTGCCGATCCCGGCCACGTCGACGCCGCCCTGGAGGTCTCCCGGTGGTACGGCGAGAACGGCAAGATCGACGACGCCATCCGCTACGCGCTCAGCGCGTGGCAGCAACGCCGTGGTCACGTGGAGCTGGGGGCGTGGCTCGCCCAGCTCTACGAACAACGCGGCGAGATCGACCTCGCGATCGAGGTCTTGACCCTGACCATCCGCCAGGCGGGCTCGGCCCCCACCCTGCAGGCCCACCTCGACAGGCTCGTGACCCTGAAGCGCAAGAGTCTCGGCGCCTACTGAACCAGGGGCGCGCTATAGTCCCGCGCGCCCGAACGGAGTCCGCATGCTGCTCAGCTCGCTCGTTGTCCTCGTCGCCCCTGCCCACGCCGAAGACCTCTTCGACGGCCAGCTCGTGGAGATGCTCCCCGCAGGGCTCATCTCCGGCGACGGCTCCACGCCGGTGACCCTGCAAGTCGTGGCCGTGGACGCGGCCGGCCAGGCCCTCCCCTCCAGCGCGAAGTGGACCATCAAGGCCAGCGACGGCGACATCTCGCTGAGCGATGCGGGCGAACGCATCCTCACCTTCTCGTACACCCCGCCGGCCGTCGACGCCGTGACGTCGGTGACCCTGGATCTGAAGGGCCGCAGCTCGGACCTCGAGGAGACGATCACCCGGAGCTGGCAGGTCACCGTCAGCCCACCGCTCCCGACGGCGATGAGCACCTCGTCGAGTCCGGACGAGCTCGTGCTCGGCCAGGACACGAGCGCCACCGTGAGCGTCACCCTCGACGGTGGAGCGAACCAACCAGCGGCTGGCGCTGCGTTGCTCACGCGCTCCAGCTCGGGTGAGCTGACCAACATGACCCACCTCGGAGGCGGGCGCTTCTCGGCACGCCTCGAGCTCCCGGACGTGCAGTACCCGCACCTGGGCGTGCTCACCTTCGCTGACGAACGCTCGCCGGACACCCTCTACGGCTACCAGGTCGTGCGCTACGTCGGAAAGGCGGACTACCCCGTCTCCACCGAGCCCAACGCCACGGTGATGCTCCGCATCGAAGACCGCGAGTTCGGACCGATCCAGGCCGACGACAGCGGCTCCGCGATCGTGCCGATCAGCGTGCCCCCCGGCGTGGAGCAGGGCACCCTCGTGAGCATCGTCAACGGCGTCACCAGCGAGTTCCCGATGGATCTCGAGGTGCCCAGCACGCGTCGGCTCGCCTTCTTCCCGGTCGCCAAAGGCATCCCCGCAGACGGCGCGACCGCCGTCCCGATCCGCGTCGCGGTCACGCGCGCTGGCGGCGAAGCCGCGAACAAGGCCAGCCTCGAGCTCACGGCCACCGCCGGCACCGTGGGTCCCGCTACCCACGAAGGCAACGGCATCTACGTGGCGCAGTACACGCCGCCCCTGATGAACGCGGCGAGCGAAGCCACCCTCCAGGTGAGCCTTGGCGGCGACGCCGTGCAGAGCGACAGCATCACCGTCCAGCTCACGCCCACCCTCCCATCGGGCATCGCGCTGTCCACCGACGCGGCCAGCTTGTCGGCCAACGGCTCCGGCTTCACCGTCTACGCCAAGGTCACCGGCCCCGACGAGGGCGGCCTGGACGGGCGCGACCTCTCCTTCGGCGCCAACGGCGCGAAGCTCAAGGGCGATGTCTCCGACCTCACGGGCGGTGACTACCAGGCCACCTTCTCCACCACGGGGTCGAGCAACGTGGAGCTCACGGGCACCGTGCACACCGCGCCGACCGGCAACCCGGTTCGCGGCGTCGTGGTGCTGCCGGCGCGGGACACCCTCCCCCCCGATGGCCTGTCCAGCTCGATGATCACCGTCGTGGCGGTCGACCAGTTCGGCTACCCGGTGGCCGACGTGCCCGTCGCGCTCTCGGTCGCCGCCGGCGGCGGCACGGTGCCCGAGTCGGTCACCACAGACGCCAACGGCACCGCGCAGGTCTACTACACCTCCGGCCGTGACTCTGGCGTGGTCAGCCTCGTCGCCACCGCGGGCGACGCGGTCGGCGGGGCCGCGATGTTGCAGGTCCCGGCGGACACCGAGCTCGGCCTCGAGCTCCCCGCGTCCGGCTCGGCCTGGACGGCTGGCGTGCACGACGCGTGGGACGGCATCGTGCAGTCCCTCGTGGTGCCCCGGGAGGGCGCCCAAGGTGCCTTTCTGAGCGCCCCCGCAGCAGCTCCCACCGCCGGGCCGCTCACCGGCCTGGCGCTCGCAGCCGCAGCGTCGAGCGTGGCCCCCGGCGGCACCGTGACGGTCAACATCCAGGCGAAGGATGAAAACGGCGTGTCCGTCGCCGGGGCCTCGCTGGAAGCGATGGCCATGCCCGGCACCGCGAGCGCCGTGAACGAGGTCGGCGACGGCGCGTACGCCGTGACCGTCACCGCACCCCAGGGCACCGGCATCACCGAGGTGAAGCTGGTCGTGTCGACCGCCGACGGTGCCATCGCGCGCGTGCTCAAGGTGCCCGTGAAGGCGGCCTCGGCCTCTCCCTGGGGCGCTGCGACCGCGGCGGTCGAAGCACCGGCCGACGAAGCGCCGGCAGAGACCGAGGAAGCCGTGACGGAGGAGCCCGCTGCCGAGACCGCGGTGGCCGAGACCGAGGCCACCGACGAGCCCGAGGAGCTCGGCGCCGAGCTCGAGCTGCCCTGGCTCCGCCTGCGCGCTGGCGCCGCCATCGGGAGCTACACCTACAGCCAGACCCCGACGGAGATCGACGGGCCCCTGTGGAACCAGGGCCTCTCCTTCGAGGTGCCGGCGCGTCAGGGCGGCGGCGCCATCGACGCCACGGCGTGGCTGCCGATGCTCGACTGGGTGGGCGCCGACGTCGAAGCTCGGTTCACCTACTACTCGGCCATCTGGCCCAACGCCGCCGAGACCGTCGTGCCGGACCTGGTCCCCCACGTCACGGCACTCGGCGCCGCGCGCTACGCCTTCCAGAGCGGCCAGAACCAGTTCCACGTGGCCGGCAAGCTCGGCATGGTCTACGGCGACTTCATCACCTACACCAAGGGTGAGAACGCCACGCAGCTGCAGTACGCGGCGCTGGGCGTGGCCGGCTTCGGGCTGGGCGCCGAGGTCGGCGGCGAGATCAGCGAGCTGCTGTTCTTCAAGGCCGGCATCGTCGAAGGCCTCCGAGGCACCATCCCCTTCAACACGAACGTGGACCTGGAGCTCGGCTACGTCGTCACCGACAACCTCTACGCGTCCGCCAGCTACGCGCTGTCCAACCGCAGCATCGAGATCCTCGCCGATCCGGCCGAGGTGGTCGTGGGGCGCCTCGAGGACAACTCGAGCATCTTCGTCGTCGGCGTGGGCTACCAGCTGTAGCCGGGGGCGACGACCCGCCTACTGGACCACGAGGTGGTGGCCCCAGTACGCCTTCCGTTCGTTCTCGGTCGCCGACTTGAAGAAGCCCGTGCCCCAGTCCGCGACGAAGTACGCACCGGGCTCCAGCGCGAGCACCACGATGCTCTTGCCATCCTCGAGCCGTTGCTCCTGCATCTCGGGCTTCTCGCCGTAGGTCATCTCCCACGACGACTTCGTGTCGGGCGCCATGCGGTAGGCGCAGCCCTCCTCGTCGAGCTTCCAGGCGCGCCAGCCGCCGCTGTCGTTGTCGAAGAAGGGTTGGTTGCCGGCGGCGAAGGTGTTCACCGGAATCTCGGCACGCTCGGCCTCGTCTTCCGGCAGGCAGTAGATCTTCCACTGGTCGGTGCCGCTGCCGCCCTTGCGCCGCTCGATCCAGCCCCGAGCCAGGGGCTCGTAGGCGTTGTCGACGAACTTCAGGAGCCCCTTGTCGGTCGGCAGCTTGATCAGGTTCCGGGTGCCCACATCGTAGCGTTTCCGCTCGGAGGCATCGAACTGCTCGATGTCCTGAGCGAGGTAGCTGTCCGCTCCGATCGTGAGCGTGTACACGCCGGGGAGGCAGGGCAGCTCGAAGCGGCCCTCTGCGTCGGTCACGGTCTGGCACTGGGTGCCGATCAAGGTGACGCGAGCCCCGACGATCGGTTCGCCCGACACGTCGGAGACAGTGCCGTCGATGGCCATCTTGCCGCAGCCGGCGAGCATGGAGAGGAGCAGGGTCTGCACGGGAGCCTCGGGTCGGCCGAGCACGCTACCACGCCCATGCGGTCGAAAGTTATGGGGTCAGCACCACGGAGGTTGCATGCTGCTGTCGCTGCTGTTGATGGGTTGCGGCCCGGACGAGGCGCTCGACGCGCAGATCGAGGAGCTGGAGGATGAGGTCAGCGAGCTGACCCTGCGGCTCGAGCGCACCGAGCGCGAACGGGACGCCCTCAAGAACCGGGTCTCCACCCTGCAGGAGCGGGTCGACGCCCAGAAGCTCCAGGAGATGCTCACAGCCCTCGGGCTCGAGCGCGGTCAGGCGCTGGGTGCGGTGCTCGAGACCACGCAGGGCACGATCACCTGCGAGCTCTGGCCGGAACACGCCCCGATCACCGTCACCAACTTCGTGCAGCTCGCCGAAGGCACCAAGGAGTGGGAGGACCCCGCCACGGGGGCGAAGGTCACCCGGAAGCTCTACGACGGCACGATCTTCCACCGCGTCATCCCCGGCTTCATGATCCTGGGAGGCGACCCGCTCGGCAAGGGCACGGGGGGACCCGGTTACAAGTTCCAGGACGAGGTCGATGCCGGCCTCACCTTCGACAAGCCGGGCCTGTTGGCGATGGCGAACGCGGGCCCGGGCACCAACGGTTCCCAGTTCTTCATCACGCTGGGCGAGCCTGGCCACCTGAACGGCAAGCACACGATCTTCGGCGACTGCGAGCCGCTGGAGACCGTGGAGGCCATCGCCGCCGTCGAGCGCGGCCCGCGCGACAAGCCCGTGGTGCCCCAGGTCCTGAAGCGGGTGACCATCACCCGGGGCTGAGGGGCGTCCCCCGGGACCCGAGCCACACAGCGACGGGCACCGCCGCGGCCACGCTGACCGCGGCCCAGGGCCCTGCTGCGACCAGGGACAGGGCAGCGAGCCAGCTGCAGCCGGTCGCGACCGCGGTCCCCGCCGCGAGCCCCGCCTCCCGGTACGGCAGCCGCTGACCCATGTGGGCGACCCCCCAGGTCCACAAGGGCACCAGGAGGAAGGTGCCGAGGCGCCACAGGCGCCAGGGACTGTCGTCGTCCAGGCTTCGGGCCGCCTGCTCCGACGGCGCCCGCCGGTCGAGCACGCCCGCCAGCTCGCGCGGTGCCGGCAGCGGCACCGCGTCGACCCGGGTCACCTCCCCTCTCCACGGGCGGTAGCTGGAGGAGCCGCGCCACGCCTCACCGTCCCACCTCAAGCGGGAAGCGTCCCACCGGCCTTCGATGCCGAGAGGGCCACGCTCGACCACGCTCACGCCATGGACAAGGTCCCCGTCCGCCTGGTCGATCTGCACGGCGTGGTGATCGGTGAGGGCCCAGCCCCCTGCGACCTCGAGCGTCTTGCCTTCCACGCGGGCCTCCAGCTCGGCCGAGCGGTCCAAGGCGAGCGGCAGCACGAGCTCGGCGACCGCCATGAGCGCCACCACCACCAGGGCGGCGCCGGCCGCTACCCCACGCGCCACGTGCCCGTCGGTCACCCCGCTGACCGCCAGCCCCAACAGCTCGCCGCGTCGACGGAGCGCTCCGACCGTCACCGCCGCGCCGACGGCTGCCGACAGCGGAAGCAGCTCGCGCAGGCCGCCCGGCAACCGCCACGCCACGAGCGTGAGGAGCTCGGCAACCGGCGCATCCGCGTGCCGCCCACCCTGCTCCACGAGCTCGATGACGAGCAAGAGGAGCGCGGCCGCCGCGACCACGACGGCCACGGCGCCCGCCGACCGAGCGGCCAACCACCGGAGCGCGGTCAACGCTCGTCCCAGCGCATCCAGGTGAGCAGGGTCAACACCCCGAGCCCGATCGTGGGCGTCCAGCCCGCCACGACACCGCCGAGGACCGTGGTGGCGCCATCACACAGCCTGACCGCGACCCAGTACCCGAGGACGACGGCGGCGACGCGGTGGGCCCGCCGGCGCAGGGCCAAGGGGGCCGCCAACAACGCGAACAGGCCCGCAGACACCGGCCACGCCGTACGTTTGGTCAGCACGGCGCGTTCGTAGGTGGCGTCCCGGCCCCCCTGCTCCATGCGTTCGACGAGCTCCCGCAAGCGCTGCGTGGAGCGCTCGACGAGCTCCACGCGGGCGTCGGGCACCTGGATCGGGACCCGCGCCTCCTCGAAGCTGACGGCCACCTCCGGAGGCCCGGGTGCGTGGGCGCGACCCTCGGACAGCAGGAGCGCGTCCCCGTCGAAGCGGGCGGACCGGGCGCTCCCCACCAGCCCCTCGGCGTCGCTCGCGAAGAAGACGTCGCGCAGCTGATCGCCGTCGACCCGCTCGGCGACGACCATGCCGCCCCCGAGGTCGATCGGGCGCCCGGCCACGGGCAAGAGCCCCTCCCGCAGGCTCTCGCGGAGGCTGGATCGGGCGGCGGGCTCCAGGTGGTGCGCGAGCGCGTAGCTGGCGCCGGCCGTGCCCAGCCCGAGCAGCACGAGACCCGGGAGCAAGGCCCGGCCCGACAGCCCGCACGCCTGCAGGGTGAGCCAGCTCCCCTCCTCCTCCCAGCGGCTGAGCACGCTGGAGATCGCTGCCAGCACGGCCAGCGGCAAGCCGGTGCCCAACACCACCGGAACCGAGGCGAGCAACAGGCGCAGCAGCGTGTCGGGAGGCGGCATGACCGGGGCGCGCAGCAGCTCCACCGCCCCCACACCCACCGAACCCACGGTCACCAACACGACCAGCGTTGCCAGCGTGGCGACCAGTCCCTCACGCAGCAGCTGGCGGGTCGTCAGACGGATGGACAGGGCTCCATGGGACCACTATGTTAAGCCGCCCTGCCCAGCGGGGCTGGAGGAGACGTCGTGCAGTTCAAGATCGGTGAGCGGGCCGTGTACCCGGCGCACGGCGTTGGCATCATCAAGGAGGTCGAGACCCAGACCTTCGAGGGCGAGGAATACCAGTTCTACGTCCTCAAGATCCTCGACAACGGCATGACCATCCGCGTGCCCATCCAGAACGCCGACGCCATCGGGATGCGCAACGTCATCTCGGTCGAGCATGTCGAGAAGGTCTACGAGGTCCTGCGCGACCGGAAGACCCCGACCGACAACCAGACGTGGAACCGGCGCTACCGCGAGTACATGCAGCGCATCAAGACCGGCGACCCCCTCGAGATCGGCAAGGTGCTGCGCGACCTCGCGCTGATGAAGCAGGAGAAGAGCCTGTCCTTCGGCGAGCGCAAGATGTTCGACCAGGCGATGACCCTGCTCAAGCAGGAGCTCTCCTGTGCACGCGGCGTCGAAGAGTCGGTCATCGAAGATGAGATCGACGCCATCTTCGCCAAGCCCGAAGGCGAAGACGACGAAGGTCCGGTCAAGAAGAAGAAGAAGAAGAAGTAGCAGGAAGGCCATGAGCATCCGGCTCTACAACACCCTCTCCCGTCGCCAGGAAGCCTTGGAGACGAAGGAGGAGGGCCACGTCGGCATGTACGTGTGCGGCGTCACCGTGTACGACTACGCCCACATCGGCCACGCACGGATGATGGTGGTCTTCGACGTGGTGTACCGCCACCTGGTGCACCGCGGCTACCGCGTCACCTACGTGCGCAACTACACCGACGTCGACGACAAGATCATCGCGCGATCCGCCCAGACCGGCGAGCCGGCGCTCGAGCTGTCGGCACGCTTCTGCGAGGCGCTCGACCAGGATCTGAGCGATCTCGGCCTGAAGACGCCGGGCCACCTCCCCAAGGTGTCCACGCACATCCCACAGATCGTCGAGACCATCGAGAAGCTGGTCGCCAACGGGCACGCCTACGCCGCCCCGAACGGCGACGTGTGGTTCGACGTCGCCAGCTTTCCCGCCTACGGAAAGCTCTCGGGTCGCAAGGTCGAGGACAGCCGGTCCGGCACGCGCGTGGCCCTCGACGACGGCAAGCGGCATCCTGCGGACTTCGCGCTCTGGAAGGCCGAGAAGCCCGGCGAGCCGAGCTGGGAGAGCCCCTGGGGCAAGGGCCGTCCAGGCTGGCACATCGAGTGCTCGGCGATGTCGATGGCCTACCTCGGGCAGACCTTCGACATCCATGGCGGCGGCATGGACCTCGTGTTTCCGCACCACGAGAACGAGATCGCGCAGTCCGAGGGCGCCACGTGCTGCGAGCCCTTCGCCCGGTACTGGATGCACAACGGCATGCTCAACCTGGACAACGAGAAGATGTCCAAGTCGATCGGCAACATCGTGCGCGTTCGCGACATGCTCACCGAGGTCCCGGCCGACGTGTTGCGGCTCTACTACCTGCAGGCGCACTACCGAAGCCCGCTGCCGTACAACGACGAGCGCATGGCGGAGGCCCTGACTTCCACCAACCGGCTCTACACGGCCAAGGAAACCGCGGTCGCGATCGCGGCGGGGAAGCGCAACCAGTCGGCCGACGAGCTGGTCCGCGAGCTGGGCGACCTGGCGGCCGACGTGCACGAGCGCGCCACCACCTTCCGTGAGCGCTTCGACGCGGCCATGGACGACGACTTCAACACCGCACTCGCCCTCGGGCAGCTGTTCGAGCTCGCGCGCGCGGTGAACCGGCTCGCGAACGACAAGCGGGCTCGAAAGCGGGCGGCCCCCCTGATGGACGCCGTGCTGGAGGCCTTCGCGCTCTGCGGCACCGTGCTGGGCATCGGCGGCCTGGAACCACAAGGCTTCTTCGACGAGCTGAAGGTGAAGAACCTCGCGGCCCGCGGCGAAGACATCGCGAGCATCGAAGCACGACTCGACGCCCGCTGGGCCGCGAGGCTCGCCAAGGACTGGGACACGGCCGACGCCATCCGAGCCGAGCTCGACGCCCTGAGCGTGCAGGTGATGGACGGTGCCGACGGGTATAGCTGGCGCGTGCGCGTCGAGTAGATCGGCCTCGGCCACAGCTCGCAGCCACCGACGATCTTGGCAGCGGGGACCCGCTGTGCTACCTACCGACCGGTAGGCTACCGACCGGTACGTATGGGACTTTCCCGCCGCCCTGGATCTAGCGCCGGACCACAGCAGGAGAGGTGCATGGCAGAGCCAGCTCTCGACGACACCCACGGCCGCATCCTCGAGGTGGCCACCAGGCTCTTCGCCAACCTGGGCTACGGCTCCACCAGCGTGCGCGAAGTCTGCGAGGCTGCGCGGGTCACCAAGCCCACGCTCTACTACCACTTCGGCTCGAAGGAGGGGCTGTTCCGCGCGGTGGTCGACGTGCACCTGGGGCAGCTCTCCCGGATCGTCGAGAAGGCGGTCTCGTCCGAGGGCAGCGTCGCGGATCGCCTGCGCGCCTACACCTCGGCGGTCACCGCCTACACCGTCGCCCACGCCGACGGCATGGAGGTGCTCCATTCGGCACACCACGGGCCCGACAGCGCGAAGGCGGGGGTGTCCCAGGCCGAGCTGACGGCGGTCCACGAGCACAACGCCCGCCTCCTGAGCGCGCTGCTCCAGGAAGGCGTGCTGGGCGGCGAGCTGCGCCCGGACCTCGACTGCTTCCACGCCGTGCTCAGCCTGATCGGCATGGTGAACCTGCACTGCCGCGCGGCCTCGCTCGGCGTTCCACTTCCCGACGACCACGCCGAACGTGTCGTCTCGCTCTTCCTGAACGGAGTCGCACGATGACCCCGCTGATGACCCTGCTCGTTCTCGCCTGCTCGTCGGCCGACGCCACGTCGTCCGACGCCCACGGCGCCGAGAAGCTCGCTCCCCCTGCCGACGGAGTTCGCGTCGAGCTCGCCGTGGTGGACCGATCCGAGGCTCACCTCGAGCTCACCCTTCCGGGTGAGATCGAGGGCAGCTCCGACGCGGTGCTCGGCGCCGCGCTCGGTGGCTACGTCGAGAAGGTGTCCGTGTCGGCCGGCGACCGGGTGCGACGCGGTCAGTCGATCGCGCGGATCGACGCCGAGCTCCACGGCGCCTCGCTCACGCAGGCCGAAGCGCAGCACGAGCTCGCAGCCAGCGAGCTCGCCCGCATCGAGGGAATCGGCGACCACGCGTCGGCTTCCCAGCTCCAGGCCGCGCGCACCAACGCCAAGGTCGCTGAGGCGGCGGTGCGCCAGGCGCGCGCGCGCCTCGCCCGTGCCCTGGTGACCGCCCCCTTCGCCGGCACCGTCGCCCAGGTCGGCATCGCCCAGGGGGAGGTCGTCAACCCGGGTAGCCCGATCGCACGGCTCGTGGCGATCGACCCCGTCTCGATCAACCTGAGCGTGTCCGACCGCGACATCGTGAACCTCCACGAGGGCATGGCCGCCACGGTCAGCACCAACGCCCGCGCCGACCAGTTCAAGGGCGTGGTCTCCCACGTGGGACCGGCGGGCGACCTGAAGACCCGCACCTTCCTCGCGGAGGTCGAGGTCGCCAACCCCGATGGCCTGCTGCTTCCAGGCATGATCGCTCGGGTTTCCCTGGCGCGCTCGCTCGCCGACTCCGCCGTGGTCATCCCGCAGGACGTGCTGGTGACCACCCTGGACGATCAGGGCGTGTTCGTTGCGGAGGACGACCACGCGGTCTGGCGCAGCCTGGACCTGGGCGAGGTGGTCGGCGACCAGGTGGTGGTCGAAGGCGGCCTGGCGCTCGGTGAGCACCTCGTGGTCGTCGGCCAGCGCGATCTCTTCGACGGCGACCCGCTCATCGTGGCCCGCGAGGGCGTGTGCTGCACCGGCGGACGGGTGATCTACGGAAGTGCCCGATGAAGTGGCTCGTCTCGCACAGCACCACGATGCTCCTCGCGGCGCTGGCCATCGTCACCTTCGGGATGATCTCGTACGCGAACCTCCCGCGCGAGGCAGCACCGGACATCGACATCCCGGTCGTGATGGTCACCACGCCCTACATCGGCGTGAGCCCGGAAGACATCGAGGGCCTCATCTCGATCCCGATCGAGAACGAGCTCTCCAGCCTGCGCGACGTCAAGAAGCTGACCTCGGTGAGCGCCGAGGGCATCGGCATCGTCTACATCGAGTTCGAGCCCGACGTGGTCATGGAGGACGGGCTCCAGAAGGTCCGCGACCGCGTGAACCGCGCCAAGCCCAAGCTGCCTGCGGACGCCGAGGAGCCCGAGATCCGCGAGATCAGCTTCTCGGACTTTCCGATCCTCATCGTGACCCTGGCGGGGGGCCTGGACGAGGAGGGGCTGAAGGGGCTCGCCGAGGCTCTCGAGGACAAGATCGGGCGCATCAACGGCGTGCTCGACACCAAGATCGGAGGTGGCCTCGACCGCCAGGTGCGGGTGCAGGTCGACCCGGTCCGCATCGCCCACTTCGGCTTCAAGATCGGCGACGTGTCCAACGCCCTGCGCGACGAGAACGTCAACATCCCGGGCGGCGAGGTGCTCACCGGCGGCGGCAACGTGTTGGTGCGCGTGCCTGGCGAGTTCGAGACGGCCGCCGAGATCGGTGGCGTGGCGGTGAAACGCTACGGCGACCGGCCGGTCTTCGTGCGGGACATCGCTCGCGTGGTGGACGGCTACGAGGATCGGGAGAGCTACGCCCGGATGAACGGCCGCGACGCCGTGAGCGTGTCGGTCACCAAGCGACCCGGCTCCAACATGGTGGAGATCGCAGACGCCATCAAGGTGCTGGTCGAGGACGAGGCCCAGACCTGGCCCGAGGGGGTGGAGCACCGGGTGCTGGCCGACCAGTCGACCATCGTGCGCGACATGGTGAGCGAGCTGCAGAACAACATCGGCACGGCGCTGATCCTGGTGGTGGGGGTGGTGCTGTTCTTCATGGGCTTCCGGAACAGCCTCTTCATCGCGGTCAGCATCCCCTTGTCGATGCTCCTGGGCTTCATGGTGATCGAGGCCCTCGGCTTCACCCTCAACATGATCGTGCTGTTCTCGCTGATCCTGGCGCTCGGCATGCTCGTCGACAACGCCATCGTCATCGTCGAGAACATCTACCGGCACCACGAAGAGGGCTCCGACCTCGTCACCGCATCGGTCGAAGGCACCCGCGAGGTGGGCATCGCGGTGGCCGCATCCACCGCGACCACCGTGGCCGCGTTCTTCCCGATGGTCTTCTGGACGGGGATCATGGGCGAGTTCATGGGCTACCTGCCCAAGACGCTGATCATCACGCTGACCAGCTCCCTGGTGGTGGCCGTCGCCATCCTGCCGGTGATGACGTCGTTGCTCATGCGCCTGGCGGGCAAGTCCGCGGCGAAGCGCGACCAGGAGCTGGCCGACACCCCCCAGACCGGCATCATGGGGCGCTACGTCAAGGCACTCGAGTGGAGCATCGACCACCGCTGGCTGGCTGCGTTCGCAGGCTTCGCCACGCTGATCCTCACCTTCGTGGCCTACGGCGCGCTGAACCACGGCACCGAGTTCTTCCCCGCCACGGATCCCGAGCGCGCCACCATCGCGATCTCCGCGCCCGGCGGCACCGACCTCGAGACCACCGACCGGCTGTCCCGGATCGTCGAAGCCATCGTCGCGCAGGAAGAGAACGTCGACGTCATGGTCGCCGAGGTCGGCCTGGCCGGCGGCGGCGCTGGCGATATGACCGGCGGGCAACCAAGCCCCACCAACGCCAAGGTCACCATCGACTTCCTGCCCGACCGGAACCGCGCCAAGCCGGGGCAGAAGGTGCGGATCGAGCCCACCCCCGAGACGATCAACCGGCTGCGCGACCGGCTGGCAGAGGTGCCCGGCGCCGACATCGAGATCCAGAAGGAGGAGATGGGCCCCCCGGTGGGACCACCCATCGCGGTCGAGATCTCCGGCGAGGACTTCCACGTGGTCGGCGAAGCGGCGAAGAGCTTCCAGCGAGCGCTCGAGGGTGTGGCCGGCGTGACCGACCTGGCCAACGACTACAAGGTGGGGCGGCCCGAGCTCCGGCTCCGCGTCGACCGCGGAGCCGCGAAGCGCGCAGGACTCTCCACCAGCGCCATCGGCAACGCCGTGCGGACGGCGATCGCCGGGCAGGCCGTGACCACCATCCGCGACGGCGAGACCGAGATCGACGTGGTGGTCGAGCTGGACCCGAGGGCCAAGAACGATCTGCAGAGCGTGCTCGGCCTGCGCCTTCCCGGGCGCGAGGACACCTCGCCGGACACCTTCGCCGTTCCCCTGTCCGCGGTCGCCAGCTACGATCTCGTGGGGGGCAGCGGCGCGATCAGCCACATCGACCAGGACCTGGTGGTCACGGTCACCGGCAACATCGCCGAAGGCATGAACCCCAACGCCGTGCGCGCCGACGTGCAGGCGCTGATCGCGGACTACGACTCGCCCGAAGGCACCCACGTGCGGCTGGGCGGCGCAGATGACGAGCAGCGCAACGCCCAGGAGTTCCTCTCCCGCGCGTTCCTGATCGCCATCGCGCTGATCATGATGGTGCTCGTCTCGCAGTTCGACTCCATCACCATCCCGTTCATCATCCTCGCGAGCGTGATCTTGTCGCTGGTCGGCGTGCTGTGGGGGCTGGTGCTCACCGGAACACCCTTCGGCATCATGATGACCGGGATCGGCGTGATCTCGTTGGCGGGGGTCGTGGTGAACAACGCCATCGTGTTGCTCGACTACGTCCAGCAGCTGCGAGCCACCGGCCTGCCCGTGCGGGAGTCCCTGATCCGGGCGGGTGTGGTGCGCTTCCGACCCGTGATGCTCACGGCCATCACCACCATCCTCGGGCTCGTGCCGATGGCCATCGGCGTGAGCTTCGACTTCGTGAAGTTCGCGCCGATCGTCGGCGGGTCCACCTCTCAATTCTGGAAGCCCATGGCCGTCGCCGTCATCTTCGGGCTCGCCTTCGCCACGGTGCTGACCCTGGTGATGGTGCCCACCTTCTACTCGCTGGTCGAAGACATGAAGGAGCGGGCTGCCCGACTCCGTCGACGGCTGCCGATGAGCGGCGCCGCCGCTGCGGCCAAGCTCGCGCTGCTCGGCCTCGGGGCGGGACTCGCCACCCCTGCCCAGGCCCTCACCCTGGACGACGCGCTCCGTGCCGCCGAAGCCAACTCCGTGGAGCTGATGCTCGCCGAGGAGTCCACCATCCAGGCCGAGAGCTACCGAGGCCAGGCCTGGTCGCTGGTCGGCCCGAAGCTCCAGGCGAACGCCAGCTACACCATCAACGACAAGGAGATCGCGCTCGACTTCATGGAGGACTTCAGCGCGAACATCCCCGACGAGTTCGCGAGCTTCTTCGACGACGTCGAGAGCGAGCCGACGGTGATCCAGGAGAAGGAGTTCGCGCAGTGGAGCGTGAGCGTGGTCCAGCCTCTGGCGTCGTTCTCGGCCCTGCCCACGCTCCGGGGCGCCTACGCGCTCACCGACGCGGCGCGCGCCGACGCTTCCTGGCAGCGCTCGCAGCTCCTCGCGGGCGTCACGGGCGCGTACTACGGTGTGCTCGCGGCGCGCATGGGCGTCGACGTCGCCACCGAGGCGGTGGAGCTTGCCACCGGGCAGCTCGACCTCGCCCAGCGGCAGGTGGCCGCCGGGCTCCAGCCGCGACGTGCCGAGGTGCAGGCGCAGCTCGGGCTGGCCCAGGCCGAACGCGAGCTCGCCGCTGCCCGGGAGTCGGCCGTCTCGGCCGAAGAGGGTCTCGCACGCCTGACAGGCCTCGAGCCCGGCCAGCCGCTCGAGCTGCCCACGCCGCCCGCGGCCCCTGCCAGCTCGCTCGACGACGCCCTGTCCACGGCGCGGACGGCCCGGCCCGACCTCGCCGCCGCCTACGCGCGGGTCCGCATCGCCGAGTTCAGCGTCCGGGCGAACTGGGGCGGCCTGCTGCCCAAGGCCGACGCTCGCTTCACCTACGCGTACTCCGGCAACACCGGCTTCTCCGACGACCCCACCCTCTGGATGGTGGTCGGCGAGGCGCGCTGGACCTTCTGGGATGGCGGCTACGCCATCGCGAAGAACAAGGAGCTGGCCAGCCAGAGGCGCTCCGCAGAGCTGGCTGCCCGCCTCGCGTTGGAGCAGATGGAAGAGTCGCTCCGCACGGCGTGGCACAGCGCGGCGGCGGCCGAGGCCGCCCTGAGCGCGGTGGAGAGGGAGCAGGAGCTGGCCGCCGAGAACCTCGAGCTGGCCCAGCGCGCCTTCGAAGCCGGCAGCGCGACCTGGCTCGAGGTGAACCAGGCCACCCTCGCCCAGCGGGCCGCCGAGCTCTCCGGCATCGTGTCGCGCATGGAGCGGGACCTGGCAATCGTCGATCTCCAGGTCCAGATGGGCGCCTACTGAGCTGTCGCGCCTTCGGTGGGATGCGCCCCCAACAAGCCCGGAAGCTGCCGAAACGCGCGCCCTCGGTGCGAGATGGCGTTCTTCTCGTCGGCGGAGAGCTGCGCCATCGAGCGACCCGGGACCTCGTCGGGCCAGAACAGGGGGTCGTAGCCGAAGCCGCCCTCCCCGGTGAGCCCGAGGCCGATCCGACCCTCCACCGTGCCCCGCACCGCCCAGGCGCCCCGATCGGTGACCAGGGCCAGGGCGCACACGAAGCGGGCCCGCCGGTCCTCGACACCGCTGAGCCTCGCCAGCAGCAGCGCGTTGTTGGTGGCCGCCAGCGCTTCCGGCGAGAACCGCTTGCTGTGCACGCCCGGCGCACCGCCCAGCGCGTCCACGCACAGCCCCGAGTCGTCGGCCACGCACGCCTGTCCGGTCCGCTCGAAGACGA